>Ga0115566_10000181_pt1 | contig 53068 bp, 46 predicted proteins | sample COGITO_mtgs_1204_3_FD_87173 | JGI IMG/M metagenome (GOLD analysis project Ga0115566, IMG submission 87173) | Pelagic marine microbial communities from North Sea - COGITO_mtgs_120405 | ecosystem: Environmental > Aquatic > Marine > Epipelagic | place: Germany:Helgoland, sampling site Kabeltonne...
ACAGAGAAGTGCCCAACGACAAACGCGCCAGTGCGCGAAACTCGCGGACTGGCGGAGCCCCGACCTCTCGGCCCGGGCCGCATCGGCCATCGATGCGGAATGGCGGGGAACCTATGCGAAGGTGAAAATAGGGTCAAGCAATACCCGACAAGCGAATCTGGCACCGAGTCTTGCGATCCGAAACCCAAGGTATTTACGTACGTGAAGAAAGTTATGCACGCCATGGAGTCTGATGTGTCTGGCATATGACATGTTTGTGACCGCTTTAGATCAACCTGTTGCAACCAAAAGGATAAATGATTTTCTCCTTCAAAAAAGGCGGATTCCCTGCACGCTCGCTCTGGTTGCGCAACATGCTTGAACGGGTGTGAGGGGACCATGCGGATGAAAGCAAAGGTTCGGGAATACCGGTGCGATTGAATTTATTGTTGACCTAACAACAACTTTAGGTGCACGACCTTCTGGCGTCGTCCAATCCGGATGGGCCGCACCTTCGGCTCATGATCGCATCGATGCACAACAACAGGGCAGATCAGGGAAAACTTCACTTGCCACACCCAATTGATACACATGTTGGTCGACGAATGCGCACACGGCGCGAGATGTGCGGCATGCCGCAGAAAGAACTCGCACGGCAGCTTGGAATTAGTTTCCAGCAGGTCCAAAAATACGAAAGCGGCGCCAACCGAATCAGCGCCTCGAAGCTTTGGCAGCTCTGTGATGTGCTCGACGTGGTACCCGGCTATTTCTTTGAAGGCCTGAATGGTGCAAAGGCCCGGACAGGGCAGAGTGAAGCCGCCGGTGGTGCCGATACGGAGTCCCGTTCGGCACGTCAGGTTCTCGACCTGAATCAGGCGTTTCAGAAAATTCCGGATTCCCGTGTACGCCGTCAGGTCGTGCAACTGGTGAAATCTCTCGGACGCAGCTGAGCTTTTCTAAGTTTCGCAGGACTGGACGCGGAGGGGCTTACAGCCCTATATCCCGCTCATGACCGCACGCGAATTCATAAAGATGCATGGACTGGGCAATGACTTTGTCATTGTCGATGCGCGCGTGCGCCCGCTTTCCGTCACCGAAGGCGGCACCCAAAACCTCTCAGACCGCCACACCGGCATTGGATTCGACACCCTCATCACCATCGAGCCTGACTCGCAGGCAGATGTGCGTGTGGGAATTTTCAATGCTGATGGCTCGCAGGTTGGCGCTTGTGGAAATGCGATGCGTTGCGTGGCGCGGTTGCTGCTCGACGAGAACAATCAGCAACTCAGTATTCGCACTGATGCCGGCATGCTCGAAGCCTGGCGCAGTTCGGACAACGACGATCACTTCGCCGTGGACATGGGACCTGCCCGCACGGACTGGCAGGATATTCCGCTCACGCAAGAATGCGATACCGCGCATGTCCCATTGTCGCGTGGGGATCTCACCGACCCCGTCGCGGTCAATATGGGCAATCCGCACGCGGTCTTCTTTGTTGACGAGGTTGAAACCGTCGCAATCGAAACCCTGGGACCAGACCTCGAACATGATCCGATCTTCCCGGAGAAGGCGAATATCGGAATTGCGCAAGTCGTCGGGCCCGACACGCTGCGTCTGCGTGTCTGGGAACGGGGGGTGGGCCTGACGCTTGCCTGCGGCACCGGCGCCTGTGCCGCGGCCGTCGCAGCCCATCGTCGCGGCCTGACCGGGCGAAATGTGAAGGTCATCGTGGATGGTGGATCCCTGAATATCGAATGGCGGGAGAACGGCCATGTCGTTATGTCCGGACCCGCCGAAGAAAGCTTCCGGGGCATGGTGTCTGAAGACGCCTTTTCAGCGACGGAGCACTGCTAGGATGAGCGCGCCGGAAATCATTACCTTCGGCTGTCGGCTGAACACTTATGAATCCGAAGTCATGCGCAAGCACGCCACTGCTGCCGGATTATCAGATACCGTGATCATCAACACATGTGCGGTCACGGCCGAAGCCGAACGTCAGGCCCGCCAGGCCATCAGACGAGCGCGCCGTAATAAGCCAGATGCAAGAATCATTGTGACAGGCTGCGCCGCCCAGATCAGCCCCGACAGCTACGCTGCAATGCCGGAAGTCAACGCGGTGCTCGGCAATCAGGAAAAGCTCGAAGCCACCTCATTTCTGGCCCTCGACACTGAACCGGTCCGGGTCGATGACATCATGTCCGCCAGAGAAACAGCTTCCCATCTTGTCGAAGGGTTCGACGGCCGCACCCGTGCGTTCATTCAGGTTCAGAATGGCTGCGATCATCGGTGCACGTTCTGCGTCATCCCGTTCGGACGCGGCAATTCCCGCAGCGTTCCGATCGGCGCGATCGTCGAGCAGGTCGAAACCCTCATGACCAACGGCTATCGGGAAATCGTGCTCTCCGGCGTAGACATTACCTCTTATGGGGCAGACCTTCCCGGGCGCCCGCGACTGGGACAAATGATCCGACGCCTTCTCAACAGCGTCCCCGACTTGCCGCGCCTGCGGTTGAGCTCCATCGATGTTGCAGAAATTGATGATGACCTGTTGCGTCTCATCGCGGACGAGCCACGTCTAATGCCGCATCTTCACCTGAGCCTGCAGGCCGGTGACAACATGATCCTCAAACGCATGAAACGCCGCCACACACGCGAGCAGGCCATCGCATTCTGTAAGGAGGTTCGAAGTCTGCGCCCCGATGCCGTGTTCGGTGCCGACATAATTGCAGGCTTTCCAACCGAGACCGAAGAGATGTTCGCCAACAGTCTGGTGATTGTGGAAGAATGCGATTTGCCGCATTTGCACGTCTTTCCTTATTCACCCCGACCCGAAACACCTGCCGCCCGGATGCCGCAACTCCCACGCGATGTCATCAAGGAACGCGCCGCCCGCTTGCGCGCGGCCGGCTCGCGCGCGCTGGATAATTTTCTGAACAACGAGATCGGCAAGACCCGTGCAGTTCTCGTGGAGAAACCAGGCCTCGGTCGCAGCGAGCAATTTGCGCTGGTCGATCTGGCAGACACGACCGTTCAACCCGGGACCATCATCGAAACCGAAATCACCCATGCAGCTGATGGCCGCCTTGGTGGTCAGCCTGTGCGTCACGCAGCATGAGTGAAGGCAGCTGGCTCGGACGGCTTCGTGCGGGGCTGTCGCGGACATCTTCGCGACTGGCCGAGGATATTGGCGGCGTCTTCACAGGGCAGAAAATTGATGCGGCCACCCTCGATGAACTCGAGGACGTTCTGATTATGGCCGATCTCGGCATTGCCACGGCCGCTCGCCTCCGGACAGAACTCGAAGGCAAGCGTGTCGACAGTGAAGCCGATGCAGAAGATGTTCGACGCGTTCTTGCCGAAGCCATCTCGAAAATCCTGGAACCGGTCGCACGACCGATCTCTGACCTTGTCACCCCGGACTCACTCCAGGTCATACTGATCGCTGGCGTCAACGGCACCGGCAAGACAACGACCATCGGAAAACTTGCTGCACGTTTCAAGGAATCCGGAAATTCAGTGATGCTCGCCGCCGCAGATACGTTTCGCGCGGCCGCGATCGACCAGATCAAGATATGGGGTGAGCGCGTCGGCGTCCCCGTGGTTGCGGGCGAGCAGAATGGTGACCCAGCAGCCCTGGCGTACGACGCCATGCAACAGGCGCGCGCCTCAAACGTTGACGTCCTTCTGATCGACACCGCTGGTCGGCTGCACAACAAAACCGACCTGATGGCCGAACTCAAAAAAATAGTCCGTGTAATCCAGAAGGTTGACCCCGACGCCCCCCACGAGGTGCTTCTGGTTCTCGACGCCACAACCGGCCAGAACGCCCACGCGCAAGTCGAAACCTTTCGGGACCTGGTCAATGTCAGCGGCCTGATCGTTACCAAACTCGACGGGACCGCACGTGGCGGCGTGATCGTTGGACTGGCCGATCATTTCGCTCTGCCCATCTATGCCGTGGGCGTCGGCGAAGGTGTCGATGACCTCCGCCCCTTCGAAGCGCTGCCCTTTGCTAATGGTTTGCTGGGACTGGGCAACCCTGAATGAGCACTATAGTTGTTCTGGCAGTCTTACTCGCCGCGCTCCTGCATGCGAGCTGGAACGCGTTGGTCAAGGGCGGCAGCGATCGCTGGATGACGTCTGGCATGATCGGCGGATTTGGTGGCATCGGCGCACTGATTGTCGCGCTGGCCTTTCTGCCTCTGCCGCTTTCCCATCATTGGCCCTGGTTGATCGGGTCGGGCGCATTGCACGCCCTCTACTTCATATTTCTGGTGAATGCCTATGCCCACGGCGACCTCGGCAAGGTCTATCCCATCGCGCGTGGGAGCGCGCCTCTGATCATTGTTGCCTTGTCGGCCCCGCTTGTCGGTGACATTCCAAGTTTGTCGGAACTGATTGCTGTTCTTGTCATCGTTGCCGGCGTTGTTGCACTCAGCCTGGAGCCGGCGAAACTTGCATCCGCCAATGCACGGACACTTGTTTTGGCACTTCTCACCGGAGCCTGTATCGCTGCCTACTCGCTGTTCGATGCTGTCGGCATCCGCAAGGTCGGACCCGAAGTTGGAAATGGTACACTTGTCTACCTGACATGGATCATGGTCTTTGCCTCGATCCCGATCATGGCAGCAACCTATATCGTGCGACGTGGCCACATCATTTCGCATCTGCGTGCGCATGCGCTCACGGGAATCGGGGGTGCTTTCATTGCGCTGACCAGCTACGGGCTGGTGCTCTTCGCCTTCGCCAATGCATCCGTCGCCAGCGTGGCGGCATTGCGTGAAACCGGTGTGGTGTTCGCAGCACTTATTGGAGTTGTTGTTCTGGGAGAAAAGTTCGGCAAAAGACGAATCCCCGCAGCAATTCTGGTAGCGTGCGGCGCCTCAGCCCTGAAATTCGCAGGCTAAACGCAAATGAACAACCATTCCCGACCAACAACCAGTAGGCTCGCGTCATCATGCGCCCTTGGCTAAAACTCGCAATTGAGGCGGGTCCGCTCGTCGTCTTCTTTCTGATAAACGGCCGCAAGGGCTTGCCGGAGTTCAGGCATTTCTGGCTTCCCGCGGGCGCCGAACCCATGGTCGGGCAAGCGCTCTTCGAAGCAACCGGCGCCTTCATGATCGCAACGATCATTGCGCTCGCGCTTGGCTGGCGCCTGGAACGCAAACTGCCGGTCATGCCTCTGGTGAGCGGCATCTTTGTGCTTCTCTTTGGCGGGCTGACGCTTGTTCTAGCCGATGAAACCTTCATCAAACTCAAGCCCACGCTGGTAAACACTCTGTTTGCGGTCATTCTGTTTGGTGGCTTGCTGGTCGGGAAATCGCTGCTCAAGCCGCTCTTCGGGGCCGCCGTTCAGCTTAATGATCGCGGGTGGCGTGTCCTCACGATACGCTGGGCGATCTTCTTCGTCGTGCTGGCGATCCTGAACGAAATTGTCTGGCGCAATTTCTCGACCGATTTCTGGGTGTCGTTCAAACTCTTCGGAATTATGCCGCTGACATTCCTGTTCGCGGCAGCGCAAACGCCATTGTTCCTGAGAGAACAAATTCCCGACGACGACACTGCCGCGCCATCCGACCAACAGAGTTAGTCGCAATCAGGAAAACGGGTTTCTCCGCGATTTATCGAAGATCAAAAAAGAGCGAGCCCCTGTGCGTTAGACCTTAAGATTCAGATAGGTCCCGCGGGGCGCGTTCGGATCGAGCGAGGTTGTTCCCGGCGGCAAGTTTACCCGGGGTTCGGCGGCAGCGCGTTGCTGGCCAACCGATGAAGCATCCGCAGCAGCGCGTGCGGCCGGAGCCACAGCGGCGGGTTTCGCCGTTTGAATCTGACTGAGAATGGATTGAAGACTTGTGGGTGTACCGCTAACAGCCATGGAACCATCTAAGACCTATGTGAACAGAGTTTCAGACTATCGAGAAGGCTCTTAACAAACGCCTAAAGAACGCAACAAATCCAATATGAAGTTTACCTCTTGGCAACTGACGCCGCGCAATATGGCCGGATGCTGCAATTGTGCAGAATCTGGCCGGAGCGAAATTGTGTTTGCTGAACGGGAAGAAAATCAGGATTTGAACACCGAAGAATTGTTGCGACTGGCGCGCAACCGTTCATCGGCGGCACGCGCCCAGCTATCTGAGATCGTCAGCGACCTTTTCTTCAAAACCAATCGCGTTCTCTCGGAGCAGGAGCGCGCAGCCATGACGGACATCCTGCGCCAGCTTATCCATGACGTTGAGATATCGGTTCGCAAGCATCTTGCAATCCGGCTGTCCGACGAGCCGGAGGCACCTTCCGAACTGGTCAATATTCTGGCCAATGATGTGGCCGAAATTGCTCATCCCATCCTGACCCGCAGTCAGGTTTTGCAGGACCCCGAACTCATTGAAATCATTCACAATCGTTCTCTGGAACATCAACTTGCTGTCGCGATGCGCGCCACGGTATCACCGACCGTTTGCGACGTACTCGTTGAGACTGAAAACGAGACCGTGATTGAGAGCCTCCTGAACAATCAGGGCGCCGAGATTGCCCATGAGACGATGTCCTATCTCGTCGAGCAATCACAGCGTGTCGATGCGTTTCAGAATCCACTTGTTCGACGACAAGACCTCCCACAAGAACTCGCAAAGCGGATGTACTGGTGGGTTTCTGCGGCACTCCGGACCGAAATCCTTGAGAAACATGAACTCGATCCCAACCAACTCGATGATGTCATGGAATCCGCCGTACAGGCAGCCGTGCGAAGTGATGACACGGTAAACAAGTCTGGCGTCGCGGCCTCCCGCCTCGTCTCACGGTTGATCACAAAACATGGATGCTCTGCCGAACTCCTGATCCGACTTTTGAAAGCGGGCGAGGTCGCCTTGTTCGAGCAGGTTATCGAACAGGGTGCAGAGTTGCGCACTCCGTTAATCAAGCGGTTGATCTACGAGCCTGGCGGTGAAGGCCTTGCGATCCTCTGCCGGGCACTGGACTACTCTTCCCAGGATTTTCTCGCACTGATGACGCTGTGTCGAAAGTCACGACCGGCGCAGGGTGGAAATTATGCGATTGATCGGGTTTCCGCCGAAACTGTGTACCAGCGCATCGAGAAAAATTCGGCTCAAAAGGTCATCGACCGTTGGCGACGAAATCCAGACTATCTAGACCTTTTGCGACAAGTTGAAAAACTGGGAACCACATGAGCACCGACAAGATTCGCAAACTGAGCCAACTCTTGAAACAGGATTCCCAGCGGACTCGCAAGATGAGCATATTTGAGTAATATTATTACGCCAAAACCACACATGGTTTCGTAAAATTCCAGATACCTCGGGGCTGGTATGGCCTGATACTTGCTTCTCTATATGGTAGTGTCGATATAACGTCTGAATCGGCTCTCAAACAGAACGTTTGGACCAGACTGGAACTCGCATGAGCACGAAATCTTATGATGATCTGACCGTTATTCTCGGCGACCACACGCTCGGAGAAGACGGGATAGATGGCCTGGTCGGCGTGAGCAACAATGAAAGCGACGTTTTCGTTGCCAGTTCGGGCAATGACATTCAGCTCGGATCTGCGGGCAATGACACGCTTTCAGGTGGTGCGGGCGGGGACGCGCTGTTTGGCGACTATTTCGATGACTGGGAAAATTATCTTGCTGGCTCGGGCTCGGGCTCGGGTAAAGGTTCTGGCTCAGGTTCTTCGATCAAGGGCGGCTCTGCGACCGTTTTCAACGACTACCTTGAAGGTGGTGCCGGCGAAGATCTGCTCGTCGGCGGCATGGGCAATGATACCCTGAAGGGTGGCGATGATGCCGATGTTCTGTTTGGTGACACTTTTGGCGATGCGCAGGGCACGCACGGCTGGGGCAGCGGCTGGGAAGACCCGCGCTTTGATGCTGATACCGGCGCAAGTTCAAGCAGCACAACCTATACGTTCGACGATCTGATCCTTGGCGGCGCGGGCAACGACATCGCCTACGGCCAGCTGGGCGACGATGAAATCTATGGCGGTCAGGGTGAAGACACGCTCTATGGCGGTGTCGGCAACGACACGATCAGCGGCGACATCCAGAGCGGTGAGTCTGAAACCGTCACACTGTTGAATGAAACTTTCGACAACGGTGCGGGAAGCTTCACCTATGCCGACGACACATTTCGCGGCACTGACAACCCCGGATATGCCGAGGGTTACACAGCAAGTGGATCAGGCACAGACGGGCGCGTGGGCGTGTTTCTCGGTGGCGTCAACGGAACAGATATTCTCGACGGCATGTCAGGCGTGTTCAGCAAGACATTAAACGTCTCGCAAGCCACCACCGGTACCGAAATCACCTTCACCTATCAGCTCGACGCAGCCAGCAAGCTCGACAACAACGAATATGCTGACGTCCTGATCAGCATTGACGGGCAGCTCTACGGACTGAACGGCAATGACTATGTGGAGCGCATCACCGGTGGTGGTGATAGCGGCTGGCAGACGGTCACGATTGATGTCGGAAATCTGAGTGCCGGCAATCACGAAATCACGCTGGGTGGTTTCCTGAACCGAAAAGACAAGTCGAACGAGGACGCCTTCATCAAGTTCTCCGATGTTAAAATCGAAGGACAGGTCGCGGTGGCAGCTGATGACAGCGACGACACGCTGTATGGCGATGCCGGAGACGACACACTTTCGGGTGGTGCGGGCAACGATACGATCGAAGGCGGTACCGGAAACGATGATCTCGACGGTGGCACCGGTAATGATGACCTCGATGGCGGTCAGGGCAACGACACCCTTGAAGGCGGGGCCGGCAACGACACACTTATCGGCGGCAGCGGCGTGGATACGTTGAATGGCGGCGCGGATCAGGACGACATCTCAGGCGGCACCGGAAACGACATTATCGACGGCGGCACCGGGAACGACAACATTACCGGCGGCCAGGGTGTCGACAACATTCAGGGCGGTGATGGCAACGACGTGATTTATGGCGGCCAGGAGGGCCTGACCTCAAGCGAAGTCACTGTTCTATCAGAGGACTTCACCAGCAGTGACGGTGGCTTTGTATACAGCGACGGAGCCTTCCGCGGCAGCAGCGAAGGTGCCTATGAATCTGGCGCTTACAATTCGGGCAACGGCGAAATTACGGTTTCGCTTGGTGGGATTGATGGCGACGACATCACAGACATGTCGGGCGGATTCAGCAAAACCTTCACCGTCGACAACACATCCACAGGCACCGAGGTAACCTTCCGCTATCGGCTGCAGATGTCTGCCGAATTCGAGTCGGACGAGTATGGCGAAGTTTTGATCAGTATTGACGGTCAACTCTACGGACTGAGCGGCAACGATTACATCGTGCGCCAGGCTGGCGACGGCGGTGGCGACAGCGCATATGACAGCGGCTATGTGGAAGTGACCGTGGATGTCGGCGAATTGTCGGCAGGCAATCACACACTCACGCTGAGCGGATTCCTCAACAAGAAGACGTTTGACGATGAAGACATCGACATCAGCTTCACCGATGTCGAAATCAAAGGCACCCAGACCTCAGGAACCGAAGACACCGACAGCAGCGGCGACCTGATCTATGGCGGCGATGGCGATGATTCGATCTTTGGTCAGGCCGGCAACGACACGATCGAAGGCGGCGAAGGCAACGACACGATTAACGGTGGATCAGGCGCAGACAACATTCAGGGCGGTGACGGCAACGACATCATCACCGGTGGACAGAGCGCCACGACGACGGGAACTGTCGACGTCATAAACGAAAACTTTTCGTCCAGCGATGGCGGCTTCACCTATGCCGATGGCGGCTTCCGGGGCGCGGGTAACACCACAAATTCCGTGGGTGTGTATGATTCCAACAACGGTGAAATCGTGATCACGCTGGGCTCCGATGATACCAGTACTGAGCTGAACATGGCTGGCGGGTTTTCCAAGACCTTCAATGTGTCCGAGACAACCACCGACGCAACCCTGACCTTCACCTATCGCCTTACCCACGCCGACGGGTTTGAAAGCGATGAGTACTCCGAAGTTCTGGTGGAGATCGACGGCGTGCTCTACGGCCTGAACGGCAACGACTATATCGACCGTGCCGTTGGTGACGGCCAGAACAACAACAGCAGCTATGACAGCGGCTGGGTCACGGTCAATATCGACATCAGTGACCTTGCGCCGGGCAATCACACTGTCGAACTGAGCGGGTTTCTCAACAAAAAGACCTATACCGACGAGTACTCCGAAATAAAATTCTCGGACATACAGATCAGCGGCACCCAGACGATCACCGAAGAAGATGGCAACGACACCATCACCGGCGGAATCGGTGATGACACGATCAGCGGCAATGACGGCAACGACATTCTGAGTGGCGGTGCCGACAATGACATCCTGACCGGCGGCGACGGATTCCAGGATTCGCTGACCGGCGGCACCGGCAATGACCAACTGCTCGATTCTGACGGTGTGCTTGAAGCACATGCCGGCGAAGGCAATGACATCATCACCATCAATTTCGATGAGACCTGGGACAATGATGACAATGCGGGGACCGACCCGACATCCGCAAACCGGATCACTGGTGGCACCGGCGCTGACGTGATCACCGTCACCATGGCCAGTCTCGGCTTCGTTCTGGCGCTGGACGCAGATGAAGCTGTCGCCGACAACGCAGATGGCGATGACACAGTCACACTTCAGGGTCTTTATGGATCCTCCCTCATCACATTGGGTGGCGGCAACGACACCTTTATTGGCCTCGCGGGCGAAGACTCTGTCTATGGCGGAGACGACAACGACGACATCAGCTCGGGCGGAGGCAACGACATCATTCGAGGGTAAGAGGGCAACGACACTCTGCGGGGTGAAGCCGGGAATGACCAATTGGCCGGCGGCACCGGGGTCGATCTTCTGTTCGGAGGGGACGACGACGATACGCTGGATGGCGGTGAAGGTGCGGACAAACTTGAAGGCGGCGCAGGCGCGGATACGTTGATGTTCGACCCTGGTCTGGCAGTTGTGCTGGACGGCGTGACCGTCTTCGAAACCGAAGACACCAAAGTATCTGGCGGCGCGGGTGTGGACACACTTCAGGGCACAACAGGCAACGACCTGATCGATTTCAACAACGCTGCCCTGACAACAGATATCGAGATTATTCGTTCGGGACAGGGCGCCGACCAGATCGTGGGCGCGTTTAACACGACGGCTGCCGATCAGTTCCAGGTCTATGCCGGTGAAGGCGATGACCTTGTGTCATTTTTCTCTGTTACAACGGCCAATCTCGACCTGAGTGCACTGACCACGTCCTACAACGCCACAACGAGCGAATGGACCGTGAACTATTCCGGCAACAACAGCGCCCAGACCCTGACACAAGCCAACCTGACCGGCTTCGACCCCAGCGTGAGCAATCTGAGCAGCCTGTTTCCTGGCGCCAACTTCCTCGGTGCCAACATCATCGATGGTGGCGCAGGACAGAACACGTTGTTCGGTTCAGAAGGTTCGGACGTGATTTTCGGTGGCATCAACACCAGCGACCAGGCACCTGATCTGGCCTTCGATGACAAGATTTACGCCAATGGCGGCAATGACATCATGATCGGTGGATCGGGCTACGACACCTATTACATCGCACGCGGCGGCGGCGATAACTTCATCTTCGATGGCAACACCGAAGTGAACAACTTCTCCAACGGCCTCGTCTTCTTCGAAGGTTTCGAGAATGGCGACAATGTCACGATCGACTATGAAGATGCGCAGAGCAACGATCTTGGTGTGGGCGCAGGCGATGTCCAGTTCACAAACAACAATGACGGAACATGGACGGTGTCCTTCACAACGAGCACCGGTTCGGTCACCTTCGCGGGCGCCGAAATCAGCGACATCAACCTGCAGGACAACAAGCTTGGCGGCACTGGTGGCGTGACCACAAAATACAAATACAACGATCAGGGCACCGCCGGCTTCGGTGACGACACCTACGATCTCGTCCCCTGATCAAAGCGATTTGGTCTCAAATCGATTTGCGACATCAGAGAACCACGCCGCAAGTGGCGCGGTATGACTCTGCAGCTGTGAAAACTCGACACCGCGCGCACATAGCAGTCGCACACCATTTTCGGTAACCCGAACCTTGTCACCATTCAGGCACATGTCCTCGTCCCACCAAGGCCCATCATCCTTGTGATGAACAATCAGGGCCAGGCGTACCGCCGTATGGAACGTCGCATATGTCGAGAAATCGATCCGCGCCTGATCTGCAGAACGATTGTCGGGGGCGTTGGCCACAGCAATCTCCGCCAGACCTGTAATTTCAGGAACATATTCATCGGCCAGCAGCCACGCAAAATCATCCAGCGCGTTCCGGGCACCACAATGCTCCCAGTCAAACCACACAACCTCATCATTGGGGCGCACCACCGCATTTCCCGGGCGCGCATCCCATTTCAGAAAACAGGGTGAGCCCATCTGAAGCATCTCCGCAATCGCCGCGAGATCAAGCGTCGGCGCGGGAACATCAATCGCATCTCCAATTCGGTTGGGCGTATCCATGAGTTCGGCAATCCAGCGATCTGTCACCCCCAACCGGACAACCTTTTCATTCAAACCGGTTTCAGTGCCGATGCGGTGAATCCGGGCCAATCCTTCAGCGGCGGTTTCCAGCAACATCCGGGATCGATCGAGATCATCCCCCACAAGGACAAGTGGCGGCCGCGTGCCTTCGATGTACTCCTGGATCAACCATTCCCCGTCATAGGCAAGCGCCGCGGGAACCGATGCGCCATGGGTGTGAAGGGTACGCATGACGTGGGCTTCAAGCTGGGACCGCTCACGCCGCTTGCGTCGTGTGGCAATGACCGAGCCATCTGAAAATACAACACGCACCGAACGTCGCGATCGGCTCGCCGGCCATTCCACGGTTTCTGCTTTCCGGCCGAGCAATTTCTCACACGCCGCCATAGCGTCTCGGCCAAAAGCCTCCGGAAATCGAATGCGGCGGGTCGCCAAGAGCCTTGTTACCGCGACAGCGCGGCAACGCCAGGCAGAGCCTTGCCTTCAAGCCACTCCAGAAATGCACCACCGGCTGTCGAAACATAGCTGAAGCGTTCAGACACGCCTGCATGATTGAGTGCAGCAACCGTATCACCACCACCAGCCACCGACAGCAGACCACCTGCTTCTGTCGCCTCCGCTGCTGCAATGGCGACCTGAACCGTCCCCGCATCGAACGGACGCACCTCGAAGGCCCCCAACGGGCCATTCCAAACAAGCGTGCGAACTTGATTGAGCTTTTCCGACAGAGCCCGAATGGTTCCGGGCCCAATGTCGAGAATCATCTGGTCATCGGGCACCGCATCGATTGGAACCGTTCGACTCGGAGCGCCTTCCTTGAATTCCGGTGCAATCACAACGTCCGACGGCAGAATGATTTCACATCCCAGCCCGTCCGCGCGCTTGATGATTTCAAGCGCTGTCTCTGCCATATCATGCTCGCAAAGGGATTTTCCGACATCGATCCCCATGGCGTTGAGGAAGGTATTTGCCATCCCTCCGCCGATGGCAAGATGATCAACCCGTTCGATCAGGTTCCCGAGAAGGTCCAGCTTCGAGGCAATCTTCGCACCCCCAACCACAGCCATGACCGGATGCTGGGGCGATTCCAGAGCATTGCCGAGCGCCTCCAGCTCCGCCTGCATCAAGCGGCCGGCATAAGCTGGCAGGACATGGGCGATACCCTCGGTCGAGGCGTGGGCGCGATGCGCCGCGGAGAACGCATCATTGACATAGACGTCCGCAAGGGCAGCGAGCGATTGCACGAATTGCGGATCGTTTGCCTCCTCACCGGTGTGATAACGCGCATTCTCGAGCACGAGAATCTGCCCATCTGCCATTGATGCCGAAGCTTCCATCGCGGCATCGCCGATGCAGTCCGGTGCAAACCCAACCGCGCGGCCAAGCACTTCACCCAGTGCCTGCGCGACCGGAGCCAGTGACATGTCGGGAACGCGTTGGCCTTTTGGCCGACCGAAATGTGACGTGATCAATACACGCGCGCCTTTGTCTGCCAATTCAGAGATCGTCGGCGCAAGGCGCTCAAGACGCGTGCGGTCCGTCACCTTTCCATCGGCCATCGGAACATTCAGATCGGCTCGCAGCAGGACACGTTTTCCTGCAGGCTCAAGATCATCGAGGGTCGAAAACGCGCTCATGGAGTTATCTTTCCTGAAAATTCAATCGGACTATAAATCACAGCTCCGCGCACTCTTATACCAGCCGTCCCGAAAGGGTAAAGAGACCACATCTTCTCAGCTGAGGCGGGACGCCCGGACCTCGATATGCCGCAGGCCCAACATCAGGGCGCCGCCTATTCCTGCAGCAATCAGCAACGTGACCGGCGCAAAATCCCAGCTCCCTGTATTGGTCACAACCCAGGCCATGGCGACAGGCCCCACAAGCTGGCCAAGCTGCGACCCCTGCATCATCAGACCCGTGGTGGCACCGACCAGACCTGGTGACGGCGCGACAACGGGGGTGGAGGCGAACAGGCTCGCCGGGATCAGCCCTGCAATAAAAGACAGGAAAACCGCAGCCGCCAGACGCACGAGAAATGGCAATCCATCGTCATACATCAACAACGCGCTTCCTGCGATCAGCACAAAGGAAAGAACAACCAGGAAAATGCGGGACACGCCCCGCTGGAGTGCAACCCCGGCAATGATGTTTCCGAAGATGTTTACCGCCGTCACCAGCGCCACGAGCGCGGAAGCCGATCCCAGTCGAAGTGACCCTGCCTCAGTGTAAAAGGTCGGCAACAAGGCCACCACCGTCACATGAATCGCAGAGTAGGCACAGAAGGTCATCGCAAGGGTTATGGGTCCGATGTGCGTAAAGGTACGCAAGGCCTCCCCAAAGGGCGGCGGGGACAGCTGGGCAGCGCGCGTGACGTGCGGTCGTGTCGCCAGTAAAACCAGCCCAAGAACGACCAACGCCAGGACACCGTTCACCGCCCACAATCCGCGCCAGCCGATGGATTCGAGAACGACCGGCGTGATCAGAATCATGATCGCGACACCCGCAGGCCAGTACCCGCTATAGAGACCAAAGATCAGCCGATGGTCCCGCTTGTTGCTGGCCGCAAGAAACATCGGCGGCGCCACCGACGCCACGACAATAAAGCCAAAACCCTCAAGCACCCGGCTCAGCAGGAGCAGTGTAAAACCCTCCGCCGCGGCGCCGGCAAAGCTGGCAACCGCCATTGCGAGAAACCCGACAACCATCAACCTTCGATGTCCTAGTCGGTCCCCAAGCGCGCCGGCAATCATGCCGAAGGTGATGCCGAGCAGGTTGAAGATTGAAATGACCCAGACACCCTCATCGAGAGACAGGCTCAGTTCAGCGCGAATGACAGGCAGCGCAGCTGGCGCCTTGCCGATCTGAAACGCGGCGGCCACGGCGGCGAGAATCAAAACCGAAACGGCAATCCAGTTGGTCCGCGGCGACGCATCGTCACCGGGTTGATCAGGAACAGACATTTAGAAGAAATCAGGCCTTCGGCGCCACGTGGAGGTATAGGCGCGGACCGCTCAGGGACACGGTCGGGCGATACTGTGGTGCCGTCTGATGCGGAACAACATCGCGAACGAGAGAATCCAGCATCCAGGCCTGACCGGCCATGCTCACAGCAAGCACGGCGTGCTGACGATTACGTTTTTTGTCGACCACCAGAACAACCCGCATACGGTCCGCGTGGAAACCAATCCGGTTGAGAAGCTTATACTTGGCGAGCGCGAAATCTTCGCAATCACCACCAATCTCAAAAAACGTATCCGTCTCAGCCCAGAAATCACGGAGCCCGTAATTGTCGATGTCCTCGACATAGGGCATGCGATTGGCAAAATCATTGACCATCTGCATGCGGCGCATCGGGTCGAGGGATTTCGCACTGTCGAGAATCTTTTCCCAATGGGATCCGCCCGCCGTAGACGCCGGGATCAAATTATAGATGGAACGCGCAAAGTGTTTGGCCGTGGCCTCATCAAGCGGCAGCGTGGCCGCCCGGGCACGTGGCAATTTCTCGACGGTATCGCCGATGAAATATTCGCGGGTTCCAAAAAGCTCGGGAAATGATCGTGCGGAAAAGGAGACGTCGTCGAGTGCCGCGGTCGCAACAGACGGGCGCGCTGCCAACCCGGCAACCGCACCAGCGCCAAGCGCTGCAACAAATCCGCGACGTTTCATATCCATCCCCCAAAGACGGCGTTAAGCACCTGTTTACCATCAGGGAGAGAAAGGCCCAATCACAAAATGGTTGGATGGTTAATGCCGGAATCGCCAGATCCGTCAGTCGGTCAGGGCCACAGCCAGATCCAGCAGCATTTCATCATTGCCATGACCGGCAATCAAACCCAGACCCACCGGACCATTCGGGGTTTCGCCCAAGGGAACCGAGACCTGTGGCAACCGCGCAAGTGGGGCCGTGCAATTGTACATCTCGTTATTGTTGCGCAGTCGATCATAAACCGCCTCGTCCGCACCGCCCTGCGGCGCAGCACTGGGAGCCGCAGGCACCAGCATCACAGCATTATCGCCCAGCAAATCCGCCATATAACTCTCGACCAGTGCGCGCCGGGACTTTGCATCCGCAATCTCTCCGGGCGTATAGGCCGCTCCGGCCTCGAACCGGTCACGAAATCCTGGCCCCATCTCAGCTTCACTCTCGCGCATCCAGGCCAGATGTGAGGTCGCCGCCTCCGAACCCCGGATCACTTGTATGGTCGATTTCCATAGGTCATAGCCACGCAATTCAGCCAATTCACTGGGACGAAGCACCTGCAGCGCACCGACGCGTTCCTCCACCCGCGCGATGGCAGATTCCAGAGCCTCTCGCACATTGTCATCCGCGAGATCGAAGGCGTCCTCAGCCAGAAACACCCGCTGCGCGGGCACCGCGAGGCTTTCGTCAAGAAGTACACTTCCAATTGTCCGCAAAAGGCCGGCATCACGAGCAAACCAGCCACAGGTATCAAGACTGGGTGCCAGAGGCATGATTCCATCGAGCGACACACGACCATGACTGGGGCGAATGCCATAGAGGCCGCAGAAACTGGCCGGCACCCGAACCGATCCACCGGTGTCTGTTCCCAACGCAAAATCGGCCTGGCCATTCGCCACGACCGATGCTGACCCTGAAGATGATCCGCCCGGGACCCCGCCTTCCACACGCGGGTTGACCGGCGTTCCGTAGTGATAATTTTCACCAATCAGGCCATAGGCAAATTCTTCGGTGATCGTCTTGCCAACCATATCGGCACCGGCATCAAGAACACGCTGGACGGCCGTGGCATGCCGGGTCGCCGGTTCGTGGCTGTGATACCAGTCGGGATTTCCGCCACCGGTCGTTTGACCGGCCACATCGATGATGTCTTTGACCGCAAATGTCAGCCCGGCCAACGGCCCCTCACCCGACCCTGTGACCTGAATATTGTCATGGCTGCAAAAGCCCGACACAAAACTGCGATAAAGGTCACCCATTTGAACTCTCCACATCCATGATCACGCCCGCATCACGTAAAGCAATCGCAATTGCAAAAAGCATCTCGTCATTGCCATGTTGCGCAGCCAGGCCCAGACCCAACGGCAAACCATCCATGCTGACCATCGGCAGAACAATCTGCGGTAACCGGCCAAGCCCTGCAATCGAGCCAATCGGCTCATTGGCCGAACGAAACGGCTCGATCTCTTCGTCGCTTCCCCCCATCAACGGGGCGACACCCGGGGCGGCCGGCAGGGCAAGAACGGCCCCATCGGCCAACAAGTCATCCAGATAGCTGGAAATGTCTTCACGCATCGCGACAGTACGATCAGCTGCGTCGGCCGAAACCGCCGCGCGGGCCGCAAACCGCGTCGCAACACCCGATCCGAAGGTGGGTTTGACGGCTTCAATCCACGTTTGATGTTCAGCCCAGGCTTCGGCCCCCCACAGCGTCCGGGCGACATCGGCCCAGGCTGGCAATCGGTGGACCGGCGCTGCACCTTCGGCCACGCGCACAGGCTCAGACTTGCCCAACAATCCCTCAACGCTGTTGATGGCGCCAGAAAGCGCCTGAGATGCATCGGTATCGAGCAGATCAAAAACATCCTCCGCCACAAGAAATGAACCTGCGGCAGGATTGCCCGGAGCACCATCGAGAATCACCTGGCCCACTGTTTCCAGAATTTCCGGTGTCCGGGAAAACCACCCCACCACATCCAGGCTCGATGCCAACGGCATCACACCTGCCATCGGCACACGGCCGTGGCTGGGCCGTATACCGTAAATGCCACAGAAGCTTGCCGGTGAACGCACCGATCCACCCGTATCAGAGCCGAGTGCAAAATCCACCAGACCTGCAGCCACAGCAGACGCCGACCCCGAAGAAGACCCACCCGAAACGCGCCCGGGCGCGTTGACGTTGCGTGGTGTCCCGTAATGGGTATTTTCACCTGTCAGGCCGGTCGCAAGTTCTTCCGTCACGGTCTTTCCGCGCAGGTGCGCCCCGGCATCAAGGCAGCGCTGGATCGTGGGTGCTGTAGCAATCGCCGCATCATGCGTACGCAGCCAGTCCGGATTGCCGCAACCCGTCACATGACCAGCGACATCAATGATGTCTTTGGCAGCAAAATCCAACCCCGCAAGGGGGCCGTCCTGCGCGCCTGCGATCTCGAACTTTCCATGGGGCACGAAGGCGCCAACCGTATCGTCCATCCTGATGATCTCCGACCAAGAAAATTGTTCCCGATAAGCCTACGATCCACGACCGGCTTGCACAAATTCAAAGCTCCAGATTACGCTGCACCCATGAATACGCTTGCGACACCATCACACGACATTTCAGACCCGGACACCCGGATCGACTGGCGCAACCTGATCTGGGTCGCGCTCGCGCTTGCCATCATGATTGCGGCCATTCTCAGTACCAGCGACTGGTTTCTGAACTTCGTGCATGTAATCACCGGCCTACTGTGGACCGGGATCGATCTATTCATGGGCTTTGTGATCGGCCCCATCATGCGGCGGGTCAGCTTCCCGGTGCGCCAGGCCATCATCACGCGATTGATGCCTCGCATGATGTTCCTGCTTCCCACACTTGCCATAATTGCCCCGACGGCGGGTTGGTTTCTGGCCGTCCAGCACGGCTACCTGGAGCTGGCCTTTCCGGAACTCTGGTGGCTGATCGCCGCGCTGGTCATCACAACAATCCTCAGCATTCAAGGGATCGCAATCCTGCTGCCAACCAATATCCTGGTCTATCTGGAGATGCGGAAAGCCGAACCCGATGGCGAACGGATCGGCCGCCTGATGCGTCGCTATGTGCGCGTGGTGGCGTTTCAGGGCTGCATGCAGGTGCTGATCATCGTCATCATGGCGCGCTTCGCAACGGGCCTCTAGCGCGCATCGTTCAGATGCCCCAGCGGCAAGGCGGTTCGGTAGCTCACCTGCTTCAGCGCAAAGCTCGACTTGATGCTCGCCACGCCGGGAATGCGGGTCAGATGCTCGAGCAGGAAACGTTGGAAAGCCTCCAGATCTGGCGCCACCACACGCAACAGATAGTCACTGTCACCGGTCATCAGATAGCACTCCATGACTTCTGGTCGCGCAACGATCTCCCGCTCGAAATTCTCCAGCGCATCATCAACCTGCCGCTCGAGAGACACCTGCACAAACACACTCACCGGCAAACCCACTTCTGCGGGGTCGAGCAATGTGACGTAAGCGCGAATCATGCCTTCAGATTCGAGACGCCGAACGCGACGCAGGCAGGGAGATGGCGACAGATGCACTTTCTCCGACAGATCAACATTGGAGATACGCGCGTCTTCCTGCAGCATATTGAGGATATTACAATCAATCGCGTCTAGGTCTTTTACCGGCATATTTACTCCATGATATCGTTCTATTGCGCCATTTATTGCTCAAGTATCGGTGTTTCGCGCCATCTTCGCAATTCTCCGCTGTCGCTTGAATGCTAGCCTGAGGCACAACACGCAACTCAGGTCCCGACGATGTCCAAGAAAGCCTCTGGCAAAACCATTCTCTCCAATATCGATATCCCGATGCTCGAGGAGCTGGAGCGGAAAATTCTGTGGCTGTCGTCCTGGACGATCCACAACGCCAATCACATCCGCGAAAGCCGCGACGGCCTGAAGGTCGGCGGACACCAATCGTCCTGTGCATCCTCCGCCACGCTCCTGACCGCGCTTTACATGCACACCCTGCGGCCCGAAGACCGGGTTGCAGTGAAGCCACATGCCTCGCCGGTTTTCCATGCGATCCAATACATGCTGGGAAAGCAGACCCGCGAGAAACTCGAGGACTTCCGCGCCCTGGGCGGCGCGCAATCCTATCCGTCCCGGACCAAAGATATCGACGATGTCGATTTCTCCACCGGCTCGGTTGGACTTGGGGTTGCCGCAACCCTGTTCGGTTCCATCGTACGGGACTATGTGCGTTTGCATGAACGCGGAGACGAACGTCACAACAATCGCCTGGTGGCCCTGATGGGTGATGCCGAGCTCGATGAGGGCAACGTCTTCGAGGCCTTGCTCGAGGGCTGGAAGCATGATGTGCGCAATCTGTGGTGGGTGATCGATTACAACCGCCAGAGCCTTGATGGCGTGGTGCATGACTACCTGTTCCAGCGGATCGCTGACTTTTTCAGTTCAGTGGGCTGGAAAGTCGTAGAAATCAAATATGGCAAGCTGCTTGAAGCCGCGTTCACGCGGCCCGGTGGTGATCAGCTGCAGTCTTGGATCGACAATTGCCCAAACCAGCTCTATGCAGCCCTCACATTTCAGGGTGGCGCGGCCTGGCGCACACATCTCCAGAACGATCTCGGCAAGGTCAAAGGCATCAAGGCTCTGCTCGATGACCATGACGACGACGCCTTACAAAAGCTCATGACCAATCTGGGCGGTCATGACATGGCTGCCACGCTGGAAGCTTTCACCAGTGTCGGCGATGACGACACGCCCCATTGCTTCGTCGCCTATACGATCAAGGGCTTCAACACACCGCTGGCCGGTCACAAGGACAACCATTCGGGCCTGATGAACCCCGACCAGATGGACGGCTTCAAAGCCAGCCACAACATCCGGGATGGCCATGAATGGGAGATTGCCGAAGGACTCGATGTCAGTGAAGACGGATTGCGCGCATTCCTGAAGGACGCGCCCTTCGCCCAACGGCCCGTACCGTCCAGTGTGCCTGCCGTGCCGGTGCACACCCTGCCCGCACCGGCCGGAGAGCGCATGTCCTCCCAGGAAGCATTCGGACATATCCTGAATGACCTTGGCCGGGGTGACAGTGAGCTTGCGCGGCACATCATCACCACGACGCCCGATGTGACCGTCACCACGAACATGGCGGGCTGGGTGAATCAGCGCGGGCTCTTTCGACACGATGAAATCGAGGACACCTTTCGAGAGGAAAAAGTGCCCTCGGCCTTCAAATGGTCAATGAGTCCTTCCGGGCAACATATCGAGTTGGGTATCGCGGAGAACAATCTCTTCCTGCTGCTGGCCGCACTCGGCTTGTCGGACAAGCTGTTCGGCGCGCGCCTTTTGCCTGTCGGCGCGCTTTATGACCCTTTCATCGCACGTGGTCTGGATGCTCTAAATTATGCCTGTTATCAGGATGCCCGCTTCATGCTGGCCGGAACGCCATCAGGAATCACGCTGGCCCCGGAAGGCGGCGCCCATCAGTCGATCAACACACCACTGATCGGCCTGACCCAGCCGGGCCTCACGACCTTCGAACCGGCCTATGCCGACGAACTGGCCCACATCATGGGCTGGGGCTTTGAGCACATGCAGGCCGATGATGGCGGCGCGGTCTATATGCGTCTCTCGACCCGGGTGATCGATCAGCCACAACGTGACTTTTCTGCCATCTCCGATGATGTCATCGCTGGAGCTTACTGGTTGCGCGAACCAGCGCCCGGCGCAGAACTTGCCATTGTCTATTCCGGCGTGATCGCGCCCGAAGCGATCAAGGCCCATGATGCGATCCTCGAAGACATCCCGGATGCTGGGTTGCTCGCGATCACCTCAACGGACCGCCTGTATGCCGACTGGCAGGCAACCACGCGCGCCTATGCGCGCGGACCCAACGTCGCGCCGTCCCATATCGAAACGCTGCTGTCTCGGCTCGCCCCCGATGCGGGTCTGGTGACAGTGATGGATGGCCACCCGATGACTTTGGGCTGGCTCGGCAGCGTGGCCAGTCATGACATCGCTGCGCTGGGCGTGGAAAACTTCGGGCAATCCGCCGATTTGCAGGACCTTTACCGGCTGCATGGAATTGATGCGGATGCGATCCTGGACGGCGCTGCGGCGGTCATCACCAAAGGCATGCGCAAACGCCGTGGTTATCGATTGGCGGCAGAATAGGCTCAATGGGCGTTTCCGCGACGCGCCATATAGACAACAGCCCCGACGATCACCGCACCCCCGACCCAGGTCCAGATGGTTGGCACCTCGGCAAACAGGAGGAAGCCAAAAGTCGAGGTCACAATCAGACGTGAATAGTCATAGGGCAACACGGCAGATGCCTCGGCAGCCGTGAACGCCTGAGTCAGGCAGTAATGCGCACTCAGAGCGGTCACGCCCAGCATGGACATCCAGACGAAGGCCATGGGCTCGGGCCATGACCAAAAGAACAGCGCTGGCACGAGCGTGATCGGAACAGACACCATCGCCAGCCACGCAATCGTCGTTTCCGGCGAATCCCGATGGGATAGTGATCGGATCATCAGGTTGGAGGCCGCAATGAAGACCGCCGATATCAGCGGCAGAACAAAGAATGGATCGACCTCAGACATGCCGGGGCGCAGGACAAGCCAGACCCCCACAAACCCAACCAGCGTTGCGATCCAGCGCTGAAGGCGCACGACTTCACCCAACAAAAGGGCGGCACCGATTGTCCCGAACAAAGGCGCAGCAAAGGTAAGTGCCGAAACCTCTGCCAATGGCAGTTTTGTCTGGGCGTAGACGAGCAGGATCAATCCACCCATGGAAAATACACTGCGCAAGATCTGCGCGCCCGGGCGTTTGGATCGCAAGGTCGTTCGGCGATGCCGCAGGATCCACGGCAGCATCAGCAGAAACAGCACAAAGGAGCGCACAAACGTGATGACCATCGGGTCGGCACCGTCGGCGACAGAAAACCGGACCAATGGCCCCTGGGTGCCAAAGAAAACCGACGCTCCGAGCATCCAGATCGCGCCACGTGCGGGTCCGGGCAATGCGGCAAATAGTGACGCGCCGTGGGACATGCGCGTCATCGCGTTCACACCACCCGATTGGGAACCGGCTCACCGGCCAGCAACAGATTGAGGCCATCCATGAGCATGTCGCCCATCGCTGCCCGGGCGTTGCGTGCTGCACTGCCTATATGCGGCGTGATGAACACATTGGGAAGCTCGAGATAGGCCGGGTTCACATTGGTCGGTTCGCCGTTGAACACATCCAGACCGGCGGCCGCAACCTTGCCGGACTTAAGCGCGTCAATGAGCGCGTCATCATCGACCAGCTCGCCGCGCGCGATGTTCACCACGATCGCGCCATCAGGCAACAGCGCGATACGTTCGGCGTTCAAGAACCCGCGCGTCTCGGGTGTCGATGGCGCGGTGATCGCCAGGAACGGACTGGCCGGGAGCAGACTTTCAATCGATGTGTAGTAGCTCGCACCCGCCTCCTCCTCAAAGCTCAACCGGGTACGGTTGTGATAACGAATGGTCATGTCGAACCCGCGGGCGCGCTGGGCAAGAGTGCGTCCGATGCGGCCCATGCCGAAAATACCCAGCGTACCGTTCGTCACATCTGTGCCAAGCAGCAACCTTGGCGTCCATTCGGTCCATGCGTGCTTGCGCATCAAGGCCGCCCCCTCGGTTGCCCGTCGGGCGGCACCGAGCATCAACAACATGGCCACTTCGACCGTGGGATCGTTAACCGCATCCGGGGTACTCAGCACAGCGATGCCACGCGATTTCGCCGCGTCGAGGTCGATATGCTCCATCCCCACCGAAAGCGTCATGATCGCTTTCACGGTGTCAGGCAGCCGTTCAATCGTCGTCGCAATTAACGGCTCTGTCACACAGATCAGCAAAGCATCCATGCCATGAGACGCCGCGACAATTTCATCTGCGGACATGATGTGATCGTCTGGGTTCAGCGTCGCATCGAATTCCGCACGGAGACGATTTTCATTCGCCTCCATCAAGGTGCGCGTCACGAGAATTCTGGGTTTACTGGTCATCACCGTTGTTCGTTTTGTTGCCCCGAACATTGCTGTTAGCATTTTCAACGAGAATAAGCACAACGCGTATGCCCAATACGCGGAGGACCCATGCAGGAGAGAAACAACATGCGGCTCAAAGGAAAAATCGCCATCGTCACCGGATCAGGATCGGGCTTCGGCGAAGGCATAGCCAAGACCTTTGCCCGCGAAGGTGCCACCATCGTCGTCAATGACGTGAACACCGTCGGCGGCCAGCGCGTGACCTCCGAGATCACCGCAACTGGCGGAACTGCCAGCTTCTTCGAGGCGGATGTGACCACCGCGAGCGAGGTTCAGGCTTTGACCGATCACGCTGTCAGCACCCATGGGGGTCTGGATGTTCTGGTGAACAATGCCGGGGTTGCCCACAAGCGGAAGTCGATGCTGGAGGTCAGCGAGGACGAACTCGACCGCATTCTTGCGGTCAACGTGAAGGGTCTGTTTCACACGGCCAATGCCGCCATTCCCGTCATGCGCAAAGGTGGTGGCGGCGCGATCGTGAACATCGCCTCCACCGCCGCCGTCCGGCCGCGCCCCGGCCTGACCTGGTACAACGCCTCAAAGGGCGCGGTTACAACCCTGACCAAATCCATGGCCATCGAACTGGCCGAGGACCAAATCCGCGTCAACGCGGTCAACCCCGTCGCTGGCGAAACACCGCTACTGCCCACATTTCTGGGGGAAGACACCCCGGAAAACCGTGAGGCCTTCCGTCAGACGGTGCCCCTGGGGCGCTTCTCGACGCCTCAGGATGTTGCCAATGCGGTGCTGTTTCTCGCATCGGATGAAGCATCCCTGATCACCGGCGTGTGCATGGAAATCGACGGCGGTCGCTGCATCTAGATCGTTTGCCTATTCCGCATACACGGCCGCGGCGAGTTCTTCATGTGTGGTCATCCAGACCCAATCGATATCCTTCACCGCTTCGATGGCCGCCTTGTACTCAATCGCGCCAAAGGGACGTCCGAAGACATGGGCATGGGCGGTGATATCGATCACGGCCGGCGGACGGCCGATGGTATCGTATTTGTCGACAATCCGCTTGAGGGTCTCGGAGTAAACCTGCGGCGCGTTGCCGTAACGCATGTAAATCGGCAGGTCGTTGATTTCCATCGTGAACGGCACAGCGGCCAGCGGACCGGCTGCCGTATCGAGGCGGTAGGGCAGATCGGTATTGAAGTGATCAATGTGCCAGGTGAAGCCGTTTTCGACGAGCAACTCACACGTGTTCGGACTGAAGGTGCCGCGCGGACTGGAAAACCCCTTCGGCGCCTTGCCGATCACATCCTCGAACAACTTGATGCCCTTTTTCAGGTCGGCTTCTTCCTCGGCGCGCTCCTGGTAGACCGGCAGGGTGTTCTGCATCCAGGCATGAGCCCCGACAAAATGCCCATCCCCATCGATACGCTTGAGCAGTTCAGGCCATTTCTCGGCAATGATGCCACTGGCATAGGCCCCACAGGGCACACCGAGATCGCCCACAATATCAAGCAGGCGGGGTGCACCATGAGTCATGCCGTACTCACCCCAGGAACGGGCCTGGGTGTCGAGAAAGCCTGCCTTGAGCGGGTTTCCCATTGGGCCAATGCCCGGGGCCGCATCATCCGTCCATGCCTCGCACATGACATTTACAGAGACGGCAAGCGCCTTTCCTTCAGGCCAGCCTTTCGGCGCAGAATTCACGTTCATAGATTTTCCCCCGGGTGCGTTTTCTGTTTCTTGCGGTCGAGCCGCTGCCCTGTGATGATGCGACATTCGCGCATGCGATCCAACCGTCACGATGATGGCGGGCCGGAAATAATTCGATACGGACGGGGAGCCCTCTATGCTGAAGACCACGATTACAGGCAGCCTGCCCAAGCCGGCATGGCTTGCAGAGCCAGAAAAACTCTGGGCCCCATGGGCCGCCAAAGACCCCGCACGTCTGGAAGAGGCCAAGCATGACGCGGTGCGACTAGCGATCCGAGATCAGGAAGAAGCCGGGATCGATATCGTCACGGATGGCGAACAATCGCGCCAGCATTTCGTGCACGGTATCCTTGAGAAAATCGACGGCATCGATTTCGACAAAAAAACAACGATCGGCATCCGCGATGATCGCTATGACGCGGATTGCCCGACGGTGGTCTCTGCCCTCCGCCGCAAAGGACCGATCCATACTGACGAGGTAAAGTTCGCCCGCGCGCATACTGACCATCCGCTCAAGTTCACCATGCCGGGGCCCATGACCATCGTTGATACGCTGGCCGACGAGCATTATGGCGACCGCCCGAAAATGGCGATGGCCTTTGCTGAAATTCTGAACGAGGAAGCCAAGGAACTGGTCGCCGCCGGTGTTGATAACCTTCAATTCGACGAACCCGCCTTCAATGTCTATCTCGACGCGGTTCCCACATGGGGCGTTGAAGCGCTCAATCGTGCGGTTGAAGGCCTGGATTGCACGACGGCGGTCCATATTTGTTACGGCTATGGCATCGAAGCAAACCTGCAGTGGAAGGCCACGCTGGGCGACGTCTGGGACCAGTATGAAGCCATCCTGCCCGCGCTCTCGGAAAGCGACATCGATCAGGTGTCACTGGAATTCGCCGGATCGCGGGTCCCTCTCGAAGTGATCAAATTGCTCGACGGCAAGAAGGATGTGCTTGTTGGTGCCATTGATGTCACGACACTCACCGCCGAAGCGCCGGAAGAGGTCGCCAAGGTTATTCGGGACGCCATGGAGTTCACCTCACCGGAACGGATTTTCCCCTGCACCAATTGCGGCATGGTCCCCCTGCCCCGTGAGGTTTCTCAGGGCAAGCTCAAGGCACTGGGCGCTGGTGCCGCACTGGTCCGCGCGGAGCTCTAGTTCCCATGGCGCATCATGACATTAACGGCGCGCAGCTCTGGGTGGAGGACGACGGTGACGGCCCGGCAATGGTTTTTGTCCATGAGTTCGGCGGCGACCATCGGTCATGGCGACATCAGGTCGATCACTTCAAGGACCGCTTCCGGTGCGTGACCTACAGCGCCCGCGGCTATCCGCCTTCAGAGGTTCCTGAAAGCGAAGACGCGTACGGACAAGACATCGCCACAGCTGACCTTCTTGGCGTACTGGATGCGCTCAAAATCGAACAAGCACATGTGATCGGACTGAGCATGGGGGCCTATACCGGTTTGCGGTTTGCTCTCGCCCATCCTGACCGGGTGACATCGCTTGTCGCTGCGAGCGGCGGGTCGGGCTCATTCCCCGACACACGCGCGCATTTTCTCGAAGAAACTCGTGCGCTGGCGGACACGATTCTCGACCGGAACTCCCTGAACCTGCCCGGCTTTGCATCCAGCGCCACCCGCATCCAGCTCAAACTCAAAAATCCGAAGGGCTGGACGGAATTCGCGAACCATTTTGTCGAACATTCGCCCATGGGCTCGGCCTATACCCTGCGACGCGTGCAGGCGGGACGGCCCTCGCTCTATGAGCTTGAAACCGAACTTGCCGCCATGACGACCCCCACCCTGTTGATGATCGGCGATGAAGACGAACCCTGCATCGACACAAACATATTTCTCAAACGCACCATGCCAAGTGCCGGGCTCGTCACCTTCCCCAAGGCTGGCCACCTGATCAACCTCGAAGACCCGGCAGCATTCAACGAAGCAATCGATGACTTTCACGCAGCCCTCTCAGCGGAATGCTGGCACCTGCGTGACGCCAACACCACGGGCGCCAGTGCCTATATTTCCGAGGAAAAATCGTGAACCCGAATGATCACGTCGTATCCGCCAAGGCGCTCAAACGCTTTGCTAAAGACATCTTTCTAAGTTCAGGCGTGGCAGATGAACACGCTGAGGTGTGGGCCGACATGCTGGTCTGGGCCAATCTGCGCGGCATGGATTCCCACGGCGTCCTCCGCATCCCCCGCTATATCGCCTATATGAAGAACGGCAACATCCACGCCCGCCCCGACATGAAGGTCGAGAAACGCAGTGGTGCCATCGCCGTTATCGATTCCGACTGGGCGCCGGGTCCTGTCGCACTTTCCGCAGCGATGGACGAAGCCATTGGCCGTGCCCGTGAATGCCATCTTGGCTGGTGCATCGTGCGCAACATCACCCATGGCGGCGCCATCGGCTATTTTGCCATGCAGGCCGCACGACAGGGCTTTGCGGGCATCGTTATGACAGCGTCACGCCCGATGATGGCCTATCATGGTGCGAAAACAGCCGGGGCATCCACCAACCCAATAGCCATCGGCGTCCCTGGCGGCGAACACCCACCGATGCTACTGGACATGTCCACGGCCACAGTCTCTATGGGAAAAATTCTCGCCGCGCAGGACACCGGCACACCGATCCCCGACGGCTGGGGCATTGATGCCGACGGGCACAACACCAACGACGCCAACGCGGTCGAGACCTTGATGCCACTGGGCGGCGCCAAGGGTTCGGGGCTTTCGATGATGATCGAATGCCTCGTCAGCCTGTTCGCGTCCAACCCGTTGATCACGCCCAATATCGGCCCGGACGCCAAACCAACCGGCTACCGTCAGAATGGTCTGGCCGCCGCGATTGATATATCGGCGTTCACCGAACTCGACAGCTACAAGTCCGATATCGACGATCTGGCAAAGGGGCTGAAAGGACTGCCCCGCGCCGATGGTGTCGAGGAGATCTATGCACCCGGTGAACGGGGCGACAAGGTTCTGACTGATCGTATGGCCAACGGCATTCCACTCGCACAGGGCACATGGGACCGTTTGAAGTCAGAAGCCGACAATCTCGGCATCGCCATGCCGGACGCGCTATAAAGGTATGAGGATCGCTCCGGCCCCCCTCCGCGGAGGGCCAAGAAGGTCGACCACGGATGTTAGGGATAAAGGCCGCATGACCTCTGCGCATGAGCCTACGAGCGCACGTTCACCCCGCAAACGGCTGGTCCTGCCGATGTTGGCGGTCTATCTCGTCGTGAGTGCTGCGATCGTTGTGGGAACGGCCTACTGGGCGCGAGATCAGGCCGAAACGGCCGTGCGTGAACGCAGCGACAGCACTCTCAATCTGGTCATCGAAAACCTGCGCGGCGAACTCTCAAAATTCATCTATATGCCGAAACTGCTCTCTTCGCTCGAATCCATACCACGCGTGCTGGCCGCTCCGACCGACAGACAAAGCATCGACATCCTGACCGAGGAACTCGGCAATATCGCCAATATTTCCGGGGCCCAGGCAATCTATCTGCTCGATGACACCGGCCACCAGATAACATCAAGCGATGGGGCCACACCCCAGCCACGGGGCACCGCGAGTTCTGCCGACCAGCCTTATTTCCGCGAAGCCATGCAGGGCCGTCTCGGCCGCCATTTCGGTGTGGATGCATCCACACGGGGCCGCAGCTACTTTTTTGCCCATCCGGTGCGCCGACAGACTTCAATAGCAGGTGTCGTGGTCATTCGGGTCGCGATGGACAATCTCGAACCACTCTGGTTCTCCGCCGACAGCGAAATACTCGTCGTTGATGAAGACGGAGTTGTATTTCTGAGCAGCCGCCCGGAATGGCGGTTCCAAACCCTCAACCCTCTCGACACCCAAACCCGAGATCGGCTGGTCCGCGAAGGTCGGTATGCCGGACAAGCACTCGATACATTGCCGTTCACCGACGGACCGGCAGATGGGATTGCACGACTGCAACCACCACCCGGCCAAAGCAATGGTCGACCCGACACAACAACCGGAACAGACTTTCTTGTCCATGAACGTGAAATGACCGATTCCGGCTGGCGCGTGCTGATCCTCACAAACGCCCTGACCACCCAACGTCAGGTCGACACCGCGATCGTGGCCGCGACGTCCGTTCTGCTCATCATTCTGCTGATTGCCACGAACATCTATCAACGTCGCCGACGCATGATTGAACGGATGACAATTCAGGAAGCCGCACGCCAACAACTCGAGGTCCGCGTTCTTGAGCGCACCCAAAACCTGACGGAAACGAACACCAAACTGCGAGACGAGATCGAGGAGCGACATCGCGCCGAATCAGAGCTCAGGACAACTCAGGCAGAACTGGTTCAGGCCTCCAAAATGGCGGCTCTGGGTCAAATGGCCGCCGCCCTCAGCCACGAACTCAATCAGCCTCTCGCCGCCATTCGCTCCTACGCAGAGAACGCGGCCGCTTTTCTCGATCGACAACGTACCGAAACGGCAAAGTCCAACCTGACCGGCATAGCAGAACTCACCGACCGCATGGCGCGCATTATCAAGAACCTTCGCACCTACTCCCGCAACGAACAGGTCGCGGCGCGGCCAGTCCGACTGCAACAAGCCATTCACGAGGCGCTTAACCTGCTCGAAGGCCGGCTCACTCAATCGGATATCACGGTTGTGCTGGACTCCCCGGACAATCTGCCGCTCGTTTTGGCCGGGGATGTTCGTTTACAACAGGTCTTTGTGAACCTCTTCACCAATGCCATAGATGCGATGAAAGATACGCCCGAGCGCAGCTTGTCGATCCGAGCCACATCTGATGCCGGCGGTGTTCAGGTTTGTGTTCAGGACACCGGACCCGGCGTTCCCGCAGAGGTTTTGGAAAACGTTTTCGACCCGTTTTATTCCACCAAGGATGTTGGCGAGGGCATGGGGCTGGGCTTGTCCATTACGCATGGAATCATTCGGCGGTTCGGCGGCGTCATTACCGTTTCGAACGCCCGCGAGGGTGGCGCGATCTTTACAGTGACCCTGCCACGCGCCGAGCTCGCGAATGAGGCCGCCGAATGACCCACGATGTCATCCTGATCGACGATGAAGCGCATTTACGTACCGCCTGCACTCAAGCCTTCGAACTTGCAGGCCTCTCGGTGGCGGCTTTCGATTCTGCCGAGAGTGCACTGCACGAGATCGACAGAAATCACCCCGGCATCGTCGTAACCGATGTGAAAATGGCAGGCATGGGAGGGCTTCAACTTCTCACCACAACCCTGGAACGTGACCCACAACTCCCGGTCATCCTGATCACCGGTCACGGTGATATTTCGATGGCCGTGAAGGCCATCCAGGACGGCGCATATGATTTCCTGGAGAAGCCCTTCGCGAGCGAGCGACTTGTCGATGTCGCCCGCCGCGCCCTTGAACTCCGCCGCCTCGTTCTGGAGAACCGGGCGCTGCGCAGCGCTGTGGACACCGGGGACGGGCTTGAGCAGCTCGTGGTTGGAAGAACACCCGCAATGGTCCGTCTGCGCGAACTGATCAACAGTTATGGCGCCACCGACGCCGATGTCCTCGTCTTGGGCGAGACCGGAACTGGCAAGGAACTCGTTGCGCGCGCTCTTCATGAGCGATCCGCCCGCGCCAAAGGTCGGTTCGTTCCCATCAATTGCGGAGCACTTCCCGAAAACATCATTGAGAGTGAGTTGTTCGGTCACATTCCTGGCGCCTTTACCGGTGCGACCGCAGCGCGGGTGGGCAAATTCGAATATGCCCATGGCGGCACATTATTTCTCGACGAGATCGAAAGCATGCCTCTCGATCTGCAAACCCAGCTGCTGCGCGTTCTGCAGGAACGCACCATCGTTCGGCTGGGCACCAATGAAGAAACTCCTGTCGACGTACGCATCATCGCGGCCACCAAATCCGACCTTGCCGAGAAATCGGAGAACGGTCAGTTCCGCGCAGATCTATTCTTCCGCCTGAACGTGCTCGCTCTCGAGGTCCCACCACTGCGTTCACGTCACGAGGATATTCCGCTTCTGTTTGCGCATTTTCTTGATCAGTTTGCCGCCCGCTTCAAGCGCGCACCCGTGTCTCCCGACCCCCGTGAACACGCCATCCTGATGGCACGAGCCTGGCCCGGCAATGTCCGGGAACTTCAGAATGTCGCCATGCGTTATGCACTCGGCTTCGGTCTGGAGCCAGCTGACACAACCCTCGGGGCGTCAGCCTCCAACAACGAAGACTTGCCTGATCGGGTCGCAACCTTCGAGCGCGCCATCATTCAGCAAACCTTGCTTGCCAACAACGGCAGACTCAAGCCGACCTATGAGCAGCTGGGAATATCGCGGAAAACGCTCTACGAGAAAATCCGGAAGCACGGTTTGCAGGCCCGGGAAGACGAAGCGGCGGAATAATACACACGCAAACAGAATGTGTCGAAATCGACCCATTCGCTCAAGCCGATGGGTTGATGAGGTGACACCGTTCGTGCCGCAAGAGCATGGCTGGAACGACAGACAACCCATAACAGCATGATTTTTCTTGATTTTCTAATGGGTCGTGGAAAATCAACCCCCCCTCCGAAAGTGGCATCGCCATTGCTTAGATAAAAACGTTGAATAAGAAATCGGCCTTGCGCCGCAACCAAACAAAAATGCTCACATGGGAGAGCCTCGATGAAAACGATCCTTCTGGCGGCCGTCGCAACGGTCGCAACAAGTCTGACGCTGGCCAGTGCGCCAGCCCACGCAAACTGTGATGCCGGCGAGACCGTTATCAAGTTTGCCCACGTCACCAACACCGACAAGCACCCCAAGGGGATTGCTGCCTCGCTTCTCGAAAAGCGTGTCAATGAAGAGATGCAAGGCAAGGCCTGCATGGAGGTGTTCCCGAACTCCAGCTTGTATGACGACAACAAGGTCCTTGAGGCCATGTTGCAGGGTGACGTCCAGATGGCAGCACCTTCTCTGTCAAAGTTCGAAACCTTCACCAAGAAGTTCCGCCTCTTCGACCTGCCATTCGTATTCGAAGACATCAACGCGGTTGATCGCTATCAAAACTCCCCCGATGGTCAGAAGCTGCTCAAGTCGATGGAACGCAAAGGCCTGCTCGGTCTCGCCTTCTGGCATAATGGCATGAAGCAAATGTCGGCCAACAAACCACTGTTGAGCCCCAAAGATGCTGCTGGCCTGAAGTTCCGCGTGCAGCCCTCCGACGTACTCGTGGCTCAGTTCGAAGCCCTCGGCGCCAACCCGCAGAAGATGGCGTTCAGCGAAGTGTATGGCGGCTTGCAGACCAAGGTTGTCGATGGTCAGGAGAACACCTGGTCGAACATTTACGGCAAGAAATTCTTCGAAGTGCAGGACGGCACCACCGAGACCAATCACGGGATCATCGACTATCTGGTCGTGACCTCAACTGACTGGTGGGATGGCCTGAAGCCGGATGTGCGCGACCAGCTTTCACAAATCATGAAAGAGGTCACCCAAACCCGCAATCAGGAAGCCACAGCAGTTAATGAGCGTGCCATGCAGCTCGTGATTGATGCCGGTGGCGTTGTCCGCAAGCTGACCCCGGCCCAGCGCCAGGAGTGGATCGATGCCATGAAGCCGGTCTGGAGCAAGTTCCAGGACGAAATTGGCCTCGACACCATTGAATCCGCGCTGACCTACAACAAGAACAGCTAGGTCTTGGACCTGCAATCCGGGGCGGCCTGATGTCGCCCCGGACTTCACGCGATAACCACCGGCCCGGACACCTCCGGGCCGGTGGAACGCGCGCCAGCCATGGGGGCTCTGATGGCGACGGACTTTCCGAAAAAATTCGGTAGCTGGGTCAATAATATCGAGGAGACGTTCATCGCGTTGATCCTCGGTCTGATGACAATGCTGACATTTGCCAATGTCGTCGCGCGCTACGTCTTCAATTCAAATATTCTCTGGGCGTTGGAAACCACGGTGTTCCTGTTCGCCTGGCTCGTGCTGATCGGGGCGTCATACTGCGTCAAGACCCGCGCACATCTTGGCGTTGACCTGCTCCTCAAGGCGCTGCCGTCGCCAATCAATCGCATGGTGGCGATCCTTGCCGTATTGGCTTGCGTCGCGTTCAGCGTCTTGTTGCTGTTTGGATCCTGGGAGTACTGGGCGCCGTTTGCCGGCAAACGCGCCTTTTATCAGGTCGACGACATCGTGATGCCAGAGTTTCTCCAGTTCCTCTCGACCTGGCTCAACGAGGGTGAACGCTACGACAAGCTGCCCCGCTTTATTCCGTATTTTGGCCTGCCTCTCGGGGTCGCACTTCTGACGATCCGGTTCCTGCAAGCCGCCTGGCGTGTTGTCTCAGGTCAGCAATTGCTGGTGATTGCCAGTCACGAAGCTGAGGAAATGCTCGAAGACGTCGCCACCCGCCAGAGCGACGTGCGCTAGTCATGGAAGCTCTGCTCCTCTTCGTACTCGTGATCTGCCTGCTGATGATCGGTGTCCCGATCGCCGTCGGTCTGGGCCTGTCCTCGATCGCCTTCCTGCTAATCTATTCCGACGCATCGCTGGCTTCGATTGCCCAGACGCTCTTCAATGCCTTTGCCGGGCACTTCACCCTGCTGGCGATCCCGTTCTTCATTCTGGCCTCGGCCTTCATGTCGACCGGTGGCGTGGCCCAGCGCATAATCCGGTTTGCGATTGCCGCTGTTGGTCATTTCCCGGGTGGCCTGGCCATTGCGGGCGTCTTTGCATGCATGCTGTTCGCCGCCCTTTCAGGCTCGTCTCCCGCCACGGTGGTTGCCATCGGCTCCATCGTGATCGCCGGCATGCGACAGGTTGGCTACACCAAGGAATTCGCCGCCGGTGTCATCGCCAATGCAGGCACGCTCGGCATTCTGATTCCACCCTCCATCGTCATGGTTGTCTATGCCGCCGCTGTTGATGTGTCGGTCGGGCGCATGTTCCTGGCTGGCGTGATCCCGGGCATCATCGCCGGACTGATGTTGATGATTGCGATCTACATCGTCGCCAAATGGAAGGGGCTTCCCTCCCAGCCGCGCGCCACGTTCAAGGAACTGTTTAGTGCGGGAACCGCCGCAGGCTGGGGCCTGTTCCTGATCGTGATCATTCTGGGGGGCATCTATGGCGGCATTTTCACGCCCACCGAGGCGGCAGCCGTTGCGGCCGTTTATGCCTTCCTGATCGCAAACTTCATTTATCGCGATATGGGCCCTCTCCATGGAAAGGATGGCGAACCCATCCGCCTGCGCGACAAACCAAGCGCGCTGATCACGGCCTGGGTTCACCCGGACACCAAACGCACCCTTCTTGAGGCGGGCAAGCTGACCATCATGCTGATGTTCATCATCGCCAACGCCCTGATCCTCAAGCATGTCCTGACCGAAGAGCGCATTCCGCAGTTGATCACCGAAGCGCTTTTATCTGCCGGATTCGGACCAATCATGTTCCTGATCGTGGTCAATCTCCTGTTGCTCATTGGTGGCCAGTTCATGGAACCCTCGGGCCTGATCGTCATTGTGGCACCGCTGGTCTTCCCGATCGCGATCGAACTGGGCATCGACCCGATCCATCTCGGCATTATCATGGTGGTGAATATGGAGATCGGCATGATCACACCGCCAGTCGGGCTTAACCTGTTTGTCACGGCGGGCGTGGCGGGGATGTCCGTCATGAGTGTCGTCCGGGCAGCCCTGCCCTGGGTCGGCATCATGTTCATCTTCCTGATCCTGGTGACTTACGTACCGATCATCTCGACCTTCCTGCCCACCGCACTGATGGGGCCGGAGATCATCACGAAGTAGGCCCTCTGCACCCGCATGCTCTATTTTTAAGACGCTGGCACCCGGGCGCAGCCTTGCGCTAGGCTTTTGACGTCATGACCGTCACGGACCCCGACTACACACGCCAGGTGCGCGAAACACCGCATCGCGCATTGCCTTTGCTCGATCTTGGGCCGCTCGCGCGTGGTGAAATCGACGGGCTCGCCCAACAGTTGCGCGACGTCGCCGAAGGCATCGGCTTCATGTGTGTCGTCAATCACGGGGTCCCTGAAAACACGATCACGCGCATGTTCGACCAGGCGCACGCCTTTTTCGATTTGCCGCTGGACGACAAGATCTCCCTGGAGATCGATCCCCATGAACGCGGCTACCAGCCGCTGCGGATGACCGTGGTCCGGGAATCTGACTATTACGAGCGCCCGCAAAACGACTTCTATGAATCCTACAATTTCGGGGTCGACTATGCCGACGACCACCCGCAGGTGCTTGCGCGAAAACGCATGTATGGCCGCAACCGATGGCCCGCCGGCGCGCCAGAACTTCCCGGTGCTGCGCATGACTATCTGGAACAGATGGGCAAGCTCGCCAAGAGCCTGCTGCCTGTCTGGTCACGGGCGTTGGAACTGCCGGACGGCTTCTTCGAACCGTATTTTGACCGCGCACATTTCTATACTCGACTGATTCATTATCCGCCCAAGCCTGATTTGGCGACGGATGAAACCGGCCACGGCGCCCATGCCGACACCTGCTTCAACACCTTTCTGCCGGCCACGGAGCAGGCGGGATTGCAGGTGATGGATACAGATGGAACCTGGATCTGGCCGGAAATCCCGGCCGACAGCATCGTCGTGAATTTCGGGCAATACCTGAACCGCTGGTCGAACGGTGTGGTACGGGCCACCCCGCACCGGGTGATCCCGCCGGTGGAGAAGGATCGATTCTCACTGCCGTTTTTTGTGTGTCCGAATCTCGATGCGGTCGGTGAATGTCTGCCGAGCTGCAGCTCGGCAGACAATCCCGAAAAATTCGAACCGGAGTCCTTCTGGCAGTTCCACACCGGCTATATGAGCCGGGTGTACCCGCATTTCGAAGAACGCTGGGAAGCCGAACAGCCGAATTAGGCTGACGGCACCTCGATGCCCAGCAGCGCCGCCGCATTGGCACCCATCACCAGAGCCTTGTCGTCTTCCGACAGGTTCTGCACCGAATCCACATGGCCGACCGGATCGGTCTCTGCCATGTCGTAAGGGTAATCCGTACCCATCACGATGTGATCTGCGCCCCAGGTCTCGATCAGGTAGCGAAGCTGGTGCTCGGTGAACACGACGGTGTCGAAATAGAGCTTCTTCACATACTCGGAAGGTGCCTTGGTCAGGTTCACCCGGCAATCATCACGCAGGTGATAAGGGTGATCGAAACGACCAACATAGGACGGCACATAACCACCACCATGGGCGATGCAGATTTTCAGACCGGGATAGGTTTCCAGATAACCATCAAACACCAGATGCCCGACTGCGAGAGCAGATTCGAGCGGATGGCCAATGGTGTTGCGGAAGTAATGGTCGGTCATGCGTTCTTTGAAGCTTGTCCCGATGGGATGCATGAAGATCACAACGCCGAGCTCTTCGACACGGGCGAAGAACTTCTCCAGCCCGGCGCGAGTCAGGTCTGTCCCGTTGACGTTGGTTGAAATCTCAACGCCCTTCATACCGAGGTCGTTCACGCAGCGATCGAGTTCAGCTACGGCAATATCAACATCCTGCAACGGCACCGTGCACAGACCAACAAAGCGGTCCGGGTGTTGTCCAACGACTTCAGCGACGCGGTTGTTAACCACATGCGCCGTGTCGCGTGCGAAACCGGCCTCATAGACATAGTTGTAGTGGAACGGGGACGGTGAAATCGCCTGCACATCAATTCCGGCCGCATCCATATCCGCGATCCGCACCGACGGATCGGTCAGCTTGTCGAGAATATCGGTATGCTGCTTGGCGTTGATTTCCGACGTCAGCGGGTTGGTGTCCACATACAGATTGCGCTGATCAGCCGCCTTGGCGTCTTTCAGCATCGCATCGGCAGCCGGCACGTGCAGGTGACAATGGATATCAACGGTGAAGTGCTTCTTGCCGTCGGTGACCGTACGGTGGTGGCCCGTGTCGCCAGCAGGCGCGTGGTTGTGGGCCGGATTGGAACAGGTAAAAAGCATTGTGCTTCCTTTTCTGAACTCGTCCTTCTTCAGGCTCCGAACGAGTGGATACGAATAACCTCATGCTGAGCCTCTCGGAGCATGAGGGCGGGATTCCTCTCCCTTAAAGCTTCAGCAGGCTCGCGGCATTCTCTCCGAGAATGGCGCGCTTCTGATCATCGGTCAGGTCGGCGCCCATGACATGTCCGACCGGATCGGTCTCTGCCATATCATAGGGGTAATCGGTCCCCATGAGGACGTGATCAGCACCGTAGTATTTGGTGATGAACTCGAGCTGCTCATTCGAGAACACAACCGTGTCGAAGAAGAAGCGCTTGAGATAGTCGGTCGGCACCTTGCCGGCCGGCAGCTCGCGCTGCATATCGCCGCGCAGCGGGTGGGCATGATCGATACGGGCCGGATAGGCGCCCAGGAAACCGCCACCATGGGCGAGGACAACCTTGAGGCCCGGATGGCGATCCATCACACCATCAAAGATCAGATAATGCACGGCAACCGTGGTCGCGAGCGGATTGCCGATGATGTTGGAGAAGTAATGATCGGCAAACCGGTCGCCTTTTGCATAACCCGAGGGATGGATGAAGATGATCACATCGAGCTCTTCACATTTGGCAAAGAACGGATCGAGGCCGGCCTTGGACAGTTCCTGCCCGGCGACATCAGCATTGATCTCGACACCCTTCATGCCGAGTTCCTTCACACAGCGCTCCAGTTCGGCAACCGCCATCTGCGGGTCCTGCAACGGCACGGTACCCAGCGCAACGAAACGGTCGGGATGTTCGGCAACGGTCTCGGCAAGCCTGTTGTTTACGGTCTGCGCCACATCGCGACCCAGATCCGGCTCGGCCCAGTAGCAATAATGGTTGGGAGCGGTTGAAATCGCCTGCACGTCAACGCCAGAGGCGTCCATTTCGGCAATTCGCAGCGCGGAATCCGTGGCCCGCGGCATGATTTCCTGCCCATGGGCCATCTGGAACTTGCGGGTCGCATCATTGGCAAACCACAGCAGCGGCTCGTTCTTGAGATCGAAGACATCTTTCACCAGAGCATCGGCCTCGGGCACATGCAGGTGACAATGAATGTCGACGGTGCGCACACCGAGTTTTTCCACCTTGATCCCGTGTCCGCCTGACGCGTCGGAAGGTGCATGGTTCGCGCCGTGCGCATGGTCGTGGCCGCATTTGAAAAGCATCGTGGAAGTCCCCTGGAAACAGATATCGGTCAAAAGATGCAAGCATCCGTGTTGGGCGCGTGATTATCACATCAAAAGGCGCACGAAAAGCCAGAGCGGCACTTCGATTCCAGCACGCTGTATGATATTCTTGGCCCAACACATCACGCGTCCCGAGGGAGTACTCACGATGGCATCCGGTCAGTTTGGAATTTCACAGCATGTCGAACGCCGCGAGGATGCGCGGCTTCTCACTGGCGGCGGCGCCTATGCCGATGACACCGGCTTTGAGGGACAGGCCTTTGCCGCATTCCTTCGCGCGCCCATCGGACACGGCATTATCAAAAGCATCGACACCGCTGAGGCCGCAGCCGCGCCCGGCGTGATCAGCATTTTCACCGGCGCAGACCTGAAAAACGTTGGAATCGGGGCGATTCCGAACGTCACACCATTCCTCAACCGTGACGGTTCAGAAATGTTGCGCACCCAGCGGCCCGCCGTGGCGGTCGACAAAATTTACCATGTGGGTGAAATTCTTGCGGTGGTGGTCGCCGAGAGCACGGCACTGGCGCAGGATGCCGTCGATCTGATCGAACTGGATGTGGACCCCCTCCCCGCGCTGACCGACGTGACCAAAGTGATGGATGCGGATGCACCCCAGCTGCATGAACACATCCCGGGCAATGTCTGCCTCGACTTCCAGATCGGTGATGAAGACAATGCAACAGCGGCCATCAACAATGCCGCCCATGTCGTCAATCTGACCCTGACCACAAATCGGCTTGTTGTCGCCTCCATGGAACCGCGCAGCGCGTCCGCACGCTTCCTGCCCAACTCAAATGACGGGGCCGGCTGCTATGAATTGATCAGCGGGTCTCAGGGCGTGAACGCCATGCGCAACATGCTGGCCGGGGCGATCTTCAATGTTCCCCATGAGCAGATGCGCGTCATGACAAACGACGTCGGCGGCGGTTTTGGCATGAAGACCCAAGCCTACCCTGAATATGTCGCGATCCTGTTTGCCGCCAAGGCAACCGGCAAGCCGGTCAAATGGCAGGGCACCCGGTCCGAAGCCTTTCTGGCTGACAATCAGGCCCGGGACGGCGTGATGAACGGCGCCATGGCCTTCGATGAAAATGGGAAGATTCAGGCTTTCCGGGTCGACATGATCGCCTCCATGGGGGGCTATCTGTCCTCCCACGGTCCCGCCGCGGCAACACGCAATGTCTGCAATTGCCTGACCGGCTGTTACGACAACCCGGAGCTGGAGTATCAGGTGAAGTGCCTGATGACGAACAACATTCCGATTGGCCCCTATCGTGGTGCCGGGCGGCCGGAAGCCGCCTATATGCTCGAACGCATGATGGACCATGCCGCACGCGAACTTGGGATCGACCGGGTGGAATTGCGCCGCCGCAACTTCATCAAGCCCGCGCAGATGCCCTACACCACTTCACTCAATCAGGTTTATGACTCAGGAGAGTTTGAAGCCGAGATGGACAAGGCTCTCGCCCTGGCCGAATGGGACAGCTTCGAGGAACGCCGCTCTGAAAGCGCCAAAAACGGCAAGCTGCGCGGTATCGGCATGTCCTGCTTCGTGGAAACTGCGGGCGGGATGCTGCAAGAAGGGGCCAAGCTGATCTTCGCTGATGACGGCACCGTCGAAGCCCGACTGGCCGTGCAATCCAACGGACAGGGTCACGCCACCTCCTTCGCGCAGGTCGTCTCCGACCTGCTCCAGGTCCCTTATGAGAAAGTTCGCATCGTTGAGGGTGACAGTTTCGAAACCCCAAATACCGGTTTCGCTTCGGTTGCGTCTCGGTCCATGGCACTGGCCAGCGGCGCGATTTCACTGACCGCCGATGCGGTCGTCGAAAAGGGCAAGGCACTCGCCGGGCATGTGCTCGAAGCCGCCGAAGCCGATATTGAATACGCCGACGGCAATTTCAGCGTGGCCGGCACCGATAAGATGGTGAGCATTTTTGATCTCGCCGCACAGGCAAAGTCACTCGACGGTTTGCCCGAGGGCGTTCCCAACAGCCTTGATTCCGAGGAAGATTTCGACTCTCCCGAGCAGACCTATCCGAACGGCTGTCATATCTGCGAAGTGGAGATTGAACCCGAAACCGGCGTGATTGATGTTCTGAACTACATCGCTGTCGATGACTGCGGCACGGTGATCAATCCGATGATCGTCCACGGACAGGTCCATGGCGGTGTTGCCCAGGGCCTTGGTCAGGTACTTGGCGAACACGCCATCTACGACGGTGACGGACAGCTGCTGGCCGGTTCTTTCATGGACTACATGATGCCACGGGCCGACGACATGCCTGACATGAAGCTCGGCTTCCATTCCGTGCGCTGCACCACCAACCCGGTGGGTGCCAAGGGTGCAGGCGAAGCCGGCACCACAGGCGCGCTGGCCGCCGGCATGAATGCGATCATCGACGCCATGTCCGTTCGCGGGATTACCGAGTTCGATATGCCGGCCACCCCGCCACGGGTGTGGGCGGCGCTGAACAAGAATTGATTGAACGTCGTCATGCCCGGGCTTGACCCGGGCATCTTCTCAACGCATCGGATGAGATGCGCGGATCAAGTCCGCGCATGACATTGTGTCTGGGGTCGCCTGCTAAGCCGCCGCGGGACGGGCGTCGAAAGTGCGCATCACCATGTGGATACCGTGGAACAGCGCGATAAACGCGCCGATCTCCATGATCTCCGGATCGGAATAATGCACGTGCATCTCATCATAAAAAATCTTGTCGACCTTGGTAGAGTCGAGGAACATCTGCTCGGCAAAGCGCAAGGCAACCTTCTCCCGATCTGAGAACAGGTCCGAATCCTCGTAGTCCTCGCACCCCGCCTCAATCACATCTTCGGTGAGACCTTCGGCAATGGCCTTTTTCGAGCGAAGTGCTGCAAAATAGGGGTCCTCGGCAAACCGCGCGAGTTGGATACGAATGATTTCCTTGAGCTTGTGATCGACGCTCCCGTCACGATGGGAGGACAGCATCGCCCGAAGCATGCTTTTCATCTGATCGGGTTGGCGGGCAAATATGCGGATGAACATCGCATCCGGCACGCCAAACTCCTCGCACTCGGTGATCAGCTCATGGATCTCGGGGTCTTTGATCTCCGAGAGATCAAGCGGCTGCATACGCGACATTATTCAGCCGCCGCGCTTTGCAGGGATTCCGGGCGATCCCCATAGAGGCGTTCAGATTCTTCCTGACTGACCAGACGCCCATCGGGCGCAAACATCGGATAGAATTTCAGGGTTCCAAAGAAGGTGTGGAAGCCGAGATTCATAAACAGGAACATTCCCAGTTCCACGATCTCTTCTTCCGAGAGATGGGCACGCAAATCTGCCCACGCCGCATCATCGAAGGAATCCGGATCGGTCGCGATTGTTTCCACGTACCGCATGATCGCCTTTTCCTCATCGGTAAAGACGTCGCTGGCGGCATGATTGTAAATCCCGTCGTCGAGTGCCTGTTCGTCAAGTCCTTGCTGCTTCGCCGAAGCAGACCGAACATTGCCTCAATAGCTGCAATGGGCCATCCGGGAGAGCATCACCCGGATCACCTCTTTCAGCCGATGGCTGAGCGCGCCCTCGTTGAACGCCCCCACCCAAGCCAGATAAAATTTCTCGGCAATGTCGATGTTGTGACCCATGACGGCATGAAAACCAGGATCGGGCGCCCGCAATTCAAGCGATTTCTCAACATAGGGTTTGAGCTTGGTCTTCTTCAGCTCTTCGATATCGAGCAGAGTGATATTGGCCATGCTTGTTTCCTTCTTGTGCAGATCGATTGTAGGCCGAATCAGGCGTGTTCTTCGATCACTTTCTTAAGCACCTGTTTGCGGTCGACGCCGGTGCGTGTTTCCACCACTTCCCCGCCCTTGATAAACAGGAGCGTCGGAAAACCGCGCACGCCATAGCGCACCAGAAGATCCTGATTTTCATCGCCGTTGACAGTGCCGATCATGACGTTCTCGGGCATGTCTTCGGCGACTTGTCCAAGAACCTTTTTCAACTGTTTGCAGGGCACGCAGGTGGTCGACCAAAAATCCACAACGGTCAGGTCATCACGCGAGAGGACCTGTGCATCGAAATTGCTGTCATCAAATACGACAAAATTATCCTGCGACATTCCAGTTTCTCCCGGTAAACCCGTTTGGGAATTATACCGGGGCGGATATGCCCGGCAAGCCCGCAGAAACATAGCAGACGCGCAGAAAAAAACAGGTCTACCTCGCGGGAACCTGAGATATCTCGCCGGCCGGTGCGGTCATCTTCTGCAACGCACCCTTTGGTGCCGGGAGAGACCAGTCGCGAGTCACCGTAACCTTGGCCACCTTCATATGGTTCATGTAAGCGGCAATTGCGGCCGTACCCGGCAATCCCGCCTTGTCATTGCGCAACGCCCAGGCTTGCGCGAGCGGTGAAAGTGACTCCGCCCATTGAATACGCCGGCTTTTGAGAGGTTTGGCAGTGCCAATGCCCTGTTTCTTCAGATCATCGAGCGCGTCGGCGCCTGCTGCACAATATTCTGCACCCGCCATCGGGACAAAATCGTTGGCCACGTCCTGAATAATCTCGCGAAGTGACTTCGGCAAAGTCGCAAATGCGCGGGCATTAACGGTGACAATAAATGGCACCTGCGCACCAAAGCCCGTACGGGTGTAGTGATCGGCCAGTTTCTTGAGACCCAGCCGTTTCATTTCGGTATTGGGCAGCAGCGCGCCAACAAGAACACCGGCTTCTATGCGCGCGGCCACAAGATCGGGCCGCAATCGCACCGGGATACCATCGACACCATCAAGCCATCCATCAATTCGGTCCGTCACCCCAATCTGCAACCCCCGCACATCATCCAGATTTCTGATCTTCCGGACCGAAATGAAGTTGTAGGCATCAACGGGAATCGCCGAGAGATACCTCTGACGGGCCGAATCAAGCGATGACGTCATGCCGTCCAGTGTCTGGTGGATGGCGTGATACGCGTTGCCGACAATCCGGCAGGATTCAGTTGTAAACGGCGCGTGAAACGTCATGTCCTGAAGCGGCAGACGGCGGGTTTCATGATTGACAGACACGATGCCGAACATCGCGAGATCATCCTCCACGGCTTCCAGAACGCCGCCGAAATGCGAAAGCGTCCCGGCATGGGTTTCATCCCAGACAATCTCGCCAAGTTCTGCCTCCGCAGCCCGGCGTTTGATCTCGGACTGAAACCCTTGGCGAAAAATCTTCAGCGCCTGATGATTCTCGGGCAGACCACTGGCCACAGACAGATGTCGGGCATCGCCTGCATGCGCCGGCGCAGCAGCGAAAAGAGCCAGGCCGAGCCCGACAACAAGCAGTTTTCCATACATGAGCGCCTCGTTCCTTCCTGGATCAATCTCCGCACACCCGATCTGCGGGCCCGCGATTGCGCGTTTGGCGAAGATCATGACGACGAAAGGTTAAGCAACCCCATACGCGCGCACCCTGTTTCGGCAGATAAGACACAAGCCCGATGCAGACTTGTGGCCCGGCAGAGCCGCGTGGTCTCATTCGTGTCAGGAGGATCAGACCATGAAAACGATCGATATCGACCCGGGCGGCATGCACGAACACATCGTGCGTTTCAATGAGTTGCAACCCAAGAAAGGCAACTACGCCGCTCTCGGCATCCCCACCGAGGCTTACGAGATGCTGACGGCGAAAACTCTCTACACGCTTCTGGCACCCGCAGACGCTGCGGGGTCACACCAGTTCACCGCCGCCAAAGGTCCGCCAGGATTGTCACTCTCGATTGCGGAATGCCCGCCGGGCGATGGCCCCATGTTGCACGCCCATATGGAGACCCATGAAATCTTCTTCTGTCTGACCGGACGGTTTGAAGTCAGTTGGGGAGATGCCGGAGAACACAATACGGTCCTCGAACCCCATGACATGATCAACGTGCCCCTCGGAGTCACCCGCGCGTTCCGAAACGTCTCCGAAGACACCGCGCTACTCTTCGTGGTGATTCTCGGCACCAACCAGAACGATGTGGGCTACACCAAATCAGTCGGGGCAGAAGTCGCCGAAAAATTTGGACCGGACGTACGCGATGCGATCGAGGCGCACACATCGATGAAATTCAATGTCGGTGCCGACTGACCCCACGCGGAGAGCACACCGAACAAACGGGCTAGAGAAAGTGTTCTTGCAAATCGATCGTTGAATCCTCGCCCAGAATTGCGAAATTCTTGTCGAGCCAGAGATCGGCCGCCTCGCGGCCGATCTCCTTTAGCTTGCTGAGAAAATCCCAGTCCGCATTCAGCTTCGAGGAAGCACCGAAGGCCTCCAAAACATCTTCAGCTTCGATCATGTGCATGAGCATGCGTTTGTAATTCTTGGAATCGAGCTCCCCGTCATCGATCAAACGGGTGACAAAATGTATCGCGCGCATCTCGTGTATCAGGCTCGCATTAAAGCTGATCTCGTTGATCCGGTTTTGTATCTCGCGGGCCGATTTTGGAACGCCTGACCGTTCGAGCGGGTTGATCTGCACAAGCACCACATCACGACATTCCGCACCATAAATCAGCGGATAGATCGCCGGGTTGCCCATATACCCGCCGTCCCAGAAATGTTCCCCGTCAATCTCCACCGCCTGAAACATCTGCGGCAGGCAAGCAGATGCGAGCAACACATCAGGTGTCATCTCGTGATTTTCAAAGACGCGCGCCCGCCCGGTCGAAACGTTCGTTGCCGAAATAAAGAGCTTGGTGGAATCCGCGTGCTGCAGCGTCTCAAAATCGATCAGCTTCTCGAGAACGCCGCGGAGCGGATTGAGGTTCATCGGATTCACCTGATAGGGCGAAAACGTTCGCGACAGGGTCTCCATGAACGCCAGCCCCGGGAACCCATCCAGGGTGTAACCACCACTGAACTTCTCCCAGAAGGTCCGGCGGATAGGGCTGAACCGGTCCATCAGTGAGACCTGATGCCAGAATTCACCGAGAACCTCACGCGCCGCCGCCGGGCCGCCTGCAGCCAGTCCGGCAACAAGCACCGCAGCGTTCATGGCCCCGGCGCTGGTTCCGCTGACCGCCTCAATAACAATCCGGGGATCTTCGAGCAGCCGATCAAGAACACCCCAGGAATAGGCGCCGTGTGCATCGCCACCCTGAAGAGCAAGGTTGATATGTTTGACCGGACCGGATTCGACGTCGCCGCCGGCCCCGCTCATCGGGCCGTCCAACCCCCATCGATGGAAAGCGCAGAACCCGTAAAGGATGCGCCTGCGGGGCCACACAGAAAGAGAACCGTAGCCGCGATGTGCTCGACGTCGACGAACCGCTTGCTCGGTTGGGATGCCAGCACGATATCGCGGATCACCTCTTCGCGGGATAAACCATGGGCCTTGGCCTGATCGTCGATCTGGCCGTCAACCAGCGGCGTTTGCACAAAGCCCGGACAGATCGCGTTGCAGGTGATGCCGGTTTCCGCAACTTCCAACGCGACGGTCTTGGTCAGCCCGACCAAGCCGTGCTTGGCGGCCACATACGCGCCCTTGTAAGGCGAAGCGACAAGACCATGGGCGGACGCGATGTTTATGATCCGCCCGAAGTTACGTTCCTTCATGCCCGCAAGCGCTGCTGCAGTCGTATAAAAGGCCGAAGAAAGATTGATCGAAATGATCGTCTCCCACTTCTCCGCCGGAAACTCATCAACCGGCGCGACATGCTGAATGCCCGCATTGTTCACCAGAATATCAACGCTGCCGATCGCCACTTCGGCGTCCGCGATCAACGCGGTGGCCGCACCACCATCCGACAGATCGGCGCCCGAATAACCGACCGTGACGCCACAATCAGTCGCCAGCGCGGCCCGGGTTTTTTCAATTTCCTCGGCATCGCCAAAGCCATTGAGCATCACATTGGCACCGGCACGCGCGAGTTCACGCGCCACCTCAAGTCCAATACCACTGGTTGATCCAGTCACGACCGCGCCGCGGCCAGAAAGGTCCATATCACTCATCTTCCGCTCTCCTGTGTGCGGTTGTGCGTCGTCGCCCTGGGGAAGGATTATTCAGGCCGCTTCTTCTGAGCGGCTCAGTTCGAATGCGTCGGCCAGCAACTCGTAGGACCGCATACGCTTCTCAAAATCGTATGTGATTGTCAGAATAACAAGTTCATCGAGACCATTTTCTTCGGCAAAGGCCGTCAATTCGACTTTCAGGGACTCAGGGTCACCCGTGAACCGGTTGGCCTTGTTCGCCTCAACAATACGCTTTTCCTGAGCATTGTAGGGGTAGGCCAATGCCTCTTCGGGCGGCGGATAAGGCAGGTGCTGGCCGAATTGCAGCTTCATGCGCCAGTAATCCCGACTGGCCGCCAGATACTCGGCTTCTTCCTTCGTGTCGGCACAAATCACATAAACCCCAGCGCTCGCCTTTGGGGCTGCCAGGGACGCCGAAGCCTTAAAGTTCGCACGATAGTAGTCAAGGATCGGCGCGCTCGCCTGCGGTGTGATGAAATGCGCAAAGGTGTAGGCCAGCCCGAAATGTGCCGCATAGGCCGCACTTTGGTCACTGGAACCCAACAACCAGACCTCAGGAATTGCAGTGACCGAGGGCGTGGCCCGAACTGCTTTGAACGGCTCACTCGCAGGCACTTCGTCTGACAGAAACGCCATCATGTCGGCGATCTTGGTCGGGAAATACTCAATCCCGATCTCGTTGCCATAGGCCAAGGCCGCCGCCGTCAGGCCATCACTGCCCGGCGCGCGCCCGATTCCGAGATCGATCCGACCGGGATAAAGGTTTTCCAGAAGCTTGAAATTCTCAGCCACCTTCAAGGGGGAATAGTGGCTGAGCATCACACCCCCCGACCCAACGCGGATCGAATCCGTCGCAGCGGCCACACGCGCAACCAGAATTTCGGGTGAAGACCCAGCAAATCCCGCCGCCCCATGATGCTCAGCCAGCCAGTAACGCGTGTACCCCAAGCGCTCTGCAGCCTGCGCGAGCGCGACGGTCTCTTCGAGCGCCTGACGCGGATTGCCACCAGCGCGAACGGGAGATTGATCAAGAACGGAAAGTTTTACCATGGGCGGTTTTCTAGCATGTCATGCAGACAGCGCAATCTCACGATTGCGCTTTATTGCGCGTGTGCAGAAATACGGTTGCCAGAATGCCCGCGGTCACAATCCCGGCCCCGAACACGTTCAGTGTACTTGGGATTTCACCCAGGGTCGGAATCGCCACAAACAGCGCGAGCGCAGGCGCACCGGACATGATCGCAGCCTGTCGTGTCGGGCCGATGGTCATGACCGAGTAAGCATGTCCCAGAATACAAAGGAAAGCGCCGAAGATCCCATGCACCACGACTTGCAGAAGAATGTCGGATACCGGTGCCGTAAAAAGCCCCGAAGGCAGGAAGAGCAACCAGATCGGCACATAAACCAGCGCATTGGTGACCAGAAGTGCCGCAAGCGACTGGATCACGGTCAGCCGCCAGGCTCGCATGCCCGTGTACCAGATCGCAGCAAAAACCGAGGCTCCCAGAAACATGAGATGGCCGCGCCAGGCGCCCGGCACATTCCCGGACACCGCATCCCACCCGACGGCAGCCACGCCGACAACAATCGCGGCGATACCCGCCCATTGCCAGCGGCCCGGACGGTCGCCAACCCAGACCCAGGTCACCAGCGCGGCGAAGATCGGCAACGCTCCGTTCATCATCACGGCGGCATGACCGACCGGGGCGAAGATCATGCCGCCAAAAATCAGCAAGACAAACGGCGCACCGCCAAAGAAAGCCACAACCACATGAGCACGAACATTCACACCCCACGGGTAAGCCCGCAACAGAAAGGGGAACGCGCACAATGCCGCCACACCCATGCGCAAACCTGCGAGATCATAAATGGTCAGTGCATCCGTGGTCGCGCCAAGCCGTCCGGCAATCAGCATCGCGACAAAACAAAGAACCGTGCCAAGCCCGGCCGCGATACCGCCCCAATCTTTCATGATTTCCCCTAAAGCCGCGTCAGGGCGTTCAGCACCTGAGCGGAAATTCCCGTCCAGCCAATCAAGGCATCAGAAGACCGTACCATCTCGATGGTCGCTTGTTTGAAGGCCGGGTAATAACTCTCGGTCGCATCCTCGACAAGCAAGCAGTCGTACCCCCTGTCATTGGCTTCGCGCATGGTCGTCTGAACGCAGACCTCGGTGGTAACGCCTGTGAGAATCAGATGTGTGGCACCGAGCTCATCCAGTATCTCCTGCAAGCCCGTTCCGTAGAATGACCCCTTTCCCGGCTTGTCGAGAACAACTTCTCCAGCCAAGGGTGCGAGCTCAGGCACAATATCGCTGCCCGGTTCACCGCAAACCAGCAAACGCCCCATGGGTCCTTCGTCTCCGATCTTGAGTTTTTGGCGACCACGACGAAGCTTCGCGGGCGGGCAATCCGACAAGTCCGGCTTGTGGCACTGTTTGGTGTGAATGATTGGCAGGTTATGCGCACGGAAGGCTGCAATGAGAGCTGCCATCACCGGAATAATCTCCCGACTTGGTCCCGGATCGAGGCCAAGAGACGAGCCATAGCCGCCCTCTTCCAGATAGTCGCGCTGCATATCGATCGCAAACAGGACCAGCCCGGCGGGGTCAAAATCATAGTCGTAGGGCTGTGCTGAAATTGCAGGCATGACCATCTGTCGCAAATATGATGAACGGTATTCACTATAACAGCCTTGATCGAACATGCCTGCCGCTCAACAATCCCCGCCCATGGCAAACACCACACCTGATTTCGCATCCATCCCGTCACTCGATCGCCTTTTGCAGGCCCCCGAGGTCGTAACGCTTGTGGAATCCCATGGCCGTGAGGCGACCACAACCGTGCTGCGCAACCTGCTCGGCATTGCGCGGGCCGCACTTACAGAGGGCAAGGAGACCGATCTGCGCGAAGGCGCCATTGCCCAAAGCGCAGCAACCCGGCTTGAACGGATGGCCGCTCCGTCTCTCAAACGCGTGTTCAACCTGACCGGCACGGTGCTCCACACCAATCTCGGGCGCGCACCCCTCGCTGAAGAAGCGATCACAGCCATGGCTGATGCCGCGCGGGGCGCCAGCAATCTCGAGTTCGATCTGGCGACGGGAAAACGTGGAGATCGGGACGTACATGTCGAAGAGTTGCTTTGCGAGCTGACCGGCGCGGAAGCCGCCACGGTGGTGAACAACAATGCCGGCGCTGTCCTGTTGCTGCTCAACGCACTGGCCCTGCGCAAGGAAGTCCCAGTCTCACGCGGTGAGCTTGTGGAGATCGGCGGGGCGTTTCGCATCCCTGACATCATGTCACGCGCGGGCGCAAAGCTTGTCGAAGTCGGCACCACCAACCGGACCCATGCAAAGGATTTCGAGGAAGTTCTCAATCCGCGCACCGGCTTGATCATGAAGGTCCACACCTCGAACTATATGGTGCAGGGTTTCACCGCGAGCGTTGCAGAAGACGTGCTTGCCGGTATCGCCCATGCCGGAGATGTACCCTTCGCGGTAGACCTGGGCGCAGGCGCACTGGTTGACCTTGAGACATGGGGCCTGCCCCACGAACCCACGCCGCGCGAAACGATCGCGGCGGGTGCAGATATCATCACCTTCTCCGGCGACAAGCTTCTCGGCGGCCCACAAGCCGGGTTGATTGTCGGCCGCAAAGACTTGATCGCGAAACTCAAAAAGAACCCGCTCAAACGCGCATTGCGATGCGACAAGGCGACCCTCGCAGCGCTCGCCGCCACGTTGCAGTTGTACCGAGATCCCGACCGGCTGACCGAACGGTTGCCGACATTGGGTCGCCTGGCGCGTAAAGCCGCAGACATTCGCTCCCAGGCCGAGGCCGTTCTGGATGACGTCAAAACCGCACTGGGAGACGGCTTCGACGTCGGGATCGCCGAATGTTCGGGCCAGATCGGCTCGGGAGCACTGCCGGTGGAAACCCTCGACAGCGCAGCCATCACCATCATGCCCACCGCATCGCGCGGCCGCGGCGCAGCCCTCAAACGGCTTGCCGCAGACCTTCGCGGACTGCCGCTGCCGATCATTGGCCGCGTGCAGGATGATGCATTGTGGCTCGACCTGCGCTGCCTGGATGATATGGACGGCTTCCGCGCACAACTGAAAATACTGGCCAGTCGATGATTATCGCCACCGCAGGACATATTGATCACGGCAAGACCCTTCTGGTGAAGGCGCTGACCGGAACGGATGCTGACCGCCTGCCGGAAGAGAAAAAGCGTGGCATGACGCTTGACCTCGGCTTTGCCTATACCGATCTCGCCAATGGTGCCCGGCTCGGCTTCATCGATGTGCCTGGCCATGAACGTCTGGTCCACAACATGCTGGCCGGCGTCACGGGAATTGATTGTGCTTTGCTCGTGGTCGCCGCCGATGACGGCCCCATGCCCCAGACGCGCGAGCATCTCGCCATCCTGGATATTCTGGGTGTTTCACGCGGGCTCGTCGCGCTCACGAAGATCGACCGGGTGCCCGCAGAGCGCGTGCAGGAAGTTCAGAACGAAATCTCTGAATTGCTAGCCGACAGCTCATTGGCCGACGCTCCGATTTTTCCGGTCTCCGCCATCACCAATACGGGTATCGATGAACTATCTGCCAAGATCACGGCGCTTTCCGAAGAGGTTCACAACAAGGCCGAAGGTGGACATTTCCGTCTCGGTGTTGATCGCGTCTTCACGGTCGCTGGTGCCGGACTTGTCGTAACCGGCACCGCCTTCTCCGGGCAGGTCGCACGTGAAGACCGACTTTGGATCGCCGGTTTTGACACCCAGGCCCGCGTCCGCAGCATCCACGCGAACAACGCCGACAGCCAGACCGGGCGCGCCGGCGATCGACTTGCCATCAATCTCGCGGGCATCGATAAAGACGATATCGCCCGCGGCGACTGGCTGGTGGCCGACCCAAGCCTGCAACTCTACAAGAAACTTGATGTGCGCTTGCGGGTTGTTGCTGATGCGCGCCGTCCGCTGCGGCACTGGACCCCTGTGCATGTGCATCTTGGCGCCAAGAACGTCCCAGGTCGGGTTGCTGTTCTCGGCGCCGAAAATATTGAACCTGGTCAATCCGCGCTCGCGCAACTGGTCCTCGACGAAGCGGTAGGGGCCTGCGCCCATGACCGATTTGTAATCCGCGATCAGTCAGCGCAAGTCACTCTGGGCGGCGGTCATGTGATTGACCTTTTCCCACCACTCCGTGGCCGCGCGCGGGCCGACCGGCTCGCCGTGCTGAACGCTCTTGATACGCCGGACCATACATCCGCACTCACCAAAACGCTGGCCCTGTCGGACACCGGTTTCCCCCTGAATGCGTTCCTCGCCACCCGCAACCTGAACGACAAAGAAGCCGCTGCTTTGTTGGCAGATGCGGGGGCGATCATTGCCGGAGACAATGCGGACCGGCTGGCGCTGTCGCCTGCCGCATGGGAAGCCCGCCGCGCAGAGTTTCTCAAAGCGCTCGACGCATTTCACACAAACAATCCCGATCGCCTTGGCCCGGCAGCCTCGCAGCTTCGTCGCAGCCTTGGCCGGTTTGTGCCCGAGCCACTTTTCGACGCGCTTGTCACAGCCTCGGTATCCGACTGCACTGCGGCCAGCGACGGCATGTTGCTACACCGGCCCAATCATCAGCCGGGCCTGACCGGCGACGACGCCAAGCACTGGGCGCTGTTGCTGCCAATGCTGGAAGAAACACCCGAAGCCCCGCCCGTTGTGCATGATCTCGCTGCCGAGACCGGTTTAACGGTCGGCGCGGTCATGAAAACCATGCGCCAGGCCGTCCGCATGGGGATGGCGGTTCAAATCGCAGGGAACCGTTTCTTCACACCCCTCGCCCTGCGCGCCCATGCCAAAGTCTTCGTCAAGATGATCGAAACAGACGGCACTGTCGGCGTTTCAGA
>Ga0115566_10000184_pt1 | contig 52820 bp, 47 predicted proteins | sample COGITO_mtgs_1204_3_FD_87173 | JGI IMG/M metagenome (GOLD analysis project Ga0115566, IMG submission 87173) | Pelagic marine microbial communities from North Sea - COGITO_mtgs_120405 | ecosystem: Environmental > Aquatic > Marine > Epipelagic | place: Germany:Helgoland, sampling site Kabeltonne...
CAGCCAGTGTCGATAGAGCTAGCCACAGCTTCGTCTTTGTTTTCATGTCATTATTTGTGCTTACCGTCAAGTGGTGGGACGGTGCGACCTTAGGAGCGGCGTTCCAACGCACGATTAGTTATATCAGTTACTTGTTGCCAAGGATCGCTTTCGTGAATTCGGCCTGATCGGGGCCGAGACCGAATCCACCAAGCGGGCTACAAACGCTCCTCCCGAAAATTGTGACTTCCAGGTATTTGCTGCCGGGATGCAACACATACACCGAGGTAGTGGGTGTATCAGAGCCGATCCTTTTTAATTTATCCTCCACCGAATACAGCTTGCCGAGAAGTTCACCCACATCGATGAGTGTTTGCTTGTCTGTAACGACCGTTGTCTTGCTCGGCTTCTTCTTGCTGGTATTTGGGTATTGAATGATAATGATCTTCTCAACCTTCTTAACCATGAAGGCGTCAGCAAGCGTTTTAATTTCCAGATCATTATCAGTTTCCGGGAAGTCATCTGCATCGGCGGCCAGAAGGCACATTGTAGGTATTAGTAGCCCGATGAGCACGAAACGCCTGAGTCCTATTATCATTGCTGCTCCCTTTGTAGGGACATGACGTCTGCCACAGCTGACTGCCGAAGTCTCCCCGGAGGCAGGTCAGCTGATGGCTCATGTTCAATTCTGTTTTCTGTCGGCGCACGATAGACGCTCGATCTGGACTTCGCAAGGGATCTTCGATAGGAGATTAGGCATCCCTACCTTTTTTGAACGACATGCTCACCCGCCGAGGTACGAGGCTGGGTGAATGCGATGGTTAGCATCTTGATTGTTGCCGCGTGGTCACGTTCTACTGCCTAGTATGCTTCGATATCGGCTGCAGATCAAGACGTTTCGGAATTCACCATGCCGAAACGGTTCCGTGCCCACTTTCGCTACGACCGAGATCTGCTCAAGCATCTCCCTGGTCTCGCGTGGGAGACAGTGCGCGACGTCTACCGGGCCGCGCTTGACGTGTAACGCCTTCCCGATCCGTAACGATACTCAGTTCCGACGTGGCGTGCCGCGCAACTTTAAGATCTGCGAGCCACTCGAATTTATTGCTGAGGTGACGCAGTATATTCCGGAGCCACTACCCCTGGACTTGCGCCTGCCGGTACGCTTCCACTTCCCAGTTCTCGATAAACTCCCGCTGCCCGGCAGTCATGTAGTTGATGCCACCGTAGGCGACGCTGAGCTGCATCACAAAAGCACCATCCTGCGCCAGTTCGAGCGCCAGATCTGCGTTCTTCTGCGAAGAACCGATTCCGTAAACGCGATCTCCAGCAATGACGATTTTGGGCGCAAAGCCGTGCTCAGCCCGGTACGCGTCTGCGCCTTTTGCGCCCAGGCTTCCAGAATACGGGTATGCCCTGGCATAGACAAGGTGATCCGGCGTGATTGGGCCAGGGGCAACTGGGAAAAGTCCCGAGGAAGCTAAAAACGCTGCGTCAGCTCCGAATGTGCTTTGGATTGCTGCCTCGGTCTCCGGAGCAACCGGCGTGTCAGCGATGGCCAGGTCTAGCTCAATGCCAGCTGCGAGGTACTCTTCCCGCACTGCATCCATGACTCGGCTGTAGAGCGCACGAATTTCCTCGGCTGTATCAGCTGCAACAAATATGCCATGGTTCTGTAGCACCACCAGTGCTGGCTGATGCTCGTGCTCCGCTTTGTAGCGCTGAATGCGCTCGCGGACCACCATGCAGAGCGTATAACCAGGATCGATATACTCCACCCACAAGGCATCCGGAAAAAGCCGTTCACAGGCGGCCTCGCCGTCCACGGCACAGGTCAGCCCGTTCACCAACATAGGGTGCGTGTGCACGACGTAGGTAGCCTCAAAGACATTGTGCAGCGGTGCTTCTACCGAGGGGCGTCCAGCGTCATTCTCTACAGCCGCCGCCATCAGGTTTTTCACGGTCTCCTCGCGGGCACCAGCGTCCTTAGGCGTAGGCACCGCGTACAGATCGTCGATTTTGGCTCGGTTCATCGCCACGAACCTTTCCGGGGTCAATCCGGAAAGTGTGGTCCCAGAGGGCTTAACCCACAAGGTGCTTTCGTTCTTGACCGAGGTGTTGCCACCTCCGCCTTTGACATACGCAGGACCGCCGAACTCGTGCGATAACTCAACAATTACGTCCATTTCATTCATCTCAGACATACCCGTGGCTAGTTAGCTTTATTTGCAAATTCAAGGACACGCGGAACGCTGCGCGGGAGCTCTCCTGCACTCGCCTTCTGCATGTGTCGGGACACCACCTGTCGCATAATCTCGCCAGGCACCTCAGCTATCGGCGCCGGCAACAGCCCGCAGCTTTGCAGGAAGTCATCCATATCCCGGGTGCTGGGGTTCAGGTGAGGTCCGCCCGAGCAGAACCCATGCCTGCACTCTTCCTTAATGTAGGTCCTTAGCGTAGCACCGGCCTGCTGCAATTTGCGAATAAAACTTTCGCCGTTCTGTGTCGTACGCGCCGTGGTCGGGTCGTCGGTATAGGCTGCTACGTCCTTGCCCCCATATGCGATCCAGACCGGAGGAAGCGTCTTGAAATCCAGCTGAAATACCCAGCACTTATCGTTGATCCTAACCACGTAGGGATTGTGCAGCAGCAAGGCGGACACGCTGCCTGAGATCGACAGATCATCTGCGGGGTCATTCAAGGTCGCTATTTGCGTCGCAACAGCGAGGTGCCCGCCAGCGGAGTCGCCACCGGCCATGACTTGGTCGGGGTCTATGCCCAGGCTCGCCGCGTTCTTCCGTACCCAGCGAATGGCAGTCTTGCCATCCTGCGCGGAGATATAGCCGTCACCGCGAATATCATCCATGGTCCGGGTTCGATAATCCACACAGATCCCAACCACCCCACGTTTGGCGAAGTAGTCTGCCTGCGGCTTAAAGGCCGCTGGATCTCCAGTATTCCAGGCACCGCCAAAAAACCACAGCATTACCGGGCGCTTATCCGTAGCCTTCCACTCCGTAGGAAAATCGATATACAGTGTTAGATCGCGAGTGGGAGTCTTCTTGTAGATGTATGCGTTCGGCATGTACATCAACAGACGGCGGCGCTTGACCGTATGGTCGAACTCACCCTTGGTGAGCGGTTCCCACTGCCCAGCCCGCTCACTCTCAACCTCGCCCAGATCCATCAGAGCGTTGCCATTCGCATCCGCCGTCCACTTCAGGCTATGGACACCATACCGAAAGAGCGAGCCCGGAGACACGCCGTCCACAAATGATTCGCTTTGGTTCGCCGGCAAATTCCCACCTCCAATCATCGCGACTGCCCAGGCGATGGCGATCGCTCGCACCGTTACCGATTCACGCTGAATCATAAAGCTCTTCGTCCATCACACGGTTACAGTTGCCCGATCCTACGGACAGCATTAAACCGCTTGCCGCGCTTTGTCACTGCGCGTTCCGCTAGAAAAAGGTCAGATACGGCCCATCTCCCGCAAGACGCTGGAGATACACTGCCAGCTCCATCGCATGATAGTCGCCCCACATCGAAGACTCGCCGTAGGCAGCCTTGCTTGGATCAGGACGGTGGTCCCAGCCATTTGGCTCATGGTAGATCGAATGCAGAATTAGCCCCTGATGGCTTGGATCCGTGGACAAGTACGGGTCCGAAAAGAGTGACTGGGCCACCTTCAGACCCGCCTTCAGATAGCGCGCCCCTGCGACCTCCTGCCCATTACCACTCAGGTAGCGACCAAGCCGAAGCAGCCCCTGCGCGTTAATCGCAGCTGCAGAACTGTCCACCGGCTCGTACTCGTTATAGGGATCAGATGGGCGATCTCGCCAGCCATCGATCAAGTGCAGACGTGGTGCGCCGGTGTCCCAGTACGGGATGCCATCCACCGGCGTGTTGGCAATGAAGTTGTCCGCGGTGGCAGTGGCCGCGCGCAGCATCAGCCTCTCCCACTTGCTCTTCCCGCCGAACTCCTTGTAGGCCTCCGCGGGCGTCTCAGCCAGCAATTCCAACTCCTCAGCAAATCCCAGAACCGCCCAGGCCTGGCCACGTGTCCAGGTACTGAAGCCGGTATATCCCTGCTGCGAGTTCGGACAGCGATAGGCCCCGTCCTTGGTATTGAACACAATCTCATGCGCCGTACGCCCGGACTCGTCATAGCGATCCCGGCCCTCGCCGTAGTAGACCGAATACTCAGCCGTGGACTCGATGTGCCGCAGCCCGCGCTCCAACAGGCTAATGGCTTGATCGCCCTCCCCCATTAACACATGCCCCAACCGATCCGCAGCCATCAGAATCCGCACCGAGCGAATCGTATCCACGAATAGCGAATGCGGACCATTAAAGCTGTGAATAAAACCGCCGCCCTGACGCTCCGTCCAGCGTGCGGCCTGCACCGCGCCTGAGACCTTGATCGCCAGCTCATAGAAATGGCGCTCCCATTCGTTCTCGGGGATGCGCCCCTCGTTCATCAGCCGGCGCAGGTTCCCGTAGGTCGAGAGGTTATTAAAGCCGTGATCGTGGACACCGATATGGCTGACATGGCTGGCCATGCGGTCGACAATCCGTCTGCGTCCCGACGCCAGGCTTTCTTCATCGCCAGTCGCATCGAAATGCAACACCGCGATACCATAGCGAAATCCCTCGGTCCACTCCGTCCAGCCACGAGTAGTGTACTTGCCATCCACGGTAAAAACAGGGGAGCCCTGCGAGTCATCATACTCTCTGTCGAGATTCACAGTCTTGTGCTTTGCCAGCTCAAAAAAGCGATCCAATGCGGGGCTCAGCTCGCCTAATTTCGGTGCTGCCTGCAGGTCAATCATAGAAATAGTTTCCTTACCGAATAAAAACTCTACAGCTGCGGGACATCAACCCAGCTGCGTGCGTCATGGCTGATCAGCGCCAACTCGGCCAACTGTACAGAGTCCGCCCCCTTATCCAGCCCATGCGACCATGGCCCGTCTTCGAAGATGTGCCGGACAAACTGCTCCCATTGGATCCGGAAGCCATTTGTTGCCTCGAGGTCCGCGTCCACTTCCTGCCAATCATCCTGGAACGAATGCGACTGCTTCTCGTCCGGATTCCATACGGGGCGCGGCGTCTCCGCCAGCGACTGCACCTTGCAGCTGGTGAGTGTTGCGACCGCAGAGCCCTTGGTGCCATCCACCTGAAACGTCACCAGATCGTCCCGATTCACTCGCGTGCACCAATCCGAATTGATCTGGGCGATAATCCCATTCTCGAGCTCGACCGTGGCGTAGGCAGCGTCATCCGCAGTTCCTTTGTAGGTCTTGCCATTCTCGTCCACACGCTCATCGATGTGTGTGACCATGGTGCAGGAAATCGCCGACGGACGGCCAAAAATGCCAGCCAGAACATACTGCCAGTGGCACATCATATCGATGATGATGCCGCCGCCATCTTCCTTGCGATAGTTCCAAGACGGGCGCTGCGGCTCACCGCCATCTCCCGTAAATACCCAGTAGCCGAACTCAATTCGCAGTGAAAGGATCTTCCCCAAGGAGCCCCCATCCACCAGCTTCTTAAGCTTCAATAGACCCGGCAGGTACAACTTATCCTGGACCACGCCGTGCTTCACCCCGGCGGCATTGGCCTCTTTGGCTAGGGCCAGCGCCACATCCAGACGATCCGCAGTCGGCTTCTCACAATAGACGTGCATACCAGCAGCAATCGCCTTCCGCAGCAATTCCGGACGCCGTTGCGTCGAGGCCGCGTCGAAGAACAAGGTGTTGCCCGGATCTGCCAGCGCAGCGTCGACATCGTCACTGTACTTCTCGATCCCAACTTCATCGGCCACAGCCTTGACGCGGGCCAGATTGCGCCCCACCAGAATCGGGTCCAGCTTCACCACATCTCCATTGGCAAGCGGTAGGCCACCATCGTCCATGATTGCCTTTACCGAACGGATTAGATGTTGGTTTTTCCCCATTCGGCCAGTAATGCCGTGCATGACAATTCCAAGTCTCAAGTCGCTCATGTTCTTCCCTCGCTCTTTCGGATGATCGGTTGCGGTACCATTGCACCTAAAAGCGGCGAAGCCAAGCCACAGGTAACTATTTAGTTACAAGTTGGTGATTTTAGCCCTTTCGACCTGCATAGAATCAGCGGAAAGAGTAAAAAGATCGGCTCGAGAGGACTGTCGTCGCTGGAAATCGACTCGAGCCGATTCTTTCGTATGGCTGGCCCAACTGTGGCAGTGAATACCTGCGCTCGGTTTCGACATCACTGGCAGCCGAGGACAACCTGACGTCTGCTGGGCACACGTTCAGCGTGGCTACAGTTTTGCGTATTTAGGCGACAAATCGCCTCGGAATTCGTCGTTCTCGCGACGACGGGAGTTTATCCACGGGCTGCTAGAGCCACAACCCCGGCCCCATCTCACTTCATGCGCATTACGTCTCGATAAGCGGTCTCGAGTGCTGCGAGCTGGGACTCCAGAGAATAGTGCTCGTGAATGCCAGCTCTGGCCTGCGCGCCGCAGGCGCTGCGCTCGGCCGGGGTCAGTGCCTGCTGGTGGCGCAACGCAGCTGCCAGGGCGACCGCATCGTCGGGCAGCACCAGCGTCAGCCCGGCGTCAATCGCGGGCAGGCGATTTCCGGGGACGTCGCTGGCGACAACTGGAAGGCCAGCTTCCAACATTTCCAGCAGCTGATACGACAGCCCCTCGAACCGCGAGGGGAGCACGCCAAGGTCCATGTTCTTCACCTGCTCGCGAGCATCCTCTGCGAACCCCGCAAAGTCGACACGGTCCGCGACGCCTTCGGCTACGGCCAAGGCTTGGAGCTCTGCCAGCAGCGGCCCATCCCCCCACAGCGTCAGCCTCGCGCCTGGCACCTGGCCCAGCGCCCGAATCAGCACGTCGATCCCCTTCTGCGGGGCCAGCCGCGCGGCGCAGCCGATTGCGAACTCCGCAAAACCTGCCGGATTGGCAGGCGACGTGATTGGCACACCGTTGCGGGCGATTGCGACCTTCGCAAATCGCAGGTCAGCAGCTCTGGCCACTTGCTCCTCGGCCTCGGATACGCAGATGAGCGCGGCCGTCTGGCGCACGAACATGTTCTCCAGCATCAACAGCAGGATGCGCTTGAAGCCGGTCGCTCCTTGAAAGAGGAATGCGTGCGGGCTGTAGACCACGGGTCGGATGCGCCGTTGCATGCGCCCCAGAATCCCGGCCTTGGTCCCATGGCAATGCATGATCTCTGCCCCAAAGTCCGTTGCGAACTCCGCAACCTTCCGCGCGGCGGCACGATCTGCGGGAGCCGGCAGGCGTCGCATCGGAATCTCCCTCAGGACGATGCCAGCGGCTTCGAACTGGGCCAAGTCCTGGCTAAAACCGGGATCTGCGCGCCGCAGGGAGTAGGCCAGCGCGACTTCGTGCCCCCGTGCTCGGAGGCCGGGCAGGACCAGTTGAAGGTGTCGCCTGACGCCCCCGCCAGTTGCCTCGACTACGTGCAGGATACGCATCAGCTAGCCGCTGTATTGCCGACTGAATCCGGCGGATACAGCACCTGCAACTCCGTTAATCCCCGCAGACTTTCCGCAGTTGGTCGAGAGAGGAGAGCCCTTCGAAGACTTTGATCACACCGTCCTGTTGGACGGTTCGCATCCCCTCTTTCACGGCCAACTCGCGAATAATCTTTGCAGGAGTGTTGGCGGCAATCAACGCGCTAAGTTCCTTGGAATTAACCAGCACTTCATGCACGCCACAACGCCCACGGTAGCCAGTCGTCCCACACTCCTCGCAGCCCACACCCCGCATCAGCTTCAGCTTGGTCAGGTCAATGTTCAACTCGGGGTAGTATTCGAGACCGTAGAGGTTCGCAAGCCGGTCGAACTCGTCCTGCGTGGGTGTGTACTCTTCCTTGCAGTTTTTGCACAGGGTCCGCATCAGCCGCTGGGCAACCACGCAGACCAGAGCGTCAGCAAAGTTCAGCGGGTCTAGCCCCATTTCAAGCAGACGCACGACGGTCTCGGGTGCAGAGTTCGTATGCAATGTGGAGAACACCAGATGGCCGGTCAGGGAGGCTTCTACGCCCATGCTGGCGGTCTCATGATCACGCATCTCACCGATGAGGATGATGTCCGGGTCACAACGCAGGAATGCGCGCAGCGCAATGGCAAATGTGTAGCCAATCTTGGGCTGCACCTGCACCTGGCTCATGCCGGGCTGCGTGATTTCCACCGGATCCTCGGCCGTAAGAATCTTGCGTTCTGGCGTGTTCAAATAGCCGAGCAACCCGTGCAAGGTGGTGGTCTTTCCTGACCCGGTTGGCCCCACCACAAGCACAAGCCCGTGTGGGTGCGCCAGCGAGGTATCGATCATCTCATAGTTACGCTTCGAAGAGCCAAGTTTGTCGTAGGGAAGCGCGTCTCCCTGCGCGAGAATACGCATGACCACACTCTCGCCACAGATGGTCGGCAATGTGGCAATTCGTAGCTCAAGTGGACGTCCCCCCATGCGGACGGCAAGCTTGCCATCCTGCGGTTTGCGACGCTCGGCGATGTCCAAACGGGAGAGAACCTTAATGCGGCTGACTACCGCGCGCACGTGGCGGTTGGGGACCTCAAGAACTACGCGACAGACGCCGTCCACGCGCATGCGCACGGTGCCAGACAGCCGGCCTTTGCTGGGCTCCACGTGAATATCGGATGCGTTCATGGCCACGGCGTCGTAGATGATACGGTTCACCAGTTGCACGACCACGCCCTCTTCGGGATTGGTCTGGTCGATGCTGACCACATCCTGATCACCATCCAGCGCCTCCTGGGCCTTACTCTCCAGCTTGGCGATCAGGTCATCGAGGTCCATTTCCGGCTCGGAAATGATCGGTTCCTCGATGAAGCCGAGAAAGCGCAGGATGTCATCCTGCGTGCCGACTAGAAACTCATAGCTCTGGGCTGTAAGAACGTTTTGGATCTCCATGATGCGCTCGGCATCGTTGGGATCGTCAATGAGTACGATCGCCTTGTCCTGACTGTAGGCCAGCGGCAGCCAGAAGTTCTGCGCTAGATAGCCCTTGTTCAGCTGGTCAAGGATCGCGGTATCTAGCTCCAAGTCGGGATTGTACTTGAAGAACGGCACCTGGTAGTACTGCTCGAATGACTGGCCTATTTCATCATGAGTGATGGCACACTCCGTCTGCAAAAGCGAGGAGATTGAGAGGTCACGTTCGACGGCAAGCTGCTCCATTTCCTCGAGCTGATCAAGCGTGAGCTTCTTGTTTTTCAGCAGATAATCATAGGGGCCAACTGTGGCCTTGAATTCATAACGAAAGCGCTGGGCGATCAGGTCTGCCACGGATTCAGCGTGGCTGATGTCCTCGGCGCTAAAGCTCTCGATGCCGATGTGATTGATCACCTGCATCACGCCCAGGAGAGTGTCCTTGTGGGCAATAGGCACTACCAGCATGGCCCGGGTCACGTAGCCTGATTCCTGATCGTAGCTGTAGTCGAAGCGCAGCTTAGGATGAACGGCCGCCAGTTCCTCTGGATCGTACACGTCATCGATCTTTACGGAGCGCTTACTCATGGCCACATATCCGGCGATCGATGTGGGCGAAAGCGGCAGCCTAATCTCTTCTTCCAGGTCGGCCCCATACCAAGACACGATCTCGGTCCCGTTGGAGTCGCGCTTATAGAAGGTCAAGCGCTCGGCGCAAAGCAGCCCCTTGATCTCTTCCTCAAGATCAAAAATGATCTCCTCAAAGCGCTCGGCGCTGTTGATTTGATCCTGAATTGAATTGAATTCCATGCTCGGCCCACTGTCAGCACGTGTCTTTGTGTTCCGCCTCTAAGCGAAAGTCCCAGCCGAAACCTAACGGAGCTAGCCTGTTCGTCAATGCCGACAGGCGATTGGCACAGAATCATTCCGACAGGTCGGTCGGACCATCAATCGCAACAGTCAGACACTCAAAAAAAAAGGATACGGTAAGGTCGGTCTGCTTTTGCGATCGAACTCTTCTGCGACCAGTCCGTCACTAGATTGCGAAGTCAGCATTCAGAAGCCACATTTCCCACCGGCACTAACATGGATTCGCCGAGCAGTGAGCTAACGCGTATTGTAACGCAGGCTCGAACACTCTGTGTTCCGAACTTGGATTCTTAAGACACTTATGATGTTGCTGGGGATGCGCCATTGTTGCTACATCTGCACCCCCACAGGGAAACTTTTTCCTTGCTCGCATTAGCCCCAATCACTTTCGGCATTTGGGCAGCACAAAGCGAGACGCGAGGCCAATCATTGCTGCGAACGATTGGTGCTGTGGAGATCGCCATCGCGATCCAGCTCGGATACCTGGGGCGGCTCCACGATCCCAGCCTTCCCCAAGTCCAGCTTTCCAGAAAGGGCAAGCAACAGTTAGTTGAGATAGCGGTCCAGAAGACTGGCAGCACGAAGGGCCCAGACGGGCTTACCAGATCGGAACCAGACGCTGACGGAACGAACTGCGATGCCGCGCCGTAGCTCACCGGCGATCGGGATGAAAATGAATCCGCGAAAGCCCCTGTGCGATGGCATGATTATTTACGCCGCAGACTGACGTTCCTCAAGCATCCTTGACGTAACGCTCGTCCTTTATCGCCGCTTGCAGGCGATGAAGTCGCTCGGTCAACTCACTGACTACGTCGGCATACTCTGATTTGCCGTACACATTCCTGAGTTCGTACGGATCTGCCTCCAAGTCGAACAGCTCCCACTCGGGCTCGCGATTGTGAATCGCTGCCAGCCGAGCATCGCTCCCCGTTGCGCCAATCGCGCCTTCCTGGCCGCAGCCATCAAAATAGTAGTAAATCAGCTTATAGCGCTTGGTTCGGATCCCGTAGTGGGCTGCGACGTTATGATGGGCTGCGTGCATCCAGTAGCGATAGTACATAGCCTCGGGCCAATCCAACGGTGCCTCGCCATGGAGGACTCTGCGAAAACTCCGCCCCTGGAACGCTTCCGGAATGTCCACGCCTGCCAATTCCAGAAACAGCGGCGCAAAGTCGACATTGGTGACGATGTCTTCGCTGACGCTGCCAGCCTGAATCTCTCGCGGATAGCGGACGACAAAGGGCATCCGCAGCGACTCTTCGTACATGAATCGTTTGTCATACCAGCCATGATCACCGAGAAAGAAGCCCTGGTCACTGGTGTACACCACGATCGTGTTCTCGCTCAGCCCCGCCTCATCCAGGTAGTCGAGGACCCGGCCAACGTTGTCATCGATGCTGGCGACGACTCTGAGATAGTCCTTGATGTAATGCTGATAAGCCCACTTGCGCAGCTCCATCTCCGGAAGCTTCTTATTGATCGCGCGCTTGATGTCTTGGGTATTCATGTCCAGCCCGATGCGCATGGTCGCTGCTTTGGCAGCGGCTGCTCGCTCGGAGTAGTCATCGTAGAGCGTTTCCGGCTCAGGAATAACCTCGTTCAAATACATGTGTGCGTGCTTCTCGTCCGGCTCCCAAGAACGATGTGGTGCCTTGTGATGATACAAAAGGCAGAATGGCTTGTCGGGATCCCGTTGTTTGAGCCAATCCAGCGAGAAGTCAGTGATCAGATCCGTCACGTATCCCGTCACCGTGCGAGTTTCGCCACCATCGTCATTTTTGAAGATGAAGTCTGGGTTGTGATACAGGCCCTGCCCTGGCAGAACTGCCCAATCATCAAAATCACGCGGGCAATGATCAGGTCCCATGCCAAGGTGCCACTTCCCAAAGACGGCGGTCTGGTATCCACTCTCGCGCAACAGGCCCGGGAACGTGGTCATGCGGTTGTCCAAGTGCGTGGCAAGTGTGGTCACCTTGTTGACGTGATTGTAGGTGCCAGTCAGGATCGCGGCCCGGCTTGGCGTGCAAATCCCGTTCGTGCAGAAGCAATTATCCAGCCGCATGCCTTCATTCGCAATCCGGTCCAAGTTGGGCGTCGTATTGATCCGGCTACCGTAGCAACTCATGGCATGGGAAGCATGATCGTCGGACATGATGAACACGATATTTGGGCGGGGCGCGGCGCTATCCGGCATAATGGGACTCGGCAGGATGTGGGCAATAAAACCCGGTTACCATACGATGTGCTCGGCTCTCTGCCGAATGCCCTTGCGACAAAAGCGAATCCAGCGCTTGTCCTTGCTCCAAGCTGAGGCGCAATATGCCTACCTTTGCAAAGCTATCCTGGCTTCAATTAGTGCTCTATGCCTGACTTTCATCATTGGCACCACGCCAAGGGCCGCGAATACTGCGATGCGGGCTATGCGGTGCATCTTCCGGTCATCGAGATGATACTCGGGACCTACAGATCTCCGAAAGGCGATTGGCCTACAGCGTACGGAGTGGTTTCAGGTGAGCCACCCTCGTCTTTCGTGGTAGATCCTGTACCCATTTCGGCGATCATGACCCGAGAGGCCAAAGCCGAGATTCTGGCCAGCCTGGCCCTTCTCCTTCGGTACGGACAGCCGCTACCGGAGGCGTTGGCGGACATCGCAGCACACTCGCCGGGCCAGCGCAAAGCAGCTGTGCTTCAGCACGATGCGCGAGCGTGCTGAGCAAGGCGCGACGGTTTCTGACGTCGTGACGTTGCTTGACCTGCCACCTACGTACCGACAACTGCTGGCTTCGGCCGAAGAGCTGATGGTCGCCACTGTGGTATTTGCCGTCTACCTGCCCTTGCGAAGTATTCTCGACGCGCTGTTGCACTTCCTTAGCCGACCAGTCTGGCTCGGCCAGCAGGATGGTTGCCTCTCGCATCTTTGCCTGCGTCACCCAGGCGCCAGAGGAGATGTCGAACTGGTGCAGGCAGGTCCGCGCGAGCTACTTCCGGGAAACCTTGAGCTCCCGAGCAATTCCAGCCAAGTTGATCGCCTACCCGAAGTCCGCGTGGACATGACTGGAGACGGTGTGCAGCAGACGGCGTGGCACATCTTCCGTGAACTGACCGTTGCAGCCAGCTCGCGGAGCAGGTCATACATCAGCTTCAGGCTCCTGTCCAGAGTGATGGCTGCCACGCTCTTCCCACAGTCCAGGCAGTGACCAATCACGGCGAGGAAAGGTGCCTCTCCCTTCGCAGCGTATACTGCATCACAGCCTGTGGCCGCCACTAGACCTTGCTTGCATCCGGACAATAGACTTCCTCGGTCGCAATCACCTGTCTACCAACGCCAACCACACGCGGTTGCTGGACCAACGGTGGCAACGTTTCCACGAGCACGCCACGCGTGCTCCTAGCTCTCGGCGGGCTCCGGCGCCTAGGCGTGGGAATTTCGGGGTTTGGCATAGTTCAGTCGTAACTCGCTGCTTCGGCGCTGCAAGAGCGCCTTACCGAGATCACAGATCCTTTTAGAATATTACAGGTTTGTACTTGTTGGTAACCTTGACCTGTGCGATAGTTGGGGTCTTCTTCAGCGGACGTTTCCCTGCAGCCAACCAAAGGAGTCCTCAATGACCTCACTAATCCGTCTCATGCTTATGGTTTCGCTCCTGACCGCCAGCGCACAGGAAGCTGAGCAGCGAATCTGGACCAGTACAAAAGGAAATGGAGTCAAGGCCAGCTTCGTCGGAGTAAAAGCGGGAAAGGTTCAGCTACGATCGCCGGACGGGAAGATCGGTGCCATTCCTCTTACCAGCCTAATCCCGGCAGACAGAAAGGCCGCCAGAAAATTGGCGGGTTTACCACCAGAGAAGAAAGCCAAGGGTGCTAAGGCAGGCGAGAACCTCATTACGAAGGCAAAGAAGGGGCAGCTTCCTACTTTTGCCAATGGTGAGTGGAAGCAATGCCACACAGTCTATCAGGCGCCCACCTTTGTGGCCAAGCTGAGCGCCTCTGGCAGTCTCTACCTACAACCACTCTCGGGCGGCGAGCCGGTCGGTAAGGCGATGGAAATGAAAGTGCAGCGCTTACGGTTGGATCCGAAGGCTAAGGCGGGGCGGCTGTCCTATCTCAAACACACTGACTTCACCGAAGCACCGGAGCCAACGATACTCACTGTCAAGGAACATACCCTCAGCATCAAGGGGAGCTTCCAAGATGGCTGCGCATACAAACTCGCAATCAACCTAGAGCCGGACGAGGTCACCTTTCAGTTGGAGCACGATCTCGCGAGTGTCAGCGACGCCAATTCCATGACGCGTCTGATTTTGCGGCTGCCGCAGACCCTGGACGCCCAAAGCATGGAGACGGCCCAGATCAAGGCAGCCACCGCTGGCTGGTCGCTGTCGCTCAGGGGAAAGAACATCCAGAAATCCAAGCTCACATTCTGGAACGCGCTCAAGTCACAGACCGGCGTCGAGACAGCGACTATAGTCGGACCGTGGGGCAACCGCAGTCTTACCACAAAGATCACGCCATACAAGCGCGACGGCAGAAGCATTTATGGGAGCTTCTCGATCTACGCGCAGCGAGCGCTGCATGACGGCGCAAAGTTCGTACTAGACATTAGGAAGAAAGGCGAGGAAGCGGAGATGAAGTTCTCCGTAAAATGACACGCTTGGGCTTGGCCCAGACTGTTCCAATGCACGCCAGTGTCTGGTACAGATCCGGTCAAAGTCACGACAGCCCCAAAGGAAGCGAGCGCTCATGACATCACATTCACGTTTCTGCCAACTCCTGCTGTTCGGCCTCTGCTTCGCTCTTTCGGGGCAGGCGGACGCCCCGCTCGCTCAACGCCCGAATGTGCTATTCAGCGCTATTTGATGGTATCAATGACTGGGTCGGCCCGCTTGGCGGGCCCCCGCAGGCCAAGACGCCCCATCTCGATCGCTGCTGCAAAGATGGCGCAGGCATGTTCAAAAAAGCAGTCTGTGCCGCGCCGATCTGTGGGTCGTCGCGCTCGGCTGTTCTCTCCGGCTTTTTGCCGAGTAGCACCGGCGTCTACGGAAACAGCACCAACATGTTCTACGCAGATCTTCGGGGCAATCATCGCATCTACGACGGCCGCTACAGCGACATCATTTACAACGGCGGCGAAGAACTCTACGACCACAAAAAGGACATCATGGAGTGGACCAACCTCGCCAGAGATCCAGAGTATAGCAGTATCGAGAAGCGCTTGAGAACCTATCTTCCTGCCACTGGCGCCCCTGATGCGCCGAGTAACCGAAGATCCCGCTAACCTGGTGCCCTCTATGTCCCCGAAAACGCACCTGCTGCTTGTTGCTCTTTTCTCCGTGGCCGTACTGGCTAACATCGTCGGCTTCCAGCACCATCCAGATTGCTTGGCTAAAGTGCGCAAGCTGCAGCTGAGGCAACAAAGCGGCCGCGCGCTGTGGAACGTCCGTTACGCCACCTACTTCCAAGAACTTCCTGCGGGAAATTGCTATGCCAACTATGTGGGGTTTCGCCCTGACAGAGGCGCAGACCAGGTAGAACTGTGCAACGTTCATTACGCCGCAGTGAACGCCTTCTATCCTCGTCGTCTGTACGTGACCACCGAGGACGTGGTGCTGAACAATGCAGCAGATATTGTGCAGCACAACAACATCCCGACTATCTCCTGGCTCCATGCCCAAGAGGTCACTACCATCTTGGAGATTCGTCGCGAGAAAGACACGGTCAACTTCAAGCAGTACCCGGTGCCTGCCCCATGATTCTGCTCCTCGCCACGCTCCTGATTTCAGGGCTTGCGATCTCCGCAACCAAGCGCCCCATCACCGTCGAAATTCTGGGCTACGCGATCGCCTGCGGGCACGCGCTTACAGCCGTCGCCCTCTTCCTTTTTTCCTGCGCAGGCATCCTTCCCGGCCCCGGGCCACTGCTCGCACTATGCGTGCTGGGTGGAATCGTTTGCTATACACGCAAGGTGCAGCTCAGCATCGTGCCCCCAGCAGCGCAAGTCGGCCGCTGTAGCCGCGGAATCGCGACTCTTGGCATACTGGTGGTGCTGGGTGCGGCTGCTGTGCTTTGGTACACAGCCTACGTCTGCGGTATCCGCTACTGGGATGCACTAGCGATCTGGTGTCTTAAGGCAAATGTGCTGGCTCACGAGCCAGTCCTCACCAGCGGTTACTTCCAAGACACAACCCTAAGCTTCAGCCATCTAGACTACCCACTCCTGGTTCCATTTCTCTTGGCTGCTCTCGCAAACACCGCCGGGGATGCTAGCGCATTTCAGTTTGCCGACCTCTACGTCACCCAACTTTTCGGCACTGCTGCGATTGTGTACGGCATCGTTCGCTCCCGTGCGGGGATTCCCCTGGGCACGCTCGCGGCCCTTATCGTGGTCACCTTGCCAACCGCCCAGCGCTGGCTGCCTGCCCTCACCGCGGACTCCACCTTCTCCTTCATGCTTCTAGCCGCAGCGTCTGCCTTTTGGCAGTGGCAGAGAAGTGGTGAGAAGCGCATGCTAGCAATCGCGATGGTTTGTCTAGCCGGAGTGATCTTCACCAAGAACGAGGGCATGGCTGTGCTACTGCTGCTTCCCGGCGGCACTGCCGTGATTTGCGGACTCCGCAAACAGTGGTCGCGCTTGCGCCCGCTCGCCATCGGCTACGGGCTTACCCTGCTGGCCCTGACCCCGTGGTTCATCTTCCGCAGCGACCTCCCGAGAACCCACGAGAACTACGCATCCCGTATTTCTGTCACCAACCTTTTGGACCACAGCGACCGCCTCCCGCACGTTCTGGTGGCGTTTGCACGTGAAGCTGCCACTTGGACGCACTGGGGCCTGCTGCCCGTTCTGGCGTTGGTCACGCTGGCTCTAAATGCCCGACGCCTGCGCGAGCTCGAGCTATGGTGGATTCCGCTTTTCGTGGCCAGCGTACTCGGCGTCTACATCGCCGTCATTCTGGTTACGCCTTGGGAGCTCAAGCACCTGCTGCCCAATCTCAGCGATCGGCTGCTGCTGCACGTGGCCCCGTTGGTGGTGCTGTGGTGCGGCTACTACTGCGCTTCGCACCCGTCGCCCCCCGAGCTAGCCGACGAGTCTAGTTGAGAATTGTCTCTGCGTCGTGAAAATCGCCATCCGCCAGGCCATCGTCCCGCAGGTTCGTTCCCATCGTGCTTCGCTTCGCATTCTTAAGAAGCTCCGGCGCTAACTCCAGCGGACGGTGCTCGAGCCGCTTGCGAATTGGCCCCCAGACGTCGCCCGCGTGCTTATATCTCTCACCCGTATTCTTGATCATCATACACGCCACGATAGAATCAATAGCTGCGGAACGCCGGGGTGAAAGTCACTCGCCGGCCCCCACCTACGGAGCAAATCTGCATGCCCGTGGAAATAATGGAGTCGGATTCGAACGGGCGCCGTTGCGTCAACAGCTCGTAGGAAACCACGCCAAGCGAGAAGATGTCCGCCCGCGCATCGATTGGGCTGGAATGCAAGGACTCAGGGGCCATGTAGCTGGGGGAGCCATTCACGTATGGCTCCCCGTCAGCTCTGAATTCGGCAGCAATACGAGCCCAAAGCCCATCACGACCGCTTTGTTCCCCTTACAGATCATGATATTCTCCGGCTTGATGTCCCGATGACTCAGCCCGGGATCCGCAGATCCAAGACCACCAAGTCGATCTTATGCTGCTTTAACATCGCAAGACACGTTGCGCGATCCTCAGCGCTGAACAAGTGATGCCCATGCTGGGTCAGTGCAATACGCAGTAACTCGCGCATTCGCCACTCATCCTCGAAGACTAGAATTGTCTTTGTGGGTCCTTGTACGGGCTGGGGCGCGGACTCTCCTTAGCCTCGGGTTGCGGGACTTGTACCATGAATTTCTGATCTGCCACCAGCTCGTCCTCAATCCATGTAGAGAGCTGCCAGCGGCCTACTTTATTGTGCGTAGGTTCCCAGATACAATCACCCAGAAAAAACTGATAGTCGTTGGACTTGATGCGCTCGCGTCCTTCAAATGGCGGCATCACCTGCCCATCCTCGTCCGGAATTCCAGGATGCGCAATGCAGAACCTGAGCCACTTTCCGCGGGCCTTGCGAATGCGCACGATATAGCCGAACTCCACCCCCGGTTCAGCAGGCACATCATGCGTGTGCTTGACAATCTCCGGCAATTCTTTGCTCTCGCGGTCCCAGCCGTTATAGATTCCGTAGCTTCGAATCTCAGCTGGAATTCGTTTTAGCGACATGAATACTCCTCGAAAATACGACCCGTGCAGCACACAGATGGACGCGGCGAAGCTGACTTCAAGCGCCGATCCCAGATTCAGCATCACGCAGGGGAACAAACACGTCGCGAACCACCGGCCTATCCGCAGGTTTCTTCGCCAGAAAACTGCGCAATACATCCTGATCCCGCGCCGGAAACACTGGAGACAGATCGGGCCAGCTCGGCTCCTCGCTCACAATCTGACCGCTCAGTTGCGTAAACGACGCCGAGTCAGATGGCCGGCGGTCGGCCAGCAGCTCAAAAGCCACCGTCCAAAACGAAAAACATCGCTCTGCCTGGTGGTCACTCCGGTGGTAAATCGCTAGGGTGAGAAGTAGAACGGCGTGCTCGTCATCTACTCGCGAGACTCACCCGGCAGTTGAGCCAAGCCATAATCCGCCAGTACAGTTCGCCCGCCTTGCTCCAGCATGATGTTGGCTGGTTCGAAGTCTCCGTGCACAATCCCGGCGGCGTGAGTTGCCTTCAGTACACCAAGCGCAGCACTTGCTACGGCCCGATCTCTCCGGTAACCCCAATCGCAGGTGACCGCGATCGCGTCCAGCAAAGCGCGATCAATAGCTTCTCTCGCTTAACTGGCTTCACTAGATAAACCTGCGCCCCGACCTTCATCCCGCCAGTGACAGGAATAATCACGTTCGCCAGCACAATATCCACGCGATTGTCCCGTAGATGCTCCAAGGCCGTGCTGGCATCCGCAGCCGTACTCACCTCAAAATTTGGCGCAGTTCCCACCATCAGCGCCCGCATTCGACGCAGCGCGGAATCGTCATCGACGATCAAAACAGGCTCTCCTTTGCGAGGGCCATAAGAACATAATATTCGGCACCTTACAAACAATAACACCTAATACCGACGCCCACTTACAGTTGAGAAGCCGCAGACACCTGCCGTAGTACGAAAGACAAATTTTGTGAGCAAGCGAGTGCCTGATGAAAGCTAAAAAAATTCTATTGCCAAAGCATCCGGCAGCCTTTACCGCCCTTAGATCGTAATTTTCGAGCCCGCTAAAATAAACGCGGCTCAAGTTCAGAACTATCTGCCGTCACGTAATTTTCGCTCCGTCATGGCCTACAGCGCAGGCGAGGACGAGGCCGCAGAAGCTTCCATCGAAGCCTTCAAACGACACTTTCCCTGCCTGATTATCGTCGGTATTGGTCCCAATGAGGTGCTCCATGTCGTGCGCGCCATCAAAGCGGGGGCAGTTGACTACGTCTCGCTTGGCATCAGAGCTCTGCCCTGGTGGGATACGCCTTCCTTCGACTAGGTCCAGGCGATGCTCCGAGCCGCAGAAATCATTCAGCAGTCCTCCGGCCATTACTTTGTCCGGCCAGAAGCCTACGGCGCGCACGCAGACCGCAGGCCCGGGGTCATCGTCTACCAGCTAGTCTCAATGCGACCGCTCATGCAATGCGTCAGTGCCAAGTCCGACATGTCCGACATCGAAGGCGCGCTTCGCCAATGCGCCGTCGATGACTTCCATGCCTCGGGCGTCTGCGGGATTCGCCTTCGCAGAGATTCCATCTTTGTCAGCGACCAAGGCACCATTGAGGTTCTGAACTTTGGGGGCCCGGCAGCCACACGCGTCCAGCCCCCCTACGTCTCCAGTAGCCTCGATCTCGATCGTGGCCTGAAGCCACAGGCAGATCACCATCGCTGGGCAGAATTATCCTACGAGTTGCTCACCGGCATCAATGCTGGTGAGTCCATGACGCCGATCCATCTGCTTCGCACTCGCGCATCCCGGAGCCTGGGCGCAGCCATCGAGCTTATCCTCCACGGCGATATCGGTGCCACCACCACCCCAAGCCGCATTATCGGCGATCTCTAGCGGTCGGTAGATGATCGCGCGCCGTGAGGGCCAGCTCCCTGGGCTCCATTTTCGCCAGAGTGTGGCAGGTGCGAAACAGCAGTGCCCCAGATTCGCGCGTCTCTGCGGAAACCTGAAATAAACGAAAGCTTTAATCCGGGCGCATTACTGAAAATATTCTCTTGACAGTAATGAATTTATGCATACCTTATAAAGAAAATCACCCGCTCGCTCCACAAAGGCACGATTTTATGCCGCCGCCTCCCCCAGGAACACGACGCAATGCCTTTGCTGGCTATATCACACTTGCCGCATTGATCGGCGGGCTGATCGTTGCTGTCGTAGTGGTGTTCATGGCGTCCAACTAAGCACAATCAGCCGTTCGCTTTCCCGATGCAGGCGATCCCTCGCTCGGCCCCGGCACTGCGCATACCGCACTGCAACAGCGCTCGACCCAGCCAGTGATCGGCTGCACACTCAAGCGCATTGATGCGAATCTCGTTCTTCTCACAAAGCTCGACAAAATCTGTCAGGGTAACCAGATGGATATTCGGCGTATCGTACCATTCAAATGGCAGGTCATCGGAGACGGGCAACTTCCCGCTGTAGAGCAATGCCAAGCGATAGCGATAGTAGGCAAAGTTGGGAAAGCTCACAATCGCACGTTGCCCAATTCGCAACATCTGCTTCATCGCGCCAAGTGCACTGTGCAACTGTTGGATGGTCTGGTTGGTCATCACGCAGTCGAACGCATCATCAGAGATCAACTCTAGGCCGCTGTCTGCGTCTAACTGGATGGCACTCAGGCCCTTCTCCATGCAGCTGACAACCTTGCCATAGCTAAGGTCTAAACAGATTCCCGTGCTGCCGGTCGCGCGCTGGACAGCCAGCATCATGTTTCCCTCACCGGCACCCAAGTCCAAAATACGCTCTCCTCGCGGAACCATCGACTTGATCACATTAAGATCCTGCCGATTCACAGGGGCCGGCTTGCGAGGTTCCTCGCCCGTGAGAAAGGCCCCCAGGGCCGGACACAGCAGATCGTACTCGATCAGGAACGCGTCATGCCCAAAGTGCGAGTTCATGTTCAGGTAGCTCACCTCCCGACGAAGCGCTAGCAACTCGTGCAGCAGTTCGAGCTGCTGGGGCGGCGGAAACAGCCAATCCGATTCGATCGAGATGATCAGGAACTTCGATGCGGTTTTCGCCAATGCCTCGCGCAAAGATCCGTGCTCCTTCGCCAGATCGAACATATCCATCATCCGGCTGATATAGAGATAGGAGTTCGCGTCGAATCGATCCACAAAGCTGTTGCCATTGTAGTTCAGGTACGACTCCACCTCAAAGCTGGTCGAGAATTTACTACTGTCCTCGGGTCTCGGCCGATCATGCTCGTCGCGCCCAAACTTGGCGTACATCGACTGGTCGCTGAGATAGGTCACATGGCCGATTTGGCGAGCGCGCGACAGCCCGGCCCTAGGAATGGCCTGCCCGTAGTAATGCCCCCCATTCCAGTTCGGATCGTTCTCGATCTCCTGCCGCCCGATGATATCAAACGCCAGTGCCTGCGGCGAGAGGCTTGCTGCCGTCGCGATACAGGCACAACGCGCCACGTACTCTGGGAAGGAAATTGCCCATTCAAGCGCCTGCATCCCACCCATCGAGCCGCCCACCACCGCGTGTAAACGCTTCACGCCAAGCTGGTCCAGCAACAGCCGCTGAACGCGCACCACGTCCTTGATCGTAACCAACGGGAATTCAATACCGTATGGCTCTCCGGTTTCCGGGTTATTGGACTTCGGCCCAGTCGTCCCCGCACACCCGCCAAGAATATTGGCACAGACCACGTAGAACCGTTTGGTGTCAATCGCCGCCCCGACCCCGATCAGACGCGGCTGATCAGAATCCGGATGCGGCTCCCACCAGCCACGAGACTTCGGGTCGTCGCTGTGGTAGCCCGCACAATGCGAGTCTCCAGTCAGCGCGTGGCAGATGAACACGACATTATCTGCGGACTCCGCAAGCACCCCGTGAGTTTCGTACGCAATCCGGACAGCAGAGAGCCGCTTGCCAGAGGAAAGCTCTAGACCTTCCTCCGGCAGTTGCAGGTCCAAGTACTGCGTTTCGACCAGATCGCGCATTTTCGCTCAGTCTCCGGTCAAATTGCGTAGTCCGCAAACTCGACTGGGGGCGGTGGAATTGGCGGCCGGAGCAGCATTCCCGCCGCGACAGTCGCGTTTGTAGACTCGTCAATTAGAATAAATGAGCCGGTTACGCGATTGCGTCTGTATTCGTCATAGCAGAGGGGCTTCTGCGTCTTGATGACCAAACGGCCGACTTCGTTCAAACGCAGCGAGTCCGAATCGTCGTCTTCCTGCAGCGTATTGACATTCACGCAATACTCCAACTCGCGAACGATGGCACGCGTCTCGTTCGAGTTCTGCATCAGACGATACCGGCCGCCCACGCGTAGCGGCTTCTCATGAAGCCAGCAGACCATGGCCGTGACCTCTCCACTTACGTACGGTGCGCTATCTGGACCGACCAGCAGATCACCCCGGCTGATGTCCACATCATCCTGCAGCTGAATCGTGACGGACTGCGGCGCGAACGCTTCGTCCAACTCCTGATCATGCAGGTGAATCGAAGCCACCTTGGACCGCACCCCGGATGGCAGCACAACAATGTCATCACCAGGCCGAAACACGCCCCCAGCGACCTGGCCAGCGTACCCACGAAAATCATGGTGCTCCTCGGTCTGCGGACGCACCACCCACTGCACCGGAAATCGCTGATCGTTCAGGTTGCCATCATTGGCGATATGAAGTTTCTCCATGAAACTCAGCAAAGCTGGGCCATCGTACCACGGCATCTTATCCGACTTATCGACCACATTGTCCCCGTTCAGGGCGCTCATCGGAATGAAGCGAATATCCTGTGTCTGCAGGCGTGTGGCGAAGTTATCGAAATCCTCGCGGATCGCCTCAAATACATCTTGCGAGTAGTCGACAAGATCCATTTTATTCACGCACACCACGATGTGAGGCGTCCCCAGCAGCGAGGCGATATAGGCGTGGCGCCGCGTCTGCTCAATGACGCCATGCCGGGCATCGATCAGAATCACTGCAAGATTCGCAGTCGACATGCCGGTCACCATGTTGCGCGTGTACTGCACATGCCCTGGTGTATCAGCCACGATGAACTTTCGCCTCGGTGTCGCCACAAAGCGGTATGCCACATCGATCGTGATCCCTTGCTCGCGCTCTTCACGCAGGCCATCGGTCAGATTCGCGAGATTCACCGTTTGGTCACCCAGAAATTCCCGGGTTTTCTCCAAGGCATCCAGCTGGTCTTGAAACAGGCTCTTGCTATCGTAAAGCAACCGCCCAATCAGCGTGCTCTTTCCATCATCGACACTTCCGCACGTCGAGAACCGCAGCAGCTCAACTTTATGATCTGTAAGCCACGTGCTCATTAGAAATACCCCTTCTCTTTACGCTTCTGCATCGAGTCTTCTGCAAACTTGTCATCGGCCCGCCCGCCGCGCTCTGAGACCCGAGTGGCTGCCACTTCATCGATAATGTCCGCGACGGTCGCCGCGTCGGATTCCACCAGGCCCGTGCAGACCATGTCGCCAATCGTACGGCAACGCACCTGCATCGTGCGAACTTCCTCACCATCACGCGGTTGCAGATATTCGCAAGTCGCCAGCCACTGGCCATCGCGCATAAACACCTCGCGCTGGTGGGAGAAATACAGACTTGGCAGCGGCACTTTCTCGCGATCCAGATACTGCCAAACGTCCAGTTCTGTCCAATTACTAATCGGGAAGGCGCGGATGTTCTCCCCCTCATGGATACCACCGTTATACAGGTTCCACAACTCCGGCCGCTGGCTGCGGGGCTCCCACCCGCCAAATGCATCACGAAATGAGAACACGCGCTCTTTGGCCCGCGCCTTTTCTTCATCCCGGCGGCCGCCACCAAACGCAGCCTGAAAGCGATGCTCGTCGATCGCATGCACCAGCGTCGGGGCCTGCGCCTGATTACGGCTAATCTCTCCCGGTGGCTGGTCCGCAATCCCTGTATTGATCGCGTCTTCCACAGAGGCTACCACCAAACGCAGGTTCATATCTCGCACCAGATTATTCCGATACTCAATCAATTCCGGGAAGTTGTGCCCGGTATCCACGTGCATCACCGGAAACGGCAGCCGAGCGGGCCGAAAGGCTTTCAGCGCCAGGTGCACCATCACAATAGAATCTTTCCCGCCGGAAAACAGCAGAACCGGCCGTTCAAACTGCGCCGCTACTTCCCGCATGATATGGATCGCCTCAGCTTCCAGCGCATCCAGATGCGATAACTTATAGGTTGACATAATTACTCCTCGAATCAGATAACAAAATCATTCATTTGTGGTCGGTTCTCCGCTAGGACCTTGGCCAAGGTCACAGTCCCCGCCTTTGCGGCCATCGTCTCCGATAGCACTTCCCAGGCGGGGTCTGTACAGTGTTCGCCGCTCACATCTCCCAGCATCGATAGCGGACCATCCACCGCCTCAATAATCCGCAGCAAGGTAATCTCTTCAGGATGCGCCCCAAGCGTGTAGCCGCCATTGCGGCCACGGACCGTCTTGATCAGCCCGGCCTTGCGCAACAGTCCCGAGATCTGTTCCAGGCTCGAATCATTCATCGACAAGGCCACCGCCAGCTTCGCGCCGCGCGCAAGCCCGCCATGCTGCGTCGCTTCAGCCACGTGGTACAGAATCCGTAATCCGTAGATTGCCTTACAGGAAAGATGCATGCCCTTAAAACTCCTATTCCCCTACAGGAATTAAGGACTATACGTTTTTCGCAGGGATTTCCACTGCGCAATTTCGATTTCGGTAAATCGCGCCCACACAGCAGCGCGACGAATCAATCTCGGAGACGGCGCATCCGAGCAACAAACATCGCATCACAGTCGAACGAGGTTGGCGTAACCCGAAACATCCCTTCGGTCATGCCCCCGTGCAACGGATGAACCATCGGATCCAGCGAGAACTCCGGATGCCGATCCAGAAATCCCTGAACCACGCCCTCGTTCTCCGCATCACACAGCGAGCAGGTCGCGTAGACCAGCACGCCCATCTGCCTCAGGGCGGGGATGACAGCCTCTAGAATCTCACTCTGCGTCGCAACCGCGGCTGCGATCTCCTCGCGCTTCATCGTCCAGCGCGCGTCTGGATTCCGTCGCCAGGTGCCGGTGCACGTGCATGGCGCATCCACCAGCACCCCATGAAAGCTCCCGGGCTTCCCTGGTATTTCCTTGCCGTCCCAAGGCTTAGCCTGAATGTTGGACAAGTGTGCGCGGCGGGCCCGCTTGCGCAGGTCCGTGAGTTTGTACTCCCGGATATCTGTAGCCAGCACCAACCCCTTCTCATTCATCATGCTAGCCAATTGCAGCGATTTTCCTCCGGCCCCGGCGCAGGCATCCCACCAGCGCTGTCCCGGCGCAGGGCTGCAGGCAGCACCAATTGCTTGACTTCCCAGATCCTGAATCTCGACCAGCCCAGCCTTGAATGTTGCCGACTCATATAGATTCACCCGGGTAGGCACCAGCCGCATCGCACCCAGCAGCGCCGGAAATGCCTCCGCAGTCAGGTCCTCATCCGCGAGGCGTGAGATCGCCTTATCGACCGTGCTGTGCGAAGTCCGCAACCAAAGTGGCGGGCGCCGCTGCAGCATTTCCAGCAAGTCGTAGGACATCTCACCCGTCTCCTCGCGCAACCAATCCGGCAACAAGTCATGCGGCCTCACCGAAAGGCCAAACAGGCTTTCCATCATCTCGGCACGCTCCATCAGCGGCTTGTCTCCGACACAAGTGACGTAGGACGCAGTCCGGCGCTTCTCGGCAACGCGATCCTTCCACACGGCCGCGACCGGGTGCAGCGCGACCGTATCCAGCACATGTGCCCCCACCAGCATCGACTGCCATTCGACCGACTGCGTCGCACGCTCGGCGTCGCGCTCCCACATCCCGGCCTCATCGCGAGCGAGCAGACGCAACCAGCCCCACCAGCGAAAGACCGCAAAGAAAGTCTCACTGATCAGCCGCCGGTCTTGGGCGCCATATTTCTTGTGCTTCCGAAAATAAGCAGCCAGCAGCCGATCCGCTGGCTTGCCGGATGCCCATACATCCGCAGATACCTCGTACACTGCCCGCGCAGCAGTACGTGCCTGTGATTGTATACGCGTCAGGCTGCCACGTTGTGATTTAGCCACGCGTTCTCCTTGTAGAATTATTTAGCCTGATTAAGTCCTGAGCTCTCACGACGAGATCTCAGGAATGATCCAGGTCAGGTGCCATCGACCGTGTCGAACTCCCGGTTCTGCTCCAGCCAGATCTCTTGAACCAGCCCCAGCAGTTGATCAGCCTCAAAGCAAAATTTGTCACGATCCTTGACCAGCGGACAGAACACCACCAGCCCATCATAACGGCGTAAATGTAATGCCCGCGCCCAGATTAGCTGCTGCTCGCGATCTAGTCGTAGTCCGATACCTGGCTCGTAGAAAAACCGGATGACGCCTACATGCGAATAGCTGCGCTGCACCAACTCAGTCACCGTCAGTGTGTGCAACTCATTGGGGAACACGTTTAGCGTCAGCTTGCAGGCGTCGTGATCAAGCGTGGTCACCAACTGGGTCGCGTACTCCGCAAAATGCGCGCCCGGTGGCGTGCATGGTTCGCGTTGCGGCAGGCAGATCGAGACATCGAGCGAATCCGCAACCGGCAACAGTCGCTTGATTAAGTCCTCGCGCGCCAGCAACGCTGCTTCCCGATGTTCCACAGCAATCCGCTCGATTCCCAGTTCAAGCGTACAGCACTTGACCCCGTAGTCAACAGTCAGCTTAAGCTGCTCCACCAGAGAGTCCAGAATCGCACGGCGAGCCGTGGTATCCGTCTCTGGCAGATAGCGGGCGACGTCGTCCGGCAGGATGTCGCGTACGTGCGAGATCCCGCGCTGCACCTGACTGAGCGTCTCATCCCAGGTGCGGTCTCCCAGCACAAAGCCTGGCAGCTCGAAGCCATGCCAAGCCTGACCGAAGGACTCTTGCCCGATCAGGTCATGGACCTGATCGGGCTCAACGGTTATCCCGAGGACAGGCTTCATGTCAGCGCCGACCCTGGCACCGTTTCCCCGTCCTCAGAGAGCCATTCCGTCATCGCCGAACACGCCGTCAAACAGGGCGCCACTCAAGTAACGCTCGCCAGCGTCGGGCAGAATCACCACAATGGTCTTTCCGGCGTTCTCTGGGCGCTGGGCGACCTTGGACGCGGCGGCCATGGCAGCGCCACAGCTAATCCCACTGAGGAGCCCTTCCTGGCGGGCCAACTCACGGGAGACAGCAATCGCATCGGCGCTTGTGACTTGCTCCACGCCGTCCACGACGGACAGGTCCAAGTTTGTCGGGATGAACCCGGCTCCTATTCCTTGGATTTTGTGGGGTCCAGGCTTCAGATCCTGACCGGCGAGTGCCTGCGTAATCACGGGGCTCTCTTCCGGCTCTACGGCGAGCGAAGTAATCGCCTTGCCCTTCTCCTTCTTGATGTAGCGTGACACACCGGTGATCGTACCGCCGGTGCCGACGCCGGAGATCAGGATGTCAATCTCGCCATTTGTATCTGCCCAGATCTCCGGACCAGTGGTCTTGACATGAATCTCGGGGTTGGCCGGATTCTCAAACTGTTGGGGCATGAAATACTCATCGGAGCTTGCTGCGATCTCCGCAGCCTTGTTGATCGCGCCCTTCATCCCTTTCGCAGCAGGCGTTAGCACCACGGTTGCACCAAGTGCGCTCAGCACTTTCCGACGCTCGATGCTCATCGACTCGGGCATCGTGATAGTCAGCTTGTAGCCGCGCGAAGCTGCCACGTACGCCAGGGCGATCCCAGTATTGCCACTGGTTGGCTCCACGATATGGCCGCCGGGCTTGAGCTTGCCGCTCTTCTCTGCGTCCCAGATCATGTTCGAACCGATTCGGCACTTCACGGAGTAGGCAGGGTTCCGGCCTTCAATCTTGGCCAGGATGGTGGCCTTATCAGCGCCCGGAAGACGGTTAATTTTAACCAGTGGGGTGTTGCCGATGGAAAGAGAATTGTCTGCTGAGTAACCCATGAAGAGGCTCCAGATGATGGGGGTGAGGAAAAAAGTGTAACGGCTCAAATCTACGGGAGGCTTAAGGCCTTTTCAAACCGATCGATCAAATCAGGTTCGATTCCCGCACTCACACGCAGCAAGTACCGGGATACACCACATGACTCAGCGAACGCCAGTTCATCGTAATGCGCCAGAATGGTGTAGGGCGAGACCAGGGTAAATTCCGTTCCTAAACTGGGCCCTTTGCAAACCTCCAGGCGGTCATATACGGCCTCGGCGTCTTGCGGAGTTCGCAATAGAAACGAGAGCAACCCGCCATAACCGCCGTCTTTGCGCAGCAACGCATCGTAGTGCGCACGGTCCTGATACTTGGGATAGTAGACGCGGGCGACCTCGGGGTGCCCGTACAAAAAGTCGGCCAGCGCCTCGCCGTTTCGATTAATTCGCATTATCCGCTGCTGAAAACCGGCGGCATTCCTGCGCAGCACGGCCGCATCCTCGCACCAAAGCGACGGTGCGAACTCCGCAGCTAGACGCGCGCGAAGCCGTGCATAATGCGCGGAGCGAGGATTTAAAATCAGTGAGCCAGCCATTACATCTCCGAGCCCGGAGACAAACTTGGTCAAGCTTGAAGCGATCAGGTCTGCGTGCGGCAGCAGGTCTACATTTGCGAATGTCGCAACGGTGTCATCCACCACCAATGGCACGCCCCGCTCGCGACACCAACGCGCGAGACGCGGCACGTCCGGCATCTGCAACAGCGGGTTGGCCGGCACTTCGCAGAACACCGCCGAGGCGCTCTCCAGCGACTCCAAGGCTACATGGTCGGCCGTTGCGCAGTTCGCAAAAAACTGCGAGGCATTGCCAAACCGCTGCTGAATCTTCAGCGTGTCGATGTACGGAAAGCCAAACTGAATGGTCGGCGCGTCGCCGTCGGTCACGCAACGCCAGGCCGCATACAAGGCAGCCATGCCGCTGCTGAATAGAAAGACATCAGCGGCTGGAACGCCTGCAAGGTCCGCAATCGCTGACCGGGCGTCTGCGCCCGCGAACTCCGCAACATACACGCCGTCCAGCAAGGCTCTCGCTTGGCGCCAGGAGACCCCCTCGCCCCCGTGCTGCCAAAACTGCTTGGCCCTTTCTTTTGCGGACTCCGCAAACCCAACGGCCCAGGCCCCGCGAAACTCGCGCACGGTGGCACCGCCGATATACGCTGCGGCCCGGCAAGCAGTGGCTTCGACGCCAAATACGCGGGCCATGTCAGTCCCCAGGGTTGTCGCTGCAACCTGATGCAGTTCCTCAGTCCAGCGGTGTAGGACAAAGCGTGGATAACCGCAGCGCAACTGGCTGAGCACACGCTCCTCGCCCTCCTCGTAGCCGACATTATCGGCCCAGGTCGGCAGGCAGACACTGGTCGCATGTGGCCAACTAGGGATTGGCTGCCCGAGATCGGCGGGACGCCAAAGGGGCTTATGAAGGAGAGGAGAGCTCATAATAGCTGCCGCAGTCTTGCCGCAACGCGGTTGGGTTGCGGGGGCGTTACAGGATGGCTCTTAGAAGGAAACCCAGAGCAGGTCAGACTCGCTCAAGATGACAACTTCCTCGGACTCACTCGTGGGAACCGGCAGAATGTCGAGCGTACGACCGCGCGTATCAAACCGATAGCCATCACGGACACCGACGCGCGGTGCGTAGCGAATCATTCTCTGGTCCTTGTTCTGGGCGTAGATAATGCCTTCGTTGAAAGCAACCACGCGAGGCATCGCGCCATAGTTTAGAGTCAGGACCGGTGCCTGAATGTTGCGGGTGGCGTAGATATAGCTCCCAAAACCGACAGGAGGATGCGCGGGCAGCAGCTGATCGCTGACATTGACGAAGCCGAAGGACGCAGAATCGCGCGTAAAGACGAGGCGACCGGGCTCCTCGCCGATCGGCGGCCCCATTTCCTTGTAGTGGAGGCTGCGGTACTCGAACACGAATCGATGCAGGCAATGGTTGGACCGCACCAGCAGCTGGCGGCCGTCCGGGGCCAAGGAGAAGTCGGAGAACTCGGCGAGTGTGTGCCCCTCGGCCGCCTCGTGCTTACGCACCCAGCTCTTCTGGCTCATCCACAGCTCCTTAGCAGTCAGCACTTTGGTGCCCTGCCCTGCCAGGCTGACGATGTCGATCTGGTCCCTATCTGCGGTCAGCACCAAGACGTCGTAGCTACTCACATTGCCTTCAATGGCCCGGGCACCGGGAACAGGAATGCGGCGGGTTACTTTCAAGCTTCTCTCGTCCACAATCCAGAGGACAGCATCATCGACAAGAATGGCTAGGCCCAGCTTAGTGCGGGCCATGTCCACAGGACGACGCCCCAGCTTCAACGTCCGGCTGACGCCCAGGTCAGGCAACGTTCGCTCTTCGAGAATGCCAGTGCGGTGCAGCAGCAGCACGTTCCGGTCATCTGCCGACCAGATCATGGGACGAATGATGCTGCGGCCATCTAGTGATACCTTGTTCACTGTCTCCACCGGCCCGGCGCGAACGTCTGAAGCACGCAGCTCCATGTGCTCGCTGTAATCCTGGGCAAACCAATTGCTGTTATCGGGCAGTTCGCCCCACAGGTGGACTACCTGCGGTTGGCAGAACGAGGGTTGGCGATCTCCGTAGAGCAGCTTAATCTGGCAGAGATGTGCCTCGTCGGCATCACTGCTGGGACGCAGGCGAATTTCGCCGCTGATGATGTTTCCGTCCAGATCCAGCTGTTGCTCGCGGGCATCGTGGGCCATCCGTGGCCAGAAGCCATCAGCTTGTTGGAGCGGCATCGCCTGGTCGCGCTGCCAGCGCTTGGACGTTAGGATCACGGCCCCTACGCGACGGCATGGGTCCGCGGTGCGGCCATTTACTCGAAAATAGCCGCGGCGCCCGCGAATAGGCTCGAACGACAGTTCGCGAACGATGCCCTTCAGCGACGCGCGAATGTCCTGAATCGGCGTGATCGTCAGAGATTGGTCCGCAGTGGGCTCGAGCACCGAGACGACACCAACCGCATCGCCGAAGCGATCCACAGCCACAGTTCCTGGCGTGCCGTCGATTTCGCCGGCCACCGGGCGATAGGCGATGTGAAAAGATTCTACCTGCCCAAGCAAATCACGAGTGGGTTGGAAGTCTGAAATGGCCCAGCTTGCGCCAAGCCCGCCGCCCTTAGTCAGCAGACGTCTCACGGCCGGATCCGAAAGCGGATAGCCCCACAGGTAGCCGGTGATAACGTCCTCCCGCGTATGGCGCTCTGACTGTTCGAGCGGATTATGCGGATGCCGAAAGGTCGCTTCCAGCAGTGCCAGGCCATCGGCGAACTGATCGTCCAAAAGATCGGCTTTGGAGATACCGCCATCATTATAGCGCACCCAGACACGGTGAATGCCCTGCCCTTCCGGAGTCTGCACAACAGCAGCGTCGGTGACGATGTAAACGCGGTTATCTATCCGCTCGAAAATCAGGCCCGGGGCGTGCTGTTCCAGGATTCCGGTATCCATCGTGACCAGCACGATGGCATCAGAGACATGACGTAATGCCCGCGCAACATCCAAGCGCACAGGCTCAGCCTGCAGCCATACGCTAGCCAGGCAGATAGAAAAAATCACTATAAATCGTTTCACTTCAGGAACCTCAGGGAAGAATCATTCATACGCACTAACTGGCATGGTACCATACGAAGAATCCGCCTAACCGCAAGCCCTCGCTCGCGCGACCGCGTGACATGCGATTGCAAAGGTGCGGTTCGTGACTACTTTCCTTACCATCGCGGCTGTAGTCCGCCGCAACAGGCACCCGGGTAGCTCAGTGGATAGAGCAGGAGTTTCCTAAACTCTGTGCCGGAGGTTCGATTCCTCTCCCGGGTACCATCTCCCCTCGCTCCCCTGAGCCGCCCGCAAAGCCAGGGGCGCGGTTGTCTTCGAGCGTCACATCGTCACAGAACTCGCGACCAATTGCGTGCCGTTGCAGGTACAAAGATGGGACCACGCGGTTGCGTGGTTGGCTGTCTGCATTGCGGTAGGACTCAAGCAGTTGCAGGATCTGTTTGCCTCGAGATGTGCGTGTGGCGAAGTACATGAAAATGCGATGGCACCGTCATGTCGCGACTTCAAGGAAAGCAGTTGACGTTGCAGTAACTACGAAGCTCGTTCTCCGGACTGTGACCGAGAAGCCGTAGAAAAGATGCCCACAATTCCGCAAAATCCGAATTGCAGTTCGCAACTCGGGCTAGGGCCAACATCTGCGATCGCAGTCCGGACACCGAGAATGGCGAGTAGGGCTCCTCGTCCCCGCGAAAAGCAAGCAGGAAGTTCGCGTAGTGATCCGAATTCTTACTGAAATCCTTCGGCATGGTGCCAGCCTCCAACATCTCGCGCATCTTCTCGTACAGGATGATCTGCAACCGCCTCCCGGGATGGTCCCGCTGCAGGATGTGCCCCTTCGCGTAGATAAACTTGCCCGGCTCTCAGTTGGTGTCGCGACCGGCAAACGCAACGGGGATAGGCGGCGTCTTGCCGTGCCCATCGTACCAACTGAGCGTCATCGCAGGATCCTCGCTTCGCGCGGGACAGCCAAACTTTAAAGTGCTCGCCAGCGGATAGATGGACTGGTTGTGCTGCACCAATGAGGGAAGCTCAATCTTCTCCAGCGGCCCCAACTCTGGGGAGCGATGAACGGTATCGACGATGTACGGCACCGAGTCGCCAAGGCAACCGCAGCCATATCGATCCCAGCCGCGCCAGTTCCCGGGGTGGAACTTCGAACTGAACGTCGTCTCACGCGTCGTCCCCAGCCATAGGTCCTAGTTCATGGACTTTGGCAATTCCACCGCAACGGGGATGCGTCCCATTGGTGCTAGCGGCGCCATTTGTTCGCGTACGAGTCTGCGCGAGTGACATCCTCAATCCTTCCGGCTTCCTGCCAAGCCTCAAACTGGAATAGTTGGTCGGGCGAATCCCCCTGATTGCCCATCTGCTTTGCCACGCCGTAACGACCGGTGGCAGCGATCATCAAGTCGTATGCCTCGCGGTAAAAACCGAGCCGCCACTGCAGAATGCTCTCGCCCTTGCCCTCAAAGCCGATGCCCGGAAACGGCCCTGAGTGTACGCTAATGCGGTAGCAGACGCAGTCCGGATTCGCGGCAATAGCCTCTCGCGTCGGCACGACATCGACGAGCGCCACCGCCCAAAAGATGTCTGGTTTCGCCCGAGCGCAGAGCAGGAATTTCGTACCATCAGCAGCTGGACCACGTCCACGCTCCGGGCAAAATTAAACGGCCTACCGCCATCACCACCCAGATGATTCACTGCTGCGGGGTCCGCATCCGAAAAGACGCGAACGATCGCTACCAAGCCCGAAGCTGCCGCAGTATGAATCGTCGGCTTCGCGCCTCCAGCAACGCGGGGTGCCCACAGGCAAAAATGCCCTCGCTGATCTTTGCCCGGAACTCACTGGCTTCGAGCCCCCTTGCCGCCGAGCCGCTCGAGCAACTCCGGCAGGTTCGCCAGCGTATCTGGAGTGCTCGTGCCCTCGCCATGGTCGATCAGCAACCACTGCCAGCCTGCAGCTTCGGCACCCGCCTGATCGTGCCGGCGGCTGTCCCCTATATGCAGAATAGTCTCCGGCGCGGTGGCCAGCTCACGTTCCGTATGCTGGAAGATCTCCGCAGCAGGCTTCTCGATCCCAACTTCCGCCGAAATCACGACGTGAGTGAAGTACTGCGATAGGCCAAAACCATCGAGCAGAGTCCGCAAGCGCTTGTCCCAATTCGACAGGATGGCGAGCTGATACCCCTGCCCTTTCAAGGCAGCCAGAGTATCCGCCGCGCCCTCAAAAAGGCGCCAGTAGCGGGGCTCGGCAAAGGCAACCCACAGCTCCTCGAACAGCGCGTCAAAATCGTCGACGGTCCCAAGATCCGCAATTGTTTCTGCCACCACTTGCCGCCACCACTCTTTGTCGTCGTGATCCGTCACCGCCATGCGGGTCTGACTCTGAGCGGCCTTGATCGTCCGGCTAAATGCAGCCTCGATGCACGCCGGTGCCAAGTGCAGCCCATGCCGGCCCATATACTCAGCATAGATCTCGCCGACTGAAGGATACGGATAGAGCAGTGTTCCGCCAGCGTCGAAAGTGATGTGTGTGATTCGATCCATGGTTAGCCGGAATCATTCATGCCATTCGTCGCGAGAGGCTGTGACGGGCTTGCCACCAGCATTTTGCGGCAGTGAGGCGAATGAAGTCCTCTCAAGATACGTCGAATTCGGCGAACAACGCAAGTTGTTGAGAGTGAGTGCATTACGGCCTCGCAGTAGAATCCCGTGAATGTTACCAGCTGGAAAGCTAACGCGCCAGGTCGCGAACACCACTGATCTTTCGTGGATATCCCATTCCGGAAAGAGTTACGGCGGCCTCGTTGGCGTTCATTAGCGTTAGCTGTCTCCCATACGGGGCAGCAGCGCACCAGCCGCTGCTAACTTGCCCAGTCTACCGGACGCGCTACACTATCGCGGTTCCTGCGACTCCCCCTGCTCCTGCGAGATCCTTATGAAGGCCCATATCCTGACTTCCATCCTTTGCTTAAGCCTCGTCACCTGTTCCGCAGCAGCCGCGAACTGGCCGCAATGGCGTGGCCCCACCGCCAACGGATCGGTGGACGATCCGGCCGCACCGGCGACACTGAATCCCGATGAGAACTTGCTCTGGAAGCTTCCGTTACCAGGCCTCGGTTCTTCCACCCCGATCGTCTGGAACGAGCACATCATGCTCACCTGCGACATCGACGGGCGGGACACCGTTGTCTGTTACGATTTCAACCGCAAAGAAATCTGGCGCCATCGCTTTGGAAAAAGCGTACAAGCCCGCTACAAGACGGCCAGTAGTTGCAACCCCTCCCCGATTACCGACGGCACGTGCATCTACGTCTATTTCAAGTCAGGAAAGGTGGCCGCACTCACCCTGACTGGCACACTGAAATGGGAAGTAAACCTCCAGAAGCGCTACGGTGAGGATACGCTCGGCTGGGATCTCGGCACGTCCCCAGTCCTAGCTGACGGCAAGCTGGTGATTGCCGTCCTCCAGAACGGCGGAGGCTCCTATCTGGCCAGCCTCGACTGCGAGACGGGAAAAGAAGTGTGGAAGATCGCGCGCACCTTCGATTCAGTCGAGGAATCCTACGACGCATACACCACGCCTATCGTCATGGATGTAAACGGTCGCGAGACCATCATCTGCTGGGCCGCAGACCATCTCTCCGGAAACGCCGCAGATACAGGCGAATTACTCTGGCACGCGGGCAGCTACAATCCGCGAGGCAAGCATAACTGGCGTGTCATTGCCTCCCCGGTTATCGCCGATAGCGTCGCGATCATTCCTTTTGCCCGCGGCCGCAGCCTGGCTGGTACACGGCTAGGTGAGACCACGGATCCGGGAACTGGCGGTGGCCTCTGGCAGAAGGATTCGATAGGATCGGATGTCGCGTCACCGACCTCGCGCGGGGGCCTCGTTTACCTGCTTGGCGATCGTGGCCAAGTCAGTTGCCTCGAGGCTGCCTCCGGGAAAGTGCACTGGCAATCACAGCTTCCAATCGAGAGGATCCGCTTCTTCTCTTCTCCCGTTCTAGCCGGAGACAAGCTCTACTGCGCAGCGACCGACGGCACCCTCTTCTGCGGCACCGTCACCAAAGATGGCCTCAAGGACATCACCACTGGGCGCATCCCTGGCTCAATCGCAGCCAGCCCCGTAGTGGTCGATGGGCGGGTACTCATTCGCAATCACACCACCCTCTTCTGTTTCGGGGACAAGCCCGGACAATAAGCTCGCTAGCCCAACTCTCTTCCTACTCAGTTTTCAGAAGAAGAAGTCCCTCTGTGACCTACACCAAAACTCCCGGCACATTTACGGTCTCGAGCCTCGGCGAAGACGCCGCGAACTTTCCTTAAGGAAGCGGCTACTTGGTCGTTGAAGGCGGCGTGTCTCCGGAGATGCTTGCCTCCATACCGGCGCAGGAGTTAATCTCCCAATTTCTTTGCATCCATAATCCCCACAAGATTTCAGAAACGCTGCACCGGCACCTGGCCCACCCGGCCATTGTCAAAGCCTTAACGCACGTGATCGGTCCCAACATAAAGTCCAGGTAATCGATGCAGTTCGTCAAGTCTGCTGGCAAGCCCGGCCCAGCCTGACATCAGGACGAAGACTACATGCCCACCCGCGACCGCTCGCTCACCGGCGCCTGGATTGCCATCGATGACGCCACCGTACAGAACGGCTGCCTCTGGGTCATTCCCCGCTCCCATCGTCCCGGTGTCCTTTATTCCCAGTACCCGCACAATGACCCGGATTACGACTGCAACGTCATGTCCTATAACTTTCCACACGATCAGGAGCAGAAAGCTGTTCCGGTCGAAGTGAGTGCTGGCAGCATCTTCTTTTTCAACGGCTATCTCCTGCACAAATCACAGCCTAACAGTGCCCCCGCCGGGACCTTTCGCCGCGTCCCCGTCAATCACTATATGAGCGCCAGCAGCATCTTGCCTCGGGGACGGAGGGACTTTCGCGACATCGTCCTGGTCGCCGGAGAAGATCCCTATGCCCGGAAAGGCACCGAAGATCTCCATGGCGTCGGCGTGCGCTCAGCCGGGAACGGCGGCTGTGGCGACGGTCGGGTCGACCTAAAAAACACCTTCAGAAACCACTCCGCGACCGCATCAACGACTAGTCGCCCCCTGGTCTCCGGCGCTTGAACCGCTCCCCCCAATCTCCACCGGAAATGGCGGCGTCGCGCTGCCCGTGTAAATAGTGCGATGGGGGAACGGAATCTCGATACCCTCTGCGTCGAAGCGGGCTTTAATTTCAGGGAGAAGCGTGCTCCGTAGGTCGAGAAAGCTGTTCTTCTCGAACCACACGCCCACGAAAATCTCACAGGCGGAATCCGCAAACTTAGCGAGGAATATCAGTGGCTCGGGCTCGTCCAGGCAGAAGCGGTTCTTGTCGATCACATCCTTGAGCACCTCGATGACCTGAGAGATATCCTCCTTGTAGGCGACACCAATGGTGTTGTCCCAGCGTCGAATCGGAAAGCGAGTGATGTTGACCACATTCTCTTTGAACAGGCTCTCGTTAGGAACACGCACCAGCTTGTTGTCAAGCGTGCGAAGTTTCACGCTGAGCAAATCAATCGACATCACGAAGCCACGGAGCGTGCCGACCTCAATAAGGTCGTCTACTTCAAACGCCTTCTCGCCCATCATGAACAGCCCGCTGATAATGTTTGACAGGCTGGTCTGGCTGGCGAAACCCACCGCCATGCCGACGATCCCAGCCGTGCCGAGCAACGCGGTCAGCTTGAAGCCCAAGTTATGCAGTACCAGTAGGAGGATGAGCAAGGAGCCAAGATAGAGCATCCCCTTGCCCACTATCATCCGGGCCTGCTGGGAGGCGTAAGCGCCGAGCACGCGCATGACAAGGCGACTGGAATAACGCAGGATAATGATCCCAACAATCGCAAGAATAATGGCCCGCAGACCATCGTAAACCGGCGGGTAATTTAGAAACTGGGCGAGCTTATCGGTCATGATGTACGAAACCGGGTGAAGGTGTTCAGACGACGTTTGAGGCGCTCCCGCGCGCTGATATCGCGTGGCTCGCACAACAGCGTCGCCTGGTCGCCCGGCGGTGTGGTACGGTGTTCGACATCCGGTAGTTCATCCTCGCCATGGTAGTCCACTGTGATGGCATTGGTTTGCAGCATCCCTTGGCATTCATAGACGCTCAGTGATCTAGCGCGCAGGCACAGTCGCTCGACATTAAGTTCGTCGCTGGCCGATCGATTCGTCACGTGCACCGCACAGCGCGCTCGGAATGGCTGCGGATCATACGCGTCAAGGTCACGCTGCGCAGTGGTCCGCAGCGAGTAGCAAAAGTCCCCCTCGGCCGGATCGCCAAACCAACTGTTCGAAAGCAAGATGGTAGGCAACTCGGTCAGCGGCGTCTCGTTGTCGCCCACAATCACCCGAAACCAAACCGGGATGCGGACATAGAAGGTACCACGGGCACCGGGGCTAATCGCGAAGCGTGCATCCGGCCGCACGATCACAGCACGGTCTGGCATCGCTGGCACCAAGCGCAAGCGCCCGTCGGTCATGTCGATCCAACGGTGCCAGTCTAGCCCATCAACTGGCGCACCATCGAACGTACTTTTGCACGCATTGAGCGCGTCTCCATGTGCGTGAGCCACACGCCACTCGTCCTTCGTACGATGCAGCCAGCAAGTCAACGGGCCAATTGCGAAGCGCGCAACTTGGTCTTCTCGAAAGCTGTAGCTAGACCAGAAGCTCATGCTGTCACCTGGTTCAACTCCGGGTAGACCATTCTCTGGCATTGTTCAAGAGGTTTCATTCAGAGCCAGTTCCGACGTTTAAAAGTCACGAACAAACCACATGTAATGCTCAGAATCACCACCCAGAAACAAGGATAAGACCACCGCCACGCGAGCTCCGGCATATGCTCAAAGTTCATGCCATAGACCCCGGCCACAAAAGTAATCGGGATAAAAAAGGCAGCCATGATCGTCAGCACCTTCATGATCTCGTTCATCCGGTTGGAGACACTGGTCATATACAAATCCGTGAGGCTTCTGCCCATCTCGCGATAGGACTCCACTACCTCAATGATTTGGATGACATGCTCGTGCACGTCCGCAAGAAAGCGCTGGGTGGACTCACCAATCAGTGGGCCATCATACCGCCGCAGCGCGTCCACCAACTCGCGAGTCGGCCAGATCGTACGTCGACAGATCAGCAAGTCACGCTTCACGGCGTGTAGACTCGCAATGTGGCTCTGGTCTGGCTGCTCCAAAATTTGTTCCTCAAGGGTTTCAAGCTCGTCACCATAGTGCTCCAGCAGCGGAAAGGTATGGTCAACAATCGCGTCAAGTAGGGCATAGGCCAGAAAATCTGCCCCGTGGCCCCGGATGCGCACGCCGGATGTCTCGAGCCGCTTGCGAATTGGCCCCCAGACGTCGCCCTCGCGTTCCTGAATCGTAAGCAATACATCGTCAAAAAGAAACATACTAATCTGCTCCGAAGCTAAGGCCTCATCGCGGCGCATCAGCATGCGTGTGAGGATAAAAAGATAGTTGCTATCCTCAGATTCCAGCCGAGGGCGCTGGTGCACGTGCAACACATCCTCAGCGTGTAGCGTGTGAATCCCAAACTCAAGGTGGCAGGCGTTAACCAAGTACGGGTGCAAGCCGTTAATATTGATCCAGCGAAAGCCCTTTCCCTGGGTGGCCCCGAAAGCCGCGTGAATATCATCGAAAATCTGGCGGCTAACCACCTCTTCTGACACATAGAAGACTTCTATGCTTGGTGCATCTTCGCTGGGTTTCTGGTCCAGCTTTCCGATGCTTTCGATGCCTGGCTTTGCGCCAGCTCGTGCTTTCCCACGGCGTGGAATCAATGGCATTGGGCGTTTGCCTTTTGGCTCTTGTTCTTATTCATGATCTCAGCCCAGCCGTTGCGGCCCGGTGGCTGTGAAGCTACCGGGACCATAACGCGTTGGTTCATTAGTAGCAATAGCAGACCTCGGCGAATCAAAAGCCATATCGGTTGGTTAGTCTTGCGCGGCTACTCCCCCGACTCGACCCCATCTGCTCGAACCAGAGAATCCTCGTCGCCTTCTGATGGGGCCAGCACCAGTAAATCATGCGTCTCGCGAACAGACGGCAAGCCGCGCGAATTGGCGCGTACACTGACCACAGACCACCTCGCTATCCGCCGCCTTCACAGCCCGAATTAATCTTGCTGGCAACGTGAAAAAGGCCTCGATGAGGCCCGGGCTCCGGCAGGGCCAGCAAGGCAGTCACGGCATGCTCTTCCGCTTCGGACTCGCTCGCGACAGGGACCCAGACTGAGTAGACATCGCCAGTGTAGAGCCGACCTGCAAAGCTCTACGTGTAGTGGAACTCGCGTTCCTCGAATTGGACGTGTTTCAGGTTGGCCGAACAGCCTTTTGAGATGCTCCTTTGCGTTCAAGGTGACGTGCGCGGTCCCACCGTAGATGCTTTCAGCGCCCCGATCGCGATAACTCACCATCAAGCCCGGTGTGCCATCGCTGATTGTCTCGCGCTCTGCCACCCAGCCGATGGCGCCCTCCCACACCCGCGCCTGCACGCAGCGCTTCAGGTCTTGCAAACCAAGGGGCAATACGAACTACCCCACGACCAGTACGAGGCAACAGAGGCCAACCAAACCGTATTCCCACAGGCGCCTGTAGGACGGTTTGCTAGCAACCGCTGAATTGCTCATGCCCTCCAAGTCATTCCCATAGGCCAAAATCTCTGTCATCGGTCCGCTCTTTGGGGACGAATCCATTCCGCGATGCCCTGCTAAACTGTGCATTTGTCGAGGTACTTGGTGCACCGGCATGTCGGAGTTTAATCGCTTGCATATCCCCAAAGAATGGGTAAAATCTTGGTGTATTCGACAGGCACCGACCAGGTATAACGACCATGAGCCGACTAATTGTCCTTTTTCTTGCCGCCCCGCTTCTCGTCGCCGGCCCCCTAGAGTCTTGGACCAGCGCGAGCGGCAAATCCCTTGAGGCGGAGTTTGTCGGGGTTAAAGGCAACACCGTCGTTCTCAAAGATGCGGACGGGCGCGAGCGTATCATCCCGCTGGCTCGCCTGAGCCCAGCAGACCAGAAAAAAGCTCGGGCACGCGGGCAGAAGGGCGGCGGGACTGGAGCCATCGCCACGAGGGAAGGCCAGCTTCCGGCGTTTACGGCCAGCGGTCTGAAAGGCGTGAACACTCTCTATACCACCCAACACTATCGCGCTATGCTTCAAGCTGGCGGCGCCTTGCTTGTCCAGGTGCTGGAGGACGGTAAAGTGGTCGGTCCCGGTATCGTATTTCGCATTCACCGCACGCACACCAATGAACGGATGCCCCCTGAGTCTCGGACCCAGCACAAGGAAATCGCCAGTATCGAGCAGGCGCCGAAACCACAGCGCCTGACCAAGCCGAGCGAGTTGACCGTGGAAGGTACGTTTACAGACGAAGCCACGTTCACCCTGACCATCGCACTCGACGAAAAAGGCGTGACTTTTAAAGTCGCCTACGATGAGCCATCTCGTCTCCCGCTACCAGCCAGCCTGGTGCCCTGCATCTACATCTTGCCCAGCGTTGATTTTCAGAACAAGGAACAACAAGAGATCGATGCCGAAACAGAAGGCTGGGAGATGAAGCTGTCAGGCCCGAAGCTCCGCAGTACCTATTCCTTCTCACAAGCGATGACGGGAGTACCTAATGTTACCGACGCCGTCCTTCACGGCCCATGGGGGGCGCGTAAAGTCGAAATCGAGTTGGAGCCGGTCAAGAGTAGGCCAGACAAGCGCTATGGTGCCTTCCAGATCTACAATGGAAAGCAACTCTGCGAAAGTGGCCGCCTCGCCGTGGTCCTCAGCGAAGACCGCGAGAAGTCCACGATCACGCTGCGGATCAAGTAAACTTGGGGCCCGCGCGCAATTAACGTTACATTTTGGCGGGAGCGCCGAATCGTGAGATGCTAGGCACGTGGGGCGACGCGTACCCGTAAGTACGGATTCGTTTCCGCCTTGCCAGAAAAAATGGCCAGCAGAAAAATGTACCCTTATTTCCACGCGGGGCCTTCGCTTAGCCGAACGTCGTCCCCCGGACAAACTCGTTGGCCTCGAGATTCGGATACTCGGCAGTCAGCCGACGGCCATTAATCGTACAGTTTTCGAACACGACATCCTCAATCGGGTGGGCCTCGTCGTAGCCTTTGAGCAGGATCACGTAGCCGCCGTCATCCCCCGTCAGATGGATGTCCTTGAGCAAAATGTTGCTGATGATTCCCGCAGTCTGCGACTTACAGTATTGGTTGAACTCACAGCACATCTCGATGTAATTGTGATCCTGGCCCTCGCCGCAAATCTGGATATTCTCGATCTGGATGTTCTCCAGCCGCATCTCCTCCCCCGCGTGCAACATCAGGAACTTCTTCGGATATCCCTCATAACTGAGGTAGGGCACGAAGCAGTCCTTAATCGTAATGTTTCGCATGTGCGCGGCGCGGGACTCATCTCCCAACAGAATCGTGCAGCACTGGTCCGTCCACATCGTCGTGTGGGTGACGGTGATGTTCTCGCAGTTGCTTAGCGCGTCATCCATCCCCTTGAACGCCAGGCAGTCATCCTTGGTTCGGATCAGGCATTTTTCCACCAGCATGTTCCGGGTATTCACCGGGTCGATGCCGTCATCGTTCCCGTAGAAAGACCCGCAGATCTTGACGTTTGAGACCACCACGCCGTCACATTGCTTCGTCACCAGCGTCCAATGTTGACTGGCCTTGCGCAACACGATGCCCTCGATCCTCGCATTTGTGCAGTTCTCGAACAGGACCATATGCTTCCCGTAGTATTCCTGCGCCGAGTTCTCCAGCAGGCCGCGCCCCAGGATCTGGATGCCGTCTCCCCGGGCCACCACCCTACCCGTGACAATCGCTCCCCCAGCAATATAGAGCGTCTGGCCGCTGTGCAGTTCGATCAGACCGGGGTTATGCCGCCCTGCCCCGAAGTACACCACGTCCGGGGCACCCGCCACTGGTGGCTCAACCTCCATTGGATTCGCGAACAGCAGCAGCGGATCCTTGCGTCCGTTGCCGTTGCGCTCGATCAAGAAGTTCTCGCAGCGCTCCAGCGCAAACGTAGCCCTATTCCCCTCCAGCTCGACCGCCACATCCTCCGCATTCGGTCGAATCGAAAGCGCCGTCAGTGGTTCGCTCGACTCGATCACCACCGTCACTGGCCCCGCAAACTCAAAGCTCGCGAACGAGTAAAAGTCCTCCATGTCCAGCGGACTGTTTCGATAGTCATCCAGCTGTGCCACGTACACAGGAACGCTCTGGCTATTGACCCAAATTCGATAGTCCTCTGACAACGGCTCGCCATCCACTGCCGCGTGCGTGACCAACATGCCTTTCTCGGTGATGCCATTATTCATCCGACGCCTACTTCTCAGCGGACAGCGTCAGTTGCGCGTCCAACCAGCAGGCGTGATCGCCGCCCTTGCCATTGCCGCCGTCTGTCACGACCAGCTTCAGCTCCTGCCGACCGCGTAAAGACAGGGCAATGGGCTTGGACTGGTCCGGCTTAAGCGCCCCGCTCTCGAACACCGTGGCACCATCGACGCGCACGGAGAAAGCGACTGTGGCGCCCGGCCCGGCTAGCGCAATGGCATCGAACCCCTCGAACTTCCCGCCCAGAAAGAAGACCAGCTCCGAAGCGGCATGAGTACTAAGCCCGTTGGCGTAGGTCTTCCCGTCTCTTACCAGTGGCTTCCCATCTAGCCAGCTATTCATCGCGATCTTGTAACCGTGCGTCGCCGCATCCGCATACTCGACGTCCAAGAAAACCTTGCCAGCCACGACTGGTGCCTGGAGCAGCTTCACCTCACGGCGCGCATTCAATTCCTCGCGCATCCCCTCCTGCCAACGCAGATTCCGAAACGCTGGCGCGGCTCCTTGCCACTTTCCGCTCTTGTCCAGCGAAAGCTCCCAAACGCCCTCCCAGTCAAGCCGGACGGCGCCATCAGCATCCGCAAAGTCCACGGGAAATAGTACGACCTCCTGCCACTTGCCCCCACCCTCCAGCGCGACTTCAGCGTTCATCTGGCCCAGCCCCACCCTCAGTGTATTCGCCTGCTCGGCCTGAACCTCGAGGGCCAGCTTAGCAAAGGCCGGAGCCCGGTAGGCATCGTCACAGGCCTTCCGCGTGGTTCTTCCCCACAGCGCCGGATCTTGCTTGTACGTAAACCACTCCTTCTCCCAATCCCCCTCAAAACTCTCAATCAGCTGCGACTGCTTCATCGTCGCGCCGATCTTCGCCGCCTTCAACTCCTTGACGCTGATCACCTGTAGCAAGGACGAAAGGTTTGCTGCCTCCGTCGTGTAGATTCCGTAGTAGTAGCCTGCCCCCGTAACCGGCTCGTCCAAGGCATAGCGTATGTTCGCGAACACCGCAACTTCCTTGTCCACACTGTGCAGCGGCAGCTTGGCCAGCCAGCTTCCACCGTTCTGAACAGGTGCCACATAATGCCAGAACCGATCCCCGGCTGGCTGATCAAACTGCTGCGAATAATACACATCCACCGACAAAATTCGCCGTGACGCATCCGGAGTCACCAGCGCCTCGGGCATCTCCTTACCCACAAGCGTCAGCTCCACCTGCGGCGTCTCCGGCCAGCTAAACGTACCCTTTAGGTGCTCGTCCATCCACAACTGCGTCGCGACCTCATAGTCAGCAGTGTCTTGGTGGTTATGATGCGCGGCCGAAGTAATTCGCCATTCCTCAGTTTTGATCTCCCTAACTGCCGTCTCCAAGTCATCGATCCGGCCGTGAAAGTCGTTCGCCGGGCTCAAGAACATGATCGGACAGCTCAAGCGCTTCAAGTACACATCATCGCACGTCGTCGTAGAAATCAGCGGATCCTTATCATTGCGATGGCTGATTCCGCCACAGGACGGAGCTGCGGCTTTCACCCGAGCATCTGCACCGGCTGTCATCACCGTAAGCTTGCCGCCCATCGAGTGCCCATAGACGCCAAGTTTCTCGCCATTCACCTCTGGCTGCCGCTCCAGAAATGTCAGGGCTCGGCGCGCTCCGAGCGCACAGAGAAACCAGGAGTCATTCCGTGGCGAAGCCACCGCGTCGAACGAGTGCTCATGGGGCTTCGCAACCGAAAATGCATGCTGATAGCGAAACGGCGCGTGATACCCGTCCAACGCGCCCCAATCAGTCGTCACTTTATAACTCGGGTCATCGGTTTTGCCTTCCCAGTAGAGCTTCACCACGCCCGGGCTGACATGATAGCCCCCGCCCGAAAGCCGCCCAGCCCAAGCGACCGAAAGGGTCGCGTAGCCACGCTTCGCATTAGTCAGGCAAGCATTCGAGTGCGCGTACTGGCCACCACCGTGAATCTGCACCAACCCTGGCAAGTCGCTGCCGTCCTTCGGCGCACCATACACAGCCGCCATCATCGCCCTCTGCCCCTTGAACACACCGATGCGATAGCGAAGCACCTTCAACAGCACTCCATCCTCTTCCCATTCCTGCAGTACCTCCACATCCAGCGGCTCCGCCTGCGGGTCAAAACCAGCCCACAGCTCCTCAAAATTTTGCGGCCCCGTGCCATCCTTCAGTGCGGGTAATGTTTCCTCTGCTGTCGCAGCAAATGTGGCAGTGATTAAACTCATGACTATCAGGCTCTTCATGTTTTGTGATTCCGACTCCTTATCGAGTTCGAAACGGAACGGCGGGCAAGCCCTCGCGATTGTAGACATTGCACACCGGGTTGTCGTGCCAGCCATAGCGAACATCGCTGGGCGCCGGTACCTCATCATGCCAGAGCTCAATCGTGTCCAGCCCGACAATCCGAGCCTGCGCCCAGACCCAACTCCCATCAGGCTTGCCCAACGCGAAACCGCTCGGTGCGATCTTGCCCGGCTCCCGCACCGTGTACTTCCCTTCGCTGTGAATCTCGGCCGTGGTAATCCCAGTACCAGCGTGCGTAAACTTGAGCTGCAGCCTGCCATTCACGGCCTGCTGCGACTCGTACAGCGGTCCTGAGTAAACCAGCTCCGGCTCACCATAAATCTGGTTCCGCGCGATCACTGCCAGACGCTCGCCCACATCGCGCTTGTTCTGCGGATGGATATCCACGGCTTCGCCAATATCTACGATCACAGCCATCCCCGTCTCTGGCAGTGCCAAAGCCATCGTTTGCGCTTCCCGCAGCTCCGCAAAATTCCCACTTCCAGGCTCCGTCTGCGGCTCATTAAAATTGGCCAGTTGCACAAAATAGAAAGGAAAGTCTCCCTGCCCCCATGCCGACCGCCAGTCCCGAATCATATCGGCAAAAAGCGTTTGATACTGAAGAGCCCGATCCGCATTCGACTCGCCCTGATACCAGATTACCCCGCGAATCCCATACGAAATAAGCGGATGGATCATCGCGTTGTACAGCCCGCCCGGCAACCAGCCCATATTAAGTGGTTCCCCCAACGGCCGGCGCAGATGAACTTGATAGCGCCAATCACCTGCCAGGTTGAGCCCCGCTCCTCCGCTCGCGCGGCAAAGCGCCAATCCCTCGGGCGTCCCGCAGATCCCCCCGGCCCCCATCACATTGAACACACGAACCGCCAGCAAATTACGCCCCGGCTTGATCAGCTCTCCAGCAATCGTGTACTGCCGTGGTACTTGCCACGAGTTCGCCGTATCCGGCCCCACACCGCCGATCCGCGTCCCATTCCAGAACGTATTATCGTAGTCGTCCACAGGGCCCAAGTTTAGCACCGCATCTTCGCCTGCCCAGTCCGCCGGTAGCTCGATCGTCGTCCTGAACCAGACCACCCCGTCCACCTCAAGCCCCACCTTCTCCCACAACTGCGGCACCAGCATCGTGTCCCAGGCGCTATCGTCAAACCCTACCCGCGCAAACGCCTGCTCCGAGTCGGCCAGCACATCCCATGCCTCCTGAGTCTGGGCAAAAGCTGCGGACTCCCGTACATCATCTCCATTCTCCGGATCAGCCAGCGTTTCCTGAACAGCGGCGATCCGCTTCTCGAAATCTGCCCAGTCTGCGTGCGCCCGAAGAGCGGGCAGGCTGCTCCAGCTCTCGACCGGCGTCCCGCCCCAGTTTGAGCTGATCAGTCCCACCGGAATATCCTTGCTGCGCCGAATCCCCTTTGCGAAGTAGTACCCGACCGCGGTAAAGGACGCTGCAGTCTCGGGCGAGCACACTGCCCAGCTTCCGGGGCAGTCATCCTGCTCTTCGAACTCACTCAAATGCGGAACCTTAAACCGGCGAATCTCCGGGTAGTCCGCTCCCGCAATCTCCACCACCGCATTCTCCGTATCACGCAGAATCCATTCCATATTGGACTGCCCGGAGCAAACCCAGACCTCGCCCACCAGGACGTTCTGAATCGTCACGCTGCCATTCACCGCAGCCGGTTCTGCCGAAATTCGCAGCTCAGCCGGCTCTGCACTGGCAGCCAGTGGCTCCAGTTCCAGCCGCCAACAGCCATCATCCGCCACGCGTGCCCGTGCCATCTTGGCCCTCAAGCAGACCGAAATCTCAGCGCCCGCAGGACCCTTGCCCCACACCGGCACAGGTGCCTCGCACTGCAAAACCATCCCATTACCAAAAATTCCCGGCACCGTCAACTCTGACATAGGTACTGCTCCATGTAGTCCACTTGTTTCAATTCATCAATCATGGATGCCACCAGCTGCGGATACTCCGCGCTGAGATCCTGCGCCTCAGCCACATCGGTCTCCGAATCATAAAGTTCTGCATGGCCGTCGCCGAGCCAGTAAATCAGCTTGTGCCCCCGATGGCGGATCGCCACAGATGCCTTATGCCCAAGCTCGCCGTGGTCATAATCATAGACCCACACCAGCGCCCGCTCAGGCAAGCCTTTCTCCTCGCACAGAACCGGTAAAATACTCGCCCCATCCTGATGCTGCTCAGGCCGCCCCGGCAGCCCAGTTGCCGCCAACATCGTCGGATAAAGATCGGTGCTAATTGTCACCACGTCACTCTTCGCTCCCGCCGGAACCATTCCCGGCCAACGCACCAAAAACGGCACCCGCAGCCCACCGTCGAACATCCAGGCCTTGCCCAACCGGTACGGCTGCTGACTCGACACCATGAATTCCTCGCTCGTGCAGACGCTCCCCTGATCCGCCGTGAAGATCACGATCGTATTCTCAGCCAGCCCCAGCTCTTCCAATCGGTCAAGAACCCGCCCGACATTGTCGTCCACCGCCTTGATCTGCCCTGCGAACTCCGCATTGCGTTGCACCAGGCACTCCACGGTTTGCGCCTCGCCGTGCACCTCTACCCGCGTCGTCGGACCAGCAGGCTCTGGCATTCCCGCCAGTTTCTGTTGAAAGTGCGCCACATGCTCCTTCTTGCCCTGTGCCGGTGCAATTCGAGGCTTGTGCGTCTGATAATACGAGAGGTACACCAAGAACGGTTCCTCCTGATGCGCCTCCACAAAGTCGAGCGCCTTATCGGTCAGCTTGTCAGTCAGGTAGTCCCCAGGCTTGCCATCCGCCATATCAGGGACATCACCGTCGCAAGCTCGCCCATCGTCATAGAACCGGTACGGATAGTAGAAGTCAGAAGGCTGCCCAATTTCGCAGCCAGCCACGTTCACATCGAAACCACTCTCCAGCACCGATTCCCGCGAGCCCATATGCCACTTCCCGACAAAGCAGGTCGCGTAGCCCGCCTCCTGCAGCACCTTCGGCCACGGCACGCCAGCCCCCGCGATCTTCCCGCCAATGTTCGTCACGCCCAGCCGTCCGGGCGATCGCCCGGACAGAATCGCAGTCCGCGAAGGCCCACAGACTGGATGCGAGGCGTACGCATTCGTAAACCGCATCCCCTCCGCAGCCATTTGGTTAATGCGTGGCGATTCGTGAAACGCGCTGCCGTAGCAGCCCAGATCCTTGATCCCGAGATCATCCAGCAGAAAAAAGACGATATTCGGTCTGGACGTCTGGCTAGACGGATTGTGCATGAGTCCCTCAAAACCATTCAATCGTTACGCCTAAGTACAACAGCTCTGCCTGAACGCAACGTACTTCCCTGAAAACAGGCCGGGTTTTCCCGCCCTACTGGCCCCGCTCATAGATCAGGACAGGCGTGGCCAGGCTCTGATCGCCTTCGATCAACCGATCTTTGGGGCCAGGCATTAAAGAAACATCGCAAAGCAAGTCGAACGTGCTCGGCGCATACAGCACCAGCGCTCCAGCAGGGATCACCTGCCCCTTTGGCAACAGCTTGGCAGCTCCCGTGGTCGGCACCAGTCCTGTCCCGACCACGTTCGGCAGCGCCCGACTCACATACCCCAGTTCCGGCAAGCACAGCATGTGCAGGTGCGGGTACTTGGTCACAATCGTTCGCTCAAAGTGATTCTCCTCCAGGTATTTGCAAAGCGCCCGGTTACTCGCCAGATCCTCCAAGTACTCACGGCTCCGCTCCAAATACTCGCCAGAGCGCCCGACGTACGACGGCAACTTCGGCAGCAACAGCCCATGCTGGTTGATCGCCCCCCAGCAAAGCACAACCATGCCCAGGCCCGTGGCCACCCGTCGCGGCAGCATCAGGCACATCGCCATCGCGGTCGGAAACACCGCGAACGACGCATACCGAGGCAGCGAGTGCACATACAGAACAAACGAAGCCCAAAAACCCAGCACCAGAATCGTAATCATCAACTCCAAGCGATGCGCAAGAATCCGGGCCCACAGTCCCTTGCGCAGAAAGAAGCCAGCGCTTACCAGAATCAGCACCGGGACACTCAAGCACAGAAGCGGGATGCACAACTTTCCATACCCCATCACCCGGCCCAGTCCTTGCGCCAAGTGCTGTGCGCCGCCCTCCATCCCCTCGCCGTAATCAACACCAAACCGCAGCCCAATGATCAGCAGCAGTGGCCCGACCAACAAGCTAATATCCCTTCCACTAAACTGTCTCTCAACCCGCGACGTGCGCCACGCCGCCACCGCTGCAATCACCGCCCAAGTCACCAGCGCTAGGGCCAAGATGATCCCCGTGGATTTCAACAGGTACGCCAGAAGCACCCAACCACAACACCAGCCATATCGTTCCCGGTCGAACGCGTAGAGTCCAAGCATCACCGCGGCTGCGGCCGGCACATCATTGCCCAGCGCCGCCGTTTGCCCATTCCACATCGGCAGCATCGCTGCTGCCCCCGACCAGAGCCCAGCCAGTCCAGCACCAACACGCTTTTCCAGCAGCACGAACGACAACGTAAAGGCCAGTGCTGCCAGAGCGATCGTCATCACATGCAGCAGCACAAAAATCGCAGCCGGCGGCAGAACCGCATACATCACAGCCTCTACATAGGTAAGCAAAAAGGACTTTCCGATTGCCGATCCGCCCTCATAATAGCCCGGCTCAAGCACGAACAGCTGCCTAAAGTCCCACCCCGTCTGTTTCAACAAAATAGCCGTATTAAAACGCCCCACGATCTCGTCCCAATACGGAGGATCCTGGATTGCCTCGATGTTATAGAGCAGCAAGAGCACAAACGAGATCAAAAAGACACGGTTGGGAGAACAAAACAGCCTCTGCATCAGGTTGTTCTCCGGAGCGTCAGCCAGTTCAGTCTCCGTGTGTCGCTCCGAGGTCTCCGCTACGGCCATGCCCCTCTCCTTCGCTGTTTCGATCGCCGACCCTATGCACCAGCGTTATCAAGTCAAAAGGCACTAGTGTGGTGAATCATAAATTGGCAGGTGAGTGCGAGAGGGATTTTGGATGCTCCGGTGCACTGGGGACACCTCGCCGATGCCCCTGCGTACCCAACCCAAATTACCCGCGAAATAATCCGAAGTCGCGCAGGTTTGCAGCGGATCATCCCAAGTCCGACAGACTGCTAGCAGTTGCTTGCCAGCAGATTCGCAGTATTGTCCGTCCCATGACGCTCCCTGAAACTGTTAGCTGGCGCAATGGCGCCCTCTTCCTTCTGGACCAGACCCGGTTGCCGCTGGAAGAAGTGATGGAAGAGCAGACCAGCGCTGAGCAAGTCTGGGACTCCATCAAGCAGCTCAAAGTCCGCGGTGCGCCAGCCATCGGAGTTGCCGCCGCCTATGGCTTACTTGTTGCGGTTTGCGAACTCCGTAACGCCAGTCCCGCCGCCTTCCTCACCGGTCTGCGCGCACAAGCCGCCTATCTCGCGGACTCTCGCCCAACCGCTGTAAACCTCAGCTGGGCGCTGGATCGCATGCTCCGCAAAGCAGAATCCCTCAGCAACCTGGCCGCCGCGCAAATGTACGATGCGCTCGTCACCCAGGCCCAGAAAATTCACGCCGAAGACCAAGCCTTGTGCCAGGCCATGGGCGAACATGGTGCGCCGTTGATCCAAGATGGAATGGGTGTCCTCACACACTGTAACGCTGGCGCTCTCGCTACCTCTGGCATCGGCACCGCCCTCGCCCCCATGTACATCGCCCAGCAACAGGGCCGCAACTTTCGCGTCTTTGCCGACGAAACCCGCCCGCTCCTCCAAGGCGCCCGCCTCACCTGCTGGGAGCTTCAGCGCAGCGGCATCGACGTCACCGCCATTACCGACAACATGGCCGCTCACATGATGGCATCCGGTGAGATCGACCTCGTCATTACCGGCACCGACCGCGTGGCTGCTAACGGTGACGTGGCCAACAAGATCGGCACCCTCGGCGTCGCCATCTGCGCCAAGCATTTTGGCATCCCCTTCTATGTCGCCCTGCCCTCCTCCACTATCGACTTCAGCACCCCCGACGGCAGCGGCATCCCGATCGAAGAGCGCAGCGCCGAAGAAGTCACCCATTTTGGCGCCCGTCGCACCGCCCCCGAGAACATACAAGTGCGCAATCCAGCTTTCGACGTCACGCCGCATGACCTAGTCACCGGGCTTATCACCGATCGCGGGCTCGTGCTTCCCCCCTACGCCACCAACCTGGCAAACCTCTACGAACCAGCCGACTCCTCCGTATGAAAAGCCTCTGGAATGATTCAGCAGCAGCCGCTTGTGGCGACGACCCAAAAGCGTTGCGCGTTTACACCTCACGCCTGCTCGGGCAAGACCCTGACCTCGTCCTCCATGGCGGCGGCAACACCAGCGTCAAGATGACCGAGAATGACTTCTTCGGCACGCCGCTCGAGACCCTGTTCGTCAAAGGAAGCGGCTGGGACCTTGCCACCATCGAAGTTGCGGGGTTCGCACCACTCCGCCTCGACGTCCTCCTCCAACTGGCAAAATGCGCATCCCTGTCCGACACCGAGATGGTCCGCCAACAGCGCCTCGCCATGCTCGATCCGGGTGCCCCCAACGCCTCCGTCGAAGCCATCCTGCACGCCATCATTCCCTTCCGCTTTGTCGACCACTCCCACGCAGACGCCGTCCTGGCGATCACTAACGCGCCCGACAATGAAGCCCGCGTCCGCGAAGTCTTCGGCCCCCGGATCCTCACCATTCCCTATGTCATGCCTGGCTTCGTCCTCGCCAAAGCAGTCTACGAGCGCACCCGCGACGTCGACTGGGACCAACTCGACGGCATCGTCCTGCTCAATCACGGCCTCTTCACCTTTCATGACGATGCCCGAGCCTCGTACGAGCAACACATCAAGCTCGTCACCCAGGCAGAAGAATACCTCAGCAGTCGCGCTTCCCTAGCCCCACGCGCCACCGCTGAGCCCGCCATAGACCTTCAGGCTCTGGCAAAGCTGCGCGCCTGCGTCTCACGCTTCCGCGGCATCCCAGTCCTCGCCAAGCTGGACGACAGCCCTGCCCTGCGAGCCTACGCTGATCGTGCCGACATCGCAACGATTGGCGCCCGCGGCCCCGTCACTCCCGACCATTCCATTCGGACCAAGCGCACGCCCGTTGTCTTGACTGGCAACGCCGAGCAAGACATCTCCGACTACGCCAGCGCCTACCGCGCCTACTTCGACCAGCACAATCAGGACGGCCTGACCTGCCTCGACCCGGCCCCGCGCTGGGCCATCTGGCCAGGTGCCGGGCTCATCGCCCTCGGTGCAGACAGCCGCGAAGCTGCGATCATCGCCGACATCGCGGCCCATACCGCAAAAGTCGTGCAGCTTGCCGAATCCCTCGGCGGCTGGGAAGCCCTTTCCCCAGCTGACATCTTCGACGTCGAGTACTG
>Ga0115566_10000185_pt1 | contig 52673 bp, 34 predicted proteins | sample COGITO_mtgs_1204_3_FD_87173 | JGI IMG/M metagenome (GOLD analysis project Ga0115566, IMG submission 87173) | Pelagic marine microbial communities from North Sea - COGITO_mtgs_120405 | ecosystem: Environmental > Aquatic > Marine > Epipelagic | place: Germany:Helgoland, sampling site Kabeltonne...
GGTGAAGAAGGCCAGGCCGGCGGTGAAGAAGGCCAGGCCGGCGGTGAAGAAGGCCAGGCCGGAAAGTCCGGCGAGGATGGCAAGGGCGAGGGGGAAAAGGCCAAAGGCGAGGAAGGAACAGCCGGTCAAGGGCACGGAGCCGGTGCTGGCATGTCTTCTGGCGACCCAAACCAGGGCGCTGGCTCGCTGCGTGATCGAGTTACGAGCAGCCTTGCGACCATGGGCAGCAAGCTAAGTGACCCGGAGATGGCGAGTATCGCCAAAGGCGTTGCACAGTTGAGAGCCGACGGCGATCCCAGGCTGGTAGCCTATTTGGCGCAGGCCGCACAGATCCTCGAAGAGCACCTGGCCGCCGGGGCGATGCAGAATCGAATAGAACTTTCCAGACTGCCCGGCAGCCGGCCGCCCGACGCATATCGCAAGCTCGTGAACCAGTACTTCAAGCAACTGAGCGAGCGCGCCTCCGCGCGTTCCCAGTAGACCTGCGGAGAAGAGTATGGCACCACGCCTCGCCGGAGTTGTAGAGATTGGGTCTAGCGCCATACGCCTGGCCATTGCGGAATTCGCAACGGCGGAGGGCTCTCGCACGCTGGATCAGGCAGATATTCCGGTAGCGCTCGGCCAGGACGTCTTTGTCAACGGGAAAATTAGCCGCGAGACCATGCGCCAGTCCACGCTGGCCCTGCGGGGGTTTCGTGAAGTGCTCAATAGCTGGGGCGTTGCCGACGAAAATGTGCGCGTGATCGCCACCAGCGCCGTGCGGGAAGCAGAGAATCGTGATATGTATGTGGACCAGACCGCGTTGCGCACGGGTTTCGAGGTATCGGTGCTGGAGGGGGTCGAGGCGATCTATCTGACCTACCTGGCGGTCTCTTGGGCGCTACGGCGTGGCTGGCCGTCCTTTTCGCGCGCCAACTCGTTGGTGGTCGAGGTCGGCGGGGGTAGCACGGAGGTGATGGTGCTACGCCGCGGCAAGATGGTCGCCGTGCACACACTATCGCTGGGGACGGTGCGGCTGGAACAGCAATTGCGCCAGATGTTCGGCACCCGCGCCTTTCTGCCTAAGTTTATCCGCGACAACCAGCACGCGGCAATGGACACCATTGGCCAGGAGTCGGACCTGAGCCGGGTTCGACGCTTCGTCGCGATTGGTAGTGATGTACGGGTAGCCGCGTATGAAGTGGGCCATCAGGCTAGCGATCACCACCACGTGATTCCGGCCGACGCGTTTCGCGACTACGTGACCAAGATGGAGTCGCTGTCCACGGAACAGCTGGTGCGTCGTCTGGAGTTGAGTTATGAGGATGCTGAAGCCCTGTTACCGGCGTTGCTGATCTACCGCGGTTTTTTAGATCAGACCAAGGCCGAGGAGATCATCGTGCCGTATGTGAGCATCCGCGACGGCATTATTCTGGACACCTTTCGCAGCGAGAGCCGCGGTGAACGCGAACGCATGGATGCACACGTGGTGGCGGCTGCAAAAGCGCTGTGCGAGCGCTACAATGGCGATGTTGGTCACGGCACGCACGTGGCCGAGCTAAGCCTGGCGATCTTCGATACGATGCAGCGCGAGCATCGCCTTTCCCCACACGAACGCCTGCTCATGGAAGTGTCGGCAATTCTACATGAGATCGGCCAGTTCGTGAATCAGAGCGGGCATCACAAGCACGGGCAATACCTGGTGGAGAACGCCGAGATTTTTGGGTTAGACCGTGACGACCGCCAGATCGTCGGCAACGTCGTGCGTTACCATCGCAAGGCGCTGCCCAGCAAGAGCCACCCATACTATATGTCCTTGAACCGTGAACAGCGGCTGGTGGTCTCGAAGCTGGCTGCGATTCTGCGCGTAGCTGATGCGCTCGATCGCGGGCACGCGCGGCGGATGTCTGGCCTAGCGATAGAGAAGACCGATACCGAGTTGGTGCTGCACGGCGGCGTCGATGATGTCGGAATCGAGCGCTTTAGTCTGGCGTCAAAGAGCGACCTGTTCGAGCAGGTCTTCGGGCTCAGAGCGGTATTGAGAGATTAGTGAAATGAACACGGCAAATCAACGGAACGACGCAGCTGAACGGAGGCCTCATGGCATCACTGCCCTTCTTTAATCGCGAACTCAGCTGGATCGAGTTCAATGCGCGCGTGCTGAATGAAGCATGCCAAGAGCAGCTTCCAGTCCTCGAACGGCTCAAGTTTCTGGCAATCGTCAGTTCAAACTATGACGAGTTCTTCATGGTGCGCGTCTCCACAATCAAGTCGGACCTCACGGCCGGAGACGTGGCCAAGTGCCCATCTGGGATGTGTCCTTCTGAGATTCTCGACGCTGTATCCGTACGCACACATGAGCTGGTGGCTACTCAGTATTGCGAACTTCGCAATGCCGTGCTCCCGAAGATGGCCGCGGGCGGGATGTCCTTGCCAGCACCGGCCGAGTGGTCGGAGACCATTACCCGCGAGGCCCGTAGTTTCTTTGACTCAGAGATTTTTCCCGCGCTGACGACCATTGCGGTGAGCGATGACGTGGCGTGGCCGCCATTCAGAAATATGTCTCTGCACATCGCAGTACTCATGCACGGAAACGACAGCAAAGAGCGCCTGGCGATTATTCCAGTCCCATCCGGACTCGGGAGATTTCGGACGGTCGGCGCGACGCGAACGTCCCGGAGCATCATCCTGCTCGAAGACATCATTACCCAGCACGTCTCGCTGTTGTTTCCAGGCATGGACATTCAGGAATCGACCGTGTTTCGCTTCACACGCGATGCCGACATGGGCGTGGACGAGGACTCGGATCAGGACTTTGTCGGGGCCATGTCACAGATTCTGACCGAGCGTCAACAGGGGCAACCCGTGCGGTTGGAAATTGCGGCCGGAGCAGCGCGCCTGCGTGACCGCCTATGCCAAGCACTGCAACTGGAAGAGCGAGACATTTACGATATTGACGGCCCGATCAATCTGACCCCGTTTATGGACCTGACGTTCACATCGGGCTTCGGCAAGCTAAGCTACGAGAAGTGGGGTTCTCAGCCTCCCGAAGACCTAAATGAAGAGGAGACGATCTGGGAGTCCATCAGCAAACGCGACGTCCTGCTTCACCATCCATATGAATCATTCGACCCGGTGGTGGATCTGCTACGCCAAGCTGCGGTCGACCCAGGCGTGATCGCCATCAAGATGACACTCTATCGCACCAGCGGAGATTCCGCGGTGATCGACGCCCTGATCCGGGCTGCAGAGAATGGCAAGCAGGTGGTGGTGCTCGTCGAGCTGAAGGCGCGCTTCGATGAAGAGCGAAACATCCTGCGGGCTGATCAGCTTGAGCGGGCCGGGGCGATCGTGATTCACGGCATTGCCCAGCTAAAAGTACACTCTAAGATCACCATGATTGTGCGCCGCGAGCCCGAAGGCATCCGCCAGTATCTGCATCTGGGCACGGGGAACTACAACGAAAAGACTGCCAAGCTGTATGTGGACATGGGCCTGCTCACGGTGAATCGTGAACTGGGATTTGATGCGGCCCGCTTCTTTAATGCAGTCCTCGGCTACGCAGAAATCCCGAATCTGCAGCACCTCGTGATGGCCCCAACCGGCTTGAAACGGCGGCTGCTGGTTCTAATCCGACGTGAAGCCGAGCGCAGCAGCGAGCATGCGCCGGGGCTGATCATCGCCAAGATCAACTCACTTGCCGATCCGGACGTGATCCGGGCGCTTTACGACGCATCGCAGAAGGGCGTGGTGATCAAGCTGAACGTACGCGGCATCTGTGCGTTGCTGCCCGGTATTCCAGGCGTCAGCGCCGGCATTGAGGTGGTCAGCATCATCGACCGCTATCTTGAACACACGCGCATTTTCTACTTCCAGAACGGTGGCGATGACGAGGTGTACCTGTCCAGCGCAGACTGGATGCCGCGAAACCTCGAGAAGCGCGTGGAGCTTATGTTCCCGTTGCTCGAGCACGCCCTCAAAGAGCGCGTTCTGGAGATGCTGAGGCTGTACTTCCGGGACAACCAGAAGGCGCACCGTTTGTTGCCAACTGGACGCAGTGAGCGAATTGAGACTTCTGATCCGCCCGTAGAGGCGCAGCGGACGTTACATGATCGCTCGCTCGAGATCACCGAGCGCCGCGATCAAGAGCGACGTCGCAGGCTCCAGGTTCGACGCCGTCCTCCGGGCACGAAGTAACCGCGTGAGCACGCCACTCTGGCTGCGGTTCGCGCGCCTGGATCATGCGCTTCGCCCGCTCTGGGCCCAAACCTTGCCAGCGAACTGGACCGCTGCGCTCTATTCCGCCTCGCGAAGCCGCTTCCTGTCGATGTTGAGCGATGCAAACTTGGGGACGGTTGCCAAGGCCCAGCACCCAGTCACCGTGATGGGCATTCCGTTCCGTAATGACTTGGGCAACGCTGCTGGCGTCGATAAGGATGGCTCCCTGCTCAATTTTCACCACGCCTTAGGCGCGGGCTTTGCCGTCGTCGGAACCGTGCTGGACGCTCCTCACACGGGAAACCTCTGGTCTCCGCTGGGGATGCGCTGCAATCCTTGGACGCCCCTGCCCCAGTCCGGCGGCGCTCTTAACTCACTCGGTCTGCCGAGCAAGGGCATCGATGTCGCCCTCGACACGATCAAGCGCTTTCAGGACGAGGTTCAACCCGAGCAGTTTCCGATCGGGCTAAGCATCATGGGCCATCCCGCGAAGGAGGGCGAGGCCAAATTGCGCGGCATAGTCGAATGCGTCCGCAAGGCCACCGGCGTGGTCGACTTCATCGAGATTAACGAAAGCTGTCCCAATGTCCAGCATGAGCAGGGGGATGTAATCGGCCGGTTGCGCTTGCTCGTCGAAGCACGCGACGAAGCGGGCAGCACCCCACTGCTCGTGAAGCTGGCCGAGATTCACCAGCCTGAGACCTTGATTCCCGGATTGCTCGAAGCAGGTGTCCGAGGGTTGGTCGCGACAAACACCCAGAACGCCTACGAGGCCTATGCTGCGAAGATCGCGAAAGGCGATGCCCGGCTATTTCGCTATTACACGAACACGCATGCTGGCGGGCTCAGCGGCCGGCCCATTGCGGGGTTCGCAGCCCAGCAGATCGAGCAAGCTAAACAGCACATCCCAAAAGGCGCAGACTTCTCACTGGTCCATGTCGGCGGCATTGAAAGCCCTGAGGATGTGGACCGGAGTCGTAAGATTGCTGAATTGCGCGAGTGGTACACCGGCTTCTTCGAGCGCCTAATCCTGTGTGGCCCCGCCACCCTTTACCGGGACATGACCCAGCGGTAGCCCAAGTGCTCAGCCGATACACGGAGCTGGCCTGTCTTGAGGCCAGCGTCGCGGCACGCACACACGCGATCTGCAAGATCACTTCCCAGCTTTGAGTTTCTCGATGATCCCCTGGGCATCTTGAGCCTTGGTGATCATCTCACCGTACGAAATGACGCCTTGCTCGTAAAGAGCGGTGAGATGAGAGTCCAGGGTGTTCATCCCGTACTTCGCACCAGTCTGGATGTCAGAGGTGATCCGGTAGGTCTTGGCATCGCGAATCAAGGCCTTGATCGACGGTGTGCTGACCATGATTTCGAACCCGGCGATACGACCAGGCTTGTCTTTGCGAGGCATCAAGACCTGCGAGACCACAGCAACAAGCGATACGGACAGCTGCGTGCGGATCTGCTCTTGCTGGTCGGTCGGAAATGCATCCACAATACGGTCGATCGTGGGAGCGGCGCCAGTGGTATGCAGCGTGCCAAAAACCAAGTGACCGGTTTCGGCGGCGGTCACGGCAGCCTCGATGGTCTCCAGGTCTCGCATTTCGCCCACGAGTATGACGTCAGGATCCTGACGCAGAGCGCGTTTGAGGGCCTCGCCAAATGACGGGACGTCAACGCCGACTTCTCGCTGGGTCATGATGCAGCGCTTGTGTGGATGGTAAAACTCGATTGGGTCCTCGATGGTGATGACGTGGCATTCACGCTCGATATTGATGACGTTGACCATGGAGGCCAAGGTGGTGGATTTTCCGGAACCGGTCGGACCGGTTACCAGAATCAGACCGCGCGGTCGAAACAGCAGGTCCTTGACGGAGGTAGGCAGACCAATTTTTTCGAGCGTAAGCAGGTCATTCGGAATACTACGCAGGACCATTCCGATGCTGCCCTTTTGCTTGAGCACACTGACGCGAAAACGACCTTGGTCGCCGAAGGCGAAGCCAAAGTCACAGCCGCCATCGCGCCGCACCTTCTGCTGATTGCCTTCGGAGGTGATAGCCTGCATAAGGACCTCGGTATCATCCGCCTTGAGCGGGCCGGTATCAAGCTGCTCCATGCGCCCGCCCATGCGAAGAGTGGGCGGGGCACCTACGGAGATGTGTAAGTCGCTGGCGCCTTCGTCGATCACGAGTTGCAGCAGGTCGTTCATGTCCAGGTTAAGTGCCATGGGTGCTCTCCAGTTATGTGTACTTCAGGACTTCCTCGACGGATGTTTCGCCGGATAGGATGCTCATGACCCCCGCCTCACGCATAGAACGCATCCCTTCCTCACGAGCCTTGTTGCTGAGGTCGTTCGCGGGGCGGCGCTCAAGAATCAGTTCTCGGAGGCTGGTGGAAAGAACGAAAAGCTCGTAAAGGCCCTTTCGACCTCGGTAGCCAATGTCGTTACAAGCAACGCAACCTTTGCCATAGTAAAACTTGTTGTCCCCGATCTCCTCTCGCGTCATCTCGAGCATTTTCAATTCGTCGTCGGTGGGGTCGTAGCCCACCTTGCAGGAGGTGCAGACGCGGCGCACAAGCCGCTGCCCCAGCACGCACTCCATTGTCGAAGTGATCAGAAAGGGCTCGATTCCCATATCGGTGAGACGGGTCACGCTACTGGGCGCATCATTGGTGTGAAGCGTGCTCAGCACGAGATGCCCGGTAAGCGCCGCCTCAATAGAGATGCCCGCGGTCTCGAGGTCTCGGATTTCTCCCACCATGATACGATCGGGATCTTGGCGGAGAAAGGCCTTGAGCGCTTTCGCAAAAGTCATCCCAATGGCTTCGTTTACAGGAACCTGCATCAGTCCTTCGATCGCATACTCGACCGGATCCTCGGCAGTAAGCACTTTATCCTCGATGGTGTTGATCTCGCGCAGACAGGAATACAAGGTAGTCGTCTTGCCTGATCCCGTCGGCCCGGTCACCAACACGATACCATTGGGCTTGCGGATGAGCTCACGAAGCGTTGCCTTGATGTCGTCCGGCAAGCCAAGGACATCAAGGTCGAGCGAGATTGCACCTTTGTCGAGAATACGAAGCACGACGCTTTCACCGTACTGCGTAGGTAGTGAGGACACACGCAGGTCGATGCGCTTTCCAGAGATGCGCAGTTCGATACGACCATCCTGCGGCTTACGAGATTCCGAGATATCCAGGCCGGAGAGAACCTTCACCCGTGAGATCACCGGAATCGCCAGATGGATAGGCGGCGGCTGCATCTCATAAAGCGTACCGTCGATGCGGTAGCGGATGCGGAATTCCTCGGCAAACGGCTCGAAATGAATATCGCTGGCACGATCCTTCACGCCTTGGGCCAAGATCACATTTACGAATCGCACGATGGGAGTGGCGTTCGCCAAATCTTCCTCGTCTTCCTCATCATCGTCATCGTACACAGCGTCGGGGGCGAGCTTCTCCATATCAGCAATGATACTTCTGAGGTTGCCTTCGCTCGCCTCGTCTTCCGGAAAATATTTCTCGATGCTCGCCATGATCATGTCTGGCTGGGCGACGTTAATGCGCACATCCATCCCCAGCACGTAGCCCAGCTCGTCCATCGTCTGATAGTCCATCGGGTCGGCAGCGACGATGTGCAGCGTTTCTTTTTCTACATAGAGTGGCAGAATGCGATATTGCCTAGCCACCATGCTCGGTACGCAATCTATGGCGTCGGGCTTGACTGCCACTTTGTTCATGTCATAGAACTGAGTACCGAGGGCTACCGCGATGAGCTTAAGCATCTCGGATTCGGAAATAATCCCGAAGTTATAGAGAATCTTATCAAACGGGATGTTCGTGCGCTGATGCTCCTCATACGCCTCTTCGAGTTGTATCTCGGTGGCTACTTGGTTGTCCAGCAAAATGTGCCAGAAGGCACTAATATCCGAACCGACGTCCATATGGGGTCTACTCCTCTTCCTCGCTGTCGCCCTTAGTCACGCGGATGACTTCTTCCAACGTGGTTGACCCGGCTTGTGCTTTGCGAGTCCCGTCGTCACGCAATGTCCGCATACCAAGCTCACGGGCTCGTGCCTTAATTTCATCTGATGGTGAGCCGGCAAAGATCATGGGAATGATCTCCTCAGTCACCATCATAATTTCATAGAAGCCTAGGCGGCCTTTGTAGCCATTGCTGCATGAGCCACAGCCTGCACCCTTCAACAGTGTGGTATCTTTAAAGAAATCGGCGTCAAGTTCAAGCAGGCGCAGTTCTTCTGGCTCAGGCTCTACTTCTCGCTTACAGTTCTTGCAAATGCGCCGTCCTAGGCGCTGAGCCATAACTGCCTTCACACCGGATGCGACCAAGAAAGGCTTGATGCCCATGTCGAGTAGACGAGTAATGGCACTGGGCGCATCGTTCGTATGCAGAGTGCTGAACACGAGATGCCCGGTCAGGGCTGCATTAATGGCGATGGCTCCTGTCTCGATATCCCGAATCTCCCCCACCATGATAATGTTGGGTGCCTGGCGAAGCATGGCACGCAACGCGAGAGCAAAAGTCATCCCGATTGACTTGTCACATTGGACCTGATTGATACCAGGGAGATCGTACTCCACCGGATCCTCTGCGGTGATGATCTTGCGGTTCGGAGTGTTGATGGTGTTGAGAAAGGCGTAAAGGGAGGTCGTCTTTCCTGATCCAGTCGGACCCGTCACTAGGAAGATTCCGTCGGGAAACGACAGGATCCGGTCGATCAGCACTTGATCGTCACTGAAGAAGCCCAGTTCGGCAATCCCCAGCATGATGCTGCTTTTATCCAGAATACGCATAACGATGGACTCGCCATACACAGTGGGAACCGAAGACACGCGCAGGTCGATCTCTTTGCCCGGAAACTTGAAGTTAATTCTCCCATCCTGTGGTACCCGCTTCTCGGTAATATCGAGCTTGGCCATGATCTTGATACGCTGAAGAATTGCAGCCTGGAGATACTTGGGCGGGTTGTCGAACTCTTGCAGCACGCCGTCAATTCGATAGCGAACCCGAAAGCGCTTCTCCAGAGGTTCTAAGTGAATGTCACTAGCGCTGTTGCGGTAGGCTTCGATGATAAGCATCCCGACCAGACGAATGAGACTTGACTCTTCCGCTTGGTCATCTTGAGGATCTTCGTCAAGGTCCTGGGTCACGGTCGTAAGTGACGCGGTCACGTCGCTGATCACCTCGGTCATTTTATCCTCGGCGGAGGAGTAATTGATCTTAATCACGCGCTCAATATCAGCCTGCTTACAGATAACCGGCTCGATGTCCTCATTGGGCAGGAAACAGCGAACAGCATCAATGCTCTCAAAGTCCGTAGGGTCTGCAACTCCTACACGTAACATGTGCTCATGGTGCATAATCGGAATCACGCGAAAGCGCCGAACGGTATCGCCGTCCAAAGCAGACAGCACGTCTGGCGGAATCTTGTAATCCGTCAGGCTCATGAACTCCATCCCATACTCTTGGGCAATCAGCTCGTAGAAGTCATTTTCTTCCAGGATCTCAAGTTCAACCAGACACTCTACAATGGGGCGATCGGGAGTGTCGATCTGCATGTTCTTCGCTCTGCTTGCCTCAGCGTCCGTGAGCACGCCTTTATGCACCAGCAAGTCGATCACGTACGCATCATCCATACAATCGGTCTCCGTTCCCTCTTCCTAGCCGTCTCGCGGCCCGACTATTACACTCTCTTTGACCCTACCGCGAATGGTGCTGAATTCAATACACAGACACAAAAACGGCGCTGACAATTTCTCGCCAGCGCCGCTTCATCTCGATACCATTTATCAGTTTTCGCTAAATTACATCATCCAAGCCAAGCTTGGCGATTGCATCGCGTACGGCAGTGTCGTTATCATAGTTTCCGCCTTCTGCTGAGTCACTTGCAGAGACCTCGCGGCCAACCTTTTTGTAACGCACCTTCTGCATCTTATGATAGCCAGTTCCTGCCGGGATCAGATGGCCCATGATCACGTTCTCCTTAAAGCCACGCAACGGGTCGCTCTTGCCGAGAGTCGCTGCGTCAGTCAGGATACGTGTCGTGTCCTGGAAGGAAGCTGCCGAAATGAAGCTCTCCGTTTCCAGGGCGGCCTTGGTGATACCAAGCAGAATGGGCTGCGCTTCGGCTGGTTGCCCACCTTCAGCGATAACCCGTTGGTTCTCAATCACGAAGGTATCACGTTCGATCTGCTCACCGTAGAGAAAGGACGTACTCCCTGGCTCAGAGATGCGCACCTTCTGCAACATTTGGCGCACAATCACTTCGACATGTTTGTCGTTGATCTCCACGCCTTGCAGGCGGTACACTTCCTGAATCTCGTTCACGAGGTATTCCTGCAGGTCTTGAGGTCCGCAGACCTCAAGAATCTCGTGGGGAACAACGGCGCCTTCCGTAAGCGGCTGGCCCTTTTTCACGTACTCGCCTTCGAAGACGGCGATCTGCTTCTCAGCAGGGAGCAAGTGCTCCTCAGTGACGTTGTTCTCAGTGTCACGAATCAAGATCTGTCGCTTATCCCGGACAAAGCCACCCACTTGGATTGCACCATCGATGCGTGCGATCTCGGCGGCTTCCTTCGGACGGCGTGCTTCGAAGAGCTCGGCAACACGGGGCAAACCACCGGTGATATCCTTGGTTTTAGCAGATTGACGTGGCGTACGGGCCAGAGTCTGGCCAGCAGTCACGGTCTTCCCGTCTTCCACCATGATATGGGCGCCAGAGGGAATCGAGACGTGATACAGCATCTCGCCATCTTTGTCCATGATCAGGATTTGTGGCAGCAGGTCATCACGATGATCCAGCACACTAATTTCCTTAGTGCCGGTCGCTTCGTTGATCTCTTCCTTCATTGTGATCCCTTCCACCAGATCGGCGAACTGGATCTTACCACCACGCTCGGTGATAATCGGAATGTTGTACTGGTCCCACTTCACGAAGACTTCGTCTTCGGCAATCGTGTCGCCTTCCTTCTTTAGGATGACGGCACCAGCGACGAGCGGGTACCGCTCTTGCTCGAAACCGTTCATGTCGCACAACATGACCGAAGCCGTCTTGTTCAGCACGATGAGATTTCCTTCGGAATCCTGCACAGTACGCGCATCATCCAACTTCAGTACACCAGCGGTCCGTGCCTTGTGGAACGGGTTGGTGGTCGTCACCGTAGCAGTACCACCATGATGGAAGGTACGCATGGTCAACTGAGTACCCGGCTCACCGATGGACTGTGCGGCGATAATCCCAATCGCGTCACCTTCCTTAGTAATCTCGTCATTGGCAAGATTTCGGCCGTAGCACTTGGCGCAGACACCATCATCACTCTGACAAGTCAGAACGGAGCGAATTCGCACGCGGTCAATCGAGCAATCCTTGATCTCCAACGCGATACTCTCGACGATTTCTTCGCCAGCGGCAACGAGCAGTTCATCCTCAGCGCTCTTGGGGTTACGGATATCGTCAGCGCTATAGCGACCAATGATCCGATCCTCAATTGGCAGCATCTCCTCATCGCCTTCACGGATCGGACGGACCCAGATGCCCTGCGTCGTCAAGCAATCGTGCTCGACGCAGATCACGTCATGGGCCACGTCGACAAGCTTCCGAGTCATGTACCCGGAGTCCGCGGTCTTTAGAGCTGTATCCGCAAGTCCCTTACGAGCACCATGCGAGCTAATAAAGAACTCGAGGACCGACAGTCCTTCGCGAAAGTTAGCGAGGATTGGACGCTCGATGATCTCACCAGATGGCTTGGCCATCAGGCCACGCATTCCAGCCAGCTGACGGATCTGGTCCTTACTACCGCGAGCGCGGGAGTCAAGCATTGCCCAGACCGGGTTGATTTCGCTCAGACCATTGTTCCGTTCAAGTGTATCGAACAGGCGGTTCGCGATCTGCGTGTTCGCGTGGGTCCAAATGTCGATGCACTTGTTGTACCGCTCGCCATTGGTTATCACGCCCTGCTGATACTGCTCACGGACCGTGACCAGCTCTGTTTGCGCAATCTCGAGGAATTCTTTCTTCTCTTTGGGGATAATCATATCCACGATCGCGATAGAGAAGCCAGCCTTGGTGGCAAATTTGTACCCAAGATCCTTGAGGTCGTCGAGGAACTCGACCGTGATATCCAAACCAAGCTGGGTGTAGGCAATAGCCACCAACTCGGAAAGGGTCCCCTTCTTGCCGATGTCATTGAAGAAACCAAGGCCGCCCGGAACAATCTCGTTGAAGATACAGCGTCCAGCAGTGGTCACCAGCAAGCGCTGTGTGTGGTCTCCGTTGGGAGACTCCACGCCGAAGTCGGGATTCCACAATGCAATTGGCGCGTGAATCTGAACGCGGCCGCTGTCGTAGGCCCGCATGGCTTCCCATGAGTCTTTAAAGATCCGGAGGGATTTCGCCTCTACATCCAACGACCCAGGCTTCGCATAAGTGAGGAAATAGGAGCCGAGTGTAATGTCCTGCGAAGGCGTAGCCACTGGCTTGCCATCCGATGGTTTGAAGATGTTGTACGGTGCCAACATCAGCAGCTTGGTCTCAAGCTGTGCCTCGTTTGAAAGCGGGATATGCACAGCCATCTGATCCCCGTCGAAGTCGGCGTTGTACGCAGAACAGACAAGCGGATGAAGACGGATTGCGCGGCCTTCGATCAGAATCGGATCGAATGCCTGAATCGACAGTCGATGCAGAGTCGGTGCCCGGTTGAGCATGATCGGGTGCCCCTTGGTCACATCCTCGAGGATGTCCCAGACCTCTGTGGCTCCGCGCTCAATCATCTTCTTGGCACTGCGAACAGTGTGTACGTAGCCCAGTTCCTTCAAACGACGAATGATGAACGGCTCGAACAAAGTCAACGCCATCTTCTTCGGCAGACCACACTGATGCAGCTTGAGCTCCGGCCCCACAACGATCACGGAACGACCGGAGTAGTCCACTCGCTTACCCAGCAAGTTCTGACGGAAGCGCCCGGACTTGCCCTTGAGCATGTCACTGAGCGACTTGAGTTGGCGATTGCTTGCGCCTGTGACCGCACGACCATGACGGCCGTTATCGAGCAACGCATCGACGGCCTCTTGGAGCATGCGCTTCTCGTTCCGGATAATGACTTCCGGAGTGCGCAGGCTTAGCAGATTCTTGAGCCGATTGTTTCGGTTGATTACGCGGCGGTAGAGATCATTCAGATCACTCGTCGCGAATCGACCACCTTCCAGCGGCACCAACGGACGCAAGTCCGGAGGAATCACGGGCAGCACCGTCAAAATCATCCACTCAGGCCGCATTTCCGAATCGCGGAAACCTTCCAGCAAGCGCATGCGCTTTGCTAGTTTTTTGCGTTCTGCCTTGGAACGAATCGTGACGATCAGCTCTGACAATTCTGCGTAATCAGTCTCCAGCACAATCTTCGACAGAAGCTCGCGAACTGCATCTGCGCCCATACCAGCACGGAAGGACTTCTTGTACATTTGGCGTGCTTCACGGTACTCATCTTCGGTCAGCAGTTGCTTGTCCTCAAGCGGCGTGTCGCCCTTGTCGACGACAATCCAGCTCTCGTAGTAGATGACGCGTTCCAGGTTCCGGGCCGTCATATTCAACATCAGCCCCAGGCGACTCGGCATACACTTGAAAAACCAAATGTGCGAGACCGGGACGGCCAGGTCGATATGCCCCATCCGCTCCCGACGAACCCGCGAATGCGTGACTTCAACGCCACACCGGTCGCAGACAATGCCTTTGTGCTTGATACGCTTGTACTTTCCGCAGCTACATTCCCAGTCACGGGTTGGGCCAAAGATCTTCTCGCAGAAAAGGCCTCCCTTTTCGGGTTTGAATGTGCGGTAGTTCAGTGTCTCAGGATTGCGAACTTCACCGCGACTCCAAGACCGGATCGTATCTGGCGAAGCTACGCCGATACTGACCGAACTAAAGGTATCGGATGAATCCATTCCGAGAATCTCTCGGACCATTGCGCTATGGCTATTCATAAGATGTCGTTCCTCGCTTACCGTGGGCCTTTGGTCGGACGGACGTCCAAACAAAGACTTTTCATTTCGTTCATGAGCACGTTGAAGGACTCTGGGATGTCCGCCTTCAGCGAGTTATCGCCGCGTACGATCGATTCGTAAATACGAGTACGTCCGGTCACGTCGTCACTTTTCACCGTGAGCATTTCCTGCAACGCGTAGGCCGCGCCATAGGCTTCGAGTGCCCACACTTCCATTTCGCCAAATCGCTGGCCACCGTGCTGGGCTTTACCACCCAAAGGCTGCTGTGTCACGAGCGAGTACGGCCCAACGGCACGGGCATGAATCTTACTGACGACCAGATGGTCCAGTTTCAGCATGTAGATGATACCGACCATAACGCGCTGCTCGAAACACTCACCGGTTTGACCATCGTAGAGCGTGGTCTTTCCGTCTTCGTTGACAAAGAAGCCGTCGCGACGACGACCTTGGTCATCGACCGCTTCGCCATCTTCTCCAAGCGTCCATCCGGGCTGTTGCTCAAGGCGCTTCACCTTCGCATCACGCAGCAGGTTGTGAATCTCGGTCTCGTTGATGCCGTCAAACACTGGCGTCGCAACCTTGAAGCCGAGCATTCGCGCCGCATAGCCGAGATGTGTTTCAAGCACTTGCCCGACGTTCATTCGACTTGGTACGCCAAGGGGGTTTAGGACGATATCCACCGGAGTTCCATCCGCCATAAAGGGCAGATCCTCCTCCGGCACAATGCGGGCCACGATACCCTTGTTTCCGTGGCGACCAGCCATCTTGTCGCCCACTTGCAGCTTGCGCTTGCCAGCCACATAGACCTTGACCTGCTTGATGATGCCTTGGTCCTCACCGTCTCCGGCCTCCAGACGCTCGGTCATCTCATCGCGGCGCATCTCAGCGTCACGAATCCGCAGATTGAACATCTTCATCGCTTCGTCTACCTGATCCTTGGTAGGCCCAGGCGGAATCTTGTATACGTCATGGGCAGCCGCCAGTCTTTTCAGCAAGACCTTCGTGATCTTGCGGTTCGCTGGGATAATCGGGCTGCCGTCTGTCTTATCGACGACGTCGAAAGAAAGCTTCGAACCCAGCAGCAGCGTACCAAGTTTCTCGGCCAACTCGTCGAGGATCTCATTGTACGTAGCCTTGAACATCGCCTGCTGTTCACGAATCTGGCGCTTCACCTCAGCTTTCGTAAGCCGAGCCTTGTTCGGATCCACCTTACGCTCGATTTCCACGTCCATGACGATACCAGTAGAACCGCTCGGGACAACGAGCGAGCTGTCCTTCACGTCCGCAGCCTTCTCACCAAAAATTGCGCGCAGAAGGCGCTCTTCAGGATCCAACTCGGTCTCGCTCTTCGGCGTGATTTTGCCGACCAAAATATCGCCAGGATTGACCTCAGCACCAACGCGAATGACGCCTTCGGGACCTAGGTTACGCAGGGCTTCTTCGCTCACATTAGGAATATCACGGGTGATTTCTTCGGGGCCAAGCTTGGTGTCCCGTGCGGTGATGTCGAACTCGCTGATGTGGATGCTGGTGTAGACATCTTCCTTGACGATGCGCTCGCTGATCACGATCGCATCCTCAAAGTTATAGCCATTCCAAGGCATGAAGGCGACAAGCACGTTACGGCCCAAGGCCAGTTCGCCATCATTGGTCGCAGCACCGTCGGCCAGCACCTGTCCAGCCGTTACCGCTTGACCGCGGCGTACGAGTGGCTTCTGGTTGATACAGGTGCTGCTGTTCGAGCGTACGAACTTCCGCAAGGCGTAGACCTGTGTCGACTCTGGCGCAGCAGTCTCGTCTGGAGAGCGGCCATCCGCAGTGATCACGATCTCCTTGGCATCCACAGAAGCCACGACGCCACCCTCTTCAGCGCACACGACAGCGCGTGAAAACTTGGCCACGTGCTCTTCGAGTCCGGTGCCGACGTAAGGAGCATCGGTGATCAACAATGGAACGCCTTGGCGTTGCATGTTTGATCCCATAAGCGCCCGGTTTGCATCATCGTGCTCAAGAAACGGAATCAGGCCTGCAGCACCGCTCACTAACTGTCGCGGAGAGACGTCCATATACTGGACCTCTTCAGCCCGTGCTTCGATCACTTCACCGCGCTGGCGCGAAACAACATATTCATTCTCGAAGTGATTGTCGCCGGTCAGCGGCGCATTTGCCTGCGCGACGATGAAGCGCTCCTCTTGGTCTGCCGACAAATAGTCGACCTCCAGCAGAGCATGGCGGTTCTCCACGCGACGGTACGGAGTCTCGATGAAGCCGTACTTGTTGGTGCGGCCATAGATAGCCAATGACGAAATCAAACCGATGTTCGGTCCTTCCGGCGTCTCAATCGGACAGATGCGGCCGTAATGGCTGGTATGCACGTCGCGCACTTCAAACCCGGCGCGTTCACGGCTCAGCCCACCCGGGCCCAAAGCACTGAGACGACGCTTGTTCGTCAACTCCGCGAGCGGGTTGGTCTGGTCCATAAACTGCGACAACTGGCTACGGCCGAAGAAGTCGCGAATCACGCCGACAAATGCCTTGGGATTGATCAGCTTGCCCGGAGTGACATCCTCTTCTTCCATATCCTGAAGCGTCATGCGCTCACGGATCAGACGCTCGGTCCGGCTAAGCCCAACACGAATCTGATTTTGGACCAGTTCCCCAACCGTACGTACACGCCGAGCACCGAGATGATCGATGTCGTCCAAGTCACCCTTGCCGTCACGCAGGCCCATCAGGTACTTGGTCGCCGCGACCAAATCTCCCTCAAGTAGCGTGCGTTCTTTTTCGTCGACTGTTGTGCCAAGTTTCTGGTTGATCTTATACCGTCCAACCAAGCCCAGGTCGTACCGCTTGGGGTCGAAGAACAGGCGTGCCAACAGTGCCTTAGCGTTGCTGGCACTCGGTGGATCGCCCGGACGCATGCGGCGGTAGATTTCCTTCAACGCATCGTCCGTTGTCTTGGTGGGATCATCCTGCACGCAGAGGATGAAATAGCGGCCGCTCTCACGGGTGTCGACCACAGGCAGCTTTTTCAGGCCTGCCTTTTCAGCAGCTTCTAGTAACTCGTCGCTGACCGATAGCAGTTCCAGCCCCAGCTCGTTGCTCTGCTCGTCCATGATCGGAAAACCTTCCGGATCACTGACAGTCTCGGCCAAGTGGTGCTTTGCCAAATCGTCCGGCTCCAGCTTCCGCAGCTCTTTGATCGTCGCCGAGCGTACGCCATAGACCACATCCAACAGCTCGCGATTGGTCTCATGTCCCAAGGCGCGAAGGAAAGTGGACATCAGAAACTTTCGGCGCCGACGGCGGCGATCAAGATAAATGAAAATTTTGTCGTTAATGTCGAATTGCACTTCTAGCCAGGAACCGCGATCTGGAATCACGCGAAACGCGTACAGACTACGGCCACTCGTGTGGCGTTCGGTTTCAAAACAGATACCCGGCGTACGATGCAGCTGGCTGATGATCACACGTTCAGCGCCGTTAACCACAAATGTGGCACGCTCGGTCATTAGGGGAATATCTCCCAGAAATACGCGCTCCTCGCGCACCTCACCCTTCTTCATGTTTTCAAAACGCATCGTCGCGTACATTGGCGCAGCATACGTTTTACCTGCACGAATGCAGTCTACGACGGCAGTCTTGGGCTCGCCAATCTCATAAGAAACGAAGTCCAACTGGCACGTCTGATCGAAACTCTCAATGGGAAAAACTTCTTGAAAGACTTCCTGGACGCCCTTGCTCACACGCTCGCGCGGGGGAACCTCCATCTGCATGCAATCGTGGTATGAGTCGAGCTGAATTCCGATAAGGTCGGGAATATCGAGAACGTTCTGCAGCTTGCCGTAATTTTTACGCTCCATGGAAGGCCCCTGAGCTAATGGTGATAACTAGTAAGTTGAGACGGCAAAGCACGGGGGGCGCGGACGCCCCTCGTGCTTGCCTGATTCCCGGAACTCCGCTGAGTTACGGGAGGAATGGGAATGCTACTTGACCTCGACGCTTGCGCCGGCTGCTTCGAGCTTACCCTTAAGTTCCTCTGCCTCTTCCTTCGACACGCCTTCTTTGACGGGCTTCGGGAGATTGTCAACCAGTCCCTTTGCATCCTTCAAGCCGAGACTTGTGATTGCGCGAACTTCCTTGATCACTGCAATCTTCTTCTCGCCTGAACCAGTCAGGATGACATCGAATTCGGTCTGCTCTTCAGCTGCAGGTGCTGCATCAGCAGCAGGCGCAGCCATCATTACAGAACCGCCGCCGGACGCCTTAACGTCCCAGCGTTCTTCCAAGGTCTTGACCAGTTTGGATACATCCAGAACCGTCAGTTTCTCAAGATAAGAAATGGCTTCTTCCATCTCGGAGCTCAGTGTTTCTTCGGACATTTTCTATTCCTCCAACTTAACCGTTTTGTTCGTTTAATTTTTCTTCGTAGGCCTTCAGGACCCAAACCATCTGTGCGACGGAGTTGTTGAGTACGCCAACAAGGTTGGTCATCGGAGCTTGGATTGTGCCAAGCAGCTGTGACCGCAGTACGTCAATGGACGGTAGTTCTGCCATCGCGCGAGCATCGCCCGGCGACAGGAACTTTCCACCAATCAATGCACCCTTGAAGTCGACGTTCTCGACGTCCTCATTAAAGGTCTTAATCGTTTTTGCAACAGGGCACGGATCTGCGGAACCAAAAACGACGGCCGTATCGCCAGCCAGTTTTTCGACGCCGTCAATCTCCTGGCTCTTGATCGAGCGATTCAGCAGAGTATTCTTCAGGACGTGGCACTGTGCTTCATTGGCATGAAGCTGGTTGCGCAGATCACTGAACTGCGCGACCGAGACGCCGCTGTACGAAATGAAGAATACATACTCTGAATCACTGACAAGAGAGTCGATGTAGGCACCCAGTTGTACACGTTCCGCTCTCATGCGTTACCTCCGGAAATAGCGAGTTTGATGCCCGGCCCCATTGTCGAAGACAGTGTACAGGACAATAGATATTGCCCCTTGATCGTCTCCGGCTTTGCGCGCCGAACTTCATTTACAACCACTTCTGTATTGGCGACGAGTGCTTCCGCTGTGAATGATACCTTGCCCACCGGCACATGCACGCAACCTGTACGATCGGCCCGGTACTCAACGCGACCTTTCTTGGCCTCGCTGACTGCCGCTGCTGGATCATCGGTTACAGTTCCAGTGCGGGGATTAGGCATCAGGCCACGTGGACCGAGTACACGGCCCAACGTACGCACCTTTTGCATCGTCTGCGGTGTCGCGATCATCACGTCGAACTCGAGCCAACCGCCCTTGATGCGCTCAAGAACGTCCTCGTAGCCGACCAAGTCAGCGCCAGCAGCTTCTGCAGCAGCAGCCGTATCACCAGTGGCGATCACGACAACCTTAACGTCCTTTCCGGTACCATGCGGCAGCGAAACTGCGCCGCGGACAGTTTGATCACCCTGACGAGGATCAATGCCCAAACGAAATGCAATATCCACTGTTTCGTCAAACTTCGCCGCTGGAAGCGACTTCAGGGTGTCGACTGCTTCCTGCAGCGCGTAGGTCCGCGTGCGGTCCACTTGCGACAACGCCTTCTTTAGTCTTTTTCCTCGCTTAGCCATCGACCACCTCAATTCCCATGCTGCGCGCGGTGCCAGCAATGATTCGAATAGCCGCTTCATCATCACGGGCGTTCAAGTCGTTCATCTTCATTTTCGCAATCTCCAAAGCTTGGTCCCGCGTGACTTTGGCAACGAGCTCGCGTCCGGGGTGATTCGCACCGGATGCAAGCTGCGCCGCTTTTTTCAGCAGGATTGCAGCAGGGGGAGATTTTGTAATGAAGGTGAAGGAACGATCTTGATACACCGTGATAACCACGGGCACGATCATGCCAGGATCACCCTGGGTCGCAGCATTGAATTGCTTACAAAATTCCATGATATTGACACCTGCCTGGCCCAATGCCGGACCAACTGGTGGTGCCGGATTGGCCTGACCGGCCGGAATCTGCAAACGGATCTCGGCTGTTACCTTTTTTGCCATAACAACCCTTCTTGTTCGGGCGTGGTACAAAGGGACAGACCTTCTCCCACGCGTTCAATTAACCGTGGAGTGCTATTCGCGCTCCACCTGCCAGTATTCGACCTCCATCTGCGTGGAACGGCCGAAAATGCTTACGGAAAGGTTCAGACGACCGCGATCGGAATCAATGCTTTCGATCTTCCCCTCCAGATTTTCGAAGGCGCCGTCGCGAATTTTTACGACCTCGCCCACTTCAAACGCAATGCGAGGACGGCTGTCCTCTTTGCCGCGTTCAAGCTGATCCAGGATATCCTGAACCTCGTTTTGGCTCAACGGTGCGGGATGGTCGCCGCCAACAAAGCCAATGATGCCATCAGTCTCGTTCAGGAACGACCAGACCCGGTCATTGATGGCACGATTTGCATCGTAAAGCTCCGTCTGGACAAAGATGTATCCGGGATAGAACTTGCGGTTGATGGTCATCTTCCGCCCCAGTTTCACCTCAGTGACGCGCTCTAGTGGCACCAAGACGTTGTGAATCACCTCGTCTAGCTCGGCTTGCGCCAGGCGCTTTTCGATACTATCGCGAATCTTCATCTCCGACCCGGAGAGAGTCTGCAAGACGTACCAATCATCTAGTCTATCCATGCTATCAATATCCTTGAGTAGACCGAGTCTACAGAACAACCTTTTTGATGATCTCTTGCAGCACCGTGTCAACACCGAGAATAAAGAGCGTGAGAATCGCCATGGTGACTACCACTATGAGGGTTTGCTCGCGGAGATTTCTCTTCTCCGGCCAGTTACACTTCTTGACTTCCTCCATGACTTCATGGAAGTAGTTCTGAATGCCCCGTATTGGATTTGCCATAATAATTTATTCCGTGCTAAAAATGGCAGGTGAGACAGGACTCGAACCTGCGACCGGCGGATTTGGAGTCCGCTGCTCTACCAACTGAGCTACTCACCTGCTTACAAGCTCTTGATCGACCTCGCGATCTCTCGGCGCAACAGAACCCGGGCATCCACAGAAGCTGCGCATGCCCAGGCCCCGGTCATTCAGATTACTAGATCTGCCTAGTCAACGATCTCTGCCACGCGTCCTGCTCCGACAGTACGTCCACCCTCGCGAATCGCGAAGCGCAACGTTGCTTCCATGGCAATCGGGGCAATCAGCTCGACGACCATCGAGACATTGTCACCAGGCATCACCATTTCAGTCCCAGCAGGCAGTTCGACAATTCCGGTCACATCAGTGGTACGGAAGTAGAACTGCGGACGGTAGCCCTTGAAGAACGGCGTATGACGGCCGCCCTCTTCCTTGCTCAGGATGTAGACTTCGGCGCTGAACTTCTTGTGCGGCGTGATGCTGCCGGGGGCTGCCAGAACTTGGCCGCGCTCGACATCTTCCTTCTTTGTCCCACGTAGCAGGCAGCCGACGTTTTCGCCAGCACGACCTTCATTCAGGAGCTTACGGAACATTTCCACACCAGTACAGGTAGTCTGGGTAGTGTCATGAATCCCGATGATCGCAACGGTATCGCCAATCTTGACGACGCCACGCTCAACACGACCAGTGACAACGGTACCACGACCTTCGATCGAGAACACGTCCTCAACCGGCATCAGAAATGGCCGATCCACGTCACGCTCGGGCTCAGGGATATACTGGTCAACCTGTTCCATCAGCTCGACAATGCAGGCACAGTCAGCGTTGGCAGGATCACCGTCAGCTTCGACAGCTTTGAGTGCAGATCCCATCACGATTGGAATGTCATCGCCTGGGAAGTCGTACTCGCTGAGCAGCTCACGAACTTCCATCTCGACAAGCTCTAGGAGCTCTTCGTCGTCGACTTGGTCAACCTTATTGACGAATACAACCATGGCCGGCACACCAACCTGACGAGCGAGCAAGATGTGCTCACGAGTCTGAGCCATTGGCCCGTCGGTGGCAGCAATCACGAGGATTGCGCCGTCCATTTGTGCTGCACCAGTGATCATGTTCTTGACATAATCAGCATGGCCTGGGCAGTCCACGTGAGCATAGTGACGACCTTCGGTCTGGTACTCAACGTGAGACGTATTGATGGTGATGCCGCGCTCCTTCTCTTCGGGAGCGTTGTCGATGTCGGCGTAACTGCGCTTCTCACCACCCTGGGCGGCTGCCATGGTCATGGTGATTGCTGCGGTCAACGTCGTCTTACCATGGTCCACGTGACCAATGGTACCGATATTCAGATGTGGCTTCGTACGTTCGAAAGTTTCCTTTGCCATGACTGGTCCTCCGGAATGGTGCGATTAGGGTTGCAAGTGGTGGATGCCGCTCAGGAAGAGCGGCGGTTGATTTTAGGTGGAGCCCGCGACCGGATTTGAACCGGTGACCTCATCCTTACCAAGGATGCGCTCTACCAACTGAGCTACGTGGGCCGCCATTTTGGACGCAGAGAAAGCGGCAAACGTAGGCACTTGCCACTATCTATGCAAGTCTAAAACCGCAAAGATAAAGAATTTACTTATACTTTTCTCAAGCGTCGTGGGACTTGCCGAAGAAATCTTCCATAGAACCGAGGTCGGTTCCTGGCTTGAGATCGGGAGCGCGATTTACCTGTTGACTGGCGGCACGACCAGGCTTCAAGCTCAGGCCCACGCGACGTTCATTGGTGTCGACCTTGATCACCCGCGCATCAATCTCGGACCCGACTTCCAGGACGTCCTTGATCTTGTCGACTCGATCATCGCTGATCTGCGAGACGTGAATCAAGCCATCGATGTCGTGCTCAAGCGTGACGAATGCGCCAAAGCTCGTGACCTTGGTCACAGTGCCCTTGACCATCTGGTCGAGCTTAAAGTACTCTTCGATATTGGACCATGGATCCGTAGTCAACTGCTTGATCCCGAGCGAAATGCGACGCTGATCTGCGTCCACGTTCAACACGATAGCCTCGACCTCTTCGCCCTTCTTGACCATCTCAGCAGGATTATTGATCTTCCGCGTCCAAGACATATCGGAGACATGAACCATGCCGTCAATCTCTGGCTGGATCTCGACGAAGGCGCCATACGAAGTCATGTTGCGCACGCGACCGGCTACGCGACTCCCTGGCGGGTACTTGCGAGCAACCACTTCCCACGGATTCTCCATGGTCTGGCGAAGGCCAAGCGAGATCTTCTTCTGCTGCTTCTGGATCTCCAGAACCACAACTTCAATCTCTTCATTAACCTGCAGGACATCGCTGGCGCGAGTTACGCGACGCGTCCAAGACATTTCTGAAACATGAACCAGACCTTCGATTCCTTCCTCAATCTCGACGAAGGCACCATAGGGCATGATATTGACCACGCGGCCCTTGATCCGGGTACCGGATGGATAGCGCCCTTCGACGTTCTCCCACGGGTCTGGGCTCTTCTGCTTGAGCCCCAGTGAGACGCGCTCTTTATCGCGGTCCACATCGAGAATCACAGTCTCCAGTTCGTCGCCGATCGAGACCACCTCGGACGGATGCGCAATCCGTCCCCAGGACATATCGGTAATATGCAGCAGACCATCCAACCCGCTAAGGTCGATAAATGCGCCAAAGTCTGTGATATTCTTGACCACACCCTGACGCAACTGCCCGGGAAGAATGTCGGTAAGAATTGCGGAGCGCTTGCGAGCCTTCTCTTCTTCGAGCAACTCGCGGCGGGAGATCACAATATTCCGGCGATCGTGATTAATCTTCAGAATCTTGATCTGCAGGTCGTTTCCGACGAACTCGTCGAGATTGCGAACCGGGCCGATGTCGATCTGTGATCCTGGCAGGAACGCGTCCACACCGATATCGACGATCAGACCGCCCTTGACGCGATGCTTGGCATTGCCCGTAAGCACCGCACCTTCAACGTTCTCTTTAACAAACTTGTCCCAGCGATCCTGCTGGATAGCGCGCTCAATACTCAGCAGCGGCATGCCGTACTCTTCGTCTTCGAGAGTCACGAGCATTGCCCGTGCCTCCTGACCTACCTCGATCATGGTAAAGTCTTCATACTCTTCACGTGGAATGATGCCCTCGGCCTTGTAGCCGAAATCAACGACAACCCCAGAATCACGCTTCTCAACTATCTTGCCCGTCAGGATCTTACCTTCGCCATAGTCAGCAGACTTATCTTCACCTAGAAGATCGTCCATGCTAGGCAGATCGCTTAGGTCTACAAAAATGGGTGGCTGGTTCGGGGCAATTGCGTGGGTTGACATGAAGTTCCTCGGTGAAACAGATACGGACGGAATACACTTGCGCCACATGGCGGAAGCAAAGCTGGGTAACTTGCGAGGGTCCGCCTTGGAGTCAACAACATTCTGCAGAATGTGCGCTGCCAACCCGCCTGAAGGCACGATTCCCTTGAGCGCATCCGAGCGTAATTGGAGACCAAGCCGGGCTTCCAGCCGTAGCCCCGCGACCGAGGACTACTATTTCGCCTGCTGGCGCAGGAGTTGCTCGCCCAGGTTGAACAGGCCGCCGCGAAGGGCACGATTCTTCTTCTTTTTCTGCTGTTCTTGCTGTCGCTTCTTCTCCTCTTCGGTCAGCGGGACTGCATCAGCCTTGTCCCTCACAACTGTCGCTGCAGGCGCCTCCGGCGTGGGCTGCGCGCCGCCCCCCAGCAGGCCGCCTAAAATTCCTTGAATGGCCGCACCGCTGCCCGCCTTCTCCCCGCTAGCCTTATCCTCCGCGCCGCTGTCTGGCATCACAGCGTTGAGCAATCCCTTGAGGCCTCCCCCATCGCCCTTGTCACTTCCACCTCCGGTGAATAGATTCAGGATTGCACCATTGGGCACCCAACTAAGGACGCCCTTGCCCACCGTCCCCCAGTTCTTGGAGATCGTCAGTGGTGGCGCGTACTCGTAGCCGTCGCCGTTATTGGTCAGGCTAATCTGATTAGCCTTCATATTCCGCGCGAGGCTATTCTTGGCACCAAGTTCAAGCTTCATCTCAGGCGCCCAAGTGGCCATCGACATCGCTCCGGATAGTCCGAGCAACATACTGTTGCCATGCACAGATACGGGCTGCAAATTCAGCTGGCCATCTTTTGTCGACAGCACGGCCTTCCCACCGATAAAATCAAAGTCATCCCACGACAAACCAATCAGAGGCAGCGCTGCAGCAACCATCGTAGAAGTTCCGCTCCCCGGGCCAATCTTCAACTTGTCGACATCCAACGTCAGATTACTGACCAGCTGATCACGAATCTCTTCCCAGCCGCTACCAGCTCCCTTGGCATCCACCTTAAGCGTGTTCAACGAACCAGTTAGGGCCACCGGCAGCTTTGGCGCAAACGTGCTCAGGACAGGAGCCAGATCCAGCGCATCAAGCGAAACGTTGGCGGCAAACGGCGATGTCTTATCCTTGAGGTTCGCGGCGCCGGTCACGGAAAGTGGTGAGCCATTGAGCTTGGCGTTGCATTTCGTGAGCTTCGCCTCTCCATCCTTCACGGAAGCCGCGATATCCAGGCCCGTGATTTGAAGGTCACCATACGTAGCATGCTTCACATCAGCGGCAGCCTCCACCCAAATATTCGGCAGCTCCGGTGCTGCGTCCTCCACATCCTCGCTTACCTCTTCGTCCTCGGCCTGCTCGTTCGCCTGCCACAACTTCGACAGCGCCATGGCGTCCACTGGTGTCGGCACAGAAACTTGTAAGGTGGACTTCTTGGCCTGCGTCCCTGCCTCGGCAGGCAAGAAGAGCTGGCCAATCACGTTTACATTGACCGGTTGCAGATCATCGGCACGCACAATCAGCGATAGTTCGGGAGCCAGGCTACCGCCATCAAAAGTCGTGTGGTAAGTTAAGGTAAGCGCAGGCTTCCCTTTCACCTGCCCCTGGGGAAAGTTCGCCTTGACGCCGCTCACCGCCAGCTTCCCGGAAGTTGAGACACTTAGCTTCTCCAAGTCCTCCACACGAGCGATCCCCTCTACGCCAATCATGGCGTCGACATCAAGCCCTTCCGGTAGCACGCCGCGCAAAGCAGCCAAACTCTGCACATTCACCCTGTACGCCGGCTCTAGTGCTTCCTGCAGCTTGAACCCTTGGAGTGAAGCAACAACGTCCGTCCCCTGAACCGTGGCACTGATGTCTTTGCCAAGCGCACAGGCGACCACGTAAGACGAGACAGTGATGGTTTCCTCACCTAGACTGCCCTCAGCCTTCACCTGGATATCCAGCAATTCCTTCACTTGCCCACTCACAATGCTGCTGACATTCAAGCCTTTAACGCTAAGCGCCAGCACCGCTTTCTCCCCCACTTTAGCATCCACAGTCACCATTGGCTCGCCAAGATCCTGCCCAGCAATCCCGCCGGCAATCTTGGCAAACTTAGGCTTGGTCGCAGCTTGCAACGTCAGTGTAGATTGCGCGGGGTCCTCGAGATCGATACGGCCCGCTACATTCGCGGTCAGCACCTCTCCCTTGCCCACACGCAAGGTGCAGCCCCCCTGCTTAACCACTGCCGTCAGCGGCAGCCCCGCAGCCGACCAGTCTGGGATCTCCGCGCGAACGTCCACATCGAGCCCGACATTGCTGAATACCTCGCCCTGTGCTTTGAGGATGCCCTTCTCGAAGCGGATCCCCGCGTTCACAGCTTCCTTCCCCTTCAATTCGACATGCGCATTGAGCATCCCCGCTGCGATCGAAAACGTCTCGTCATTCGGAAGAAACGACTTGGCAAGCGCGATATCAAAGCCAAATAGCGCTGCGCTGAGGTGTGCATCGGGTATCCCTGGTGCATTCAGATCCAGACTTAGCGGCTTCTTCAACTCGACCTTCACCAGCGGCATCGCGTCCGCTGCCTGCACTGTCAGCGCCAGCGAATCCACAGTGACGGCAGACAGCCCCGTCAAGCTTGCGCCGCTGGTCAACGTTAGTGTGTACTTGGGCGGTTCCACCCCTGGCGCCTCGATCACCAAGTCGCGAATCGTCAGGGCCAGATCGAGCACAATCTCCTCCAAAGAATCGCTTACCCTGCCCTTTTCGGTCTGCTCTAGCTCGCCGCGGACCGTTGTCGTGCCATCGGTAAACTCAAATCCTGCCCGTACCACGACCTCAAAATCACTCCCGGTCGCGATCTGCGCAGACTCAATGGAGAGGTCTCTTACCATAATCTTCATCGGGCCATCAATGACCGTTGCATTCACCTCACTGATCATCACGTCCTCGATCAGGATCGCCGGGATCCCACCAGCAGAAACGGTTGTGAACTCCGCAGCCGGCGCTGGATCGCTCTTTTTTTTCGCAGCAGCGAGGTCGTACACCAAGTCCACGCCAATAATGTGCAAGCGCGTCACCTCAACCTGCTGTTGGGTGACAAACGCTACCGCGTTGTAACGAAGGTCAATCTTCTTGGCAGTCAACAGCGAGTCGCCCACCTTCAGGCCAGCAAAGCCAATGTGAGATAACGCGGTGAACTCGATTGACTCCGCTTCGATTGGCTGCCCAAGTGCGTCAGCCGCGACCGGCAGCACGTGCGTGCGAATAAATGCGCCCCGGTTGACATAAAAATGACCCGCTACAGCGATAACGATCAACAGCACGACCGCAGCAACAGCAAGTTTCAGCAGTGCTCTTACGAATGTTTTTTTTGGACGATCAGCAGCCATATCTTTGATCCTTAATTTTTTTGTTCATGTACCGGCCCATCAGCCACTGGACTCGGTGCCTGGGTTTGCGGAGTCCGCAAACGGCCTGGAACGCTCCACAGCGTAATCTCACGGTTCGCCAGTGTTGCGATACCACCATCCGGGTGAAACGCAACATCCTCGATCTCGCCACTGGCGACCTTGCCCAGCACATCCCCTTCCACGGCGTGAATCACGAGCTCTCCGCGATGATATACCACGATCTGCCGGCCGTCCTGCGAAGTTCGCACCATCGACCACGGACCCCGCAGTTCCTTGATCAGCTCGCCATCCTGGGCAGAATAGATGCGTAGCACATCCGTATGTTCCACGGCTTCAACCGCGACCGCTGTATTCCCGGCAAACCACATGCGCCGCACCAGGCCGTTCAGAGGAACCCGCGCGAGTTCGTCGCCTGATTCCGCGTCATAGGTCTGCAGCGTCCGATCTGCGATCACCGCAGCAATCTTGCTATTAGCACTCATCTCCAAAAAGCGAAAGTCCAGGTGCTGCAACGAGCCTGGTGGTACCGGTGCGGGCTCCGGAGCACACCGTTTTTCGGTAGGCTCTTCTTCGTCAGAGGCGTACACCCAGCGCGCCTGCTCAGTGCTCGCAACCAACAGGCTCTCCTCGAACGAAAGCGTCGCCTTATTGGGGGCGCTCCGGTAGTGCCCGACTGGCTTGAACCATGCACCGTAGTAGCTGCGAACTCCGCAAAGCCTGGCAAGCATCCGCGCAAGACGGACCTCCGCTTCGTCATCCCCCTCAGGTGGTTCCTTGGCTGCCTCAATGAGCACAGTTCCGGCAGCATCCCAGTCCTTCGCATCAATCGCAGCCTGCGCCTGCAACAGGGCCTCCCAGTACGCTGCGCGGTCTCGCAGCTCCAAGAGTACGGCGTCTGCTGGCGCCAGTTGCAGGGCTTGATCGGCCGCCATGCGCGCAGTCTCCCAGTCTTCTTTCATGGCAGAGCGGTATGCGCTTTGGGCGTGGATCGTGAAGAGCGCCTCATTGCAGAGCTCACGCGCCGGGTGCGACAAGGGCGAAAGCGCCAGCGCGGCCGAGGCATAGCGATGCGCTTCCTTCCAATTTTGATTGGCGGCCTCTTCCTTGGCGATGGTCAGCGGCACCAAATGCATCACCCGCCTGTCGCCCGTGAGGGCAGCGATCAACTTGCCGGTTTCTTCCGCCTCCTCCCAGCTTCTGGCGGCCAACTGCCCCTGCAACTCGCGCTCCATAATATCGCGCAGTGATTTCTGCATAGTGCGACTGTCTTCGCTCGGGAAGCTGTGGGTCAACTCCGACAATGCCGCCAGCGAGTCTGAATCTCCACGTTCCACTGCCGCGACCAGCCTCTTCCGGTATTGATCGCTCTGGACCAGAAAGCGCAGCCCCCCGATTGCATAGCGCCCCGGAATGAGCGGCGCACGCGGGACCCATTCGATCATTTCCGGCTGACCTTTAACCGGCCGTGCACGGCAGAGCACCGGCGCCGCGCCAGCTTGGCGTTGGCTTCGCAGGTCTAGCTCGACCTGCCCTAGGGCCACCCGCTTGCTAAAAAGAAGAAAGGAGGTGGGAATATGCTCCAAGGCCCGGGAGTCCTCGGTCAGTTCGACCCACTCGCCCGCCTGCTCCGCATAGACTCCGTAAAACTCTGGGCGATCTCCTGCCGCCGCCGTGACCACGAGCAGGACAACGAGCGTAAGCTTATTCAGCAACAATCTGGACAATGGAGTCACGGAGCTGAATCATCATCTGATCAGGCGAGTTCGCGTACAACATGACTCGGGCCACTCTGCGGTCGATCTCGATCTCGCGAAATGCGAGCTGCACGTGGGCAATGCGCAGCCCGAACGAATAGCGACTCGCGAGCGGACCTGTTGCCTCAGGTGGAAGCGGGGCGACGTGCTTGCCCACCACCATGCCGATCACCTGGCCGTCGTCGCCCACGATTGGCGCGCCGTCATAGGAGCTTGGCAACTCGCCGATCATGCCGCAAAACTGCGTGTGACCGACCACCCTCGGCTCCGCAACCGCAGTCTGTATAAAGCCGGGCGTGATCTCCTCGCCTTCGCCGCTCACTCCGAGTGCAAAGAAGCGGTCTCGTTTCGAGAGCCTGGCACCACTCATCCAAAATGCAGGGGGCAGTGAGAACCGGCCGGTGGGCTTGAGCAGTGCTAAATTCTCTTTCGCATCTGAGAACACCAACTCCATGTTGCGTTCCTTTCCCTGAATCATCGCGATGATCTCGCGGCGCCCGGAGACCACATGGAAGGCGGTCGCAATCAGACCGTTCTCCGTGACCCAACCAGTTCCACGGGCAATTTTCGGCCGCGTCGCGGGGAGCCCGATCACTGTTTGCGTGGGCACTCCCGGTGAAGGCGGTGACTCCAGATCCAGCCCCAGCTCCTTGCTCAACTGTCGCAAAATCCCTAGTTTTTCCGGGGAAACGGCGACCGCCCGCGTGGGGGTGCCGGTCGCGTGCGAGGGCTGAGTTGACTCCTGTGTCCTGGACGAAGGCCCTGCACCCGATGGTGCACCTGCAGCCATGTGGAGTTCTGCCGCGGCCATAGCCTTACTCACAACCTCGGGCACGGTCGGCGCAATGCTAAAGGGCTCAGCCTTTACGAACTCAACTTTGATGCGCGGTATCGAGTTGGTCAACTCGCTTGTTCTGATATTCGAAGCCAGCGGTGACCAGGCATAGTTGGCAACAAACATCGCACGCAAGTCTCCAGCCTCCTCGCTCGGCGGCAAGAAGTTTATGCGCCGCAGCTCCGTGCGCGCCGCATCTCTAGCCAGCTCCATACCGCGCGTTATGTCCTTGGCCACGCCAATCCCCTGCTGGTACATGCGGCCCAGCTTGCTCTGCGCCGCTGCGTGACCTGAGTCTGCAGCCTTCGTATACCACTCGGCCGCTGCTTCGTAATCCACCTCAAGCCCCATATCTCCAGTCTGGTAAGCATGCCCGATGTAGACTTCTGCATCATGGTCCCCGCCCTCAGCAGCACGCTGAAAGCACTCCATCGCGCGATGTGGGTCCTTCTTTACGCCATTCCCCTCCAAATGCATGATTGCGATCTGCGTGACTGCCGAAGCACTGCCAGCTCTTTCCGCGTCGCGGAACGACTTCATCGCGTCGCGAAAGTCGCGCTGATCCAGATCCCCCATCCCGCTGAGTTGCAGTTTCCCCAGCAATGTCATTCCCTCCGCGGAGCCGCGGTTCGCCGCCCGCTCGTAATAGGCATACGCCTTCGCATAATCCGGCCTCTTTTGCGGATCTAGGATTCCCATTTCGTAGATTTCCCCCAGAGCCAGCAGTGCCGGCGGATGGCCAACCAGTGCAGCCTGCTCATACCAGTGAAGCGCCTTGGCGACGTCCTGATCCATGCCAACGCCATGCAGATGGATGCGTGCTAAGGTCTCAATAGCTGCCATGTTCTCATTGCGAGCGGATGCCTCAAGCCATTCCAAGGCCACTTGATCCAGCTTCTGACTCTGGCGAGTGCCAATAGTCAACAGTGCTCGAAACAGCTGCGCGTCCGTGTTGCCATTTGCCGCCGCCGCATCGGCCCACTCCTGGGCCATCCCCAAGTCCTTGTCCACGCCATGCCCGGTAGCATGGATCAGCGACATAAAGAACTGTGCGCTGTTATTCTGCGTTTCTGTGGCTCGGTGCGCGTGCAGGATTCCCTGCTGAAAATCGGTCGTAATCCCGAAGCCATTGTGATACATCCAGGCCAGGTTAGCGATTGAAGGCGCATGCCCTTTGGCCGCGGCTATCTTGTAGTACGTCACGGCTTCACGCGGCGATTGCTCACCACCCAGCCCACTTAGAGCCATCGCAGCGTACAAGTACATCCCATCCAAATGACCGGCATCCGCGGCCTTTCGCGCCCAGTCGCGCCCCCTCTCCGGCGATACCGCCTTGTCACGCACGGACATCAGCGCAAGTTCATACATCGCCTTACTGTGGCCTTCCTTCGCCGACCGCTTAAACAGGTCTTCTGCCTCCAACAGTTTGTTGCTACTGAGCGCTTGGTAGGCTCGATCAAACGCCGTCACGCCAACAGAAAGCAACGACAGCTTTCGAGCATCGGAGCCATCGCCCGAGTTTACATTTGGCGGCGGAGCTTGCCACACGATTAGGGTGGCGACGACAACAACACCGTACCAACAGAATAATCTTACCATGACAACAAACCCTCGCAACCTATAAGATTCAGAACTGCTACCTTACCTTCAAACGCAGCGAAGCGTTACTGTCCTCCGCACTTTTCGAGACAACATGCAAGACATCATCGCGAATCTCAACCGTTTTGGCACGTGACAGAATCTTCTGTACCTGTTCATGCTGGGACACGCGATCAATCACGGTATCGGCCCGCCGCAGCAGCGTAGTCGGAATCGCAATGCCGTTTAGACTGAGTTCATTGAATTTCACGGTCAGCACTCCCTCGGAGGTGCTTATCTCCACGTCATAGGTTGCGTTAAAATAGCCGCCTCCGCCACTATCCGGCCTGTCCCCAGATGCCTTGGACACCAGATTTCGCGGGATGCTGAGTTGACCAATCATCCGATCGCCATCTATCTCCACCCGAGACTTGACACCAGCGGCTCTCATCAACGGGTTTGCTGACAGTAAGGTGTTCAGTTCCTCCGTGCGGTAGCTGAATGCTTCCCCGGTGCCAAGTTTCAGGGCCTGGAAGGTCCGCTCAACGCTGCGGTTCACCCGTGCCACTTCCTCCTTACTCGGCCGATAGGGAGCAATCTGCAGCGGGGCCGCCGTCTTTGCCGCGCGGTTGATATCCGCCGCTTTCTTTGCCCACGTCACTGCCAGGCCAATCACGACTACCACCGCGGTCAGGAGTCCAGCAGATAGGCCCAAACCGCCCAGCAAACAGCCACGAGGAATTCCTCCACGGCGCTTCTTCGTTACAGCTTCAGGCTCCGCCCTCTGTTCGGTCATGCTGGCTCCGGCAAAATCAAATGGCGGGTAGGGTACTCGGATCACTCCATATCTTCAAGCTCATTTGTACCAAAAATCCCTAAATTTTACGCATTCCGTTTTCACTCGAGCATTATTCCTCAGCTCATGATCCTACTCCTGGCCGTCAGAACTGCGATGGTGAGAGGCCCCTTCGCGATGTACTGTATCGGTCCACCTCCGCGGGCTTCCCGCTGACCATCCCCCCAAAGGTTATACCGACGATGATGATTGAATCCTGCGCCTGCCTAAGCCGCCTTCGAGTCCACATTTGAGGGGGCTGCTAGCATTCCTGATCCGGCGAGCACTGCGTGTCCGCTACGACATTTCCTTCGAAGGCCTCGACCAAATTCGCGGCCAAAAAGGCGTATTCATCCTACCAAATCATCCCGCCGAGATGGATCCGGTGATCATGTCCTGCTTTCTCTGGAGCCAACTCACACCGCATCCAGTCCCAATCGAGGACGTCTTCGAAATGCCAGGCGTAAACTGGCTGATGAAGCAAGCTGGTGCGATTCCCATGCCCAACATGGACTCCGGCGCGGGGCCGTATAAACGCCTTCGCGTCGAGAAGTCGATTGCGAACATCGCAACGCTCCTCGCCGACGGCGAAAATGTCCTCCTATATCCAGCTGGACGGCTGATGCGGGGCGAGCTAGAAGACCTGCGCTCTACCAGCGCCGTAGCCGATATCCTCGCCCAAGTACCTCAAGCAAAAATACTGCGCGTGCGCATCCGCGGGCTACTCGGCAGCTCATTCTCCTGGGTTGCCCATCAGAACAGGCCACCACTCGGCAGCATGCTGCTGCGAGGAATCAAGTATGCCCTAGCAAACCTGCTCCTGTTCTGCCCAAAGCGCAAAGTCACCGTCACAGTCGAACTCTGCGATCCAGCCGATGTGCCGGCGGAGCGCGTCGCCCTCAATCGCTGGCTCGAAAACTGGTATAATGAGCCCGGCCCGGAGCCATTGACCCAAGTCTCCTACCTCTGCTGGACGGAACGACTTTTTCCCTATCAGGAGCAGGCTGAGCAGGACCAAGTCGACCTCACGCAGATTGATGCTTCGATCCGCGCCCAGGTTTGCGCAGAGCTCGCGCGGCTTTCCGGCCGCGAGCCCGACGAGGTCCAGCCTGGCCAGTCCATCGAGCGTGATCTTGACCTAGACTCCTTAGCCTCCGCCGACCTTGTCAGCTGGATTGACGAGACCTTCCACGTCAGCGATGTCGACAACGCCGATCTCAGGCGTGTCTCGGATGTCATGGCCGCTGCTGCCCACTTACTCAAGGGAAGCCAAGACGGAGCTCTCCCCCCCCAAAAAGGTTGGGAGGAAGCCCGCCGGCCGCAGCTACGCGCTCCTGCCCTGGACCAGAGCATCGTCGAGAACTTCCTTTGGACCACCACCCGCATGGGGCCATACGTCGCCATGGCCGACCCTGCCCGAGGTGCCGTGAGCTACGCGCAGGCACGAATCGCAGTGATTCTCCTGGCAGAGGTCATCCGGACGCGAGAAGAACAAAACATCGGCATCATGCTCCCAGCAGCCTGCGGCACAAACCTACTTATTATGGCTACCATGCTAGCGGGCAAGACTCCCGTCTTGATCAACTGGACCGTCGGGGACACCAACCTGCGCCATGTGATCGAGATTGCTGGTGTGAAAGTCATCTACACCTCAGAAGCCTTCCTGGATCGGCTCGACGCCATTGACTTCGACTACCTCGCCGCCTTCATCCAGCCTCTCGAAGTCCTCAAGGGGGTCCTCACTCTCGGCCGCAAGCTCAGCGCCCTACGCAAAGCCAAGCAGACCGACAGCGACATTCTTGCGCACTTCGCACACGAACGAGACCTCGACAAGCCTGCCGTCATCCTCTTCACGAGCGGATCAGAGTCCGTCCCGAAGGGCGTACCACTGAGCCATCGCAACATCCTGGCAAATGTCACCGGCTGCATGCAGCACGTAGCCCTCGACAGCAGCGACATTCTATACGGCTTTCTGCCCCCCTTCCATTCGTTTGGCTTCACCGTCACCTCCATGCTTCCCCTCCTGTCTGGGCTCAAGGTCTGCTACCATCCCAACCCCACCGAAAGCAGGCGCCTCGCCTCCGGCATCGCCCGCTGGCAGGCCACCCTCATCTGTGGCACCCCCACATTCGTCGCTGGCATCTGCCGCGCTGCTGAGCCTAGCCAACTCCACTCGCTGCGACTCATTCTCACCGGCGCGGAAAAAACCCCAGACTCACTCTTCCAGGCCCTGGCGACACAGGCACCCGGCGCCGCCCTGCTCGAAGGCTACGGAATCACCGAGTGCGCCCCCGTTCTCACCCTCAATCAAGCACAGCTTCCGCGTTGTGGGGTCGGGGCCCCGCTCGGCGACGTCCAGATCCAGATCGTCCATCCCGAGACCCACGAACCCGTCCCTCCTGGCGGCCAAGGCCTCATCCTGGTGCGTGGCCCCAGTATTTTCGCCGGCTACCTGGCGCTACCAGAGAATAATCCCTTCCTCCAACATGACGGTTCCTCCTGGTACAACACTGGGGACCTCGGCTTCCTCAATGAACTGGGCCAGCTCACCCTATCCGGCCGACTCAAACGCTTCGTCAAGATTGCTGGCGAGATGATCAGCCTGCCCGCGATGGAGGCCGCCCTCCTGGCCGCCTGGCAGCCAGCGGATGACGCCGAGGGCCCTGCCCTCGCCATCGTCGCCTACGAGGCCGATGGCGAGCGTCCCGAGCTAGTCTTGGGCACCATCTTCGACAAAGATCAAGACGCTGCCAATGAAGCGCTACGCGAAGCCGGCTTTGGCAGTCTCGCCCGCGTCCGCCGCGTCGTCACCGTACCCGAGATTCCCCAGCTAGGTTCCGGCAAGACCGACTACCGCAGCCTGAAAGCGGCGCTCGCTACCTAGCCAGCCAGCCATCCCGGAAGGATGAACGAACGTAGCCGGTGGTGCAACCACCGGAGCGCCCAAAAAAAACGGTTACGCCCGAGAAGGGCGACAGAAGGCGCGCTTCAGCCGAGCTCAGTCTCTGCCTCTATGTGCTGTGATGCGGCCTCCTCGGATGCCCGTAAGGTAACCGCCAATACACACACCTTCCCGATCAATTATCTGCGATTCTCCAGACCGACCCAATCTGCGAGAATTTGTGCAATCTGCGGATGGAGTTCCCCCCCGGCTAATCTTTGACCATCACAGTGGAATTCGAAAATCGATGACTGAAATTAGAACGATTGTTTTTTTGAGTCTCGCGGTTGCAGCCTACCAGCTAGCTGCCGGTGACAAAAACTGGCCCCCGACTAAGGTCGATGTAGACGGGCGTAAATGCGAGGTCTTCCGCCATGGGCCCCAGGCAGCGTGGGGCTACAAGACGTACCAGAATGACAGCTTCGTCGTCGTTCATCCCAAGGCCCCCCGGACCAATGCCCCGCTGTACGTGGTGCTGCATTCCGCCGGGCATGACGTCTGGAGTGCGGTGAAATGCACGGCCCAGTTCGGCAATCACGACATCTATCGGGCGCCAGACGATTTCTATGCGCTGTACCTTGATTGCCGGGCGAACAAAGGCGACTGGTGGTGGGGCGGAAGAAATCCCAAGTCACGCGAGAGCGACGCAGCCAAAGGCGGCGGTGCCCTATCACCGGCAGAACGACGTGTCATTGGCACCGTCGCGTGGGTTATCGACACCTACGGGATTGACCCGAACCGCGTCTACCTCTCTGGAAATTCCATGGGTGGCAGCGGCACCCTAGGCATCGGCCTGCGCCATGGCGACCTCTTTGCTGCCATCAAGGCCAACGTGCCCGCCGGAATCGAGCACGTCTGGGACCGCATGCACCTAGCGGCCGCCACACTCACGGCCGAGAACAAGATCCCCGAGCCTCCGGTGGTCATTGACTACTCGGGCGTAAACGATCATTGGTCCATCCGCCACGAAGCCTTTGCCAAGGCGATGAACGACCGCAAATATCCCTTCTACTTCTACTGGGGCCCCTTCGGCCACGCCAACAACGATCAGAAGATGATGAAGGTGAATGACCTGATCCATTCATTTGACTGGCTGGCGATCCGCAAGAACGCGGCCTATGCAGTCTTCACCAACGCGTCCTGCAACGATGCCCTGCCCACATTCGGCAACCGCGACAGCAAGGCCTTGGGCCAAGTCAATGCGTTCTTTCGCTGGACTGCCATTGCGGACTCCGCAGCCAAGTTTGAGATGTCCCTGCATCTAATCTCGCCGAAGGAGCTGACGACCCGCTTCACGATTCCCACCGAAGCCACGGCAGACGTCTCGATCCGCAGGCTCCAGGAATTCGTAATCTCCCCCGGCGACACCCTAAACTGGCGTTTTGGCCCTGTCTCCGGCACCGTCACAGCCGATGCTTCAGGCCTCCTTACTATCCCTGCCCTTACCATCACCGCCACCCCAGAAACCTTGACCATCTGGCGATAGCCGGACGGCGCAGCCGCAGAATACTGGTGCCAGCGTTTTCTGCTTTTGGACTCGCGACTTGCGACTGGCGACTAGCGTTTTTCAAGAGACGCAACGACGCGATGACTCGAGATTTCAGTCCTGCGATCTGAGAGGACGAAACAACCCTGAGCTGCCTGCCGGGTTGCCGCAAGAAACAGATCTATTTCAAGTCGTCGAGCAGGCTTCGCTTGACCCCATCATCTTCAGCCACAGGTGCTGGCGCCGGATTCTCATTCAAGGCCCCCAGCGCGGCGGTATCCACCGCTGGCCCTGCGGCTACCACTGGGGCCTTGGGCTTCTCCTCGCCCAGTTGCCCCAAAAGCTGCTCATCCAGCTCAATTTTGGGCGCCTCATAGGCCTCATCCTGCAAGAAATCTGCGACGCCTGTGCCCATTTTAGCCCCGGCCGTCTCGGTCTCTGCGTTGTTGGCAGCCACAGACTTGAGAAAGAACTGCTCTAAGGACTCACTCGGAGTGGCCACCTCAAGCTTCAGCTCGCCAAGCTCGCCCTTAAGCACCTGCTCGACAGCACCCAGCGTCTTGTCAGACACACGCGGGAACTCCAGCCGCATCCGACCCCGGTCGTGCAGCAAATCACGGGTCGCACCCGCGGCCCGCTGCTTGCCGCCATAAACCAGCATCAATTGATCGCAGACATCCTCTACGTCGGCAAGCAGGTGGCTGGTCAGAAGCACGGTCTTTCCCCGCTTTGACAGCGTCAGAATCAAGTCCTTCACTTCCCGACAGCCAACTGGATCCAGCCCAGCTGTTGGCTCGTCCAGAATTAAAAACTCTGGGTCATTCAGCAACGCTTGGGCCAAGCCCATTCGCCGCCCCATCCCATGGGAAAACTCACCAATCTTGCGCCGTTTGGCATTAGTCAGCCCGACCATTTCGAGTAGCTGCTCGCTTCGCTTCTCGATCTGCTCCTTATTCAGGCCCAGCAATTCGCCAAAATAGCGCAGCGTTTCCTCGGCGGTGAGCTGCTTGTACAGCTGCGAACGCTCCGGCAAATAACCGATTCGATGCTTATTCTCCACGTCGCGCGGATCCTTGCCCAGCACCGAAATGCGCCCACTGGTGGGGAACAAATGCCCAAGGATCAGCTTAATCAGCGTCGATTTCCCAGCGCCATTGGGACCGAGCAAACCGAAAATTTGCCCCTGTTCGATTTCGATATCCACGTCGTCCAAGGCTGCGACCTTCTTGCGCCCCCAAAAATCACGAAATGTTTTGGTTAGGCCGCGGCCGTATACGACGCGTTGTGCCTGGTCTGTTTCGAGAGCCATGCTCTTACCTCATCTACTGTTCAAGATCCAAGGTCTCGCCCTGACGAATCAGTCTGGCACTATTCAGCGCGACAACCATCGCCCCAAATACCTGAAGAATAGAGGCCAGCATTGGCGAAAGACTGCCAGCTGCGCTCAACGCGACACCGACTAAAATAATCAGACTGCCCAACACGAAGTTTTGAATCACCGTGCGCTTCATAGTCCGGGACAGTTGCAGCAGAAATGGCAGCCGGTTCAGCTTGCTGTTCATCAGCGCGATCGAGGCGCTGTCTAGAGCCACATCGCTACCCGCCGCGCCCATGGCGATGCCGATGTGGCTATTCACCAGTGCCGGTGCATCATTCACACCGTCTCCGACAAAAATCACGTGATAGCCCTCTTCCTTCGCCTTCTCCACGTACGTCACTTTATCGGCCGGTGTGCATTCTGATTTCCGCGCGCTCACTCCCAACTCATCGGCCACGGATTCTACTACCTGGCGGCGATCCCCAGAGACAATCGCGGTATGGCGGACGCCACTTTCATGCAGTTCTGCGATCACCGCCTTCGCCGTGGTCCGCACCGTATCCGCCACGGCAATCCAGCCCAAGGCCTTGCCATCTTCTGCCAGAAACAGGATACTAGCCCCCATTTCGTTCACCTCAGCCATGCGGGGGAACTGCTCCGCCAAGACCTTGTTGTCCACCATCCACGCCAGGTTGCCGGCGATAATCGTACGCCCACCTACGGTGGCCTTCACGCCACGGCCTGGCTCTTCGTGCAACTGGTCTGGATGGACAGGCTCAAGGTTCACCTTTTTTGCCAGCCGCATCACAGCCTGCGCGACAGGATGATTACTTGCAGACTCCGCTATCACCGCCGCACGCATCAACCCGGTCGTATCGATGCCCTCAACCGGCGCCAGCTTCGACACCTCCAAGTCTCCGGTCGTCAGCGTACCGGTCTTATCGAACACCATCGCATCCATCCGCGTAAGCGCTTCCAAATCCCCTATATCCTTGAACAACACGCCTACGCGCGCCGCCGCTGACAGCGCTGCAACCACCGAAGCTGGCGTTGCCAGAATGATCGCGATCGGGCAGGTCACGACCAACAGCGCGACCACCCGCTCGAGGCTATCTTCCGCGCCACGGGTAAAGAACAGCACGGTCCCAGCCACCACTAAGACAAACGGCGTGTAGTACGCCACGTATTGGTCCACTACCCGGGAAAATGACAGCCGACTCTCGTGCGCACGCTCGATCAACTCCCGCACTTTGCCGATCGTCGTATCCTTCCCAGCGCGGGTAATCTCCACTTCCAACGCCCCTGAGAGGTTGGTCGTCCCGGCAAAGACTTCCGCGTCCGGGTTCTTATCAATCGGCAGCGATTCACCCGTAACATTCGCCTCGTCCACCGAACTTCGCCCCTTCCGGACGATGCCGTCGGCCATAATGTTCTCGCCCGGCAAAATGCGCATCCGGTCCCCAGGTGCGACTTCAGTGCTCTCGCACATCACCGTCGTCCCGTCGCTCGCCAGCTTGCGAATCTTCCCAGGCGTAATCTTGGCCAGGGCTTCCAACGAAGCCTGCGCGCCGCTGGCCGTCCGTTGCTCGATCATCATTGCCAGCAGCATGAACAGCGCGATCAAGGCTGACGTCTGAAAGTCGCCCTGCAGGCAACTTGCGAACACTGCAACGATCGCCAGCTCATGCATCCTCATGCGCCGTTGGCGCAGGTCAGCAAGCAAAATCCGCATCATCGGTACCAGCACCAGAATCACGGCAATCAGCGCTGATACCGAGGCCACGAATCCGCCATCACTCACCAAGCGGCCAGCGATGAACGCATTGACCGTAAACAGCAGGCCGCCAGCCGCCCAGCGCGCCATCGACATCATTTCAGAATCGCGCTCACTCATGGCTGCACCAGCGATTTCTTGGTTTGTCGTGGCACCGACAGGCGAAGCTCCTGATTCTCACCGCCGTCCAGCAGGAAGATCTCATCGGCATTGCTCAACGCCGTCCGCATCCGGTCCAGATACAGCGTCTGGCGAATCACTTCCGGATTCTGCTGGTACAGCTCATGGAGTTTTGCAAAGTTCGCTGCGTCTGCACGCACGCGGCTTTCTTTCCGCGTGGCCCAGGTTTCGGCAGCCGAGACGATCTGCTTTTGTGCACTTTCGGCCTCGCTTACCATGCGCCCTTGCACACTCTCGGCTTCCGCCTTCAGCCGGCCAGCTTCGTTCCGCGCCGCCCCAACCTCGGCCAGCTGGGGTGCCAGTTGTTTCGGCCAAGCAAGCGCGAGATCCACCGCATCGATGGTCACGCCAAGGCGCAGCGTGTTCACGCGCTCCTGCAAATGGCGCCGCACCTCTGCCCCTACTTCTGATTTGCGCGTCATCGCCTCAGCCAGCGGATAGCGTGAGACCACGGCTACCAGCGCATTGTCGCACAGATTGTGCAGCACGCGATCCATCTCACGCGCTCGAAAGGCATACGGCACCAATTCCCCCACCTGATACCGCACCACGGCCTTCGTGTGCAGAATTGCGGAGTCCGCAGAAACCAAATAACGATCGACCGTCGGGCGCATGCTCTCGCGCACAGCTGGCTGCGAACCGTCCGGATTCGGCTTCAGATTGTGCCAAAATGTGGTCCGCTCGAAGCTACGCGGGCGTTTTGCGTCCAAGACCACCAACTCATCAATCGGCGAGGGCAACGCCAGGACCAAACCTGGGTCCTTATGCATGTCCTGGACCGAGCCAAACCGCAACACAACGGCAGTCTCGAACTGCTCCAGACTGCGTACACCACTGACACAAAACGCCACGGCCAGCAGCACCATCAGCACCTTCATCAGGCGGACAACGGTACGCAAGCCATCTTCGACGGCGTCCAGCGCCCGGTTCTCGGATCCAGATTCGTTCACGGGCGGGCGGTCTGCTTCATCGGCTTGAGTTCCAGCAAGTCAAACGGCGGCGTATCTGGGTCCAGCACGATCGTCGTCTTCGTGCTCATCATTTCCACCAGCGCGTCCATCTTGCGCAGGAAGATCGCAAATTCCAGGTCTTCCTCGAAGGCCGGATACAGGCTGGCCGCTGCGATCACCGCATTGCCACGAATCTCCTTCGCCTCGGCCTCCGCCAAGGCCAACTTTTGCGCCTTCTGGCTGGCCGCGTTGTCGCGCATGATCTTCGCTTCCTTCTCCCCCTCGGCGCGGATCGCATGCGCTAGCGTTTGCTGCTCTTGACGCATGCGGGCAAAGACCCCAGCGGTGCTATCCTCGGAGAGGCTGACCTCTTGTAGGCCGACCAATGAGACGGTGATACCGTATGCTGCGACGGCCTTCTGGGTCGCCTCCAGCATGGCAGCTTCGATCTCCTTCGCGTCCGTCAGTAACTCGGTAAGTGTGTACTGCCGGATCGAAGTTTCCTGCTGCGCCTCGATCAGCGGTCGCATCTGCGCTTCGGCTTCGAGCAAAGTTCCGTAGCGGTTGAAGAACGCCTGCGGATCGGCCACGGACCAGAGCGCGAAGAAGCGGCTGACCACATTGATGCTGTCTTTGGTATTGATTTCCTTGGCCGTCAGCTCGAGGCATTGCAGACGCTTGTCCAGCCGAGTGACTTGCTGCACAGGCCACGGCAGGCGCACGTGCAATCCTGGCTTCGTCACCACCTTGGGCTTTCCGAGCGTAGTCACAATAGCCACATGGGTCACGCGGAGTTGGTAGAGGCAAAGTACACCAGCCATCACCAGCAGGATTACCCCCGCGATGATCATCGGTGCCTTTCCGGCCTTGGGTTCGCTATCTTCTGTCATTCTTCTAATCCTCCAATGGTCCCAATAAATCGGTCTGCTGCTTCAAATCCAAGCTGATCACCTCGCGCATCGAGCGCTTCGCCAGCACCACCTTGTTCACATCCGCCAGCCACGTTTCCAGCAAGGCCATGTGCTCACGCGTTGTGTACAGCTCCGGATGCGCCCGGTACACGGCCAGTTGGCGACGAAAGTTCGCCACTTCCACCTCTGCCAACTTGCGGGTGCGAATCGTCTCGGCCGTCGCCTCAGCCACCATTTGGTTGGCCTCAGACTCAGCGGTTGCTTCGTACTCTGACGTCACTTGTCGTGCCTCGGCAATCGCCTCACGCGCCTTCTGCCCAGCCCGCAGTACGCCGTCAAAGGCGCTAGCGACGGCGGCAGGTGGTTGCAAGCGGCGAATCGCTACCCAGTCCACGGCCACGCCAGTTCCCATCGCTTCGCCCTCTTGGTTCATCGCCGCCACCAGCGCAGCTTGCGAACTCCGCAAATCAGCGGACAGCAGGTCGACGATCTCATGCTCCAGCAGGAAATGGGTCAGAGCGCGTTCGGCCAAGGCACGTTGCACGCGCTCGGGCTCGCTGCAGGCCAAAGGCGTCTGGGTCGAAAGCGAGACCGCCAGCGAGACAGTTGCCAGGTTTGCGGAGTTCGCATCACGTGAGCGGCAAAGCGCCAGGCGCTGCCTGCTATCTCCCCACAGCGTCACCCCCTCGACCGCCTCGATGGCTGGCAGCGCCCTGCCCCCTTCGTTCCCAATCTCTACGATCGAGGCACGGGCCACCGGCACGCGCGTCACCCGCGTCATCGGCCAGGGCAGGCAGACGTGCAGGCCAGGCTCCAACTCGGCGATCTCGTCCGAGCCCCAGCGCTCGGCCAACCCTTTCTCAAAGGTCTGCACATGCACCAGCGACGTCAGCAGCATCAGCGCCATGACCTGCACGGCCAGAAATGGCAGCAGCCGACGTTGGCCAAAAATCAGCAACGCAGTCGTGGACAACTTAAAGCCAAACTGATACTCGACAATCTCGGCCAGGGTCGCCATTGGCCCATGGGGCTGACTGAACAGGCCCAGCAGACGACTTTCATAGACCGGCCGCGACGTCTCGTTGCTGCGCTTTGGCCGATACAACTCCACCACCCAAACCAGGATCCGTTCTACAGCCAACACCAGTGCCAACCAGCAGGTAAGCCGCGCCCAATACACGGCCCAAACGGGGTAGCCAGAATACACCAGCGCAGCCACGACTGCGGTGCCCACCGCGACCCCGGCCATGCCCAGAGCCACTGCGGCCACCGGGCGCAAAAATACCTGCTCGTTGCCATACGCCGCACCGACGCAGTACTTGCCGACGAAGAACACGAGTAGCGCCAACGCCACACAGGTCGCCGCGACCGGCAGCACCGCCCCTAGGTTCGCATCCCGCAAGGCCAGCATTTCCACCGGCTTCACACCGCGCAGCACGAAAACTGCCAGCACCACTTCCAAGGCCGAAAAGCCAAGCAGAATCACCGGAATCACGCCCTTCTCGAACTGTGACAGCGCCCGTTGCCGGCGTTGCCCAGCATCGATTCCTTCGCCGAACATATCGTCCTGCTTGGGCGCACCGTCAGCCTCCGCCCGTTCGTCTGCCGCCAGCACCGCTGTATGGGCATGAAACCCGGACAGCAGCGCCGTCAACCCGGCTAGAATCAGCAGGTTAGCCGTTTGCAGCACGAACGCATTCGGCAGCTCGGCCAACATCTGAAAGGCCATCACATACAGCGTCAGCGCCGCAACCAGGCAGATCCCGCTGACGACAAAAGCCATTTTTGCCTGACCGCGTGCGACTTGCTTCACCCTTGGACCTCCTGCCGCTCGTACAGCAGGGTGGCCAGGGGTAGGCACAACAGCATAAAGAACAACACGCGCAGCACGCAATCAACCACAAAAGCGCCGGTAATCATGCCGCCATCCGCTAGAAAATCAGTCAGCCAGAACAGCTGCCAATCCGGCAGCACCCCGCCGATCACCATGCCAGCGGTACCGCTCAGATCAGCAGTCACCGATGCATTCGTGATCAACCCCAGAAAAAACACAGCCAGCCCACAGCCGAACACCACGGGAGAGTCCCAAAGCACCGCGACCGGCAGTAGAATGGCCAGAAAAATAAGCATCGCCGGCACCAGGAACACCCCGCTCTGAACGCCGGTCATGTCCGTATGGCTCCCCAATAAGGTGCGAATCACCGCCCCCAGCAACACAGCGACTGCGATTGCGAAGTTCGCAGGGAGCACGAAACTGCCGCCGAATACGCCCTGCCAGATAGCAGCGCCGATCAGGACCAGCAGAACCAGCCCAGGCAGCATCAACAGCGCCAGTTGGTCAATCTCCCCGGTCTCCGTCGCCACTTGTGAAACCCAGGCAAATCCCGATTGCCCGGTCACGCAGAATAGCAGCAGACAGATCGCGCAACCCGTCCACTTTCCTGTGATCAGCACAAACGGAAGAATCGGCCGACTCCGCAATTCCGGTGCCGCCCCCCGGCGTAATTCATCAGTCACCGCCCGAATCAATAAGAAGCACCCGCCAAGGCAGCCGAGGATAAAGATCAGAGATTGGCATTGATCGCGTAGCAACCGCGTGTGCTCGCCATAGGTAAATCCCGGCATCTCCCCGAGCAGAACCAGCAAGGTGATCAGGCCAAGGTGCAAGACAAGGAAGAACGGGTCCGCCAAAAGCTGGCGAACCGTGTTCTTAGTCACGGATATGGATTGTTTCACTATCATATGCACTCGTGCACTACCATAGTCATTCGCAGTCACGGATCAAGCGGCCTTAGGGGTAGCCTGTACCTATACCGCCAAATCCGCGATTTGCAGCGCGCCCTCGCGCGAGCGCTCTAGGTCAATCAATAACGCACCGAGATGTTGAAGCCGAAGATGTCCAAAACGTCCTGCTTGTAACCGCCCGTCATGGTGGCATTGAAGGCCGTGTTGGAGGTGTTGGTCGCGAACAAGTTGTACTCGGCCACGAAGTGCCCGTAGTGCAGTTTTAGCAACCGCGCGCCCACCGCCAAAGATGGCCCTTCGCCCGTGTCGTAGCCATCCACAGGCGCGACGGCTTCGGCGAACAGCTGAAACTGCGGCGTAATCGCCAGACGCAGCGTCAGCGGGATTGCGACCGTATGATCCTCCCCATCGCTGCGAGAGCCCACCGAGTCGGGCTCATTCGGATGGCGCTTCGGCAATGCGGTGTTCGCATGCGGGCTCACCGTCGACTGGAAGTCAGACCGCGAGGCAAACAGCAGCCCGCTGCCCAGATAGACGCGCTGGCCCCAAAAGGACCGCTCAGCGATCATGCCAAGATCCAAAGACAGGCTCGTCGATTCATCATCCTCAAGCATGATCGATGTTCCCGCTAACAGCGACAGGTTAAAGCCATGCTCATGCTCTTGTCGCAGCTGATATTTCCCCAAGATATCATACGTGTCATAGCTGCTGACATCGGGGACATCGACCAGGAATCCGCCAAAATCCTCGGTCCGCGTGCCGGTGGTGATGTCCCGTCCGACACTCCGCTGGCCAAAGATCTCGAAGCGATCGGTCAGGCCGTAGCCTGCACCCAGGCCAATGCGCACTTCATTATCGAGGCCCAACGCATTGTGCAAGGGTTCCGTTTCCGTGCGATTGCCGTTTGCCTTCGCCTGGACAGAGTCTTTAGAGATGTGGATGATGCGCCCGTAGACTTTCTTCTTCGGGACGGTCACCGCAGACGGATAGAGCATATGCATGGAGCTAGACCAAGTCAGCGAACGGTCCGGTTTCGCCGAAATAGATGCGGCCTCACTCGGATCTCCTCCCAGAGATCTGACCAGCGATTGCAACCGCAGAATCTCGGCCCGGGCTACCTCAAGCTCTGCGGCCTGATCGGCGCACAGGGCCAAGGTTGCGAATATCGCAACGCCGATCGCCAAGCGCCGCATTTTTATAACCGCCAGCCGCGATTCTCGAGCCAACGCCCGAAGTGCCAGAGGTTCGACGCATCACGCTTGAACGGATTGACACTTGTGTAAAAACGAGTGCCAGTGGCAACCTCATCGCCAAGTGCCTTGTCACGGCCGATATACGGCTCCGTCCACCAGCCCATCAGCGCCTGCTCCCACGGCTTGAGCGAGCCACGGACGTAGCCCTGCCGATCGCCATCATCCTCGCCATGGAACATGCTAACAGTGCCATCTTCGACCGGCAAATACAGCAGATCGTTCATCGGTAGCAGCCGCGTGGTGTCCCAACCGGATTGGGTATTGGTGATGGACTGCACGCGATGACTGTCCGCCTTCAGCTCGATCTCGGGCCGCCAGCGATGCAGATCCAGGCCACTCATTTCCAGCAGGCCCGTGAGCTGCTCGCCATAGACATCCTGCTCTGCCGGACACCATTCCGCGGGCAGACACTCGGCAGGCAGATACGACGTGGGCACGATCGCCGCGTAGCAGCCGCAGGTGTGCACCGTCGTAATCAGTACCGGCGCGTTTGTTTCATTCTCGGTCACGATCACGAACAGCCCGACGTTCTTGCCCATCGCCAAGTGGCCCACAGGGACCTTCTCGAAGTGCAGCCGATAGATGTGATTGCGATAGCTCCCACGTTCGGTTGCGAACTCCGCAACTTCGTGGTACATGGCCGGCCGAGTCGGGTCTACAGAGACCGTCGAATCTGCGGTGTGCCCGCAAGCGCGGACGGTGCCGAGCTTGTTCAGCGACTTTTGGGTACCGTTCGCGATCACCACCGGAGAGAACTTCCCTTTTGGCGCCGCATAGCGGGTTTGCTGCGATACTGGGGTGCGGCAGCTCGTACACAAAGCTACGGTCAAAAAAACAAGAAGCAAAGACTTCATGGGGGGGCCTCACGCAGATCTAGAGTGGCGCCATCCTGGAAATACATCCAGTAGGCTTGTCCTGGGAAAATAAGGTCGCCCGCCGCAAGCGGCTCGTACGAAACGCCGGAATAGCGAAAGACTGCCGCTGCAGCCGGCGGCGCAGGCACGATATCAATGGGCCCAACCGGGAACCAAGTCTCGGGTGGCAAGACCACGGGACTGAAGGTTTCCACGCCAAACCCGTGATAGACATGCGCCGAGGGAGAGAAGAGCCACAGGCCCATGCCACTCGGGTGAGGCCCGCCAGTTGGCACAGCCGCCAGCGCCTCCCCCGTCCACAGCCAAGCTTGGCCCGGCAACTGAGCATCCGGGTGAAGGTCGAACGGAAAACTGATCAGATTCCAGCCGCGCCGCAGCGACAGCGCAAGAGTCGGCATCGCCATCAGAGTGACGGTATCCGTATCAGAGCGACCAAACTCGTCCGTGACTCTCAGCTGGTAGGTCACCGCGACACCCACGTCACCGAGAGTCGCAAAAGTCAGAACCTGGTCCGCGTCATCGACCGGGGCTGGGCTACCCCCGATCTGACTCCACTGATACGACCCGATCTGGACCGTGCCCGCGTGGGATCCCCGCCCATCTAGCGGCACCGCCGTGTCCGTAGGAACCGCTCGGTCTGGTCCGGCATCGGAAACTAAGGGAGTGTCTTCCGGGAAAACGGTCACGCTCACCAAATCAGACGCGCTATCCCCCGAATTATCGGTCACCGTCAGCCGAAACGTCAGCACGATCGCAACCGCGACGTCGGGCGTCGCAAAGGTGGGCGTAGCCAAGGAGTCGTCACTGAGCATGACGTCCGTACCTTGCGTTTGGGTCCAGGAAAAACTGCTGATCTGACCGTCGGGATCGGTCGAGGCGCTCCCATCCAATAGCGCCTCGGTCAGCTCAAGCGCATTGGCATCCGCCCCAGCTTTGGCAGTCGGAGGCTGGTTCCGGGGGGAAACTGTGATTTCGACGGTGTCAGTCGCCATTAGGCCGCCATCGTCAGTCACCGTGAGCTTGAACGTGATCGACTCAATCGCGTCGGCCAACGGCGCGACGAACGTGGGCATCGCCAATGCCGTGCTGTTCAGCACCACTGCTGGCCCCACCGTCCTCTCCCATTGATAGGCGACGATGCTGCCATCCGGATCTTCGGAACCCGAGCCATCCAACTGCACGGCGTCGCTCTCCTCCACGGCCTGCGGCATCCCGGCGTCGGCGACCGGCGGCAGATTATTGTCCGTCACCGTCACCACGATCTCGTCGGTATCGGTCGCGCCGTCATTGTCGGTGACCGTGAGTCGAAAGGTCAGCAGCGCCCCAGCTACGGGAACCTCCGGCGTGATGAACGAGCTAACGCTAGGTCCCAGCGGCGCGAGCGCAACGCTCGGCCCCGCTACTTGCGCCCAAGCGTGATTCGCAACCATTCCGTCCAGATCGGACGAATCCGTGCCGTCCAGAAACGCCTCCACGCCTTCTGGGATCTCAAAGTCATCGCCGGCGTCTGCCTGCGGCGGAAGCGCCACGGCCGCCTCCAGCGCCCCACCCTCGATCCACGCTTGAAACAGCTGCCGATCAGCCGTCCCCAACGGCGCGCCTTGCGGCATACGTCCTGCTTGAATTGCGCTGTTCGCACGGGCGTGTGCGCCCCCAGAGGTCGCCGACGCGTACGTGTGGAACCGCAGCCCTGCCGAGGCCTGGCCTGGACCGTGGCACGACACGCAGAATGGCCCGAGAATCCGAGGCAGGATGTCATCGTCATAGGTCACTTGCTGCCCCAGGCAGGACAGAGCGAACGTCGCCCAGCACACGCACCACTTCATCATTCACTCATCCTCAGCCTGCTTCGTCTGGATCCATATACTACGGAGATCGCGACCCGTGTCGAGTCAAGCCGCACAACCTCTTACATCACGCTGCATGCGGACTACGACATCAATAAGGCGGACCGCTTTCAGGAGTCTTATACATGGTCCTCTACTTCAACTTCTCCGTCGTCAATAAGAATAAGGACCCGGTTCAGCAAAGCTTCAATGACTAATGTGTCGATCACATCGAATAGTTTTCCGAGCGCTACAGTCACCTACTGCCAGCCCCATTCATCGCCAGAATGGCGAAAAAACGGCCTATGAGAAGCTTCGGTTGATGGCAACTCGCGCCCCACGGCGGGATCACACTGAAAAAGCTCGTGCTCATCTTCAAAGGCTGGCATCTGGTGCATCGCTGCGAAGCGGAGTAGGCGGGCTGCCCGCGCTCCCAGCCTGTGAACTGAACCTCTTGCCCCGGTGGCCTGTTTGGTTTCCGGCATTATGTTGCCTCACGGCCCCGATAGGAACACCCCAAGCGTCGCGTGATCAAGGAAAACTGAGTATGGCTGGCCCGCAAGATCGTAAGGATGACACCTTCTCCCGCAAGGAGGTCTACGGCTCAGGCCACAAGCGGCGCAAGAGTTGGGCCGCGCAGCGCCGCGAACGAACCTTCCAAGACTGGTATGGCCCGCAGGGTGCGGACCTGGAGATCGAAGGACGACAGCCCCCGCCCCAACAACTCGCCGACCTAATCGGCGCCGAATTGGTCGGCATGAACGCGGACAATCACCAGCTCATGCGCAGCCTCATGGACGCATGGGAAGATCTAATCCCTCCAGAAATTTCCAGCATCGCCGGCCCGCAGCGGTTCTATCGCGGCTGCCTCTACATCGAGGTCTGGGAGCAAAGCTGGATCTTCATTCTCCGCACCCGCCATGAACGCGAGCTGATGGCCATTTTGCGGCGGCATTCACAAGGGCGCATTCGGCGCATTCAGTTTGTCCCCGGCGGCAGCACCAACACCAAAAAACCACGTTTCACATGAATATCGGGCTCTTCGTCCCCTGCTTTATCGACCAGCTTCATCCCCCAGCCGCAATCGCCACCCTGCGCCTGCTCGAGCACTACGGGCACTCGGTAGCCTATCCTGAATCACAAGTCTGCTGCGGCCAGCCAGTGATCAATGCGGGACAGTCTGACATCGCCGAATATGCAGCCAGATTTGAAACCTCGTTCGAGCAGTATGACGCCATCGTCTGCCCATCGGCGAGTTGCGTCGCCACCATTCGCCATCTTTATCCGCAGCTTACCAGCCGCTGCGCAGCGGTAGTCGAAAAGACCTACGAGCTGTGCGAGTTTCTGGTGGATAAGCTGGCCGTGGCATCAGTGCCGGGGCGTTGCGGAGATCGCATCGCCGTCCACCAAAGTTGCCATGGCTTGCGCGAGCTCCGCCTTGGCCCTGCCTCGGAGTTACTCGGCGAGCACCTGCCGCAGCCAACAGATCGCCTGAAACAGCTGCTGGGGATGATCCCCGACGTGCAGCTGGTGACGCCGGCCCGGCCCGACGAGTGCTGCGGCTTCGGTGGCATGTTTTCCGTAGTCGAAGAGACCGTCTCCTGCCTCTCCGGTAATGCCCGTCTGAAAGCCTGCCTGGACGTAAAGGCAGACATCGTCACCGCTACGGATTGGTCCTGCCTCATGCATCTGCAGGGCCTGGCTCAGCGCCAAAAGCTACCCCTGCGCTTTCAGCACGCAGCCGAGATCCTCGCCGGAGATCTGTCATGAAGGGCCATCCTGAACGGGCTGCGGAATTCGCAAAAGACGCGACTCGCGTCGAGACCACCGACCGGAATATGTGGACGGCCCGCTCGTCCCGTGATCGGGCGCGAGCCGCCGTTCCTGACTGGGAAGAGTTGCGAACCGCTGCCAGCACGATCAAGGCGCACACCATGTCTCGGCTCGACCACTACCTCACGCAGTTTGCGGACTCCGCAACTGCCAACGGGATTCACGTGCATTGGGCCAAAGATGCCGAAGAGCATAACCAAATCGTGCTGAAGCTGCTGCGCGAGGCAGAAGTGACCGAAGTGGTCAAGAGTAAATCGATGCTCACCGAAGAGTGCGAACTGAACCCGTTTCTCGAGCGCAACGGCATTCCCGTGATCGACACCGATCTCGGCGAACGCGTCGTGCAATTGCGCGAGGAAGCGCCCAGCCACATCGTCACCCCGGCGATCCATCTCAATCGCGGCCAGATCGCCCAGACCCTTGCCGAGCACCTGCACAGCGACCCTGATAACGATGACCCACACTACCTCACCAGCGTCGTCAGCAAAGACCTGCGCGGGCGCATTCACCGCTCCAAGGTCGCGCTCACCGGCGTGAACTACGCGGTCGCAGAGTTGGGCGGCATCGTAATCTGCACCAATGAAGGAAACGTCGACCTAGCCGTCGCCACCAGCGACATCCACATTGCCAGCATGGGCATCGAGAAGATCATCCCGCGCCTTGCCGATCTGCCGGTCTTTCTACGCTTGCTGGCGCGCTCCGCCACCGGCATGCCGAGCACGATTTATACCAGCCATTTCACCGGCCCGCGCCAAGACAGCACCATGCATGTGATCATCGTCGATAACGGGCGCAGCCAGCTCCTGGCGGACGAAGACCACCGGGAAGCACTGCACTGCATTCGCTGTGGTGCCTGCGCGAACACCTGCCATGTCACCCGCCGCGGCGGTGGCCACGCCTATGACTTTTCCACCAGCGGGCCGATCGGCAGCATCGTCGCCCCGGCGCGCGATCACGATCGCTACGGCTCGCTGCCCTTCGCCTGCACCCTCTGCGGCTCCTGTAGCGATGTCTGCCCGGTGCGGATTCCGCTGCATCGCCTGCATCTGTCCTGGCGACGACGGTTGCTCTCACAAGGCCATGTCTCCGCCGACAAGCGCCGCCTGCTGGCGCAAATGAACATGGTTTTGCGAACTCCGCAACGCTACCGACTTGCTGGCAAAGCACTGCGGACCGCGCTGCGCATCGCCCCCGGATTGCTCGCACGCCTGTCCCCCTGGGGCAAGCAGCGCGATCTGCCCCCAGCGCCACCGGAGTCGTTTCGAGACTGGTACCGGAAGCACCGCAAATGAGCCGCGACGCCGTTCTCAACGCGGTCCGCGCGGGCAAGCCCCCGAAACTGCCGCTCCCGCCGCCCTATTCAGCGCCCGAGCGCGCAGACGACCCAGTTGCGGAGTTCGCACGGATCCTGACAATCGTCGGCGGCCACTGGCATGTGGCGACCGACCTGGCGACGACGCTTGCCGAGATTACGGGGCCACTCGCTGAGCATGGCCCGGTCCTAGATTGCACCAGCGCCGAGACGTCAGAATTTGCGAAGTCCGCAACGCCGCGGAGTGCGGTCATTGTCGAGGGAAGAGTAGGGGTTGCCGAGATGGGGGCGGTCTGGGTGGGCCCGACCCTGCTGGCGCGGGCCTACTTGCCGGTGGTCTGCCATGCGCTCGTGGTGGTGATCACGCGCGAAGCGATCGTTCATTCGCTGCACGA
>Ga0115566_10000187_pt1 | contig 52445 bp, 39 predicted proteins | sample COGITO_mtgs_1204_3_FD_87173 | JGI IMG/M metagenome (GOLD analysis project Ga0115566, IMG submission 87173) | Pelagic marine microbial communities from North Sea - COGITO_mtgs_120405 | ecosystem: Environmental > Aquatic > Marine > Epipelagic | place: Germany:Helgoland, sampling site Kabeltonne...
CGCCGAGAACCCACTGAGCGATGGCCTATACAGGTCATTCATGGACATCGCGATCGCGCGCACAGACCACATCCACGCGCGCGTGGGGCATCTGCATGGCCCGCAGGTATCAGATCCGCGGATTGGTGAGGGCTTGCGCTGGACCGAGCATTTCGAGGCCTGGTGGGATGCCATCATCGAAGCACGCCTGGCTGAGGGCCGCGAAATCATGACGGTGAACCCGGAACTCGGGCCGCCCGCGTATCAGCCCACCCACCCGGTGACCGGCGAACCGTTGTCCGATATCTGGGAATGCTGTCAGTTTATTGTCGAGCGATTTCGCGAGCGCTGGGCTGGCCGCGTAGAGCTCAGCTAGCAGTGTGCTGCCTGCGGTAGCTTGGGGGCCCCTGAATCGCAGTTCCCTACGTGGCTTGTTCGGCTATGACGCCATCGTCGTGTCTCTCCGTTTCAACTATGTTTGGGGTCGCTGGAGTCATTGCAGATGAATTTGGGCTAAGAAAATGCTGATTATCGCCTCGAGCATCATCTTTATTTCAGCCGTATAGCGCGGGTTTCCTCATCGGTAGCCCACCTGATTTCGGCTCGGCTTCTCGGAGGGATAGGCGCAGGAGTGGCTGCCACGGTGTGAGGCCTTGAAAGAGTAGATGGCTCAGTGCTCAGCGTCAAAATTCCCATCAATGGCATGGGCTCGCAGCTGACGGCCTTGGCTCAGGCCCTATTTTCTGTCGCCGCATCAGTAGTAATCGAAAGAAAAGTGGCTCTGCCCCCGTGAAAGTTTCTATCGGTGAGCGACGGGGAACGGAGCTGTTCCGTGAAGTGGGGGGCATTGTAATGAAGCCGACAGTCGCCGCATGTTTGGCCTTGTCTCCGGGGACACGGTGGTCCCGCCCATTCGCGGAGGTAGGTGCTTCTCTTAGGGTAACGAGCGGCCCGCCTTCACGGGCCGATAATTGGCACCTTGGGCATCGTGGAGTCTCTACGATGCCGTTTGGATCGCAGATGAATGAAGGGACCGTGACCTGCAGCGTCGGTGGCAGGTCCCTCATGAGGCGCTGCGGCCGGCGAGGCCCGCAACGGCGTGAAGCGCATCAAAGTAGCGCCGGTAGCCAGCGGCGAGAACCGGCAAGTGGCCGGGGGCTTGGACAGATTACTGGGTGGCAATCGGGCCCCTCGGCGCGGCCTCCCGCGGGCCTTCCGCGATGCATCGAAATTACTGGCCGTTCAGGCAGGAATCAGGCAGGACAAAGAGAAGGTTTCGGCCATTTTTTTTGCCAAAATGGGAAGATTACTTAACCAGTTAGCTGCCAATAGGTTACGATGATTTTTGTGGGGTAGAGTTTGTCTGTCTGGGTTGCGGAGTCGCTTGCCCTCGCTAGATTGATCTCATCAACGTTCTGCGCAGCTAATCGTATTCACAATTGGCGAGCATACCCCACCCATTTGTCTGGAGTTTTTCGCAGCACATGCAGCACGATTCACTATGGGACAAAACACGCATTGAGCTGATCGAACGGCTCGATCGTGATACGTATGAGCGGTACCTCGCGGGTGTCGTGCCACTGTCATACAGCAACGAGAAAGGCCTGTTTGTCTTGGGCACGCAGAACGATCTGCTGACCATGTGGCTGGAGTCGAACTACGGCGCGTTGATTGCCGAGATTGTGGGTGAGATCCTTTCATGCCGAGTGGCCGTCCATTTCCAGAAGTACGTGGCCGAGACCGACGGGGCAATCGCTGTCCCGGCTAACGAGCCTAGAGCGCAATCACCAGCACCCGTGCGCAAAGCCGCGGCCCGTCCACGTGGCGGTCCAAAGACAAAGCCGTCAACGCGTCGGGCTCCGTCTACGAAGTCCGCAGCTGCGGAGCCGGAAGAACGCACAATTCGCCCGGATTACACCTTTGATTCTTTTGTGGTCGGGGACAATGCGCGGACCGCGTTTGCCGCTGCGACTGCGGTGTCTGATAACCCGGGAAGGGTCTACAACCCGCTATTCCTCTATGGCCGAGTTGGCCTGGGCAAGACGCACCTGCTGCAAGCCATCGGCAATACGCTTTACGATCGTCGCAAACGCGCCAAGGTCTGCTACTTGACCAGCGAGGAGTTCGTGAATCGCTACGTCGAGGCGCTGCAGGCTGGCACACTTACGAAGTTTCGGCGCCAGATGCGCAGTCTCGATATGCTGCTGATCGATGACATCCAGTTCCTCGAAGGCAAGGTGAGCTCCTCAGAGGAGTTCTTCCATACCTTCAATGCCTTACACAACGCGCACAAGCAGATCGTGTTTACTGCGGACCGCACGCCTGCGCAGCTCAATGGCTTGGACGATCGCATGGTCTCACGTTTTGGCGGTGGCCTGCACGAAGAGCTGCACGCCCCAGATTTTGAGACGCGCGCTGCGATTCTGCGGACCAAGCAGGAGCATCACAAGAAGAAGCTGTCGGATGACGTCATCTACTTGATTGCCCGCCGGGTCCGGTCCAACATTCGCAATCTCGAGAGCGCACTGACCAAGCTGGTGATGAATATGACGGCGTTTGGCGGAGAAATGACCGTCACTCGCGCTGAGGAGTTGTTGGCCGATAAGTTTGATGCGGAGGTCGCCCAGCAGGTTAATATCGCGACCATCCAGAAGCAGGTCGCGAGCTATTTTGAGATCCGTCTGGGGGAGATGTTGAGTGTGAAGCGTCCGCGGAACATCGCTGAACCGCGGATGGTAGCCATGTATCTTTCGCGCCAGATGACCGATCAGTCGCTACCAGCGATTGGCAAGTCCTTTGAGCGGAACCACGCCACCGTAATCCACGCCATTGACCGGATCGAGAACAAGATGGCCAAGGACGAGAACTTCCGCTCGATCGTGAATCAGCTGGAACGCCAGCTGCGAAGCTAGCCTATGTTTTCGCTGCGAGTCAGCGCCTATCTTGCGCTGCGTTACCTTTCTCCGCGTCGTTCTCCGGTTTCTTGGATCACGCTTCTGTTATCTGTGCTTGGCCCAATGCTGGGCGTGGCGCTGCTGATTGTGGTCTTGGCCGTGATGGCCGGTTTCAACGAGAATATCCGGGCTAAGATTCTTGGCGTGCAGGCGCACCTGCAGCTGTTGCCGATGAACGCGGCCTACATCGAAGACCCAGAGCCTGTTTTGCTGCGACTGGAAGAGCTCGGCCTGGCTGCGGCCCCGGTCGTGACGGGCCCCGTCCCGATCCAGTTGGAAGAGACTGGTGTGTTCGACATCAAGTTTATCCGTGGGATCGATCCGGAACGGGAACCCAGGGTGTCGCAGCTCGAGAATGCGCTAGATACCGGGAGTTTGGCGCTGAGGGAGGATGAGTTGTTGATCGGCAGGCCGACCGCGTACAAGCTTGGCTTGGGCATCGGCGACAAGCTGATCATACATGCACCGGCCAAGCTGAGCCGCATGGTCGATCTGAAACGTGGTGAGCCAACGAATGACGTGCCGAGTGAAGTCTACGTTCCGGATGAGTTGACGGTTAGCGGCATCTTTAGCCTCGGCATGCATGACTATGACTCCTCGGTGATCATCTGTCACCTGGAGCGGGCCGATGATTTGTTCGGCTACCCCTGGGGTGCTGCGACCGCGATCCAGCTGAATACCGAGGATCCGTTCAAGCTGCGCGAGATTACACAGCAGCTTCAGCAGGATCCGGCATTTTCCGGGCTGTCTGTGCTCACCTGGCAACAGGCGAATCGACAGCTCTTCGATGCCCTACAGGTCGAGAAGAATATGATGTTCTTCCTGCTGATCCCGATCACCGTGGTCGCTGCCTTTGGCATCTTTACCACGCTGATCACGGTAGTCGTGCGCAAAACCCGTGAGATCGGTATTCTCAAGGCGATTGGCACAACGCCACCCACGATCTGGCTGATTTTCGTGATTCAAGGCACACTGGTGGGCTTGGTCGGCAATGTAGGCGGAACCATTTTGGGGCTGCAGATCATCAAGTATCGCGACGACCTGGCGGAGCTGCTTAGCCGCCTTTGGGGGGTGGAGATTTTTCCGCAGGAGCTGTACAAGCTGAGTGAGATTCCAGCCAAGGTGATCAGTGCTGACGTGACCACGATTCTGGTCAGCGCCCAGCTCATCTGCATTCTAGCCTCTTTTTTCCCGGCCTTCTACGCGTCCTTCCTACGTCCTGCCGATGCCCTGCATACGGGGGTTGAGTGATGCCCGCACTGGTGGTTACGGATCTGCACAAGAGCTTTCGACTCAAGCGCAACAAGTTACCAATTCTGCGGGCGCTGAACCTGACGGTTGAGGAAGGCGAGTTTGTGGTGCTGTGCGGAAGTTCCGGCTGCGGTAAGACCACGCTGTTACATCTACTGGGCGCAATGGACCGCCCGGATCGCGGAGAAATTCAGTGTCTGGGGCGGAACCTGACCAGCTTAGGGATGCTTGGTCGAGCCCGGCTGCGTGCGCATCACCTCAGCTTTGTCTTTCAGTCCTTTCAGCTACTGAACGAGTTCACCGCGCTTGAAAATGTAGCGCTGGCGGGGCGCGTCGCCGGTCGCTCTGCCCGAGTGAGTCGGGATCGGGCCGCAGAGCTGCTGGGCAGCGTCGGGTTGGGCGATCGCATCGATCACTTGCCTACTGAGCTGTCCGGAGGCGAGCAACAGCGCGTGGCCATCGCCCGCTCGCTGATGAATGATCCGGAGTTGATCCTGGCGGACGAGCCGACCGGGAATCTTGATGACGCCAGCAGCGAGCAGGTTTTGAGCTCGCTACATGCTCTGCAGAAAGAGGGCAAGACCATCGTCATGGTCACCCATGACCGCCGGCTCGGCAAAGCCGCCGACCGCGTCCTCGAATTGCAGGACGGCACGCTCATCGGCGGATGATTTCACGCCTCTTGGCGCTTTGCTTTGCAGACGACCACAGCGGCGAGAGACAGTCTGCTTATTTTCCAGGCTGGATGTTTGTCGTACTTGCGACTCTGTTCCCAGCCGGTAGCTCGCTGTTGAAGCTGTATGCCTTTCCGGCTCTGCAGGCCAGAGAACGGGTTTCATTGCCATAGCTCACCGTGATACGGTCAACACGTCCTGCGTACAGGGTGACACACGCAAGTCTGCCATCGCTCGAGGCGATGTCGAACGTCTGCCCACCTCGGACCAGTACCGCATTGATCGATTATTCGGTATATTCGGTCGGCCAGTAGCACGAGAAAGGCGATGTTCGCTTCCCCGTGCGTCGTCCCATACGTAAAACATCTTTTCATTGCACACCTCCAATCTTCTCCCGCTCTTCGAGGGCGGCTTCGATGAGACGGCGCGTGCGTTCGTTTTCTCGCTGGAGTTGTTCTTCGCTGGGAAGGCTGGCCAGGTATTTGGAGGCAAAGATCTGATTGCGGTCGTTCAGCACGGGATCGCGGGACACAGTGTCGGATTTTTCGGTACAGAGAATGCGGCCATGGTCGAGGTTTTCCCCTTGAATGTTCCGATGGTGTAGGTGAGGAATCGGACGATGCAGCCATCTTCGGTCCATTCTCGCACAATCCGCATATCCAGCGGTTCACGAGCTGGATCATAGTCGGTCCATAGCGCCTCGGGCGTCTGCGGGAGGGGGTCAAGGCTCAGCGGCGGCAGGCTCTCGGCAAGCTGCTCACCACGTGCCAGAACGGAGAGTGCAAGCGAACAGAGAATCATCAGGTACGGGGGGTGACCATGGTCGCATCCAAGCTGAAATTGTTGAGTAGTAGAAACCGTGCGATGGGCACGAGATTGCTCCGCTGGGGCACGCCGCTTCAGTAGCACTATGATCGTGGCCTGAAGGTCAGGACATCTCCGGCCTCAAAGTCGAAGTACAACCAGTCGTCTTTGTCGTCCATCGCGACGCCGAGACTACCAGCGTCAGAGCCGCTGTGGACCGGCTGCAGACCGCGCGTGTGTGAGCCCCGTATAACCGCAAGATTACCCAGCTCTGGCGGGCAGTCCCCAAGGGGAATTCAAGTCGTCCACGTCTCCTCTGTGCCGTCGATGTAAACGGCGTCTTGGTGTGGTGTTGTAGGCGCAACGTTGCGGGCAGGGAAAATCATGCGGCTGTTATTTCGACAAGTACGCGCGCATCGCCCGTCCGATCTCGTTTCTGGAGCACAGAGGCGTTACGCTTACACTCGGGGACGACGCGAGTCGTACGAACCGTGCCCCAGACCTCAGCCGGTGCACCCAAGTAATTCGCTCTGCTACGTGCCGGAAATGGAATATCCAACAGCCAACAGCCGGAGCGAAGCGGAGACAGGCGAAGCGAATAATTTCCAATTTTCAAATGAAGACTATGCCACGCCACACTGGGAGGTTTATTGAGGTACGGAGCGAGTATTTCGTTCTGACACTATCAGATTTGCCAACGCAGTCGCTATAAGGAAACACATCTACGAAGACACTCGTACCAGCTCTGCTGACCTTCGGTCCCATCATGATGGTGATCGGGCTCAGCGGCAGGTCAAATACAGTGGGCACCATGATCGCCTACGCGGGGGCGCTGATGCTCTCTGTGGGCGGGGCATATCTGTTCAGCCAAGTAATCCGCCTGCGAGATCACAAAGAAGAAACTGAGAAATGAACCGCATATGACAACCAGACTACTGCATGAAGACGCTCATCGTATTACTGGCAGTTGTGCTGTCAATGATCGTGCCGACAAGCTCAGCGAAGGATAAGCCCCCAGCTCCGGAGAAGACGATGAAGCCTGCCAAGTCGCCAGTACAAGACCCGCCGTGAGCTGTGGGGATGCCAGCAACCCGCGCCAGATCAGCGCGCAGGGATCCACAGGTCGAGGTGATAGGTGGTTGCCGCAGGGAACTGCTCGGCGGACAGGAGGCTGGAGAGACGCACCCACTGGCCAGCCGCTGGCTAATCACGGTAGGCGTAGCCGAGCAGAGACTTCCAGTTTGAGCCGCCTTCGTTGAGGATTTAGCTGGTGCCGTGGCGCTCGTAGTAGTCGTGCTATGGATGCGACTCGGGGAGCCCAAAGCCCAAGGGCACTCGCTCGACGAAGATGTAGAGATCCGACCTGATGACTTCCTGGCCAGTATCGGTGTCCTCGATCAAAAACAAGTGCTTGTCACGGACGCAGACTAAGGCCAAGCCCGGGCTATCCGGCGCTTCGGTAGCGCAACTCCCAGCCACCGGTAGCGACAGCCTAACCAGCATAGCAGACCGACGCAGGCTCCCCATCTCCTCCCGCTTACCTGTCGTCGTCAAGGCACAATGATGGATATCGGTTGTCCCGGAGCCGCGGGCTCCGCGACATATATCGTTCGGCGCAAGTCGGAATTCTGACTCCCGGGGCTGCAAGGCGCCCACCACGATTGGCTTGACGGGTCCATATGTTAGTGAAGCGCTAGAAGAAGAGCAGAGTCCAGTAGATTCCCCAATGGCTTCTCACGCCCGAGCTCTGCCACCAGGCTGTGGGCAGTCCAGGTTTAAGTTTACTGCGTCACCACAACGTCTTTCGCACGGGATGTGGGGGTAACGGCCAGGTCCACGATCTTGCCATCCTGGACGCGGCCTTCGATCACGGTTTTATAGGGCGCATGCAGCCGGAATTTCACGTTCCAGTCTTTCGGCCAGGCGGGGCGCAGGTAGATCTTCTTACCCTCGGTCTGCAGAAGCATGGCTTGGAAGGCTTTCATGAGCACGCCGCCGTGATCCTGATCGGGAATCCAGTCCATGTTCGGCCCCCAGAAGGCGGGAAAGCGCGACCCTTTGTGATGGTTGCGGGCCCGGCCGACCAAGTTTTCGCGGGCCTCGTCGGCAAGCCCGAGGTAGGCCATGAAGATCTCATCCTGGCGCCAGCCGTTGTTGCCGCGGGCCGGGCGATGATGCAAGGTCCGGCGGCCCATTTCAGCATTGGGTTTTTCGAAGGAGGAAAGCCGAAACGGAAAGACACAGTAGAGCTCTGGAACTTCTCCGTTCTTACACATGGCGAAGGCCTCTGCTGGGGCAAAGATGGTCTCGCCCTTGTGCTCGCGGGTGGGAAGATCCGGTAGCTTCGCCTGCACCTGCGTCCAGTACGCTCGCATGGCAGCCGTGGTCAAGTGCTCGGGCAGGCCAAGCAGACGATTGGTGACGGCATGCATGCCCGCGACTGGATCCATCGGATTGGTGCATTCCCACCAGGTTTCTAGTGCCTGAGCCGGATGCATCACTAACTTCCCATTCTTATCGACGTCGTAGTGCTCGACGAAGAAGGTCAGGATCTCGGTGGCGAAGGGAATGGTGGTGTCCTTGAGGAAGGCTTCGTCGAGGGTGTGTTCGTAGCGATCAAGCATCATGAAACTCATCTCAAGCCCAGAGACCCATTCCCACTTGTGGTAGCGGTTATCTTGGAGCTTGTCTTCCCGCTCTTCGAAGGGCGTCTCGCCATAGGTCTCGGCAAACATTTCGCCCCAGAAGTACATGCACTCGGGCACATAGATCCCGCCGTGGCCGGTATGCCTCCGGGTGCGGTACTTGTGATACTCAAAGAGATCCTGGCAGTACATTTTGTAGAGTGGATCTGTCATCTCTACATCGCCGGACGTCAGCATGCTGATATAGGGCAGGCGCGTGTTTTGCCACCAGTAGCCTGGCCCCCAACGGCGGTAATCCGGGCCCCGACTCTTGTCGTTTTCAATCCCGTCTACGGTGAAGATAGACCCGTTGAATTTGATGGGATACGCCCCGCGTCCGGCGCAGGCATTGATGTAACGCTGCAGCGCATACGCCCGGCTGAGCACAAAGGCATCGCTTGCGGGTTTGTCGTCTTTCGGGCCGGCCACTTGCTGCCCATCGAGGAACAGCCTGGCCTGCCCGGTTGCACCGTTCAGAACGGCCACCACATGCTGCCATTGGTTCGCTTTCAGGCAGCCACTTGCATTGAGTTGCTGCGCACCCACGATCAGGCGCAGGCTGTTTTTAGGATGTGTATCGAGCAGCAGCCCATCATCGCTGCCAGGCATGGTCTTATCGAGCAGACGTACACTCTCGGTGAGGCTGTCCGGGTGAATCCACAGCTCTGCCGTCAGTGACGTCGCGTCGGTCCAGCGAGCGGAATTCTGAAGCTCAGAATGGTTGGCGGGCGTACCGCTGAACAGGACTTCGCTGCTGTCCGTTGTCGCTCGATCTGAGCGGGTCTTGGCACGCTGTTGGATCTCGTCAGCGCTCAGGGTGCGCGTCAGGATCGTGCTCGGGCCAAATTGGCCGGTAAATTTGTTGCCGCCATTCGGGTTGATGCCGAAGCGGACGTTGAGGGTGTTGGAGGGAACCAGGCTCGTCGCCTTGGCCAGCTCCTCTGAGCCTGACGTTGCGTGGATCCAGCTGCGCTGCCAGAAGGCTTGCCACCACGCTTCGTGATCGGCACGCCGCTTGGCGAGTGGAACCGCCTGTGTCTCCGCGATCACCTGCTCCGTCGCGGCCAGCCATTCGGCTTCCGTGGCGGGATGTTCGGTGTGTACGTAGAGATCGAACCGATGGCTCTTCGCTCGTGAGGATAGCAGGTGGGTGTCATCCAGTCTCTTGGCATTGTCCGCTTTGATGATGGCGCCGAACGTCCTGTGGAGCAGCGGGTCGAGTCGCTCAAAGTCAGCCATGCCCTGGATCTTTGCATGCATCGCGGGGCCGACCGACTTGATATTGCGGTGATACCAGCCAATCCTGCCTTCTTGATTGTGGAGAAGGTTATCTGGCTCCATCACTGTGGGGCCCAAATTGCCCCACTTTTCGCCAGGCCTGGGGCGAAACAGATGAACGTCGCTGCATTCCCAGGAGCTGGGAATCGACACTTGCTCCGTGCGCCAGAGTTCGATTGCAGCAGTCGCCTCCGTGTCCTTCGGGCCGTCGATTTCGGCATGAATCACCGAGTGATTCGCATCCGCCCAGAGGCGAATCTCCGTCTCTCCGCAGCGGGCCTTGAGCGTACCATCGACCAGACTCAGCGTTTGCAGAAAGTCGTCGGTGGCAGGTGCGGGGTTCAGGGTGATGCGGACGCGGCCTACCTTCAGCAGCCGTCCGTTATCGCCCCAGGAATCGGTGCGGGAAATGTAGAAGACCAGATCGCCGTTCGGTTCAATCCAGGCATTCAACCCGGTGGATCCGTTGCCCAGCGGCGTGGACCCGTGCTCGTCTTTGCTGGGACTCGCCCAGACCACATTATAGCGCTCAGGTGAGAACATGGGTTCGATCGCATTCTTTAGGGTTGGTTCTGACGAAACTGACAGTGTGCTGGCGAGGAGTAGGGCCAGCGTTGGGAGAAGGGGAGAGTTCATGCTTCATGCCTTAATTACGGAATGCGTCGCCAGGTTGCGTAGGCGGGGCTCTGCTTTTGCCTGTGATGGCGAGTCTGAGAGGTCTAGGCTAAACGTGCTGTCTTCGGTATCGGGTGGCCAATGCCAGTTTATGCTCGTGAATCGTCACGTCGTACTCGGCGGGGGCCCCATGTGAGCCACCACCGCGTCGCCTTCTCCCCAGGACCGGGCCCGATGTCTATCTGAAGCGGATCAGCGTGGCTTGCGGGGGTTGCGGTACCAGGTTGACGTGAAACGTGCGATCAAAACTGTGCAGGGCGAGGTTGCTGTCGTCCGGAATCGTGCCGCCACTTGTGCCGCTGGAGTAGCCGGTGCCGTCTGCGTAGCTCGAGCCGGCTGTACCCTCCAGGCGCCACCCCCAGAATGAAGGGGTGTTGTCGTGCAGGATGTCTATGGCGTACGTCGTGTTCGAACTGAGGGTGACCGGGCTGCTGAACTCCATGGTCCACCAGTCGCTTTGCGTAAACGTCTCGCCGACGACAGACGACTCAGTCACCAGCGGGGTGAAAACGCCCCCGGAGACTGTCCCGACGCGGAAGGTGTACTGCTGGTCATCGGCCGCAGCATTCCCCCCACTGGTATGAGACTTAAAGGAAAAGGCATCAAGGGTGTAGCCCAGCGCATTGACTCCCGTGGTGAAGCTCTGGCCCATGGCCGGCCGGCCACCCCAGACATCGCCCTCGTCCGCTGCGTGCCCGGTGCCACCGGCCAACTGCGAGATATCGGCATTATCGACGGTAGGTGCGGTTCCGTTCAGCGAGATGCTGGCAGCCTGGGCGGTCATCGCCGCTACGACTAGGCCCGCAAACAGTTTTACTCTAATCTTCATGATGATTCCTCTTTACGCTCTCTTTGCTCACTGAAGTCCCACGATACCCACAAAGCGACACGTACCCGGGAAAGGGGCACCAGGAACTCTAGCCGACCGTCCAAATATTGAAGGCAAAGGCATTTACCCCGCCGTTGCCATCACACTGAGGTAGTCATGTCTGGGGCATTAATCATAGCATTCCTCACGCACGCCAGCAAATTGAGAGGCTGATCAATGAGCTTGACTTTTTGATCACCCTCCTTTGGCAGGTATGCTGTATCGATTCAGGATCGTCACGTATGAGAGCGGAACATGTATTTCGGCCCATGGAAGGGCTATCTCGCGTAATGCCTTTCCCGCCCACGGTTAGCGCGCTGGGCTATCTTCCCGTGAAGACAAACTGGGTGCAGGGCGAGTTCGACCGCATTGTCTTTTGCTTCATTCTGAAGGGAGAGGGACGGCTGTATTATGGGAACCGCGAGTATGCCGTTCAAGCACCATGCGTTCTTGCCGGGTGGCCCGGGGTTTACCTGGAGTACGGGCCCAAACCGGAGGGGGCATCTTGGGAAGAGCTTTATCTGGACTACAGTTTCGAACTGACCCCGCTGTTCGAAACATGGGGCATCAGCCCGGCCCAGCATCCAGCGTGGCCGATCGCATCGGACCACGTGGTACGCCGCTTGGCTGATGAGTTGATCGGCTACGCCAGGGACGTAGAAGCGAGAGGGGCTCCCGACCGCATCGACCGCATTTGCCACCGGCTACTGTTGGAATCCGTGCTTGCACAGCCAGCAATGCCGGACACCCCGTACGATGCCATGCTGGATCAACTTCGCGGTCGCGTGATGGCCCAGCTCTACCTTGCGCATGACACCAAGGCCCTGGCCGGGGAATGCAGCATGACGGAGGTCACCTTCCGCCGCTACTGGAAACGGCGTTACGGGCTCCCGTTCAAGCACGACCTGATCAACATGCGCATGCAGGAGGCGTGCCGCCTGCTCGTGCGCACCAAGCTGGAGGTTAAGGAAATTGCCACCCGCGTCGGATTTACCGATCCCCACTACTTCTCTCACCGCTTCACTACCCTGATCGGCACACCCGCCACCAAATACCGTAATGGCTTCGGCAGCTGATAAGAAATTTGCTTCCCAAACTCCCGGGCAACACGCCTGCTGGGGGCGCCTCATCCGAAAGATCTGTCAACGTTCCGTGCGATCAAGCCTGCGTTTCACCTACTCTCCAGAAGACATCATGCGTACCGGTCCGAGGAGCTCGGCGGCTGGGCGCCATGCCAAGCTCGATGTCGCCATCGTCTTTGGCACCAAGGAATACGCCAAAAACAGACACCAGACTCGGGTCGTGTTCAACCCGCAAGACTAGGTTTACCACAAACTGAACATATTGCTGCCAGACATCGAAACAGACTGGCCAGCCCACTCTACCCTTACACAGGAGTTGATCCTCGTCGTCAAGGCACAATGATGGATATCGGTTGTCCCCAAGCCGCAGGCTCATCCTCCAAGGGCGCCTTGACCGGCGGGACGATGCCCACTTTCCACAAGGCGTTCACATCGACACAGCCTTTGATGATCTCCTTGCTGCCGGTCAGCCAGGAGCCGCTGCCGATGGAGAACACCAACGGGGCAGGCTTGACGTTCGAAGCGGACTGCACCTTCCAGAAATCAAGCACCTGACGCTCATGCGTCCCATAGCGGATGTCGGCCACGGTCGGCTTCGGCGTCGATGCATGATACGCGGGGCGCGGCTTTGCCAGGCGCACGCCAAGCGCCTACCCCGTTTCTGCTGCGGAACCGCGCCGAGGTCTTTCAGGCCCGTTCTGAGAATCACCCGTGGACTACTGAGCCGCGTGGGCTGTGCAAGCGCATATGAGCAGGCAGGTCAAGCCCACAAGGCGCTATGGTTGTGCCAGTCGGATTCCTTCTCCGGTCACTTCATTGTTACACGTACTGCTGGTCGACGCCCAACATGCCCACCCCCTATTCCTTGCTCTCGAGCAAGGCCGCCGCAATCACTTGGGCAACCGCAGCAGCAAGTCGATCGCGTCCCTTGCTTGTGTAGTGAACGTCGTTCTCGCCTCGTTGGTATTTCGCGCGGTCATCACCAATTACGGCGTAGAGGTTATTGATTCTCACCCCGTGTTTCTTCATCACCGCGCGCGCCGCGTCATTGAAGCGCTTCGCGCGCTCCTCGGTGACAACAAACTTCACCTTCCTTTCGGGGCCGATGCAAGGAGGCGTCGTCACGGCAAAGATCACTGTCGCGTTCGTCTTCTTTATCTTGGCAACGATACTGTCTAGGCTCGCAGCATAGGACTCGGGCGTTGCCTTTACATCCTGCGCCCAGCCATACCAGTCCCAAAGGCCGAAATTGAAATGGATCACGTCCCAGCCTACATCGCCGATCCAGCTTGCAACCTGCTCATCACCGAAGGCAGACCACCGGCAATTGGTGGTCGGGCGATGCACGTTCGCCCTCTCGCGCAGGAGATGGCGCACGCGCGGCGTGTAGCCGATCGAAATGGAGTCCCCGATGATCAGCACGCGGGGAAGCCCCACCTGATCGACCGGGTTGGCAAAGGGATGCTTGAATGGGTCCGTCTGGCCGCCGAAGCTGGTCAGTGAGCAGGCAAGCAAGCATGCAAGGAAGATGAGGATTCTGTATTTTAATTGTTTCATCCATGTCATGTTCGTGCCGTCTTCTCCCACGGGGCGATCCTGCCAAGCGTCAACTGTGGCGCCTTCGCGCTTACTGCGATCTTCGCATCGGTCCGAATCCTGCGAACGATGACCTGACACAGGCCCATGTAGGCCTGGCGCTGGTTGGTGAACTTGACTGGCTCGTGGCTGTACGGATTGCCGTTGCCCACCCCCAGGATCTCTCCCCCCACGGAGACCTCGAACTCCACCGTGTTGTCCGCCAACGGGCAGAGCGTCCCATCCGCATCCTGCACGGCTGCGTTGACCACGGCGATGTCCCCGATGACCTTGCTTGACAAAGCCAGTTGCGCCGGTTCCGACGCCGTTGCGGAGTTCGCACGGGAGGTCTCGGCGCCGGCCTGATCGTAGCCGATGGCTTCCAGTAGACCAGGCTCATAAGGGACCTGCCACTCGAGCCGGTCGTACGCGGGCATGGGCTCGCGGGCGATGATCCTGCCATTGAGGCGCAGTTCGATCTCGGCAGCATTGGAATAACAGCGTACCCGGATGGGCTCGCCTGCGCGTCCTGGCCAGTTCCAGTGCGGCATGAGGAAGGTATGCGGCGCGCCCGCGCGCCACCAGCATCTGAGGTACTGCGCCAGCTCCTTGCGGAATCCGCACAGGTCCAGCATGCCGAAGTGACTGATCACTGCTGGCCACCCATGCGGGGCCGTCTCGCCGCGGTAGTCGAAGCCGGTCCACAGAAACGTCCCCGCCAGGTGCGGTCGGCTGACGCAGTCCTGCCAGCATTCTTCGAGGCGGCTGCCATAGCCGGCGAATGTGGTCCCGTAGGCGCTGACGTAGTTCCGGTACGCCTCGCTCTCCCACGTCTGCTCGCGCTCGGCAAACTGCTTCAAAACCTCGATCCCGGTCGATTCGTACAGGCCCCGGGTCGTGAAACCACCCCACGACTCGGTCTGAATGAAGGGCCAGTCCGGGTACTTCTCATGGAAGCGATCGAAGTTCTCGCTGTCGCACCCGTGCCGGTAGTTCATGCCGAATACATCAAGGCGGAAACCGTTTGCCTCGAATAGCTCAGCTGCCTTGAACCAGTTCCCCACGACGGCGCACGTAGTGGGCCGGGTGGGATCCAGGCTGTGGACGAGCTGATGCAGCTTCTTGAACACCCGCGCCCCCACCGCGGTGGTCATGATAGGCTCTTCGTTGGCCAGACTCCAGAGGATGACGCAGGGATGATTCCGATCCCGCCGAATGGTATCCGCCACGTCGCGCAACAGCTCCTCGGCGCAACCGGGTAACCGGGTCTCTTCCATGATCAGCATGCCGTGCTTGTCACAGGCGTCCAGCAGCGCCGGGTCGGGCATATTGTGGCTGGTCCGGATGGCGTTGCAGCCCAGCGCCTTGAGCTGCAACACTCGCCACTCCTGCAGCTCCGGCGGCACGGCTACCCCCACACCGGCAAAGTCCTGATGACAGCATGTCCCCTTGATCTTCACCCGCTTGCCGTTGAGCAAGAAGCCATTCTTCGCACTGAAGCGGATTGACCGGAAGCCAAAGCACTCCTCGCAGCGGTCGATCGCCTCGCCATTCAGCCGCAGCGTCACCCGCAACTTGTACAACTGCGGATCTTCCAGACTCCACAGTTGCGGCTGGTCCACCTTAAGCCTCACGGTTGCCGTGCCCGTCTCCTGCGCAGCAACCGTGACCGCCCCTTCGCCTTGGGCGCCGGTCTTCAGCACCTCGGCCTCCACCGTCACCTGCGCCTTCTCGTACGACTCATTGGCGATGGTCGCAGCCAACTCGATCGCGCCGCTGTTCTTCGTCTGGATCTGCAGCCCCCGGTGCGCCACGTGTACCGCATCGGCGACGACCATCCGCGCGGCGCGGTAGATGCCGCCGCCCTGGTAACTCCACTGCTCCGTCTGCGTCGCATCTGCGAACACCGCAATCCGGTTGGGCTCCCCGTAATTGCACACTTCGCTGATGTCGTAGCGCACCGAAACATAGCCGCTCATCCGCCGCCCGATGAAATGCCCGTTCACGTACACCTGCGAGTCCCGATAGATCCCGTCGAACTCCACCAAGATTCGCTTGCCCAGATCCGTCTTCGCCAACTCGAAGTCTTTCACGTACCAGGCCTTGCCATACGGCAGGCTGCCAGTCTTCCAGGGCGCGTCTTCGGTGAACTCGCCCTCGATCAGAAAGTCATGCGGCAACTCGACCGTGCGCCAGCTTCCAATGTGTGGGTTGTCGGGCCGGCTGAGCGACTGCCACCCCGCCTTCTGCCACTGCCGTGGCTCCGGATTCGGGACATCGGGCAGCCCATGATCTCGACAGGCGACTTCGATCTCTTCATCCTTGCGGAAACGCCAGTTTGAATTGAAATCCATTACGCATCGCATAGTCTCGTTTCTCTCATTTCAGCTTACCGGTAATTCTGTGTAGCGTGTCCGAGCTAGCGACCTTCTTCCCGTCAGCGAAAACGGTCAGCCCCTTGCCCTTGCTGTATTTCTCACCTGTCTTATCCCAGATGATGGTCAGGATGCATCCGTGGTAGAGCACGTTGTCCAGACAGAAATAATCCCAGGTATTCTCGGGCAACAAAGGGTTCACCTCGACGATGTCATCGGCGCGCGGACGCAGCCCGACGAGGCCGGTGATAATCAGGTCGTTGTAGGTGGAGTGGTTGTAGTCCTTGCCGCGCTCGTAACCGCCCTTTCGGATAAACAGCTCGTTATTGGTCTTCTCCATCTCGAGCAGACGGGTACGGGAAATCCAGTCACCGGTGTACGGATTCAGGTTTTCATCGATCCACGGCACCACCTTGCCGTCTTCACGCTTCAGTTGGTGTGAACGCGTGTAGATGCCGAGTGTCTCAAAGTAGGCGTTGCGATCAATCACGTCCTGATCATAATTGTTGAGCAGGTTGGCCAGTCCCGTCAACACGCTGCAGGTGGCCAGGGGCCAACTCGGCCCGTTCCATTGGCACTCATGGCCCTCGTAGGAAAGCTGAAATTTCGGGTGTCGCTGTTCCGCAAAGGTCGGCCCGCAGGGCGCGTAGAATCCCTTGGGATCCATCAGATCCTTCCATCCTGCCTCATACCCGGAATCCGGCAGATTGAAATACCACGGCGTATAGCCGTAGAGTTCCCTGACCTCCCTGAGAGGCTTTCCCTCGGTCGCTAGAATCTTGAAGAATTGCGCCTCCTCGTCCCAGAGCTTCTCTTGTACGAGCTGCTTAATCTTGGCGGCTTTCTCTTCGAACCGATCGGTCTGCTCTGCGTTCCCGGCCATCCGGGAAATGGCAGCGACTGCTTTAGCGTCGCCATACATGAAACTGTTGATTGTGGGACGGAATCCATGCCCGCCGATTGAGAGTTCGCCGCCATCCAGGTCATCGATCTGCCAGTACAAGCCGTTGTCCCGTCTGCCAATGATATGCTCGCGGCAGGGCCATCCCTTCTCCCAGGCTTCGTAGTTCTTGACGAGATCCGGCAGCAGATCGACCAGAAAGTCTTCATTGGGCGTGACGAGATTGCGGTTGTAGTAGGCATCGGCAATCCAGAAGCTGTACGCTCGCAGGCTGCCGCCTTTGCGCAGCCAGAATGTCGCGTAATCGTCTAGGTATTGCGGATTCCGCAACCAGCGGCCTTCGTAGACGTGATGGGCCGCGGGGCAGTTGATGGTGTTGTGCTTGCCGGACCAGGGAACCTTGGGCAGGAATTCGGTGATGACGTAGCCGTCTTCGGTCGACTTCACATGCTTGCGGTAAGTCCACCAGCGAAAGTACCACGTTCGCTGGAAATCTTCATCCGGGCATTCAAACAGGGGGATGTTCAGCGCCAGAAAATTAAACGCATCCTTGTTCTTGATATTGGAGTACAGCTCTTCGTCATCCGCATTGAACTGCTCCAGGTAGCCTTTAAGCGTCTCGTGGTCCAAGACGAGCGGACCGCGGGTACTGGTCGTAACCGGGCCCAAGGGGAAAGGCAAAGGTGCGACTGGTGTATCCCATTCTTTCCCCTTCACTCAGACACCTTGCCAGGCAAGCGGGATGGTTTCACTCTCATCCGGACTAACCTCATCCTTGAACCGGGCAAGCCGCGATTCTACACCCTTTATCTGGGATGTGAATTCAGGGACCTCCGCCGGCGGATTCCAGCTGACATCCGCCGCAACCAGAAAATCCGGCAACCACTGGTCGAGCTGGTTTCCATGCCTTTGACAGGCAATGATCCCAATGAAGTTTTCTTTGCCGTTCCCCAGCATCGGCCATTCCGCAAGATTTCGAAATGCACCCTGATCGTAGCATTTCGAGCCGGGACGGCCTCCAGAGCTTGAGCCTGCCCCCATCAGCACCTTCTCTTTGCATCCGGGTTTAAGAAGTACATCAATTTTGTGGTGCTTGAGGTCTTTGGTTTGCCCCCCCTCCAGATCTCGATTCCCGTTGGACCACAGCGCCCGAATGACATCGCCTTTGTACTGTTCAGGCGTTTCTGGGGCATCGGCCCAGACAATCAATTTGGGTTCTTGATTGTGTTGTTTGGCAGTCTCAAGAAGCCTCCGCAGGAGCTCTCCCGAGTACTTCGCTCGTTTCGCCCTTGGTAGGAGAGGCTCATCCATTCCGAGATGGATGTAATTACAAGTCATGGCGGAAAACCATTCGGAGTAAATCGAGTCGAGCAGTGTAAAGGATCGTTCATCGGATGGCAGAAGATGCGCTCGACCAGCATCAATCATGAAGCAGCGCATCTCATAGCGCGGATAGTCAGAAATCTTGCAGCCTTTGACCTTCTTCGTGGCAACCAGCTGACGCAAGGTCGTGGCGCCGTGGAAAAGTCCCTGCGCGGTATTGGCCCTTATCGTTGCGCTGCCTTCGCCCACACGCAGCACATACCCCCCTTCTTTTCTTTTCACGGGTTCCAAGTAGAGGGAGCCGGCTTTGCTGGCACTCTGATTACCCAGAACCAGCGAAAAACTTTCCTCTTGTCTCTTTGGGACAATTTCCAAGTTGAGACCGTACTGTTCTTTCAGGAGTTTCGCCAATTGCGTGCCGGCATACTCGCCTTTGGCAGAACCGTCGCTGACCACAACGATCTTGGTCTGATCAGAAATCGTAAATGATTCCTGAGTCACTTCACATTGTTGCGGACGGGGCAGCAGTGTATCGCGAAGCGCCTTCGCTTCTGCAAATCCAGTGATTGTCATGATGGATAGCAGTCCTGTTAGCGGTGTCTTTTTCATATCGTGTCTCCCACCGCCTACCTTCCCACCCACAAATTCAGATGATACGTCGTGGGATCGGGGAACAGCGCATCGCCGACCGCATCGGACAGCCGGGTGTAAGAGCCGTCTGCCGGCTTCTCCACGTGTACATAGCCCAGCAGGCGTTTCCACCTGCCATTGTTCTTATCCCTTGAGTATCCAATAGCCTGAACTGTAGTAATCATAATGCGGATGCCCTTCCGGAACCCCCAAATCGACCTTTTTCTGGAGAACGAAGAGATAGGGATCGGTTGTGACAACTTCGCCCCCGTCGTATCATTCCCGATTACGAAAAGCGGCATGCTCCCGGGGACGAGGTGGGCAAAGAGCGAGAAGGATTTTGGATTTTGGATGTCGGGTTTTGAACTCCCGGCTTCCCGACACCTGAAGGCTGACACCTCACACCTGATACCCGGGACCATGGGCGTGGTCTCCTGGGCCAAGACGCAGAGCCCGTAGTCGACCATGAGACAATGCCTGCGCCCCCAATGGCACCGGCTACTCGAATCGCTCGGTGATCTCCAGTTCGTGGATGGACCACCATCCGGGGACCGTGCCCATTGGCGTTGTGTTGACGATCTTCAAGTGGGCGGCTTCGACTGCCGGGAAAATAGCGGTTGATACGTTGGGCGTGCCCTCGAAATCGCCCTGCTTCTGCCAGGTATCACCGTCCGTGGAGGTGTGCACCTCGTATTGGCGCGGGTAGTCATTGAGGGAAGAACCATGATCCATGATGAGCCCGGTAACCTCGGCCGGTGCTGGCAATTGGATGCCAAGCCACTGGTCCGGAGCTTGGGCTCCCTTGGTGCCCCAGCGCTTCTTCAGAGCGCCATCGGTCATGTGCTTGAAGGCTGAACTCGGAATGCTGGACGTGAACCGCCACTTCTTTTTTGCGGTGAGTTTGTTTGGGAACTCTTCATAGAGCTGGCTCAGCGTGTAGATGCCGGTCGTCTCCTTGAGCGCTGCCCGCACCTCTGCGACCTCTGCTTCCTCGACCAACTCTGCGTCGTTCTGCCAACTACTGCGAATGTAGCTGAGTACATCTGCGATGTGGGCATCGGAGTAGCTGGCAAGCGGCATCATGATGCCGTAGTTCTTGCCATCCACTGGCCCTTGCAGTCCCTTCAGCGCGAGCGCGATCAAGCGGTTTTTATCGCCCATGACACGGGCAGAACCGGGCAGTGGGGCGCCCAGAATCAACGTGCCCGCTTTGGTGCCCATTCCGTCCTGGCCATGGCATGACAGACACAGGCCGTCGTAGTGGGCCTTGCCAGCGGTCAGCTTTGCGGCCTTGGCACCTTCCAGCTTCTGCAGTTTCTCCTCGCGGATCCGCGCGGCTTTCTCCTGTTTCAGCAGCACTTTCTCCATCTCTGCCAAGCCATAGTGTCCATCGCGATGCGTGTCGAACAGCAGGGCACGCGTCTCCAGGTCTCCAACGCGCCTGGCAGTGTTCATAATCTGCACCAGCACCTGGCTGTCAGTCTCCGTTTTGAGCGGCAATACGGATCGCATCAGCGCCTGGTCCTTCTGGAACCAGGGCGTGGCCAGGCGAATCGCAGCTTCGCGAATCCTGGGATCTGGATCGCTGATCGCCTTGTGCACTTGGTCCCATTCGGTCTGGGCGAGACCGTCCAGTGTCCAGAGCGCGTGGAGGCGGGCAACGGGGTTGGCATGGGTGTCAGCCATCTCGCGTAGCTTCGGCACTACGTCCAGCCCTCCTCGGACGACGATTAGCTTCTGAGCAGTGAGGCGCTGCCAGGCATTGGCGTGCGCGAGGTATGGCACCAACTCCATGGCACTTTGGTCGAGCATCTTTGGCTTCGGGTAGCGCTGAGCGCCGGCACGCCCAACCCGGTAAATGCGTCCCCGACCCGTGTGCTGATCGAGCCCATAGGCCTTGACAATTCGGTACAGATACGAGCCTTTCCCTACCCACTGAGCCTGTTGGATAATGCCACGGTACATGTCGACGATGTAGAGCTGGCCGTCCGGACCAGTAGCCAGGGAGACTGGCCGAAAGTTAGGGTCGGTGCTGCGGATGAATTCTTTGCCGGGATAGTGGTTGTGCAGAATGCGCATCCCACCCTTCTTCTCGATCCGTGTGCGCCGGATCATTCGCCCAACCGGTTCGGCCAGAAACAGGTCGTTTTCCAAGTCGCCGAGAATGCCGCCGCGGTAGATTTCACCACCGGAAACGCAAGTCATATGGTTCAGGGTATTGTCATCGCGAAGGCGTTTGGCACCGCCTTGGGAATCGGGGATGTTGTCGATCGGCCAGACCTCAAGAAAGGTCGGCCCTCGCTCGCCGGGCAGTTCCATGCCGCCATATTCATGTGGGACCTGGAAGTGCATGGCGCCGGTCTCGTGCCCGCCATTAGCGCCGATTGTCTGCCCGGTGACCGTCTGAGTGATGCCCCACTGGCCACCGATACCATAGGTAAACCTCGCCTTCTCCAGACGGCCCTTGACATAGCGGAAGCCCATCCAGGTGCCGGCGATGACGTTGTCCAGATTCCAGATGAATCCTTGTGGCTGATGCTCCATATTGCCTCCGCGCTTGCCCCCCTCATACACGCGTTCTTTGCGGTCTGACACCCCGTCTCCATCGGTGTCTTCATAAGCGTAGAGATCGTTGGTGTCGGTCTCGCCAATGATCACCGTGCCATCCAGACAGATCAGTTTTCGCGGCATAACCAGTCCCTCGGCAAAGACCGTTCGTGTCTCGTACACACCGTCCCAATCTCGATCCACCAGCTTCAAAACCCGGCAAATCGGCTCCTTCTCGCCAGACCCATAAATGTCATCCATGTAGGTTTCCATTTGGGCCACATACATGGCACCGTTGCCATCCCAGACGATGTGTACAGGTTCCTCCAACAGCTCATCACCAGCGCTTAGCTCCACCGTGTAACCATCTTGTATCTCAAAGGTCTTCAATGCCTCTGTTTCGGTGAGTGGCTGGACCTCAGCCGTGCGTGGCGAGGCAGGCTTCTCTACGATCGGGGCGAAGTCCGCAGCCAGGTCGCCGGTGGCAATCAGGATGCCTTTGAGCAGGTGTGTCAGAAAGTCCGTGTCGTGCCAGGTGCTGATATTATGTCCGAAATTTGTGTAGAACAGCCGACCGTCGCCGATCTTGCGAATCCAACTGACGGGCACGTCCTCGATTCGTGCATGCGCTTGGGTCGTCGCGCTATCGGTAAAGTCAAGCGCCAACAGCACGCGCACGTTGTTACGATCGTAGTCGTTGTAGGAGTAGACTTCATCCTTGAAGCGAAAGAGTTCCGGATAATGGTTCGTACAGGCACAGGCGCGGTCTTCATTGACAAAACTCCACGTATCGCCAGCGCCCCACGGATGCCCGGCGAAGCGACCGCCAATCATCTCGGTATACTGGTCCCAGCCGCCATCACTCGCCGCATGAATGGCGACTAGCCCGCCGCCCTCCTGCACATACTGCTCAAGGGCCTGCCGTTGGACCGCAGCGCGCAGGAAGTTCTCAATCCCCGTGTTGTTGTTGAGCACCAGCGCATCGTACTGCTGCAGATTGGTGAGCGTGAAGTCCTCCGGGGCGTCCGTCAACTCGACTGAAAATGCGCCGGTCTTCTCAGCCAGTTTCTGAATTGCGACAATTCCCGCGTCTGTCGACTTGTGGACAAAGCCAGTCGACTTGGATAGGACCAGCAGCTTGCGGACATCAGCTGGGGCATCGCACGCAACTGTGGCAGCCGCGGCATGGATCTGCTTACTCAGCGCCTCGCTGACCTTTGCCAGACTGGTTAGTGAGAGGGCGAAGGAGAGGGTAAATATCAGGCGGTACATGCGGTCAATCTCTTACGGCTTGTCGGGGAAAATTCGCGGGCTGTCGCAGGCCTTTTCTTTTTAGCGTGTTGTCAGTGACACCGGATAAAAGTAATCGACCTGCGAAGCAAGAGCTAGAGGTAAATCGGAATTATCTGCCCGATCTTTCCCTCTTATCGCCTCTGGTCATCTGCTGTGCGTCCCTACTTTCAAGAGTCTGTCGATCGATTACGACAGCGATCTAAACTTTCTCGACGACCTTGGGGTGCGCGAGATAAAATCGCTGCTCTCTGCCAGAGAATGGCCATCAGCAAAGAGAGTGTTCGTTTTTTGGGAATTCCAAAAGTAAAATTTTATGACCAGAGCCGTTGGTTGTCGGCCGCATGAAATAACATTGCTGAGCAGCGTTACGTTCACGACTGCCAGCGGCAAGAACCCGTGTCATGGGAGAGAGGATTGGTGCTAGACGCCAGCCCGGAGGCTCAGAAGCACTGCCGGGTTGCTGCCAGCCGGATACGTCCTGCCCCACATGATTTGCCCTTCCGTAGGTAAAGTCTCTCGCTGAATTCGGCGCCGGCGGCGACCATGTATTCGTCCTTGGGCCTATGAGGCAGAACACAACAGTAGTGCCCCCTATTTCAGGAGTGGGCAGATACCCGCTTGCATATGTATTTTCCGGCCAATGAGGTTTTCCCCCACTGACCCGAGTTAATTCATGCGGCGCAAAAAACATCTGCATCAGCGGCATAGGTCATCTAAGCTGTACCGACCTGCTTCAAGGTATGAACGCATCGGGTGCATCTTGCTAATCTTTTCACCCTTGAGAGGGCAGGCAGGAGTGCATACTCGTCTGCGAAGTGAAGTAGGTACCAGAGTTAGAAGGCTTCGTTGGACCAAGCGCATTTGAGCCCGGCTGCCTCAGCCATGTGAATCGCGTTGTCGAAGTGTGCCGGGGGGCACGAATCCCGGTCGAAGACGCCCCATACCTCGTCAAAGGGATAATTGTCACTTTGCTGGTCGCGAAGCTGTAGCGCCTTTTGGACGAGGCTCAACGTGTTGGCACCTGTGCCATCGATCTTGACCTCGGCTAAATTGGGCGGCAAATTCTCTTTGATCGCCTCAAAGTAATTCGGCTCGATCTTGCTTCCCTCACAGACAATATGGATGCGCTTGCGAGTCTCCCAGGTGCGGAAAACACGGACCCCAACTCGTGAGCGGCGCTTGAACCAGTTCTTGTCTCGGTCACTCAGCTTTGTTGGCTTCCCCACCGACCACCTCCTTTGCCACATCCGCGAGATCTGCCAGAAAAGGCACGGCCCCATAGCGTCCTGGGATGTAGTTTGGCTCGAACGCTGCGTCGTTGCGCACCTTGGTGCCCTTGGGAAGTTTGATCTCTGCAAGCGAGTAGAGGTCGGTTGCGCCACGTTGGCCTTTTCCTACGAACCAGATCTGGTCTCGCCGAAACGGGCTGGGGATATACCCTTTGTTACCGCCCACCATGTGGACCCAGTTTTGTCTATGTTCATTCGTCAGGGTTCTTCTTTTGCGGACATTATCTGCACTGGTCCGAGGAGCCCAGCGGCTCAAGATTCGTCAGGTGCACCAGCAGCATAAATGAATCCCTCTCTTCCAGCTCCCTAGCCATGCCATAGAGAAAGTCATAAGTCAGCCCATCTATATGACTGAGTTCCATGATGTGGGCGAAGCCAAAGTGGCTTTGCGCCTTTTGCTTCGGGATCATGCGCCCAGACCATTTACGCGGTTTAGCGAGGACTACATTCCTCGCGGACTGCTTGGGCGCGCGCTCTTGCTTGAGCGATCCGTCTAGATCGTACACAAGTTCACGCACCACTACCCCATAGGCCGGCTCGTCTGTCTCACGATTCAGGTAGATGCGCGAGTTGCTGCTCACGAAGCGTCCAAACTGCTCTAGATGCAGTTCGGGGTCCCCAGCGATGATCGCCGCACTGAGTTCTTCCGGCATGCGAGCCGCGGTCAGGGCCTGGTAGTTGGTCTTGAGCGTGGCCTTGACGCAGCGCGTGTTTTGAACGCGCTGTCCACGAGAGTCCACGTAGCTGCTGGTTACCGGCACTCGGCCACTCTACATGACCGCGATCTCCGTAGCGCCATGGCTAAACGTAAGCTAGTGCGCCATCAGAAAGGAAGGTCATCATCCGACTCATCCGGAAATGGCGGATGCGCCTCATTGGGCACGAACGTAGACGTGGAGGGAGGCGGGGCACTCTGCGGCGGCGGTGGCACAGCCTGAGGGGCTGGCTGCGATTGTGGCGCTTGATAGGCAGCCTGCGCGGGCGGCGGGGGCGTTCCCCAATTCCCTGGCCCCTGCTGCTGCGGGGCGGCTGCTGCCTGCTGAGCCGGTGCGGCGTAGCCCCCTTGCTGCTGCTGTGGCGGAGCGTAGCCGCCGCCTCCAGCTCCGCCTTGCTGGGCACCATCGCGCCCAGGAAGGAACTGCACATTCTCACCGTAAACAGACAGGCGCGAACGCTTCTGGCCTGTCGCCCGATCATCCCACTGGTCCATTTTCAGCCGGCCTTCCACTAGAACGCCACGGCCCTTCCGCAGATACTGGCCGCAGCTCTGTGCTTGACGGCCCCACACGTCCACATCCACGTAGCAGACGTCTTCACGGTCCTCGCCTGCCGCCGTGCGGTAGCGCCGGTTCAGTGCCAGCCGCAACTTGCAGACCTGGTTGTCTTGCCCAATCTGGCGCAGCTCAGGGTCCGCGGTCAGATTTCCACATAAAACTACCTTATTAAAGTTCGCCATCGTTCTCTCCCGCTTCCGCCTTGTCTGGCTGTGTTTCTTCTGTTGGTGCCTCCGCCTTCGGGGCGACCATATACTTGGCTTTGAAGGCATCGATTTCCGCCTGCTGGGCCACACTGGTATCGGTATATCCGTAGAGCAGTTTCGCAATGCACTTATCCGTCTTCAGCTCTTCACCACACGACACCGTGATTGGCAGGCCAAATGTGTCAGGCAAGATCGATAATTCAATCGTGATATCATCCGAAATCACAGTGATCCGCAGGACCTGGCCGTCACCGGTCTGTTCGCTGTCCGTGCGATACTCACGACCGTTCAGGGTAAGGGCGGCACCGGCCTCCACCGTCCAAGTCTGTTTCTTGTCTTCTGCTTCCACCAATTGAGCCGAGAACGAAACAATGTCTGGAGCCGGATAGTCCTTCAGGTACTCACCAAGCATTAGGTTCGTGACTTTCACATCGGCGTTATTTCCCTCTGTCGTAATCTCAACGGGGACTATCGTGCTGCGCAATTTCATTCCTGTTTGAAACGCCTCGCCCATCTTCAGGTAGCCCGTAAATGGCAGCGTTGTGAGGACCTTGTCGCTGATCGGCGGTTTGATCTCAAACACAAAATTACGCTCGTACCAGGTGCCTGCTGGCGGCTCGCGGCCAATCGCCTCGGTCTTGAAAACAAGCATGTTGGTGTCGATCACGATCTCTCCCATGGAACCTGAGCCGTCCTCGACCTTAATATCCCGCACGCTCATTTCGTCGGCTTGGAACTCGAAAGCACCGCCCGAATCGCGCAGGGTGATATCTGAGAAGCGTATCTCATCAATCCGAAACACGTCGAAGGCCCGCCCAATCTGTTCTGCAGGACTGCCTCTATTCACGGCCGTACCAATCGGATCAGGTGTGTCCTCATCACTTGGGTCCCCGTCCTGCTTCCCGTCATTCTTGCTGAAGTCTGTGGCGATCAACATCTCCTCCACATACACCTCATAGATGATCAACTTCCGGTCGAGTAGATCCCAGAATCCAGAGTACTTGAAGCCCATGCCGCCAAGTTGAAACTCGCCATCCTCAGTCTTGATCCCGATGCTCTTAAATCGAAAGCCCTTCGCGAACGAGCCATCAATATCGCCAATCTTCAGGTCCAATCCCTCGCGCGCCGCCTCCTGCTCAATCGTTTTTGCCATTGCCCGCAACGGATACGGTGTATGCATCATCAGATAGTAAACACCAACCACTGATAGCAAAAGTAATAATATGAAAAACCCTAGGCAGCCAAGTATCTTTTTCATGGTATATTATCGTGTTCTTGAGATGGTCCCGATTGTAGAGGCCAATCTATATCAAACGCAGAGCAATCCCAATGACTCCCGGAATTGAAGCCGTATCCCTCCGTAAAGACTATCATGGGCACCAGGCTGTGGACGGGATTGACCTGGTGGTGCCGATGGGAAGTATCGTCGGCCTGCTCGGCCCAAATGGCGCGGGCAAGACCACCACACTGCGCATGCTTGCGGGGATTCTTAGGGCAGCATCAGGTGACATCCGCATCTGCGGGCTTCCGGTAGAGAAACATCCTATGGCAATCAAGCGCCGTATCGGCTTCCTGTCCGGTGATACACAGCTCTATGAGCGCCTCACTGTCCGTGAGATTTTGCGCTTCTTTGGCCGCCTCCACGAAATGGAGCGCGCAGAACTGGAGTCTCGTATCGAGCAACTGGTGGATACGTTCGACATGACTCCGTTTGCCGACCGTCGAATCGGAAATCTAAGCGCTGGCCAGACTCAGCGTGCGAATATCGCGAGGACGCTGGTGCACGACCCAGATGTGCTCATTCTCGATGAAGCCACAGCCTCCCTGGATATCATCAGTAGCCAATTCATCATGCAGTCGCTCAAACAGATTCGCGACAATGGCAAAGCCATCCTCTTCTCAACCCACATCATGAGCGAGGCCGAGTACCTTTGTGACCAAATCTCCTTGATTCATCAAGGCCACATCATCGCCCAGGGAACCACCGACGAGATCATCAGCCAAGGCGGAGCAGACAACCTGACTGACGCCTTTCTACAGCTGATGGCTGCAGGAGAGAACCAATGATTCGCTGGGCACACGTCAAGACCATCTTCCACAAAGAGTTTCTCGATACCGTTCGTGACAAGAAGACTCTGCTGATGAATCTTGGGCTGCCCATCGTGGTCTGGCCGGTTCTCGCTGTGTTCCTGACCGAGTTTGCCGCATCCCAGATGGCAAGACAGCAGGAGCGAGTATCACGGATCGCACTGGTGGGAGACAACGTAGAGCCGCTGGCTGCAGCGGTCGCTAAGCAGACTCAGATAAACCTCGTGCACCTTGCGAAGGGCCTGACGTGGGACTTTTCAGAGCCTGTTGAGCACAGCGTACCAGGTAAGCGAGGCCAGCGCCGTGCCGAGGAGGCCCCGAAATCGCCCGGCCATCGCCAGGTGGAGGCCCTGATCCAGGATGACATGATCGATCTAGTGATTGTGTGCGAAACAGAGCATGCGGGGCCGTATACAAACAAAAGGCTCCGCATACTGGCTGACTATACGATACCCCACTCAGCAGCAGCCGCTGGCCGCGCCGAGAAGCTGCTGGAGCGGCTTGCGCAGGATGCCCTCGCCGTGCGCCTGGAGGCGCTTGGGCTTGCTCAGGCGCAGCTGGAACCCTGGGGCGTCACTTCTGAGGATGTTGCCCCGATGCAGAAAACTGTGGCCACAGTCGCTGGGCGGGTGCTCCCACTACTGCTCATCGTGCTGATCGTGCTCGGCGGCTTCTACCCGGCCATCATCATGACGGCCGGTGAGAAAGAGCACGGCACACTCCCAACACTCCTGTGCGCACCGATCAACCACCTTGAGCTCATGTTCGGCAAGTACCTGGCAATCCTGGTGCAGGCACTGACCGGAGTATTCACCAATCTCATCAGCATTATGGCGGTCGTGCAACTGGGGTTGGGCGATCTGCCAATCGCCGCCTCGCCGATGATCTTCCTGGGGGCATTTATCGCTCTAATTCCAGTCGCGATGCTCTATACAGCCTTATTCATGACCGTTGCGATCTTCGCAAACAGCTTTCGCGAAGCGCAGAATCTGCTCTCTCCCTTCACGTTTGTCGCCATTATTCCTGCCTATGCGGCCTTGCTGCCAGGCATCAAGCTTACCGCGCTCACCGCCCTCGCTCCGGGCTTGAACATTACCCTACTGATCAAGCAAATGATGGTTCAGGATCTTACCCCGATGCTGGCCATCATGACCCTCGTGAGTAATCTCTTCTGGACTGTCGTCGTACTTACTTTCGCGGCACGCCTGTTTGCCAGCGAGCAAGTTCTCCTGGCTGGCCGCAAAGGCATAGCAGACGTCCTTACTGTCAATCGCAATGCTCTCCCGCACCCGGACCAGCGCATAGCACTGATCTACTTCTGCTGCATCCTTGTCTCCACCGTCTACTTGAGCGGAGTGCTCGCCTCCATTGACCTTGCCTTGTACATGCTGGTCGCGCAGCTCGGGGTCTACTTCTGCGGCGGGTTTGCGATTGTCCGCTACTTCAAGATGTCGGCCAAGCGTGTCTTCCGCTTGCGCGCTCCCCGACCGCTGGCAATGATCGGGGCCGTCCTAATCGGCTGCAGCTTATTCCTGCCAAACCTGTGGATAGCCCAGCTCACGCCGATGCCTGCGGCATTCGAGAAAGCCCTCACAGAAGCCCTCCGGCTCACCGACACAACTTATCCGATCTGGGCACTCCTACTACTTGTCGCATTTCTCCCAGCGCTCTGCGAAGAGTTCGCCTTTCGAGGCCTGATTCTGAGCGGCCTGCGAGCCGACATGAAACCAGTAACGGCAATCCTGCTCACCGCATTCGGCTTTGCACTGGCTCACTTCTCCAGCTTTCGCATGCTCCCGTTGTTCATTACAGGCTTGATCCTTACCTACGCTGCCTGGCGCACTGGCTCAATCTGGGTAGGCTTTACAATTCACCTGCTCAATAACGGCATCGCAGTGCTTCTGGTGCGACACGGAGAGGTGATTCAGGAAACCTTTGGCCTGAGCGAGGACTTTCAGCCACCCTTGCCTTGGATACTCGCCGCTACGGGCGTCTGTGTGCTTGGTATCTTTCTCATCTCGATCTCTGGGGCAGAACCAGAGGAAATAGACTGCACCAAGCCGCTGGCTTATACCACCTAGCAGGCTTATGGGACCGTCGCGGGAGCTGGCTAGTCGGTGTGGGCGATAGACTAACCATGCCTCGCAGCAGGACGTCCCTACGTCCGAAAGGCTGTTAGCGCCCGGTGATCCAGTCAGCCTCGTACCAACAGATTCCGTATTGAGCTCTCAAGTTCACCCCTCGTTGGCGGCGAGTCCAGACTTCCAGCTCCTTAAACGCCCAGAGCATCGTGTGGTAGGACTCGCCTTCAGCCACTTCGATTACCCCGCCGCGTTTCTCAAGATGAGCGATCTCGGCCATAAAGGCGACGCGCTGCAACACCAGGAGAAAAAGGAAAGGAACCGGGGACATTTTAGTCATCTCAATCAGAAACCGGTGATAGCGACACGTCACCATCTCGGTCCGAGCTGGGTCGGGCGCTTCCAGATTGCGGCCGAACTCATACAGCTGAAAAACAGAAACCGGGCGAATAGTGATTACGTTGGTCTCCGGGTCAAAAGCAGAGCGCTGATCGGAGACGCCCTCCCGGCAGTCCGTGTCGAAATCCATTTTTACCGGATCCGTGAAAAAGGGATGTATAAACAGACTTACGAGAACGGCGCCAATCGTGTCCTTGTTTACACGATCTGACAAATCATCTAGCTTAGGCTGAATCGCATCGCGGTCTGCACCCTCAGCAAGATAATTGAGCGACAACTTCTGATATTGTTTCCAACAAGTGGCAAGCGTACGTTGCGCCATTCGACTCTCCTATGGTCTAAATAGAGCTCGTACCGTACCACACCAGCCCCCTATGGTCAACGGCGGAAGCACCAAGACGCCCCATTAGTGGCGTGACCACATGATGCGCCCACGAAGATGAACGAATTTGATGCAAGGGATTGGGGATGCTCCGCTACACTAAGCCAGGGAAATACAAGCATTGTGGGCGCAATGAGGCACGATCAAATTTGCCAAAATTCGCCTCCGCACCAGTAGTTACGAGACTTTGGCCAAAAACGCCAGCAGGTCTGCACAGAGCGCGTCCTTCCACAATGCACTGCAGTAGTTATGGGGCGCACCGGAGACCACAGAAATCTCAACCGGCAGGTCGTGTTCACCTGCAAAATCCGCATAGTAGCTTCGTGAGGCCTCGTAATCTGGATCCGCATCTCCATAGGTGAGTTGAGTTGGCACTGGAAAGTTCACCAGATTCTCTCTGGGCGAAGTAACCTCACCGTCCCCTCGAGTGCCCCGAGCACGCAGATCATCATCAGCTGACTTCCCGACATGCCCAAACAGAGTCCTGTGGATCCCTGACCACATAATCTGACCCCGGAAAAACTTACCCCAAGTCTCCCACAGCGAGAGCTTTCGCCAGTAGACCCTCAAGAAACTGGCCGTGCGCCGGGTGTCTCTCTCAAATGAATCTCCGTCCGAGAAGGGGTAGACCGACAGCAAAAAAAGCCCAGCCAGACGCGGCAACCGATCCATCGTCCCAATGGCAATGTTGCCGCCTGAGCAGATTCCTACGACAATGATCCTTTCCACGCCATCACGCGCCGCAAGGAATTCTGCGGCAGACAGGGCCTCTTGAGCCATCCCAGGTAGAGTTGCCCCGTCAGCCTCGCCATCTCCTTCGCCCTCGCCACGACTACTGAAGTCAAAACAAAGTGTTGTGAAGCCATGGGCGCTGGCCGCGCGGCCAAGGGCGGAGAGCAACCCGTGCGGGCCACTGCGGAGCCCGCCCAAGCCATGGAAGAACAATACTGCTTCAGAGCGTGAGCCGGTGCGCAGGATTCCGGAAAGGCCTCCGCTGGGCGTCGGCCAAGATACTGCTGTCTCGCCGTGCCTAGAACTTGCGGCAAGCACGCAATTGGCAGACAAAGCTGGGCGGTGTTGCTGACTGATAAAGCTCGATTCAGCGATTGCTCAGCGGCGAAAGTCAGGAAGGCCGCGAATATCAGCGGTACGGATCGGCAAGCCAGCTGGGTTTACCAGGCGCGCACTGACAAAGATCAGCAGGTTGCGCTTGAGGCTTTCCTGACGCTTGACTTGAAAGAGCCGCTTGATTCCTGGAATATCACCGAAGAACGGAACCTTGTCATGTAATTCGGTAAGATGCTCGCGAATCATACCGCCCAGTACCACGGTCTCGCCGTCCCAGACAATCACACTTGTCTGCACTGAGCGCTGCGAAATGATCGGAAGTCGAATTGGAACCATAGCCGTAATCGAGCCAGCGTCACCGCCAGATCCAAGTTGGATGCTGTAGCTATAGTCATCATCGCCAACCTTCTCGCGAACGCTTGGTTCAAGGTCAAGCTGAATAGAGTAACCATCAGCGGCAACTGTAGGGGTTACAGTAAGCACCACACCAATCTGCTCTGTCTCAAAATTCTCGGGCGTTGAAGGAATGAAGCTGGCGCCAGTATTGCCGTTTGTCCCACTTGATGCGCCCTGTAGCTGCGGTTCCGTCCACGATGTAGGAAAGCTGCGAAGATCCACCATAGCAATCGTCGCAGTCGAACCTGTGATGGTCGTCACTTTGGGGGCCGACAGAATATCTGCGCTTTGCTTCTGCTTCAGAGCGCGGATCACGGTGTTGAACTGCATGCCGCCCAAAATGCTGTTGACCTGCAGCAGACGATCGTTGTCAGCCGCGAAGCGAAGTCCACCTGTCAGGCTCTGTGAAGTACCGAGTGTCTTATCGACGCGGAACTGAAAGTTGTTGTTGAGCTCGAACTCTTTGTAGCCGTTCTGGACGCTGTCAAGGTCACCACCTGTTCCGACGAACATCCAGTCAAACCCTAGCTCTTCGAGATCGGTCTGGGAAATCTCAACAAACTTTGCTTCTATCGTAACCTGAGTGGGCTGAATGTCTAGCTCTTTAAGAATGCGCTCGACCAAGCGGAGATTGTCTGGCGTGTTTTTTACGACAAGCTTACTGGTTTTTGGGTTGTACGTGGCAATGGCATTCTCGGGGAAGTCCACGCCATGGGCCTCGAAGAATGAGCGCGGATCCTCTGCACCTCCCTCGTCCTCAGCCGCTTCCGCGCCGTCACCAAAGCCAAACTCCTCACCAACGTCAATGGCTCCCCGAGTTTCGGTGGTCTGGAACACGCCAGCCTGTACTGGGTAGAACCTGACTTCCATCTCGTCAAAGGCCACACCCTTGGAGGCGATGATCACGGCATGCGGGTCCACCTTGTACTTAAGATTGGTAGAGCTGCAGACGTAACGGATGGCCTCTGTGAGTGGAATGTTGTCCAGCTCAAGAGACACGAGCAGCTGACCTGGGTCAGCGCCACCGTCACCGGGGTCGTCGGTTGGCTCTGCATCGTCAAAACCACCATCATCGCCAAAGTCATCGCCGAAGTCGTCACCAAAGTCATCGCCAAACTCGTCATCGCCGCCTTCGGCTCCGTCTTCCGCAGTTTCTGGCGCTGGCGCTGCCTGCAACTGAAGTACGATATTGATGCCTTCGCCATCCGGATCGAGCTCGCGGCTGCGACTCTTGAGATACTCAATCACGCCACTAATTGGGGCTTCGTCAAACGTGATACGGGGAAGGATGATGTTGTCCAGCTTGTTGCGAATGCCTTCCGTTTCCGTAGAAATTTTACGCACGGCTTCCGTGGAATCCACAGTGGTGTCGGGGGAAACCAGCGGCGTAACCGGATCATTCCACTTCCAGCGAATCTCTGCAATTCGTTCAGCCTTCATGACCTGACGACGCTCATCGGCAAGATTCGCCCAGGTCTCATAGATACGGCGTAGAAAACGGGTGGCATCAAGGTTATAGGGGTCTTCCAAAAGTACCTGTTCGAACTTCTCACGGGAATCCGAGTACCGGCGGTGATTGAACAATACGGAACCCTGTTCGAGCAGAACGTCGATGTTGTAATCGCGTTTCGGCTTCTCGGGATCAACCTGAGGCGCGGAGGTCTTGAAACGGAAGTCAGCAATCGCCTTCTCGCCGTTTACTTTCTTGATCTTTTGCAGAATAGCGGCGTTGCGTTCGGGATGCTTGGTAATGGCTTTCTGAAAGAGCTCAACAGCATTGTCGAAGTCGCCCTCTCTGGCCGTATGCTTTGCTTTGACGACAAGTGCCTCCGCCCATGCTTCATAGAGCTCTGCAAGCTGCTGTCGCGTCTCGGTTAGCTGGGTAATGACTTCGTCGTTGGTCTGAGAAATCTCATTGTATGCAAGCTCTGCTTGAATCAGCTTGTTGGCGGCGAGCTCGAAATCACCGAGCAGAAACGCTTCGCGCCCCTGAATTTGATCCCGTCGGGCCGCAAGCTGCTGCCTGCGCCGGCGAACAATTTCGTCAGCATCAATATCGGCAGCAGTTCGAAACTCTTCTTTGCCCTCTGCCGGGGCAATGTCGTCTGCAGCCTCCTCGCCGACCTCCTCCTCCAACGGATCAAGATCAATATCAAGGTCGATCTCAACTTCTTCGAGATTGGTTTCGAGTGCCTGGCCAATATCGGCGGCACCACTACCTCCGAGATCAATCTCTTCCACAGCGGTGTCCAGATCCACATCTGAATCGATCAACGTGTCGTCAAGGATTTCGAGATCGTCCACTGAAAAATCGTTGGCGAGCTCAATATCGGCTTCTGCATCAAGCAGCACTTCATCATCAATGTTCACTTCTTCCTGCGCCCAAGCAGTTGCTGAAAACAGCAAAAGGGCGAGGATGGGGCCGAACAGCCCGTATCGCATCTTAGTATTCACAACGTTCTCCGGTCTTTGTTTTTCTTAATACGGCAGTGGTGGGCCGTCGCCCCGGTACTCAAGTTGGGGGGACGGTGCGCCAACGTTCTGCAAAATCTCCATCAGCTTCAGGTGCTCTTCTTTGGAGGAGAGTGGCTTGATGGCGAAGGTTCCAAATTCATGAAGGGCGAAGTAGTCTACTTTGTCGCCATCCTGTCGTGCCGTCAAGCGATAACTCTCTTCATTGCCTGCGAGGTCCTTCAGTTTGAAGGTCTCCTCTTCGCGAACAATGATGCTCTTGGGGCCCTCACCGTAGTAAAAGGATAGCTTGACGACTTTGGCCAATCCGTATGCACTCTTCTTCAGGTTACAGGTAATTATCTCTGACGAACCACTTTTTTGCACCGTGGCAATGGAGGTTTCACGCTGAATGCCTGGGTTCTTTGCGTCCGGGGCCTCACGAAACTCGGCGCCGACCAGTTTGTACTTCGTGCCAGGAATCATGTCTCCGAGCTTTACGACAGGTGATCTTTTTCCGACAGAGAAATGAATCTCCCACTTGTCGCGGTCATCCTCCCCAAAGCCGTTGGTTGCGACCCGTTTGAGCGTAAAAGGAAGACGGTCGCGCTTCGCTCCGCGGAATCGCAGGCGCTCGTGTTCTGCGGTGGCCAGTGGTGGGTGCATCCCAGGATCTTGAATGTACTGGACGCGCTCTTCTAGTGAGGCCTTGTCATTTCTGTAGCAGAACGACTGCTCCTCACGGTTTGAAAACATATCCCCATCGAAATCACCTATATCATCGGCCGGGTCGTGAATATTCAAACCAAGCAGTTTTTCGAGGTCATCTGCCAAGCCGCCCGCGTCGGTGTCATCCTCCTCGGGGGGCTCCGTGCCTATGTCGCCCTCTATCGTCTGGTCGAACGCGGTCCAAGGATTGATCTTGGTGTCACGGTGCAGTACATGGGACTCATCGCTGTCCGCATTTACTGGAAAAACATAGTAGGCCGGCTGGGCGAATCCGCCGTCTAGGTCGTTCTTGTGATTCGTAAAGTCCTCCATCCACATTCGCGCTGGTGCGAACTTGACCTTGATGTCGAAGTCGCTCTCAGTCAAGATCTCGACTGCGGTCTTGGTGAGCTTCATGTCTTTGCTCTTGGCTTCAATCGCCGCCTTGTGCCCCTTTTGCGTAGTCATCGCTACGAAGAGGGTACCAATCAGCAGCAGCAGGGTGAAGCCTAGCAGAATTTTATCATAGTACAACCGGAAGAACTCGGCTACCTGGTTAAGCTTGTCCTTCATGCCTATTCGTCCAAGCTTTCGAATTCAATGTAATCAATCTCGAGAGTCGCGGTTACGCGGTTCTCGTCACGATACACCTTGCGCTGCCCCAAGGAAGCCACAACGTCGGGATCTCGAGTATGCGCGGAGCGGGGGAGTGTGTGGAAGGAAAAGGTGATATCCCGTACCACAAAGAAGTACTCGGCCTCATTGAGGGCGTTTACCAAATTCCGCACACCACGCAGGGGGCCTGTCACAGCAACGTTTACTGTGTAATACTTGTACTGGCGGCGTTCCATCAGCTGAATTTCAGTGGGTAGTTTGACCATATTGATCGCATTCAGAGTCCCATCAATCTCGATCAACGTCATAATCGCGTTGACAATTTCGAGCTGCTTCATCAAGGGGCCGATGGCCTCACTTCTTGGCAGTGCTGCTTGATAGGCCTCGAATCCAAAGGCGGGAGCCAAGGATGAATCAATACCCTTGTCTGCTAGGATATTCGTCAGCAAGCTGATTCGAGAAAACATCTCATTGGACGCCTCAATTGCGGTCATCCGCGCTACCGCCTTGGGCTGCTGGTATTTCCCGTGGATCTCTTCCAAAACCTTGATACGCGTTTCTTTTACGAAGGCGAGGTTGACGCCAAGTTGCTTGATGTTCGCATCAGTCGGCGCGTAGGGACTGGTGGTGACTTCTCGACGCATCTCGTCAAGATCTTGGAATTCCTGCTGAGCGGCTCTGCTGGCTGATTTCCTACTCGAATGCACAACCAGAAGCGCGATGGTTGCAATGAGCGTGATCACGCCGCCAATGATAAAGCCCTTGTGCTTCTTGAGACCGTGCATGGCTATTCTTCCCTGCCGATGGGTTCAGCAAGGTTGATCTGAATCTCAAAAATCTCGATGTTATCGTACGGGACATCCTTGTTAAACGATATAATTTCGGTCTCGGACTTCGTATTGTAGATTTCTGGCTGAAGGATGAGAATCTTGCGGAACTGCTGGGCGAGAATCGTCCCGCCCTTCTCGCTAATACTCACCCGCAGTGACTGGCGAATTTCCTCTATGCGTTTCTTCCGCGCTGCAGGCGATAGCCCTTCGAGATCGGCCTTTTTGATGAGTTCCTCTTCCTGCACCGGCGTGAACATTGGACGCGAAAAGGTGTCGGTCTCAGCGTCTTTTTCTGGAAGGAAGACACCCTGACCGCGCACCTTCAGCCAATTGAGATCGCCCTCTTTCGAGTCGTCTGCACTTTTGACTGTGTGGACCTGCGCGGAAAATATGATGTCAAGGTCACTGCCTTCTGGGCCCTGGTCCCCCTCGGCGGCGACCACCTGTGGCCCCTTCATGCGCTCGATTCCAGTGATCCATACGTCCATCGGCTTCGATCTTTGGATGGCATTCAGCAAGTCCAGCCAGCGATAACGCAAGCCGAGCGTACGGTCAAGATCGTTGATTTGGTCCTGTACTGCAGTGACTTGCTCCTGCTTCCGCTTGATCACTTTGACCTTAGCCGCAAGTTTTTCGATGAACTGCTGGTCTGTGGCTGTGGCTTCCTTGTACATGCCGGAGACTCGTTGCTCGATCAGAACAAGAAAGGTGAGTGCCGCGATCCAGACTGCAGCGGATGCGATCAGAAAGGGAACACGGTTGCGCATCAAGTGTTTTTTCTTGATTGACTCGGGCACCAGGTTGACATCAACCGGCACCTCCATCAAGTCATTCAGGCCGCGCAGTCCGACACCCACGACTTCAGCAAACAGGTGAGCATGCTCTTGCAGCGGCGCAACCATGTTGTCTTCGATGGTCACGATCTTAAACGGATTCAGATAGCTGACTTCCATGCGCAGCTTCTCGGAGAAGAAGTGCTCAGTGTACATCATGGTCGAGCTACCACCGGCCAGATAGAGATGAGAGGGCTTGCGCCCCTTCTGCTGGGCCCGATACACGCTGATCGAGCGGTTGATCTCACCATGAAGGCGGGTCATGACGTTACGGACGATCTTGGAGATCGTCGCCGCTACTTCAGATTCAGGCTCTTCGTAGGCACCGCCCAAGGCAACAAAGCCGTGCGCCCGCTTGAGTGCTTCGGCCTCTTCGTTGCTGATGCCGAACTCTTTGGCAATCTGCTGCGTAATTGAAAAACCGGCAATCGGAATCGTGCGCGCAAAGAAACGCCCGCCGTCGACAAAAAGAAGCGTGGTACAACGGCCGCCGATATTGAGTACCATCGAGCATTCATTTTCGCCCACATGGTTCGCGCGGGCAACGTTGTAGAGCGCGGCAGGCGCAAAGTCTACAATCTCCGGCTCAAGGCCAGCATCAGTGATTGCACGGGCAACGGTCTCAACGATTTCGTTCTTGATCACCACGAACATGACTTCGAGGTCGCCGTCGTCTTCGCCGGTGGTAAACAGCTGATGATCCCAGATCACCTCGTTCATCGGGAACGGTACGTTTTGCTGCGCTTCATACTCGATGATCTGCAGAATGCGCGCCTCTTCCTCGCGCACGGGCGGGAGTTTCACGAATCGCATGAACGCGGCCTGGCCAGACACGCTGACATGGCAGCGATCCGTGGTGAACTCCGTCTCCTCCAGTGCCTGACGGACCGCACTGGTGATCAACAGATGTCGATTGGCTTCAGTCAGTAACTCAGAGTACTCGGTGACCTTGAAGTTCTGAAGGACCATCGAATCACTTGGGTAGGAAAACTCAGCCAGGCGGACCGCAGTGGATCCGACATCAATGCAAAGAATATTTGTCGAGCGTGCCACTGATCCTGCGGGCTACTTCGATTCTTTGTCTGAGGTGATCAGTTCGTACTGATCATGGCTGGCATACACCCACGGCGTGTGCATCCGGGAAACCACGCCGTTAGCGCCTTGGCGAACCTCTTCCGAACTGAACCAGCTTCGACGGGTTGGTGTCTTCGGAAAGTTTTTGGGCTCTTCCACGCTGGGCTCCACATTTTTGCCATCGAACCAGGAGATCATTTTGGTGCGCCCGGCAATGGTGATCCGACAACGTGCCAGCAGTGTATCGCGCTTCAGGAGAATCTTCTTGTACCGATCATACGTCCTCGGGTGTATGTAGAGCACAGCACGATGCTCGCCGTCTACCTCCACATCGCCGTAGGTAATGGTGCGCTGAAAACGCACAGATGCCTCCTCGCTGGGCTTACCTGTCCGATCGGTCGCCGGGAAAACGACTGTCCAGTCAAACTGGATCGCGTCCACATAAAAATCCCCAGTGGGCGCGTTCTTTGTGAATTCCAAAGAATAGATCATTTCCAGGCGCATCCAGCGTTCATTTGCCGTGGGCGAGAGGTACTGCAAGCGCGGTGCTTCTTGACGGTAATCAACTGGGTCTAGTCGAATCTTATCGACTTCGACCTTCACGTGCTTCGCATACTCTTGCCCGCATACGGTCATGCATGTGAGGAGTGTCGCCCAAGTTATTAATGGTTTCAGCATGCCTGTCTCCTGTCAAACAACGCAACACCCGTCACGGTAGAGTTAAGGCCACAACCTTACTGTCCAGGGCGTCTGCCGCAACCAAGAATCAGCGAAAATGCTTGGATGTTGCCAACTCCGAGGCGTCCCATGGACGAACTGCGGTGGTGGGGGCGACCGGGTCTTTAGCACGCCATACGTGCCCAGACTGCAGAGCCTGTGCCATTGCGCCGGGTACTTCCACCTCAGATTCGGCTACGATAATCATTTTCTCTTTGACTCTGGCACGCATCTCAAATTCTCGCGCAACTCCCATTGCTCGACGGCTTTCCGCGTGGGCCTGCGACACCAGCTTGTCAGCAGTCGCTTGTTCATCGCGTAGTCGCGCTCCGACATTGTCTTCGATCCCAACGTGTTCAATATCCACAGAGACGATCTCGAAGACGGTCCCCGTCCCAAGCCCATGCTCAAGGATGTAGCTCGTGATCAGGTCGGGGCGCTCGAGGATCTGCTGATGCGATTGCACCGTGCCGATTGCCGCGACAATCCCTTGGCCGACACGAGCCAGCACCGTTTCTGCACCTGCACCGCCCACCAGCTTAGCGAGGTCGCTCCTGACTGTTATACGCACAGCGACGCTCATTCGCACTCCATCCTTGGCAACACCGCGAATTGTCTTCCCGGCTTCCTTCGGGCAACGCAGCACCGCCGGTGAGACGGCCGCGTCCACGGCCTGAAGAACATCGCGCCCAGCCAGATCAATGGCCGCGATCTGGTAGAAGTCGAACGGAAGCCCAGCCTTACTAGCGGAGACAGCCGCATCGACCACTGCCGAGACATCCCCTCCTGCCAAGTGATGCGCCTCAAGTGCGCTGACGTCTACCGGCAGCCCTGCCTTATGGATGAGAACTGCGCGTTCAATCAACATTCGCGCATCAACCCGGCGCAAGACCATGCCAACCACATGCAAAGGCGTCAGGGGAACTTTGGAGGACGCAGCCTGTATCCACGCCGGCAGGAGACTGAGAAAGATGAACGCCGGGACAAGTGCGACCAGAACGACAATACCGAGTAGCCAGATCATCTGCCCCGGCCTCGGTCAGCCCGTACTAGTGCGATAGTTCGGCGCATCTTTAATGATTTTGACATCATGCGGATGTGCCTCACGGAGACCGGCTGCACTAACGCGAATCAACCGCGCAGTATTGGCCAACTGGGAGACCGTCCTCGCTCCGCAGTAGCCCATGGCAAAGCGAAGCCCACCCACGTACTGCGCAAGCACATTCGCCACGCTCCCGCGAAATTGGACGAGGCCCTCGATTCCTTGCGGCACCAAGTCGTCACCGTCCTCTGTATCCGGATGGCTGTAACGCTCCCGGCTACCTTTGTTAGATTTCATGGCCTCAACGCTGCCCATGCCTCGATAAACCACGTACCGGCGCCCCTGATGCAGAATCTTCTCACCGGGACTTTCATTCGTACCAGCAAGCGCGGAGCCCATCATCACTGCGCTAGCCCCAGCCGCCAGCGCCTTCGGCACATCTCCGGATTGCTTGATACCGCCATCGGCGATGACTGGCACTTCCATGCCGATAGCCCGGGTGGTCTCGAAAATTGCCGTGAGCTGGGGAATGCCGACACCGGCCACGACTCGCGTCGTGCAGATCGAGCCGGGCCCGATCCCGACCTTGATCCCGTCTGCGCCTGCGTCCACCAGTGCCTTGGCGCCAGCCCCTGATCCCACATTCCCAGCGATCACGTCCACGCCGGCATAGAGCCGCTTGATTTCACGGATCGTGTCGATCACACCCTTCGTGTGGCCATGAGCTGTATCGATCACCACCGCATCAACGCCAGCGCGGACCAGCAGCTCAGCGCGTTCTTCATCGTACGGCCCAATCGCGGCCACCGCACGCAAGCGATGGTGCGAATCGCGGTTAATGAGCGATTCTACGTTGTCAATCAGGCTCACCACGTCGTGGAAACTGTAGAGCCCCGCGAGATGCCCGGATTCATCGACGATCGGAAGCTTGCCCACGTGATGCTCAAGCATGGTTGCGAACGCCTGATCCAGCGTTGTGCCGACAGGAGCAGTCAGCAACTCGGTCGTCATCACAGACCGCACTTGCAGGCTGTAGTCGCGCAGGAACTTTAGGTCCCGCGCGGTCAGAATCCCCACCAGTTTATCGTTATCATCCACGATCGGGAAGCCGCTAAACGTATAGTTATTCCGGTCCTTTTCAGCGATGAGATCCTCAATCGTAGTATCCTGCCGAAACACCACAGGCGACTCGATCAATCCATTCAGGTAGCCCTTCACCTTGCGGACTTCGTGAGCCTGAGTTTCGGGGGATAAATTCTTGTGGATCACCCCCACACCGCCGACCATTGCCATCCCGATGGCCATCTTGCCTTCGGTGACAGTGTCCATCGCGGCACTGGCAAAAGGAACACTCAATGAAATATTTCTGCTCAGCCTTGAGCGAACATCGGCCTCCTCGGGAAGGAAGTCAGCATATTGGACACACAACGAAACATCATCGAAAGTGAGGCCCTCACCTTCGAATCGAGCCATGAATGCCTCGAGACCCGGATTGCACATAAAACAGTAACCTGATCAGTTAAACCTGTGGCGTTTCAGCCGCGGATTCCACTATAGCGAGCGGCTCAGCGCGCGCAACGTGTGCACGAAGGATCCACCGAATCAGTGCCAACCCTGCGCATGACCAATGTCATACACCGTGGGGCAGCGAGCGCTCATCATTCCAGGCCTAACAGTCAGTGGATAAACTCCCGTCGTCGCGAGAACGACAAATTTCGAGACTATTCGGGGCCTGGTGTCGAAAAATTGTAGCTTTCCCTCCTGTGTGCGAAGCCTGGCTGCAAGGTGCCCGAAAGGTGTGTTTGCAGTAGTCGCGAGTTTATCCACGAGATGCTAATCACACCGCTTTTGGCCGCAGGCTCACCATCTGCCACGCTCCAGGCAGCCTCCGCCAGCCTGCCTCACAGACCTTTATTCCACCATCCGGGACGCCCTCAAGCCCTTCGAACTGAACACTGCATTGCAGCACTGATTGGCCAGTCGAATCGCACTGAGTATATTGCACGCTACCCACTTTTCGGCGCGCTCTCGCTGCGTCCGCCTTTTACTGCTCACTGATAGGTTTTTCGGCCATGGCACTATTCGATCTGTTCCGCCCAAAGTGGCAGCATTCGGACCGAAATGTACGCTTGGAAGGCGTTGCAGACTTGGCCCCCACTGAAGTTGAGACCCTGCTCGAAATCGCTGCAGACGACAGCGATGAGGGCGTACGCATCGCCGCCGCAAAGAGGCTAGAACAGCCAGATCACTTACAGGCGCTGGCTGGACGCGACATCACCGCCCCAGTCATGAAAGCCGTCACTGAGAAGCTAAACCAGCACTACGCCGCAACCGTCCTGAACGGCACCGACGAGGCGATCCGGATGGAGGCACTTGACCGAATTGGCGACGAGAAGATCATGCAGGCCCTCGCGCGGGGCCTCAACGACTCACGCATCCGCGTCGCCGTCATTGAACGCATTGCCGACGTCACCAGCCTCCAGGGGTTAATCCGCGACGGTGTCGGCCGCGAAGCCGGGCTGGCAATCGTGGAGCGGATCTCGGCCCAGCCAGCCCTCAAGGACATTGCCGGACGTGCTTCAAACAAGGCAGTACGCCGTGCAGCCAAGGCCAAGCTTGACCAGCTAGACGCCGCGGCGACAGCGCAGGATCCGGAACGCGAACGCGCCAGCCAACTGACCATCCTCTGCGAGGCTGCAGAGAAAGTTCAGGATTCATGGAGCTGGGATTTTGCAGAAGAGAAAGTCACCGCCGCGCAGACCGAATGGCAGCGGATCGACCCGGCGGAAAGCCACGACCTCCGGGCACGATTTGACACCGCGGTGACTCACTTTCGCGACCGCCAAGAGAAGTTCCGCGAACAAATGGAAGAAGATCAGCGTAAAGCTGCCGACCGCGATGCATGCATCACTGCCCGACGGGATCTGTGCGAGAAACTGGAAGCCCACGTCGGCCAATTTGGCGAGACGGTCGATGACGCGGTCTCCGCCCTTGAACAAGCCTGGGACCAGGCCGAGCCCGTCCCGGACGACGTCCAGCGCGAGCTACAGGATCGGTTCCAGACCGCCAAGCAACGCTACCTCTTCGAGCGAGCCTCAGCCGCCGACGCAGCCGCGAGACACGAGAAAGAGCAGAAACAGATCGAGAGCATTCTCGCTCACGCAGAAGAAGCCGTAGGGGAGCTAGAAAAAGGCCCGCAGAAAGCTGGAAGTGCGCTCACGCGCGGCATCAAGCAGTGGGCGGGCGTGGCCCGAAACGCCTCCGCTGAGGCCGCTGCTCGGTTTGCCGCGGCGAGTGCCGCGCTCACAACCGCTGCCGGCCTGCACGAAGCCCAACTAGCCGAGCGACGGGAGCAGTCCCTCGCCGCCATCGAACAAGTCTGCATCCAGATGGACGCGCACGCCGCTGGAGACGACTCGACCCGCGAGGACCTACAGGCCACTCGCAAAGCCTGGAAGGCCCTGCAACGCCGCGAAGAGATGACCCAAGACCATCGTGACCGCTACTCCGCCGCCAGCGAGCTCGTGAACCAACGAATTCAGGAACGTCGCGAAGTCCAATCCATGGAGCGCTTCGCCAATCTCTCGGCCAAGGAAGAGATGATTCGGGAAGTCGAAGCCCTCGCCGAAGACACCGACTTCCCGGCGGTCGCCAAAAGAATTCAAGAGATTCAGGCCCAATGGAAGACCATCGGCTATGTCCCGCGCAAGCAGTCAGACGAGCTCTGGGCTCGTTTTCGTGCGGTCTGCGACGAACAGTACGACCGCTGCAAAGAATTCTTCGGCAAGCAAGACGTCCTGCGCGATGCCGCAAAAGCCGCCAAAGAAGCGCTCTGCCAAGAGGCCGAGTTGCTCTCAGACAGCGAGGAGTGGAGAGCTACCGCAGAGCTGTTCAAGGACCTGCTGGAACAGTGGAAACAAGCTGGTTCCGCCGGCCGAAAGTCGGACGAGTATCTCTACGAGCGTTTCAACGCCGCCGCCTCCACGTTCTTCGAGGCCCGCAGAAAGTACCACCAGGAGCGAGACGCGCTGCGCGCCGAGAACCTCGAGATCAAGAAGGGCATTCTGGAAAGTGCACAGTCCCTCAGCGAGTCCATGGACTGGGCAGGAACAGCCACCGCTTATAAGAATCTCCAGCGTGAGTGGAAGGAGACTGGCCCCGGGCCACACAAGGAAGAGCAACCCATCTGGGAAGCCTTTCACGCCGCATCCAACGCCTTCTTTGGACGCCTTGATGAAGTCCGTGCAGATCACAGCAAAGCCCGCACCGGCCTGTGCGCAGAGCTCACCGAACTTCTCGCCATGGAGCCCGCTGCGTGGAATTTCTCCGTGCTGACGCCCAAGGTGATCGAGATTCAAAGAGAGTGGCGCCAGATTGGCCCTGGTCTTCGCGAGGAGGAGGGAAAACTTCGCAAGGAGCTCAAGTCCCTCTGCGACCGGTTTTTCGGCGAGCGCCGCAAGTGGTTTTCGCAATTGCAGGAAGAACGCGAGCAGAATGAAGCACGCAAGGCCGAACTCATCTACCGCGTCGAGGAACTATCCGAATCCGTAGACTGGCATGAAACCGCCACCGCCATCAAGGCTGTCCAAGCCGAATGGAAAGAGATCGGCCCCGTGCCCAGTGAGCAACGAGATGACCTGAACGATCGTTTCCGCGCTGCCTGCGACTCTTTTTTCCAAGGCCGAAACACGCATTTTGCCGAGCGTCATCACGACCGCCTCGACAACCAGCGAAAGCGAGAAGAGCTCTGCGTGCGCCTCGAGCAACTCGCGAAACTTGAGGCCCCGAAAGAAAAAAATGCTCCGGAGCTATCCATCGCCGATCAACTCAAGGCCGCATTCGAAGCTAATTTTGTCGTCAGCTCATCTGGAAACGACGACAGTCGCTGGCATAATGCACAACCAGAAGTGCAACGCATTCAGGCCCAATGGAAAGGCTGCGGCCCCGTCCCTCGAGACCACGCGGACGACATCCAAAAGCGCTTCCGTCGTGCTATCGACGGATTCTATGATAACCGGCCAAAATCCGACGTTGTTGAGACGCCCGCAGACATGGCCAGGAACCTGAAAAAGAAACAACAGCTTGCGGAAGACATTCAGCAGTATACTAAAGGGAACGACACCGCCCTTAATCTCCGCGACGTGAAACGACTCCAACGGCAATGGCGTGACACCGGACGCCTCAGTTCCCGAAAAGAATCAGATGCTTTGGAGAAAACGTTTTACGACGCGGTTGATCTCGTCTACGACGCTGTAAAGAAAAAAGAAGACCAGGAGTTCTCTCGCGCATGAAAACCTTACTCACGATCCTTACTTTAGCTCTCTTTGTCAGCTCCTGTGGCAAGCCGGCCGCAGACAAGTCTGCAACATCCGCCCCCTCTGTCCAGACCGCTGCACCCAGCGCAGCCGGTATCGTGAAAGAAGTCGCCGAAGCCGACTTCAAAACCGAGATTTCCCAGGGTATCACCATCGTAGACTTTTGGGCCCCCTGGTGCAAACCATGCCTCATCCAAGCCCCAATCATGGACCAAATCGCAAAATCCAGTGCAGCCAAAGTCATCAAAGTTAACATCGATAAAGCAGAATCCACCGTCAACGGCTTGGGTATTGAAACCATTCCTACAGTCATTATCTTCAAGGACGGGGTTGAAGCAGAACGGTTCGTGGGCCTGACCGAGGCAAACGAGATTACCGCAGCGATCCCAGCTAACTAACCGCCAGCAGAATCCCGGTACCTGACGTGGATAATTCTGATAGCCCCCCGATCTATCTCGTGCTGTCCGTGGTCATCACGGGCATTCTGCACGTGCTGTTGTGGCAGCTGTCCATGCATTGGACTGTCACTCCCTTCGGTCACCTTTCCGATGATCTCAACCGTCCCCAGCGCAATCTGACTGTAGAGAGCATCAACCTTGAAGAACAGGTCGAGCCGCCCAAGGTTCCCGAAAAGGCAAACATCCAAGATCGGTTACTCGAAGAACAGCGCAAGCACCTCACTACCATCTTCGACCAGCAGCGTAATCCCGACCTGCCGAAGATCCAGCCACGCACCGCCATTGCCGCACTCAACCCGGCCGAGCGCCAGCGCGAGGCCATCCGCCCACCCGGGGCCATGCTCTCCTCCCCCCCACCCAAGATCATCGCTATCGATGCCGACCAGGTGCCGTTGGAGCGCCTGTTGAGCAAGCGCCGCACCATTCCGAGGGTAAAGCGCTACGACCTCCGCGGTCCCCGCGTTCCTTCCATGACCTCCGGCACGCCTGGTCCCCTTGGTACTGGCGCCGCGTCCATGTACAAGGTAAATCTCGGAGCGCGCCTACCCGCGCCCCCACGCATCAAGCCACCCCTTCCCACCCCAAAGCCCAATCTAGCACTCATCCAGGAGCGCACACCGGCGGTGGAACTGGAATCCTATGAGGATACCCACATTCTCGACTCCATGCTCGATGCCACCTTCGCAGCCCATACGGACCCGGGAACCGCAGAGATCTACTACTCCTTTTCGATCAGGCCCAACGAACAGAGCGATGAAGTCCCCCCCATTCCGCGCGACATCCTCTTTTTGCTTGACGCCTCCGCCAGCATCTCCGATGAGGCACTCAACGAATACAAGGCTGGCATCCAGCTAGCCCTCGACTACCTCCAACCCGATGACGCCTTTAACATCGTCGTCTTCCGCGCAGATGCCCGAGCCCTCTTCTCCAGCTTCGTGGCCCCCACCCCCGAAAACATTCTCAAAGCCCGAAAATACGTCAAAGGCCAATCCACCCTTGGCAAGACAGACATTTATACCAGCCTCGCGCCGTACGTGAATAGAAGCCGAGTCTCGAAACGACCCTACATGATCTTTCTCATTACCGACGGCAAAAGCACCACCGGCTCTAAGCTCGAGAATGACGACATGATCCGGCGTATTCTCGGCGAGAACACCGCCAACGCCTCCATCTTCTCCTTCAGCGCTGGCAGCAAAGACACAAACCGCTTTCTGCTCAACTTTCTCTCCTACAAGAACCGCGGACTCTCCCTCCACGAGGAACGTCTTAGCGAAACCCACCGCACCTTCGTGCGCTATTTCGGTAGCCTTGCCGAAGTACTTGTTGCCGACCTCAACTACGACATCTCCGGGGCACTCGCCCATGACGCCTTTCCGCGTGAACTGCACCACCTCTTCCGCTCGCAGCCACTCGTCGTCTACGGACGCGCCAAAGCTGGCCAAGACATCATCGACCTGCGCGTCGTCGGCCGAAATCGCGATGGTGGCCGCGAAGAGTTAATTCTGCGCAAGCGCCTCAGCGAGGCCCAACCCGGCGGACAGTCCCTCGCCCTGCGCTGGGCCGCACAGAAAATCTACCACCTGATCGCCGAGCGCAGCATGGGCAACAATCCGAACGCCGACGCAGAGATCGCAGCCTTGACCAAGAAATACAACATCGCCGTTCCCTACTGACGCGAGGATTCTGAACAGGCCGTGGAAAGATCCACACAGCCACGCTTAAGCCAGACCATGGATTTTTTCATCCCAGCCGACGAAGCGCACGTCAAGCGCGAGAAAACCAGGGCCCGCGATTTGCGGAGTTCGCAATGGTGGAAGAATCAAAAGGGCCACGCGCGTTGCCACTACTGCCAGGCACAGGTCCATCCTTCTGAGCTCACCATGGATCACGTCGTCCCCATCGTCCGCGGTGGCAAGACCACCAAGGGCAACGTTGTCCCCGCCTGTAAGCCCTGCAACGACAACAAGAAGTATCTGCTGCCGATCGAATGGCAGGAATACCTCGACAGCCTATCAAAGCCCAGTACCGACTCATGAACCTGCTGAAGCGCTACATCGTGACGGCCTTGTACGCAATCGCAGCCTTCCTCGTCGCGGCCACGCTGACTTGGCGCAACGCGCACTACTCGCTCGAACTCGTGTGGGTCGGCGGCTTTATCGCCTGCGCTGGGCTATCGCTGATATTCTGCTTTCTTGCGCTCACGCCCGTCATCCGCAGGCGCCGGGCCAAGCTCAAGGAACAAGTGTCCGACGCGCACTATCTCGTTGCCCGAGAGACACTTGCCGCCTTCCAAGAGACTGAGCTTACCGGTCCCCTGGCACAGCAACTTGCCAATCAGCTGGCAGAGTTGCACGATGCCCTGTGGCAGCCCGGCGGCATTGATGATCTGCCCTCCGCACCACGTCGTCGTCTCCGTGCCGAGTTATCCCCTCTGTTCCACCATGCCCGCGCCCTTGTCGAGCAACTCCAGGAGAACCCTGAGAACGAAGAGATCAAGGTCGAATTGCTCCTAAATAGCGCCGAGACACTTCGTGCAGACTTGGACCAAATTCTCACCGAATTCGCCCAAGATCCTGAGCTTCAGCCGCTCGCCCAAGCCCAGGCTCCAACCCAATCCCTGTTCACCCTAGTAGACGCCTACGATGCCGATCAAGGCATCCGTCCCGGCACCTACTCGCTCCTCCTCTCTCCGCTCAAGCAAAAAGAAGCGTCCGCCTCAGGAAAAACGCGCACCGTGACCTTTCATTTGGTCCCCGTCTAACTTACTGATCGTGCATCGTGACGATCGTCACGCCATCCGATCCGGGCAGCTCACCAAACTTCGCCAGTCGAAAAGAATCCACCCCTCTGCAGTCCCGCAGCAACCGATGCACCGCGTCACGGAGCCTTCCCGTTCCGCGCCCATGCACCACGTGAAACTTGGCCAGCCCGGAAAGCCCAATGTCACTCAGGTGCTTCTCCAGCTTGGGCATGGCCTCATCCACGCGCATCCCTACCAGCACGATCTCCTGCGACACCGCCCGCGAGACCGGCGGCTTCGTCACGTGGGCGGCCGGCTTTGCCTTCTTCTTGGCCACCGCCAGCTGCGTTGCCGGAACCTGAAACCGCTTCCCGTCCACATCCACGCTCGCGCGGCCCTTATCGATGGCAAGTAGTGTCCCCTCCTCGCCCAGCAATTCCACGCGCACCCAATCTCCTACCTGCGGATTCACAGCTGGCTGCTGCGGCACCTTCGGCTTCTCTGAGACTTCAACCACTGCCTGCGCCATGCGCTTCGACTTTTCCTGCGCCTTTGCTCGCAGCTCGCCTGCCTGCTTCTTATTGCCAGCCTGCTCCGCCTGCCGCAACATCTTATCCATGTCGCGACGCGTGTTGTCCACGATATTGCGTGCTTCTTGCTTGGCTTCCTTCAGCAAGCCCCGCCGCTGCTTCTTGAGTTCGCCCAACTCTTGCTGTAACTCGTCTCGCTCCTTCATCAGCTTCGCGTGCTGGCTGCGAATCTCGCCCAGCTTGTCACGCATCTCGCGATCCTGATCCTGCAACGAAGACAACAGATCTTCCACCTGTGTGTTGTCAGTCCCCGTCTGTTCGCGGCTAAACCCAATCACCCGTTCCGGAATGCCGAACCGGCGCGCCACATCGAGTGCATGCGATGCGCCCGGCCTCCCCAGAATCAGCTTATACTCAGGCTTCAGCGTCTCCCTGTTAAACAAGACCGTCGAATTCAGCATCCGCACATCCTGCTGCACATGCTCCTTCACTACGCCCAGATGAGTCGTCGCCAACACCAGCACATCGCGCCTGGCCAGCTCGTCCAGAATCCCGCAGGCCAAGGCGCCGCCCTCGAGTGGATCCGTGCCTGCGCAAAGCTCATCCAGCATGATCAAATGCGTCCCTTGCTCGGTCGCCCGCATCATCGCGCTGATATTCTTCATATGCGCGCTGAACGTACTCAAATTCTGCTGCAGCGACTGCTCATCACCGATGTCCGCGTGCAGCCCTTCAAACCGTCGCAGCTGCGTCCGTGCATCCACCGGAATCGGCAGCCCCAGCTGCCCCAGTACCGTCAGCAGGCCAATCGTCTTCAGCACGATCGTCTTTCCCCCGGAATTCGAGCCCGTCACCGCCAACACCTTCATGTCCACGCCCAGCCGCATATCCAGAGGCACCAGCTCCTCCATGCGATTCTCCTCACGCAGCTGCGCCTGCAGCAGCGGGTGACGGGCGTCATGCATCACCAGCGCTTTCCCGAAAGGCACATAGCAGCAGTCAAAATCTCGAGACCAGTTACTCACCGCGCAAGCTACATCGTACTCACACAGCGCCTCCTCATTCACTCGCAGCGCTGCGGAGTTCGCACGCACCAAGTCACTGAGTTCCGCCAGGATTTTGCGGCACTCGTCGCGTTCTTCCACCCGCAGCCCGGTCAGGTCGTTGCCCATCTCCACCAGCGCCTGCGGCTCCACGAACAACGTGCGCCCACTGTTCGACTGGTCATGGACAATCCCGCGAATCCGCGTGCGTAGCTCACGCCGCACCGGCACCACATACCGACCATTCCGCAGGTCGATATACTGGTCCTGCAGCGCCTCCTGAATGTGCGGAGTTCGCAACAGCGCTTCCAGCTTGGCATTGATCTGCGCCGAGAGCTGACGTAGTCCACGGCGCACCTCGTACAGCCGATCACTCGCCCGGTCCATGATCTCACCCTTGCGATCAAACACTTGGTCGATCTTAGCCACCAGCTCATCGCACGGGTCCATCCTGTCCATACAGCTGCGGATTGCCTTGCAATTCAGCTCCCGACGCCGAGCGAATGTCTTCAGTCGCTCCACCAGTTCCAGCACCCGGCGCAAGATCTCGAATTCATCTGCGCTCAGAATCACACCCTCGCGACGCGCGCTCGTCAGAATCTCTCGGAGCGACTGAAACGCCGCCACCGGCAGACTAATGTTCTTACTCAGCAAGCCCATGCACTCTTGCACCAACGTCCGTTGCGGCGCAGTTGCGGAGTCCGCAAGCGCAGCCAGACGCACCCGCCCGCTCTCCGATGCTGCGTAGTTCGCAATTTGCTCCAGAGTCTGGGGTACTTCCAAGACCCGGTAGGCATGCCTGTCGCTCATAGTCTCTTGCCTAGCCTGGATTCGTCATTTCCGGTATCATACACGCGATCCCGACTAATCAGCAGTCGAATCCAGCGGATCTACCTGATTGCCTGCCCGCAGCCAGCTCACGCCCCGCACCGCCAGAAACAGGTAAAACGGCAAATACTCGGCCGTTTGCAGCACCGCATACCGCGTCCTGCTACCGGGCACATAGGCGATATGAAAGTTAAGGTAGTACAGCGAGGTAACCGCGAACAGCACCAGCAGCGACGGCGAGCGCACCAACAGCCAGAACGGCAAGCACCATAACAAATACCACGGATTCCCAACCGGCCCGATTAAAAACAACCAGGCCAGCGTCCACATACAGGCTCGGACCAGCTGCTGCTCACTCTTGACACGCGTGGCCGCCCAGCACACACCACAGCCAAACAGGCCCAAGAGCAGCGCCTTCGTCCACCCGCCATCATCCCCCAGAACCAGCAGCACCAGCTCGTAGATCGAGCCATTCATGATCCAGTCCCGTGAGAAAGCCTGCAGGCCCTCAAGTGGGGCCGGCACGCCCAGCACCAGCGGCAACGCCAGCAACACGCAAATCGCTGCGAACATCGCACTCCAGCGCAGTGCCGCCGCTCGCGACTGCCCGCGCCAAATCCAGCCCACCACCAACGGCGCCAGCACCACCGGCGTCAACTTCACGAAGGCTGCCCCCGCCAGCGCCACCGCAGCCAACACCGTCGCCCGCCGCAGAATCGCAATCATAAACACCGCCAGAAACAGCGCGCAGACCAGATCCACGTGCGCCGAATTCAGCCCCTCCTTCAGTACCAGCGGGCACCACGCATAGCCAAGCAGAAGCCCGCGCGGCAACCGAGCCAGCACCAAGCACACATACAGCGCCATCATCAACAGCCCGTCGACCAGCAGCATCGTCAAATGAAAGCCCCGCGGATTCCAACCATGCAGAGCCACATTCACCGCGAACGACACCTGGGCCATTGTCGGGTAGATCGTCTTCACATGCGGGTGATTGACCCGGTCATACACCAATTCAGCAGCCGCCAGCTGCTCGGGGTCAGTCTCAATCTCCCCCACCTCCACCTCCTCAGGCGCTTGCGCGAACGGATGCTGCCCGGAGATCGCCACCTGCCCATCCCAGATGTAGCGATAAAAATCGGTCTCCTGAATCGGCTCCGCGCCCAGCATCACCAGCCGCATCAC
>Ga0115566_10000188_pt1 | contig 52404 bp, 50 predicted proteins | sample COGITO_mtgs_1204_3_FD_87173 | JGI IMG/M metagenome (GOLD analysis project Ga0115566, IMG submission 87173) | Pelagic marine microbial communities from North Sea - COGITO_mtgs_120405 | ecosystem: Environmental > Aquatic > Marine > Epipelagic | place: Germany:Helgoland, sampling site Kabeltonne...
AAATCCGGATACGCATTTACGCGGAACAATCTAATGTTCATGGAGACATTTATAAATTTTTGAATTACAATAGGTATGGAAAAATTCGCATTATCTTTCATACACATATAGAAATGAAATAAATGACCTTTACTAAAAGCCATATTAAGATATGGATTTCGTGGCATTGTGGGTTGAGGGGAAAAAGTAATACTCTGTGTCAAAGATTTTTTCCATATATTCAAAATATCTGTTAATCTAAATTCGTATATCATGCCATGATGCAAAATTTTGGCCTTTTGAAAATCGGGAAAACTTTTTAAAGAGTTCATATATAAATCTAAATCGATGGAAGCACTCTTTGCATGCTTCCATCTCCAAATTTTAACAAATTTTTTTAATCCCCAATATATAGATTGCATTTTACTAAATAATGAAAAATTATAACTCTTTTGTCCTTGACTCATAAAACAATTATCTAAAACCCCTTCTTTTAATTTTTGAAATTTACTAGAATCTTCGGTAATTGGTAGATAAATAAAATACCCTCCCATTGTAAATGTGGAAGTCCTACTAGCAGGGTCTCTATACTTATTTGTGACTGTTTTTGATATATATGTTAAAATATCCATATTAAGATATATATTCATTACGTTTTTAAGTCTTTTTTAAAATCCTGGATCATAATTATCGTCTACATCACCCATATCAGTTGATTGAATTAAATCAGTATTGTTGCTAATGGTGATATTTTGTGTGGAACAAACGCCATCGCCATCTTCCATTGTTAACATATCATCAATATCCTTCTCCGTTTCTAATTCTTTACTACCGGCAAGTTTGCCCATTTCATTAATATCAAGCATAACTTGAAAGAATCCAGTACCAAAATAACCTTCCTGACCACACATTACATTAGCTGAAATTCCTGTCATAAGATCCAGTTCACCATGTCGGGCTGCTCTCAAGAACATTTCAGGTGTTTCTTCAAATGAAGCCTTTGCAATTGGTCCAATATCATCGTTATTAATACCGTGTCTGAATACGGATACCATTTTTTTTGTAGCACAAATTCTGTCGCACAGTAAAGATAGATGGTGATAATTAATATAACTTTCATCAAAAGCCTCCTGGACTTCTTTCAATATACACGCACGCGCTGCTTCAATTCCCAAAGTCCGATACACTTCTTGAATATTATTACTATATGCTCTAGTTGTATCAATGTCTTGTAGAGTAAGGATATCTGGTAGATTACTTCCAACCGTATCTAACACCCATGTATCTTCCTTTTCATAATTTCCCTCTGAAAATTTAAGTTGATTCACAGATTTTCTTAACAAGACCTTTGGGATTTTCTTAATTCCGCGAAGAATCACATTGTTCATTAGATTATGCTGTAAATTTTTAAGCTTGTAAATTTCATCGGATTGATCCAAAGATTTCTTTTTACTATTAGTAAGTGACTTATCCAAACGCGCTCTAAGAACTAATTTATCAGCATTAAAGTCTGAATAAATACAAGAGATTTCGCCTTTATAACTATGTTCAATTGCAAAATGAACATCATCCATATTAATATTTTTATCAAGCATGGCTTCTTTATCCATAATAAATCTTAAGATCCATTTGGATTTATCACCATTATCTTCGACATCATCACCACCACTACACTCTTGAATCATATTTGAAAATTCAACATATTCATCCATAAGCGGTTTATCCTCTTCAACCAATGTCTGCAAATCATCTGGATCAAAACAAATACTAACAGATGATGTAATATCTTTCAGACTAGTAAATTCAAGAGTATATTTAAGCTCCTGTGCTCTTACCCTATCAGTTTCCTCTTCTTGTTTGAGATAAACAGTTGTAGATGGCTGTTTTGGATTTTCAGAGAGTGACAAGATTTCCTCAATTCTAGGAACACCTCGAGTAACATTAGATTTACTTGCTACACCGGCAAAATGAAATGTATTTAATGTCATCTGTGTTGTGGGCTCTCCAATACTTTGAGCTGCTATCATTCCTACCATTTCACCTGGATTGCACAATGCATTTTTGTATTCTGCATTAATTTTTGCACACAATAATTCCAACCCCTTTCTATTAAACCTACGAATAGCCAATAGATTCTTAGGAGACATATAGTAGAGATATGCTGCTTTGAATAATTCAGAAGGTTTGCCAAAATGAAGCGATTCCAATGTTGCAAAATTATCAAGAATTAGTCTATATGTCTCAAATGGTGTAATATTAACCATTGAATTATTTTGATAGTTTAATTGATTAGCAATATTATTAATAATACGTTTAAAATTTACTGGTATATGAATAGTTGATCCAGCGCTATTTTTGAATACATACTCCACTAATTGCGATCGAATTTCCAACATATAATCAACCATACTTTGCGTTTGTTCTTTTAATGCAACTGTTTGTTTTTTCATTCTTTTAATAGCTGTTTTGGTATAATTAGTTGTAACTACCTCATCTGAAACATCATCCGATGGGATTTGATAATGACTATAAATCTCTTCAACCGTCATGCTTGATAACGGAAGTAGGATATTTTCAACTTTAGTAGTATCTATATTATCATCGCCATATCTAAATTGGATAATTTTATTTTTATTATTTCTAACTGTTCCGTCATATGCGAATTTAAGGTCCTCCAATGCTTTAATAAGCCTTCTTTGGATATAACCTGTTTGTGAAGTTTTTACAGCTGTATCAATGAGTCCAACACGTCCACCCATAGCATGGAAGAATAATTCTTCAGGAGTTAAACCCTGAATAAATGAACTTTCAACAAATCCCCGTGCTTCTGGAGAATCATCAAATTTTTTATAGTGAGGGAGTGTACGATTTGAAAACCCATATGGAATACGTTTTCCGTCTACATTTTGCTGACCCAAACACGAAATCATTTGTGCAATGTTTAGATTTTTACCCTTACTACCAGATCCTACCATAATTACAAATCTATTATCCTTTGACAAACTCTTCCTTCCAATCTTTCCCGCTTCATTAAGTGCCTGTGTAAGTTGAGCATTAACTCTAGTTTCAAATTCTAGCTCATTACTTTTTCCGGTATTATTTTCAAAAGCACCAATATGAGTTTCATTGATCAAATCAGCTACAACTTTCTTTTTATTTAAGATTGTATTTGCAATCTTTTGATTAGTTTCATTATTGGCAATTAAATCACTAATACCCACACTATATGAACTGAGTTTCATGTAATCCGTTACGATATTTTGTAGATTATCAATAAAATCCGCCGATGCTTGAAATCCATAATCATTAAATATTGATTGAATAAGACCCTTTCCTGACCCCAAAGCATCTTTATCAAGCTGACCGTGCTTATATTTGCCAGCACGAATTTTAATGACATTAGTTGTTCCATCGCCATCCTGTCCATTTTCAAATTTTGCACTCATTGGTGGTAAAATTTCAGACAATAGAGAAAATGAATCGACCAATTTTTTAGGATTTTTAAATAATTTAGGATTGACATCTCTTACACTCATTAGTAAGTTCATAGCAGTCCTCATATCAAAATCAATATTAGGCCTAGTTAATCTAAAACTACCCAATAAAGAATCTTGGAAAATTCCTACAATAGATTTATTATTCGCAGGGCTGATAATTTGTCTAGGAAGTGCAGCTAAAAGACGAAGCTCCGCAGCACTTTCATCATCTTGAGGACCATGAAGATTCATTTCATCACCATCGAAGTCAGCATTGTATGGCTTTGTTGCTGCTACGTTAAGTCTAAATGTTGCGCCAACGTGTAGTACCTTTACAATATGACACATCATTGACATCCTATGAAGTGTAGGTTGCCTATTAAATAATACTGGATCTCCGTCAAGTAGATGTCGATGTACAATATCGCCATTTAGTAATTCAATATTTTCTCTATCCGTATATCTTAGAGAGATTGAATCACCGGATTTTCTTTCAAGAATCTTGGCACCTGGATAATTATCCGGCCCATTCAAAACCAAACGAGTCAAGAAATCTCTATTACGTTTATTAACAGTGACTGGAAATGTGATATTCATTGCTACTTTTTTAGGAACGCCTAATTCGCCAATACTGATATTGGGATCTGGAGTAATAACACTTCTTGCACTGAAATCAACTCGTTTTCCCATTAGATTTCCTCTTACACGACCGCCTTTGCCAACCAAACGTTCTTTGACAGACTTTAAAGCACGCCCTGATCTTTGAGCGACGGAAGCAACCCCTGGAATTCTATTATCAATCATTGTAGCACAGTAATACTGCAAAACAGTGTGCCAATCATCTATTACCTTTGATGTCGCATTAGTTTGTAATTTATCTTGCAATGTTTTGTTTGCTTTAATAATATTAACAATAATATGTGAGATATCATCTTCACTCCTTTGTTGAGCATCATGTTTTACAGAAGGACGAATTGCAGGCGGGGGGACTGCCAAAACCTGACAAACCATCCAATCTGGTCGTGAAAATGTAGGACTGAACCCCATAAAGGTTACATCTTCATCTGAAATTCTTCGGAAAATTTTGAGAACTATCTCTGGAGTCAGCCTCATGGTGAGTTTTTCCTTAATATTACCATCATCGTCGGCAATACCATCAATATTAGACCATTCTGCTATAATAGTAGCCAATCCTTCTTTTTGAATCTTTTTTGGTTGTTTACAACCGCATCCATTACACGTATCATCTCCACATCTTGCTATTTTACTAGCAATCGGGAAAACATATAACCATCGATCGCGGGCATTTTTTGTATCCAAGATATGCTTATGTTTACTTTTAGACAGTAAAAGTTTGCTACATTTGATGCACACACATCTCAATATTTTAAGAATTGTATTAAGGTATTGAATATAAAATACTGGTCTTGCTAATTCCATATGACCAAAATATCCAGGAGTTTTCATATAATTTAATCCGTCAGTCGGGCAAATAAGTCCAGGATCTAGCACGCCCATTCTAGGATCAAATAGACCACCAATCACAGGTTTGTTATTTACATAAGTATCCCTGGATACAATATTTGCTACAGAGCCTTTTCTTATTTCTTCAGGCGACAATAAACTAAATTGCAATCCTATAATTCTTGATGGATTCATTCTTGTATCAGTCATCTTTATATTAGTGGTAGAATATTTAGATTGTTTTCAATTTTATTATTATCTTTAGTTTTTGAATTTTAATAAGTTAATTAAAAAAATAAATTGATATAGAAAATATTAAATAAATATCTTTATAATTCATACAATGCCATCTAAACAAGAAGACAAGGATCCGAAGGTTAAAACGCCTAAAAATCGCAGAAGCCGGCGTAGCAAAAAAAATAAAAATTACAAGATTAATCAGGACTCCGATAGTGATAGCGACTGGTTGCCACCGACAGAACATCATTCAGATTCTGGAAGCGAAGAAATGCCAAATGATGATATGAATCCTCGAGAATTGCAAAAATTTATTCAAAAGATATTTCCTTCTGAAGCAGGTAAAGAAAGACTGCGACAATTGGAAAAAATAGATAATATGATCGAGAAAAAGAAAAAGACGAATAGTAAAAAAAAGAATCCAAAAAGCCCAACAAATAAGAAGAAATCTAACAAGAAAACATCAAATAAAAAAAAGCAAGAAAAAGAAGATGAAGATGAAGATGAAGTAACTAGTGAAGATGAAATAGATGATGTTTTAATTTTGGACGATGATGATGATGAAGAGTATGATGAAGACGAAATCGAAGAAATGTTATCAAATAACATGAAGTTTAATATTATATTTACTGTTGGCGATATTAATAGGGAAGATGACTTTGATGAATACGATGAATATGAAGACGAAGAGGAAGATGAAGACGAAGAGGAAGATGAAGACGAAGAGGAAGAGGAAGATGAAGAAGATGAGAAAAATGATGAAAAGGAAAAGAAGGAGTGGGATGAAAATTTTAATAAAATTATGAGAAAAATGGACAAGGAAATCACAAAACTTGAAGATGAAACATCGGAAAAGAAAAATAAAAAGGAAAATAACAAACTGGCTAAATTTAAAGTAAAGGATAAAGTACTAATCAAAGCTAAAGGGTGGGAAGAAGAATATCCGGGGATTATCACAAAAGTATGTACTAGAAATAGGTATGATATTAAACTAGATGATACCGAGTTAGAACAGAGGAAATGGAAACTGATTCATGGTAAATATATTAAGTTGAAAACCAAGGAGGAAGAAGAATACATAGAAACTCTTGATGAAATGCGTGAATTAGTTAAACTTCGCAAAGGAAAGGGTAAAAAAGCAATGATGGCTCAATTAGATAAATTATCTAAAGCCATTGAAAGGAAAGAAAAAGAAAAGGAAAAAGAGAAAATGAAAAAGGAGAAAATGAAAAATGTAGGTAAACTAAGAAAGATGCTAAGAGAAAAAAATGTAATGAATGATTTTAAATATTTTAAAGAAATGAATGTGGATAATCAACAAAAAATTTTGAGAAGACTAAAAGAAGTAAATCAATTTAGTAATGTAGATAAACCATATAGATTATCACTTTTAGAATCAGATATCCCTGTTCCTTTTAAAGCAGCTGCATTGAAAAAAATTAATATTTTGAATTACATGGATCCGGGAAGTGGTGAGTATTATAAAATCAAACAGTGGGTAGATACTTTCATGCGCATTCCTTTTGGAAAACGTAATAACTTACCATTTCAAATTTCAGATGGTAGAGATAAATGTGGTGATTTTATGGAAAAGGCTAAAAATACGCTAGATAAGTGCGTTTACGGATTGAATGATGCTAAAATGCAAATTATGCAATTTATCGGTCAATGGATGGCGAATCCAAATGCGGTAGCACCTCCGATTGCTATTAAAGGTCCGCCTGGAACTGGTAAAACTACACTAATCAAAGAAGGGATTAGTAAAATTCTAAATAGACCATTTGCATTTCTCGCATTAGGTGGTGCTACTGATAGTAGTTTCCTTGAAGGGCACTCATATACATATGAGGGTAGTACGTGGGGTAAGATTGTTGATATCTTACTACAGAGCAAGACTATGAATCCAGTCATATATTTTGATGAGTTGGATAAAATCTCGGATACACCAAAAGGTGAAGAGATTACTGGAATTTTGACACATCTAACAGATACTACTCAAAATTCTCAATTTCATGATAAGTACTTTTCAAACATTGATTTTGATTTAAGCAAGGTCTTGTTTATATTTAGTTATAATGATGAAAAAAAGGTAAATCCTATTCTAAAAGATCGCATGTATAGAATTCATACAAAAGGATATGAAACCAAAGAAAAACTTATTATCGCACGTGATCATTTAATTCCAAAAATAGAGGAAAATATTAATTTTGAAAAAGGGCAAATTGTAATTCCAGATGATACACTAACATATATCATAAATGAATTTACAGAAAAAGAAAAGGGTGTTAGGAATTTGAAACGATGTCTAGAGATTCTATATACAAAAATTAATCTCTACACTCTAATGAAAAAGGATAGTAAAATGTTTGATGGAGAGGTGGTTCTACATATTGAGTTTCCTTATACAATTGCTGTTGAGACGGTAAAAAAACTAATTAAAACTACTGAAACAAATACTGTTCCGTTTGGTATGTATATTTAATGGATATATGTTCCGTTTGGTATATCTAAAAATTTAAACACGTCATTAAAATTTTTTTCTTTTGTATCTTGTGGATTAATTATATTTTTATCTATTTTAAAAAAGGGTGTGGTCTCTTCTTGCTTTGTATTTAATTGATTAGGTTTATTATGTACCAATATAGGTATATAATTTCTATAACCACATTGTCGAAGCATTGCTGTAAACATGAATATATATATAATATACAAATTTATCTATCTATATATAAAATATGCCTAAAAACTCAAGAGTCGGAAGATGTGTTGGAAGATTAACACAAAAATATGGTTATGGAGGAGCAATAGGGATTTGTCAAAAATCTACTAAACAAAACTATATGACTGGGAAAAAAATGCGAAAACCAAAAAGAAAGGGGCGAAAAACCAAAAGAGGAAAGAAAAAATCTCGTAGCAAAACTAGACGTAAATGGTCAAAAAAATATAAAAAAAGTATTAATTGTAAAAAGCCTAAAGGGTTTTCACAAAAACAATACTGTAAATATGGTAAAAAACACAATTAAAGTTTATAATTATAATTTAATTGTATAATTAAGCAAATCGCAACGTCCTTCTTCCTTGAGCTTGAGCAATCTGAGCATAATATGCACGAAGAGCTGCTGCTCGAGCAGGAGTAACATAAATCATTTTAGGAGGTTGTCTTGCTTGTAGGGGTTTAAATCCCCGTCTTCCTAAACTAAATTGAGAGGAAGCACTGCTTCCGCCACCACCGCACGCTGAACAAGGCATTATATATAATGTATTTAAAAAAAAAATAATTATTCTTATAAGATGACAAATAATTTGCCTACAGATTTTTTAATTAATATAAAACATGAATACGATAGAGAAATAGAAACTCTAAATAATATAATTTCTATTAAACAAGGTAGATTAAAAGAAATTAATCATATATTGGCAACTCAATGTAATCATGATTGGCAAACTGATTATGTAGATGTGGATGTTGAAAGAAGTGAAATAATTAAATATTGTAAAAACTGCAATTTAACTTATGGTACAGTAACGTTGATAACATAACAAATTTACTATTAAATAATTGTGATCTCTATTATTTTATTAAACGTTTCTTTTAACTTTTCTTTTATGTTTTTGCGTTTTACGTTTTTTTTCCTTTCTCTTCTTTTTAACTGTTCTTTTGTGCTTATGTTTGCGTGTTTTGCGCGTCTTGCGTGTTTTGCGTGTCTTGCGTGTCTTGCGTGTCTTGCGTGTTTTGCGTGTCTTGCGTGTTTTCTTTTGTTTACGTTTTATTGTATTCCTTCTTATACCCCGTCCCACAACATAGTGTTGTTCCCGTATACATCTCTCACACGCACCATAAGTCTCGCATGCCAAATCCTTACAATCCTTCTTTTCAAATTCACATACTGCCCCACACACCGCACCAATAGTAGCTCCTTGACCTGGCATACCACATATACATCCGGTAATAGCACCACACGCTGCGCCAACAATTGCTCCTTCGCCTCGACTAGAACAACAGTTATTGCAATCGTCACGATTCATTTCTTGGGGAGATGGCGGTTGTTGGCCGCGTTGACGTCGCAACGCCGTTGCTTGTGCTTCGTCGTACCGTAATGCCAGTGATGGTGGTGGGGATGCTACGTCACCATACCATATTTTTTTATTTAGTGACCATTTTTTAACAATTTTTGCATTTGGATGTTGGTCACGAAAATTTTTAATTTCCTTTTTTTTATCATTATCATCTTTCACTTGCTTGATGGGTCTCCGAGTCATAGGACTGGTACCCTCGCTTTTTTCTATCCACGAGTATAAATGTCGCTTTTCGTAACTTGATGGCTCCTGCACATCATCAATATTTATTATATGTACTGGATCCACTAAAAGTTCAAGACTAATTGGTCCTAAATGACCTTCATCAAGTGCTTTTTGATCTGCCTTTTTATCATCCGTACTAGTCATTAATATATAATTTGAATATATTTAAATTATATATTAATAAATATTGCGTAATCTATAAGTTAACTTATAGTACAGTAAGTCTCACAACATAACGGTATACTAGTATGATAACATCCTTTTGAGTCGTTAAAACTATTTTTTTTTAGGTGACAATCCCGGCAAAATCCATTTTTCCAATCATGACGACGACAAGATCTACGTTGTGAGAATCTACCACTATGCATGACGTATCTATCATTACATTTATCGCATATTGCATATTTTAGTTGTGGCGTATTATCAATCCAATAATAACTCATATAGTTATTATTGATTATTCTTATATTTTTAAATCTATTTAAAATACCTCAGAACATGTTCTGTTTCCACCGCGCATATTAATATAATCTACCTGCTCTTTTGTGACACAAGCGCACCCATCTGCGGAACTTGTGGAGGAGAAGGGAGGAACACAGCATTCCGGTTTAAATTTAGTATCGGCAAAGAAAAACATCTCACCTGGAGGCAAAGGCAAAGCTGATCCGTGATTAGCTTCCAAATTTGGAGCTATACTCTGTAAATGACGAGTATCATATGATCCTTTAACACCTGCTCCCATATTATATGAAGGGGATGCGCCCATTTCGACAAAGCCCTCTTTTACATCTTTAATGCTAATTTTTGCACACGAACAAAGTACAAAACATCCTAAAGCGATACCTATAACCAAGCATAAAATAACTACAAAAGGTCTAAATTTCATTCCAAATAACTTCATTTCCATACTATACATATTTCATAGATAATATTTTAATTATTGTCTAGATTATCAACGCCATCCTTTCTCCACAGTATAGATTCCAATCCGCCATTATAATCAAAAAATATTGTTCCATTTATTCTAAGGAATTTACTATCCGTAATAATATGGTAAAGTTTCCGAGGTTTCTTCACTGGTATTCCGCCCATGTCCAAAGTAGATACGCATCCTCCTAAATCCTTAGAATACATTCTTAAATTAGAAGAGCCTATAAATTTAAATCCGTTTATTTCGTACTCTTTTACTTTATCTACATCTTTTCCATTGATTTCTACAATTCCTAAAACTTGTTCGCCAAATCTTAGTTGATCATTTACTTGTATCTGTTTAATAGGTACGGATCTACCATCATCTAATTCGATTAATGTATTTGGATGGAGACCACATTCTAAAAATTTATGAATATCCTTTAAATGAAATCTTTCTGGCAAAAGATCTTTCATTTCTTGCCGTAGCATAACTATATCCATGTCGTCTACTTCATCCCAGTCAAGAAATTTAATATTATCAATAATAATTCTTTTTGTTGTAGTATTTATACAATACACAAATGGTTTGTAATATTCTCCATATTTGATACTATTTGGGTGTTTTTTGACTTTTATTACTCCTAATTCTTCATCTAATAACGTATGATCCCCCGTCACCAGTATATTATTTAAAACATACATTTCTTGATTTTTTGATGTTGATTTAAAAGTAGCAGTTACCTTGCCTCCATCAATTATTGTATCTCCAATACAAATGTCTTTAATTTGTTTAATCTCTCCATTTTTAAGTTTAATTTCAGTATTTTCATCAAAACAAAAATTATTTATTTCGTTATTTGCAATATTTGCAAAACTCTCTTTTTCATGAAATTGTGATCCTAATCTATTAACTGTATTTGTTTTTTGAATAACCATACTAGATACTTCAGCTGCTGGTATAAATACTGCAAGTGTCATAATAACTAAAAGCATTATTACAGTGAAGGCTAAAAACCAAACAGAAGCCAATGCCCATCCTACAAATGGAAACCATAGTACGGCAAATGCAGATGCAAGGTCTCCGATTCCTAAAAGTACCGCGATTACAATTATAGCTGTAACAATAGCAAGAAATGCTCCAATAAAAGATCTAGTACTTAAAAATGTCCCAATGCCTGTATACATTGCTGTTGATAAAACGCCTTGAGATCGATTTAGCGCTGTTTTACTTTTTGCAAGCATGATACGAAGCGGTACCATTACATTAAAAATCTTGCTAAATACACTTGAAAATATGCCACCAATTGATTTTCTAATATTACTAAACAGACTTCTTGCACTATTCATGTCATTACCAATTGCTCCTATTCCATCGGCTATACCTTGTGTAGCAGCAGATTGTGCTGCGGATTCTACCTTAACAACATCTTTTAAAATATCGGTTAAACAATAATTCAAATTTTCAGCCGTATATGTCATCTTAGAAACACCGGATGGGGCATTAATTAATCCGGCGAAAGGTATAAATAATGGATTACATCTTATCCCAGTCCAATTTTTTTTTAAATACTTTAGATTAGATAAAAAATAATTGTAGCCAAATAATCCACCAAATGTGGCCAAAATCAAACTTGTAATTATAACTGACCCGCCATATTTATCCATATATCCATCGCGTGCATAGGAATCCGTGAGGTGTTTTTTTAAAGAATTAGGTTCAGGTCTTCCTATGCCTGGTATTTTATTTATAATATTGCTTCCAAGGTCTTTTATACTTGTCATATATATAGTAACTGTATATTAAAGGTAAATTATTTTTGAAATTTTACCTTTAATCAAAGCATTAACTATATTTTTGTATTGTTTTAAGGGATCCAATTATAGGTCCATTAATAATACTTTGTCCCATTAATTGTTGACCCTGCATCATATGCATCAAAACTGACATTACTCCGATTAATTTCATAATTAAATCTCTAAATCCTATTATAAATTTTTGCATTTCGATCAATACATTATTAAATACTCCAAAAACATTTGTAAATTGTCCGCCAATAGCTGGTCTTAACTTAGACTGTAAATCTCTAATTCCTGAAAATTGCCCAGACAAAGCACTGAGATTTTGCTGTAATCCCCCTGTAGCAGCGGCTAAAGGTGCTTGATGATAAGGCATTGTGGTTGATTGTAATTGTGCAACACATTGTGCAAAGTTATCGGCGGTATCGTGTCCAAAAAAACTAGCAAATGGTAAAATCATTGGATTACATCTATACTGAACCCAATTATTTTTGATATTATTAAATCCTACAATAAGAAAACTCACCAAAAAACATGCATAAAACGCTGCTATTATTAATACTGCTAAAAATATGTCACGAAATTTCATTAATATTAAAATATATTGTGATTTTAATATTAAGATCTTGGAGTAATTAATTATCTCTTTTTTCTGCGTTTGGAAGAACGTTTACGATTTCTCTTTTTTGTTCTTTTTGTTCTTCTTTTCCTTTTCATACTTTTACGTTTTCTTCGGGTACGACGTCTAGTTTTTTTGCGGCGGCGTTTTTTCCCTCCGTTCATGTTATTTAGACTTTCAATGAAAGAGCCCAATGCAGTCGTTCCGCCTTGACGTTTTCGAGTTCCACCACCCGATCCACTCCAAGAATCGCCCATGCTATCTAAAGAACCCGCGCATAACGTATTTGCCATTAATTGTTGTGCTGCTGCAATATTATCATTAGGGTTAGGAGACATTGCCGATGATGATCCTGCAGTGTATGTAGTTGTTGTTGTTGGTACTCCACTACATCCACAAGATTTCGACCCTCCTTTTTTGCGTCCACCCTTTTTCCTTTTTCTACGTTTGCCTCCTCTATTAGCACCAGCAGCTACTAACAAATTATGATGGTTTGAATTTATTTTATGAGTATTTCGTTGACCTGCTTTAACAGCAGATGACAAAAATGTGACGCTCGCTCCGGCTTTCGGTGGTTTATATGATGTAGTCATTCTAAAATATATCTATATAAAATTTTTAACATAAAGAAAAGTGATACATATATATCATAAATGAGTAATCTTAGTGACAAAGACCGATTAAATTTAAAGGAAATGGTTAAATCTTATGGAGCTGATGATAATACTACAAAAATACGCGATTTGAAACATAGTAGGCAGATCAGAGATAGTGTAGAAACGCTTCTTAAATTAAAAAGAAAGCATAGTCGCATGCAACAAACAAATAAAGCAATGTTTGAGAAGCTTATTATTTCTAAATGTAACTTTTTATGGAACAATTATACCAATATTTTCAATCGATTATTAAAAGATGAAATTAATGTTAATATATTATACAAATTTATTGATAAACTAAGAGAGATTGAAGAAGGCGTTACCGATCAACACACTGCCTCTGTAGAAGTTGGAAAGATCTTAAAAGAGATGTATATTGATAGTGCTCTACGAAAAGAAAAAAAATATGAGGCTGAAAACAATTCTAAAAAACCAAAGGAGAGAAAGGCTGTTAAAAATATTAGTTGGGCTAAATTTAAAACTGCTGGTTTGGGACAATAAAAGATAAATTGAAATCGTATAAAATCTTCATTCTAAATTTATTTATAATGAAGTTAGTAATAGTTGAATCTCCGGCAAAATGCAAAAAGATCGAAGGGTATTTAGGACCAGGATACAAATGTATTGCAAGTTTTGGTCATATTTATCAATTATCAGATGTAGAGAAACAAAATAATTATACCCCCAAATTTAAACTACTCTCAATGAAAGGTAAATATATTGCAAATCTAAGAACCCATATTAAAAAAGCCAGTGAAGTTATATTGGCAACAGATGACGATAGAGAGGGTGAGGCTATTGCTTGGCATATTTGTAGATTGGCAAAATTGCCTATTAAAACAACAAAACGAATCATATTTCACGAAGTAACAAAACCTGCACTTCAGCAGGCAATTAGCAATCCTACCACAATAGATATGATGAAAGTAAACGCTCAACTTGGACGACAAGTATTAGATAGGATGGTAGGATTTACAATATCACCTGTTCTTTGGAAACAATTCTTTCATGGTGGCAAAAACAAAAGTGGTCTATCGGCTGGCAGATGTCAAACACCTGCGCTACGTCTTGTATATGAAAATCAACTAGATATTGATTCAGAACCCGGAAAGAAGGTATTTGAAACAATTGGATATTTTACCAAACATAACTTACAATTTAAATTAAATCACGATTTTGAAATGAATGATGACATTGAAGACTTTTTAGAAAATAGTGTAAATTTTGAACATAAACTATTAAAGCCAAAAAAACCTACACAAAGTACAAGAAAAGCTCCTATGCCATTTTCAACCTCATCCTTACAACAAAGAGCTTCTAATGAGTTACACTTTTCACCTAAACGAACTATGCAACTTGCTCAAAAATTATATGAGAATGGTCATATTACATACATGAGAACTGATAATAAAAAGTATAGTCCGGAATTTATTCAAAAAGCTAAACCATTTATCCGGAACAGATGGGATGTGGATAATACTTACATTAGAAATAATATTAGCATTATAACTATTGGAGAAAGTAAGAAAAAGAAAAATGATACAGCACAAGAAGCTCACGAAGCAATTAGACCCACTAAACTAACTACTGAAAGTGTAACTTTGGGTGATCCGGAGAATAGACTATATAAACTAATTTGGTCAAATACGGTCGAGAGTTGTATGAGTGATGCTATCATGGATAATCTTACGGCAATAATTACGGCGCCATCTGAATATAAATATCGGTACAAAGCAGAACAGGTTAATTTTCCTGGATGGATGATCGTTAGAGGTTATGAAGAATCGAATCAAATCTATAAACTGATTTCAAAGTTTAAAGCAAAAACTGTTGAATATAATAAAATTTATAGCAAGCAGAATCTAAAAAATCTTAAAACTCATTTTACTGAAGCCCGACTTGTTCAAATGTTGGAGAAGCGAGGAATAGGTAGACCTTCTACGTTTTCCAGTTTGATATCTAAAATACAAGATAGAGAATATGTTAAAAAGGGCAATGTTGAAGGCAAGCCTGTTGCATGTATTGATTATCAACTTGTAAAGGAAGAGTTGGATGAGATAGAGATCACTAGAACATTTGGGAATGAAAAGGGAAAATTATTAATACAGCCTTTGGGAATTATGGTGATAGAGTTCCTATTAAAACAATTCGACTCTTTATTTGTATATGAATATACTGAAAAAATGGAAAAGGAGTTGGATAGTATTTCGCAGGGCACGTTAAATTGGCAAGACCTGTGTAAAAAATGTGATACAACTATGTCTTCACTAATGACGGATATTAAGAATAATAAATCCCATATTAAAATTGATGAGCATCATGTTTATATGATTGGTAAATATGGACCTGTAATAAAATATGAAAAGGATGGTGTTACTGAATTTAAAAATGTTAAAAAAGACCTTGATTTAGACAAACTTAAAAATGGTGAATATAAACTAGAAAATATCATTGTTGAAAAACCAAAATTTGGAGGAAGAAATTTGGGATCGTTTAAAAGCAATGAGGTAATACTTAGAAAAGGGAAGTTTGGATTGTACATGACCTGTGGTGGAAAAAATTATTCCCTTAAAGGTATTGATAAATCATTGGAAAGAATTAGACTTGAAGATGTCATTGATATACTTTTGGGTACAAAAAGTACAAACCCGAAAGTATTAAAAATGTTAAATGAAGATATGTCTGTTAGGAAAGGTAAATATGGTCCTTATTTGTTTTACAAGACAAAAACAATGTCTAAGCCACGATTCTTTGGTATATATGAGATCTTTGGTGGGAACAAGGGTGATACTTTTGAATGGAAGAATAAATCTACTAGCGAACTTATTAATTTAGTAAAGAAAAATTGTCTAAAGTCGATATAACCCAGGCATTCTAACTATTCTATTTCGAAGTTGTTCATCTCTTAACATATTAAATTCAATAGTGAATGATAATGGTAGGCATTTAAATTTTACTAATCTTCCATCGTGATATCTAAATTTAAATTTAAGGCGAGTCAATCTTTCTAATGGAGGTTCGTAATGTGAAACATTCATGAGGGCTGAATTTCTAGAATCGAATTGTTGAGAAAATGCTGGACAAGGTAATGGTATTTTTGCAAATGCACTATTAACTTTACCATTATAATCGTTATTATATAATCCCGATGTATTTTCTGAATAGGGTTCAAGCTCATCCATGCTATTATACTTATCAACTTCCATATAGATAATGTCTTCACCCATAATATTAATATTGCAAATTTTATTTTTTTCCTTCCATTCTGCAATTTTAGCTGGATCTGTGATAAAATGCGGAGCTTTGGGATCTTTAACATTTACAAAATAATTATTAGGAGTTGTACCATCTAACCAGTAATTATGCGAACCACTATCTTTATATTCATAACTGAATCCATAAGGTCCGCCTAGAGATATAAGACCTTCAGGGGCGTATCTATCTGGAGTTTTAGTTGATTCGTATATTGCTTTTTTATATCCTAAATAAGCAGGCAATCCCCATTTTGTATATTTGTTAAAAAGTACTTCTTGGGCCGGGTTGTTACATGATTTATAAGGATGTTGTTTATCAAATACTAATGAAAAAGAGTCACATACATTTCCAAACCATAAAGTATTATCAATGCAATTATATTTACAAACAAAGCAATTATATGCAGCGCCACTATCTTCCGCTTGAGCACTATTCATTTTTGTTTGTATTTCTCTTGCTAATTCTTTTGGACAATATGCACCTTCATCAATCTCAATATCAAGTACATTTTGCGTTGAAGAATATGGCTCCATGCTAAAACTCATTTTTGTATTTTGATACTCTTCACTGAATATAAATTGATTGCTAGGCAATGATATTGTATCTAATCGCATAGATTGTACATTGAGTAATGTTTGTGGTAACATTATTTCAAAATGATTGGCTTCTGGCCATTTTTTAATGTCTCTATCGTATGAATGAAAAGATATTAGTTTGCGATCTAAAACATATGTTTGTGATTTGGGAATTAAAGGGTGTGCCTGCATTGTATTAAAATTACTCATTTAATAAAATATTATATTTTATTTTGAAATCCTCTTCGAATTATTTAGTAAAATAAATAACACTATATAATATATTATGTCAAAGAAAGTACCGAAAGAACAGAAATATGATACGCCGTATATGAAGTTGCTAGCATCTAGTAAAAAAGCTAAAAATAAAGTAATTACTGCAGCACAGTCCTTTAACAAAAACAGTTGGTTGCAAATAAGTCAATGGCTAGTAATATTTAAAGTTTTCATATTAATTGGTGTAACTATATTTACGATTGGTCAATTCTCAGGAGTGTCAGATACAGATTTAGCAGCTTATATATGGTTTGCTTTTGCATTAATAATTACATGGGTTCTTAGTTTAAAAATGGTTGCAAACAATAATAATTCTGAAATTGGATTTTGGTCGGCCATAAGCAATGCGTCTGTAATGCTTCCAACTTTAGGGACACTTTTGCCTTTAGGTGTTTTAATTTATGTTCTTATAACAGTAAGACCAATATTACAAAATAACTTAGATAATCTTCCCAAACAATTTTTCTGGTTTAATAGATTAACATTCTTTTTAGTTGTAATGCAAATGTTTATATTGAGTAAATTTTATAATACACATTCAAATAATCAAAATTATAGGGGTATTTGGATAGCAGCCATGATATTATTCTCTGTACTTACAAGCGCGGCGGCAATCGAATTGTATGTGATAATTACAGCTTTTATAACAGATGGTTAATAATTAATTTAAATAAATATTAAATTTAATTATAAAAAAAAAATCTAAAAGTCGTACCATAATTAGTGTCATCGGCCCAAATTCCTGATATTTTTAACAGTATTTTTGCATTATCTAATTTAATTGGGTCCAGTTTTTCTTCGCTAAAAATTTTAATATAGTTTTGATTTAACTGCTCCTCAATTCTACTCGTTGGTACTTTTGTATTTTGTGGTGCAATTTCCAAAAGCTGTTGTTCCACATTCTTAATAAATGAAATTATTTTTCTATTTGATACTTTATCGTAATGACATTTAATCTTATTAAAATATTTTTCTATTTTAACATTTTTAAGAGAAAAAGCAATAAATAGTCCATTTGATGTAAAATATGGATCGGAATAATATAATCTATAAAAATCGCCGCCACTTAAAATATTATTTTTAGTCTTATCTGAAAACATTATATATTCATTATGATACTGTTCTGGACTTATTACAAGAAGCATGTGTTAATAATATTTGATAGATAACATTTAAGTCATTCGCTCTCATTATTAAGTAGGGCTATAAAATGCAAAGTTATAATATTTTCGTTTGTTATATCTTTCATTGTTGTCATTAAATTAACCGCTTTATCACATTGTATTAGTGCTTTTTCAAGATTAGATACTTTAATATCTATATATTCTCTCCAAAGATTTGTAATATTGGGGTGCGATTGTTCGTATATTTTCAATGCCGCTTTTATTTGCGTAATCTTTTCATCCATTATGATAATTGCTTTTTTATTTTTATTAGTATTTAAGTAATAAAGATAAAATACATATTTTACCAAATGGTTAAATATTATGAAACGCGATTTGAAGAGTACATATTAACAAATAATAAGAAAAATTTACATCCTGAATTAAAAAACATAGAAAATTTACATAGTAAAGGGGATACAAATGATCATAATATTATTTTTTATGGTCCATCTGGAACGGGTAAATATACACAAGCATTAAATTATATTAAAAGATTCAGCAATTCAAATTTAAAATACGAAAGAAAAATGAATATTAATATCCATAAAAAAAAGCAATATACTTTTAAGATAAGTGATATTCATTTTGAAATTGATATGGAACTTTTGGGTTGCAATGCCAAAGTATTATGGAATGAAATATACAAAGCTATACTTGATATATTATCAACACGACAATCGCATAATGGAATTATAGTTTGTAAAAATTTTCATAAAATTCACAATGAATTACTTGATGTGTTTTATAGTTACATGCAAACATTATATCATAAAAACATAACACTATCTTTTATTTTTATCTCAGAATCTATTAGTTTTATTCCAGATAATATTTTAAAAAGATGTAAGGTGTTACATGTAAAAAGACCTACTAAATCACAATATAAAAAATGTCTTGGTAATATTATAAATTCAAGTCTTGAGATTACTAAGATTACTAATATTAAAAATTTACGAAGTAATAATTACATTTTAATGGATTCGAATAAAAAAATTGTAAATAGGATAATAAAAAATATCGAAAACTACAAAACAATTAATTATTTGGAATTCAGAGATAGATTGTATGATATTTTTATTTATCATTTAGATTTAAATGAATGTATATGGGAAATTATATATCATTTTATTCGAACAAATAAACTAAATGGAGAGAAAATCGAAAAAATACAAGGATTTCTATACAAGTTTCTTAAATTCTACAATAATAATTATAGACCTATTTATCATTTAGAAAGATTTATGTTTTATTTATGTAAGATCATACATGAATTTTAATAAGGCGATAAAAATACTGGATATAAAAAATAAATATTATACCGATAAAGAACTAAAACGTGCATATTATAAAAATGCTATTAAATGGCATCCTGATAAAAATGGTGGAAGTGAAAAAGCAGCGATGCATTTTAAAAAAATTAAAGAAGCATATGAATTTTTATCAGAGGATGGAATAGAACGTGAAGATATTGAAGATATGTCTTATTCTTCAATACTAAAGAAATGTATTTATTTTGTGATGCCCGATTTTCAATGGGATGATCTCTTTCTTGATTCAACACTTCAAACTGTATTTAAAGATTGTAAAAAAGCTAGTATTAAACTTTTTGAGAAATTATCAAAAGAAAAATCACTCGAAGTATATGAGTTTCTCTCCACGCATAGAGATATTTTAAATCTCGAGGATGAAATGTTGGCAAACATGTTAGAAATCATTAAAACAAAAACACAACATGATAATATTATAATTTTGAATCCTGATATAAATGATTTATTAAATGACAAAATTTATAAATTGGAAGTTAATGAATCAACGTTTTATGTACCTTTATGGCATAATGAAATAGTTTTTGATGATATTTCTGGAAACGATTTAATAGTTAAATGTATTCCAGAATTTGACAAACACATTTATATCGATAACATGAACCATTTACATATTAAAGAAGAACGATCCATTATTAAAATTTTAAATAAAGGTATTTTAAGTGTTAAGGTGGGGGGGAAAGTATTTGAATTTAAAGGCACAGAAATAAAAATTACAAAAAATCAAACACTTGTTTTAAATAATAAGGGTATTTTATTGGCGGATCATGATAACTTATACAATGTCGAAAAAAGAGGTGATATATATATTCATTTGACAATTATTGAATAGATAAAAAATTTTATATAATATTTTTTATATATTTAGTAAGCTTAGGCACTTGACTTGGTTTTCTTGCGACGAACAACCTTCTTTTTCTTTTTAGGAGGAGGTGGTGTCTCAGCCTTTACCTCTTCATCCTCTTCTTCATCGTCTTCCGCGGAATCATCGAAGTGGGGCAAACTGGTTGAATTATCCTCTTCATTTTCCTCTTCCTCTTTTTGCACACTTTCAAGCATTTCATCATCATCACTATCTGCCTCAAGATGACAAACACCAGTACCTACAAGTCGAACCGGCGGACGAACCTGTGCCTGTACGAGCTTCCAAGTGACTCCAAATCGACCTCCTGCCATCCAAAGACCATTACAAGCAATGAGTCCCTTGATATATGATCGAGATGGAACAAGATCAACCGGTGTCTTATTACCCTGAGGTCCTTCGCATCCATCCTTTGTTGGTAGGAATGTGGGCTTACTTTGAGTATCGTATAGCTCTACATTAAACTTGCCTTCCCAAAATGGAAGCTTTAGCTTCATGCTTGGATTCCGACTGTAATCTGGCTCTCCAGTAATCTTATCCTTGGGATACTTAAGAAGTGGATACATCATAGCTTCGGCAACCTCCTTGCTCATCTTACTCTTTCCGAACCATTCTTTCGAATTTTTTACAGCATCATTTAGAAGTTTTTCTTGCAGACCCTTCATATTTTTACAGAAGGCTGCTACGCTCGAAGATTTATCACTCTCAAATACCAGATTTGCATCATATGATACGCGTCCTGAATTTTCATCTACTCGTTCATTCACTCCCCAAGTAAACATCATCGGCGCACTAATAACTAGGGGCTGACCTTTCAGGCGAATCTGAACTTTCTTACCTCCTCGCGAATCAACTGTAGCGGTTTTGTAAGTAACATCATCTGCATTAAGGTGTTTGGCTTTTACGATCATTTCGGTGGCTTTACTCATTTTGTGTTTATGAGTTTAATATAGATGCTTTGTTTTAAATCAATTTTTTGAAATTTTTAAGTATTTGAGATACATATTTTTCATTCTACTATCATGAAGCAAAATGAAAAATAATTGTGATTTGCAATACCTACATACATTAATATATATATATTATTTTCTTATTTAAATACGGTATAAACAATACCTACATGCTTGTAGTTCAATAACTTATTATAAACAAAAATATAAACATTATAAAAAGATTTAAATTTAGGAATCTTATATATACAAGAATGATGAAATTATCACCAAAGACATTTTTTAAACTTCATTTATATGAAAATCCACCTACTCCTCCGCGTAAAAGAAATAAGGTTTCAAGTGAAGACTTTATTATTCCTTCTTATGATGAGTGGAATAGTTTGATAGTAAGGAACTATAACGTATCTCAATTAAAAGATATGGCAAGATACTATAAACAAAAAGTATCAGGTAATAAAAAAGAGTTGGTAAAAAGGATATATAATCATTTAAGATTTTCGTTTTACGCGATCAAAGTGCAGAAAACATGGAGAGGATTTATGATAAAAAATTATAATAATCTTCACGGTCCAGGAGTTTTTAAAAGAGCCAAGTGTATAAATAATAGTGATTTTCTTTCTTTGAATGATATTAAAGATATATCGCATAACCAGTTTTTTAGTTTTGAAGACAACGGGTTTATTTATGGATTTGATGCTAAATCGCTTCACAATCTTATTATTAAAAATAAAACACCAACTAATCCATATAATAGAAAGGTGATTGATAATAAAACTATAAATAATTTTAATAAATTTTTACGATATGGGAAACTATTGAAGAAAAATACAGTAATTAGTTTACAAGATTCTACTAGCAATATGAGTATTGCAAAGAGAATTGAGCTGAATGCTCATACCATTTTTCATAAAATAGACGGACATGGACATATCACTGATGCTACATGGTTTTTAACATTGGACAGGGCACAATTAATAAAACTTACAAGAGAATTAGCTGATATTTGGAATTATAGGACATCATTAACACCTCAAATTAAAATAGCTATTTGTCCACCGCACGGCGACCCATTTTCAGGAATTAATATGCAGTCGCTTGTTGGACAAAATATACAAACTCTTAAAATGAATATATTAAATATATTTGATAATTTAATATCAAAAAGTCCTGAAAGAACCAATCAATCACTTGGAGCATTTTATATTTTAGGATCACTTACATTGGTTAGCCAAAATGCTGCCAACGCACTTCCATGGTTGTACGAATCTGTTTTTTATTTACCAACCAATTAATAAAGTAAAAATGTCTGTTTTCATGCGTAATATTTAGGACTTTTAAACGATATAAGCTCTTGAAATAACAAATAAATAAATTGTTATGTCAAACAACTTAAAAAGTACACGCATAAATAGATTATAAAATGGCAAAAGTTAAGACAACCAAAGCGAAAGCTAAAAAGACTACTAAGTCTAAGAAATCAGCAGCGAAAACTGCACCAAAGGCCGTCGAGAAAGCGGTCGCTGCTCCCGAGAGTACTCCAGCTGTCCAGGCCGCGCCAGTTGCTGAGGCAGTCCCAGCTGTTCCAACCCTTTCTGAGAGTTTTGGGGAGTTACTAGGACTGTTGCAAGCACTTCGTAGTCAGCTCACTAGTGTCACTGGACAAGTGCGCGCTCTTCAGAAGCGTGCCGATCGTGAACTTAAGAATGCGCATAAGGCAAGTAAAAAGCGTCAAAAGCGTACAGGAAATCGTGCCCCTAGTGGATTTGTGAAGCCCACCAAGATCAGTTCTGAGCTTGCCAACTTTTTGGGAAAGCCAAAGGGAACTGAGATGGCTCGTACTGAGGTCACGCGGGAGATTAACAAGTACATTCGTGCTAATAAGCTCCAAGACCAAAACAATGGTCGTATTATCCTCGCTGATACTAAGTTGCGCAAGCTTCTTAAACTCAATAAAGATGATGAGCTTACATACTTCAATCTTCAGCGTTACATGAGTCCTCATTTCGCTAAGAATGTTAAGAAAGCTACTTCTCAGTAGATATATTCACTCATTAAATAATTAAAATTTAATAAAAAATTTAATTATTTTTATCATAGTAATTTAAATACTTAATTTATGAAAATAAATCCATTATTTGAAAGTATATGTTTGAGTGATGGTTTATTCACCGCTTTATTCTTAATCAAACAGTATCTGATCTTATTAAGAATTTCCGAGGGGTCTTTATTGTATATATCAAATACATCTCTCACTTGATGATATTTTCGCAAAGCAATTTTATTAGTTTGATGCAACCAAGCCATGAAATCCTGGTCATTTGGTTTTTGTTTATATCGCAAGAACAGTTTGTAAAATGTAAAGATGTTTCTCCGACTCTCATTGTAGTCTGTCCCTGAAAGAATACATAACTGCTGAAACTCATTAAATTTCATCCCAACCGATTGAAGAATTTTCCCCAATGGATAAACAACCACTGTATGATTTAAAAGACTGATATATTTTAACACCCGAGGACATCCATATGCAAACAAATCCGTATCCTCACTTAAACAAGCATATGCAGCACCTTTAATAACAAGCGCTGAACACAATTCATCCGCTTCATTTGTAGCTGTTATATATTTGATACCATATGCATCCAATAGTTCTTTTACTTCATCTACATCACGATAAGTAAGTTTAACAAATTTTCTCCGCAAAATAGACATTTTCTCTTCCTCCTTTTCCCTCTCATCCGGTGGAAGTGATTCTACTTTTTTCATTATATTAAAATACTCATATTTAGCAGCATCTCTCTGCTCTTTTCTCTTCAAAATTGTATGTTCTTTGTTTTTCATGGATTTTCCATCGAAAACGAAGAGTGCTGAAATGTTATTCACGCGAAATAGTGTACAGAGTAAATATATATTTTCTATCAAAGCATCCATGGCCTTGAATCTGTATAAATAAATACTAGCATCGATGACTATCCTTTTTCCAGATAGATTTCGTAGAGACGTTTTATATGATCCATTTTCACGAAGATTGCGAAGAAATGTTGTTAGAAGATGAATTCCCATTATAAATATAAATTGTATAGTTATTTGTTGTATGATACTAGTTTCCAGTCTATTTTTATAATCAATTTTTTAAAAATCACATCAACTCTATGATTGTCATTCTCATAGTTCTAGCTAATGTTCTATCATCTTTTTCCGCTACCAAAGATTTATATTTTTTTAATATACTTTGAGCTACATCAAGTTCTTTGATAAAAGCGGGAGATTTATAATGACCTACAATAAATCTATAAAATTGCATTAGATTATCTTTTGATCTATAAAATGCCAAAATATTGTCATTATTCGTTTTACACCACTTCATAAATGGTACCGCATTAAACATTAATATGGCTTTGATAACATAATAAGCAAAAATATTTGTTTTTTCTTTGTATAAATATTTTCGAGCTCTATCGCTTAAATTATTTTTATCATGTAAATTTTTATAATGCAATCCCATGAAATCTAATACTTTTACACACTGAAATAAACAAAAAAACTGCTCAAAACCAACACAATATTCGGCATACAAATAAAATTCCTTTATACCACTACCTTTGGACATAAAATAAGAAGTAAACACACAATTCATTATACTTGCCCAAAATTCCGTATAGCCCTCATACAAATTAAAATCGCTATTTATTGGAAAAATGGTTTTCATTTTATTATTCAATACTGTATTAGACATGGATGAAAAATCTAACCCCAATGAATGAAATGTTTCATGTACAAACACTTTAAATATTTCTTCTTTTCTAAACAAACAAATCTCTCCATTTGCCGTACAAGTAGTTGTAACTGCGGTATTTGCATGAGTTGATGATAAAACCGAAAATGGACTCCCAGGGATAACTTTCTTAATAGGTGTCATATAACAATATATCTTTAAAGTTCTACTGCATTTGGACAGTGTATAACTACTAACAAACTGTAACCACATGATCATTTTATAAACTAATTTATCAAATTTTACAAGTTGATTAAATTCACTTTCATTCATTAAATAAAAATTAATATTTATTGATCTACCCGCTACTTTACATTTGTAACTTAATACCCCTTTTATGTTATGTTTGATGTAAGTTTTAATATTATCAGGAATATATGTACTACTTAATAATGTAGTATGATTTATTGATCTAAAATCTCTTACTTCTTTCAATGTAATTTTTATTTTATTACTTTTCCATTCTTTATCGGTAAATTTATCAGCAGCTTTTAACTCTGAATAAAAGTTTTTCATAATTCTATCAAAATCTCTCTGCTGTTGAGCATTTTTCTTTTTTACAAACTTTTCAAAATTATCTATCATCTTAACCATCATTTGTTCTGAGTCATTAGAAAATTTCATTGAAATTAATATATATAAATAGTATAATATTTATAAATAGTTATCAATAATATTATATTATTGATAATTAAATTACTCTAATACTTCTCTTATCTTCATTGTATCATAAAAGATAATTGGTGACTGTCCTCTTACAAAATGTTGTAATTTTGCATCTTTCGTTGCCATCAAAACTCTTTTAGCCTCATCTATCTGTTTATATTTTGCCATCTGTCCTCTGTACATCGCCCGCTCATTTTCTTTACTTGAAAAAAAATTTTCATCTATTTTTATTTTTTTTGATCTTATTTGTTTGCCCTTAAATTTCCCGGTCTTTCCTCCAGCACCCTTGGCCATTGCAGGGCTTTTGGATAATTCTGTATCAGAATCCAGAGAAAAGGTATTGTAAAATTCAGGGTTATTTTTTTTGAATTTTGAAGCATGATAAAAATGTTCTACACTTTTCCATCGCTTACCATCTAAAGTAAAATCACCTTCAAAGAAATTAGATAAAACCTTCCTCCAATTTTTAATTCCCGCCAATTCAGAAAATCTCATTACTTCTTTTTTAGGTACTTTCTCTCCAGCACCCTTTCCAGGATTTGAATCTCGTGACTTTGAATAAAATTGGAATACAATATCCTCATTAAACTTTACATCTTTCATGTTTTCTAATCCTTCGTCAAATTTTTCCTCTTTTGGCAATCCTATATCTTCAACCCCTGAATCTGTTTTTGGCTTAAGAATACCTTCATCTTTATTATTGTTTTTTGATTCATCCGGTGCGATTTCTCCCTTTATACTTGCTTTCAATGCCTTAAATTTAGGTATCAAATTATATATACCATCTTCCTTTTCCATACATTTTGTAACAATTAAATCCTTTATCGCATATGGTAATGTATTAAATGTAAAAATACGCTGATTTTTATACAAAATTAGTTTGTAGTGGTTCCCAGTATATGATAATATCACGTAATATTTAGGTTTGAATACACCCGCCGCTTCAATATCATCATCGACCATATTACCACACTGTAAAACATTTCCAAAATCGCCGTGATTAAAATTATATTCGGAGAGAATTATTAATTTTATATTTAAAGCCCTTTCCAATACATTTATTGCCCACGTTTCCGCCCAAAATTTACATGTTTGAACTTTTGCTTTAAATTTTTCGAGATTGTTAATGCCTTGCAACCAAAGATAATCTTGCATATTCTCACGGGCATATACATACTCTCTTTTAGCTCTTCTAAACTTTTCAATTGCTTTATTTGCCTCTGTGGTAAGTGCCTTTTTATCATCTCTATTAGTTGCTGTAGAAAATTGTACCTTTAATGCATCTAAATCATTTTTTATTTGCATCATTTTTTGCTTTGTTTTGGACATTTCAGAATTATACATATCATATTGCTCTTTAAAATCGTCAAAAACACTTTGCGTCGCATTTTTAGCAATGATTTCTCTTAATTGTTTTACTGTTATTGACTTATTTTCCTTATATGCATCACGTATAGTTGCAAATAAACAATCGCCACCACCTTCATTGTCCAATATTTTATATTTACTGCTTTTTATGTACTGCTTGATCCATTCATCTTGTTTATTTAATTTATATTCTCCTCTTTCTTTCATGGCATCTTCCATTGAACCCTTATGCGCAGACAAATCATCTTTGTCATCGTCATCTTTTTCCTTTAATATTTCTTTCAAAACAGTGGTATCATTTGGACTGGTCCACGTATCCGTTTCCAACTCTTCTTCTTCAAAACCTACTACAGCAGGATCTTCCGTTTTACCTTCATTTGATTTAGTATCTGATGCATTTGGTTCTAATGTTTTTGTACCCAAAACCTTTTCAAGATGTTGTTGAGTAAAAAAAGAATAAAATAGAGGCAAGGGATTGGATAATAAACTTACATCAAAATCATCATCTTCATCTAATAATTGAGTATATTGCGAAGCCAAAAATTCATAAATTCCTATTTGTTCTACTATTGTATCGTCTTTAACAAGATATACTGGTATATATAAAATACCCTTATCTGCATAAGTATATCTTACATTCCCTAAAGCTACGCCAGCCATCATGTTTGGAAATAATTCTATATCAAACTGAACTGCGTCATATCCGAAATCATTTTCATCTACTGCATCTGTACCTATATAAGTAATACTATCATCTATTAATGACTTTACCATATATTTTAATCTAATATTAAAAATTTACTTAAGTATTTATCACTCTTTATTTCTTCTATACAAGACCATAATCTTTTACGCCTGTAAACTATCTCAATATTTTCAGGATCCTTTTCAAAAATAACTATCTCTTCTACCAACTGATCCTTTCGTTTCTTCCGTTTACTAATATCATAATATGCAGCAATTCTTTCCAATTCCTTTTTAATATAATTTGTTTGATATTCAATCTCTAACGCAATATAATCATCCATTGCAACAGACGAGGTCATTTCCATTAAATCTACCTCTTTTACTAAATCTTCATATGTGACAATACTTTCATTTTTTTCCTCCTTACATTCTTCTTGGAGAGAAAAATGTATATTTTCTTCACTTTCTGACATATTATATAAATATAGTTATATATTTTTATATCATTCAATATATAACTATATTCAATATTCATCATCCAAATCCATAAATTTAAATGTCGTTTTACTACTAAGACTACAATGGTCACGCGATTTCATTGATGCTGCATTGGATACAAATTTTTTAATCTCTAGAGCTTTTTCTTCATTATGAAGTTCAATAAATTTAAATCCTTCACTAATCATTACAACCAAATTTTCCACAATTTCATCCACCTCATTCTTTTTATTTTCTGAATCGATATAACTATGAAATTTATTTATCAATATATCAATTAAATTAATCACCTTGTCAGGTGAAATCACTGTTTGTTTCATGAGTTGAACAAAGAAGCTACTAAGAGCGCGTCGCTTACTGTTTTCCTTGTTAATTGTACAGAATTTATCATAATCTTCTTCAGCCTCTATGTGACGGATTGTATTAAACAACTCAAGAAAAGAATCTACGTTTTTTTGACAAATAGAATTCATAAGAGGAAATACTTCAATCATACCCCTGTATGATTTCGCATATAGCTCCGCCCAAAACTTATTCATACTTCCTATCTCAAATATAGATTCACCTATTTTTAATAGATCCGATTCTGGAGGATTTGTATTTATAATTTCTTGCAATAGTGTTTTAATTTGTTCTTGTTTATCTTCATAGTTTTTCGAAGTCATTTTATTGAATAGCGTTCGAAGATCATCTAACTGTTTTTCAATCCCATCATTGCTCTTTACACCTATTGTGGTTGTAGTTTTAAAATTACGCATTTCCTGCCAATCATCTTCTGTTATAGTGACTTTTTGTCTTCGCCTTTCTCTTCGAGGGTTATCATTATTTTTATTCTTAAATACAGGAGTCCTTTGATAAGTTGGCGCCCCTACGAGAGCAGCCAATCGATTAATAGACTGAATTACAGTAGAAGATAAATTAACATCTCCTGGATTTATTCTATTATTAATTTTATTAAAATCGTCAAGTGTGTATTGATGATCCGCTAGTATTGATGTCATGATTTACTTTGAATACACGAGAACTGTTTATATCAATTTTTCAGATAGATTATACCTTCATTATAATGCACAAAAAATTGATTCAGATATTAGTTTATAGTATCCACTTAAACAAATACTCATCTTAGTATATAGACATGGAAAGCAATTCAAACGAAAACAAAAGCGCAAATATATCTGGACCCGCAGAAATACAAAACTGGGACGACACACCTCTTATTAGAGATAAAATTTTACGTGGTATCTTTGCCAACGGGTTCGAACAACCAAGTCCTATTCAAAAGAAAGGGATCGTTCCCATGATTCAAACTGATAAAAATGGTAAACGTCGCGATATTATAGCTCAGGCGCAGTCCGGAACAGGAAAAACTGGGTGTTTCTCGGTGGGGGTACTTAATATCGTTAATCCCGAAGAACAAGTTACACAAGGACTTATTCTTGCTCCAACACACGAGCTAGCAGGTCAAATTCGCGATGTAATTACCGCTCTCGGTAGATTTGATAATATGGTTGTTCAGCTACTTGTTGGCGGTACTTCTGTAGACGGTGACAGAGAAAAACTTGATAATAACCCACCTCATATTATTGTCGGTACTCCTGGACGAGTACACGATATGATTCGTAGAAAATATCTTAAGACTGAGCAAATGAAAATTATTGTTTTGGATGAGGCTGATGAGATGCTATCTCAAGGTTTCAAAGACCAAATTTATAAGATTTTCCAATATATGCCGTCAACAATTCAAATTGGACTATTTTCAGCTACAATGCCTCCCGAATGCGAAGCACTTAGCGAAAAGTTTATGGATAAACCTAGTAAAATTCTTGTGAAAGCGGATGCTTTAACACTTCAAGGTATTGCACAATATTTTGTACGACTTGATGGTGATGGACAAAAATATGCGGTTTTGAAAGATCTCTTTGCAGGTCTTAGTGTTTCGCAGGCTATTATTTATTGTAATAGCACTCGAAGGGTTGACGATCTCCACGAGGCTATGGTTGCTGATGAGTATCCAGTGGCAAAGATTCATGGAAAAATGGACGAAGTTGATAGAAAGGAAACAAATAAACAATTCAGAGCTGGACAACACCGGGTTCTAGTTACATCAGATTTGTACGCCCGCGGCATTGATGTTCAACAGGTTAGTATTGTAATTAACTTCGATGTTCCGAAAAGCGAACATACCTATCTTCATAGAATTGGTCGCTCAGGCAGATGGGGAAGAAAGGGTGTTGCAATTAACTTTGTTACAAAGCATGATGGGGCTAGACTGAAACACTTTGAAGAGTATTATAGCACAGTAATTAGTGAAATGCCATCAGATTGGACAGCACATATTAGCAACGTTTAAATTCGTAATCTACATTCTCTTATAATATTATTAAACTTTAATGTTAGAAGATCATCTTAATAAATCTTTTTCTTTGCCTATTGATTTTTGTTCAAATACTTATGATACTCCAAAAAATTTGTTTGAAGATTTAGAACTTATTGAAACGCATAAAGACGTATCAAATGTTTCATTATACGAACATTTATTAAATCCACAAACTCCTTTTGGATTTCTTACATTAGAAAAATGGAGTAAAAAATATACTACAAATACTGCTTTTTTAAAAGATACGCAAAAAATGTTGTTAAATAATAAACCAATCGATGATAAAAATTTAAACACTATTTCCAATGCATGGAAAAGCTATAAAGGTATTAAGGAAGATTCCGGTTTTATCGATAATTATCAATATATAAACTGGAAACCTTTGCAATTTCTTAATACATCTATTATTTTTCTAACAATTATTTCAATATATAGCATACTATCCCCGCTATTAAATTTATTAGCGCCTATTCTTCTTTTAGTTGTTCCATTTCTTATTATGAAGTTGAAAGGACTTACTGTATCATTCCAAAATTATATTGTTTTATTAATTGCCTCTTTGAAAAGACATAGTTTTGGCAAACTACTAACTGATTGGAGTACAATTCCTACTGGACAAAAAATGTATTTAATGGTAATGTTAGGAATGTATGTTTATAACATATATCAAAATGCTATTTCATGTTATCAGTTTTATAAAAATACATCCACAATTAATGGCGATATCAAAAATATTAAAAACCTACTCGGATTTACAAGAGAAAGGGTTGGTCAACATATTGTTAAAATAGATAAACTTAAAACATATGAACCTTATCGTAACTATTTACAGGAAAAATTAGAAAATATTAATAATCTTTATAATTCTCTTAATAAAGTACCAATCGCTAGCTTTAATCCGCAGAAAATACCCTACATCGGATACACAATGAAAGAATATTATAAATTATATAATGATGAAAATATCCAAGATACTATTCTTTTCTCATTCGGATTTCATGGATATTTAGACAATATTGGAGAGATTTCAAATAAAATTAGAAGTAATGGAATTAACAAAATGAAATTCCTGAAAAAGGAAAATGCTGTTTTAAAATTTAAAGAAGCGCATTATCCTGTAATGCAACAACAAAAATCCGAATCTAAAAATATACCAAATGACATCGATCTTAAAACAAATAAACTTATAACAGGCCCTAATGCATCCGGTAAAACCAGTCTTCTGAAAACAACCATTACAAATATTCTATTATCTCAACAATTCGGATTCGGCTTCTTTAAGAAAGGATCCATGACACCTTTTGATCATATTCATTGTTATCTTAATATTCCTGATACATCCTCCAGAGATAGTTTATTCCAAGCAGAAGCTAGACGATGTCTTGAAATTTTAACTAAAATCAAAAATAATGAAGATAAAAAACATTTTTGCATATTTGATGAACTCTTTTCAGGAACAAACCCTTATGAAGCAATAAGCAGTGCGAAATCATATTTAACCCATATTTCAAAATCTAAAAATATCAAATTTTTATTAACTACACATTTTATTACACTTTGTAAACAATTAGATGACAATTCACAGATTTCCAATGTTAACATGAAAACCTATATCAAAAATGAAATACCTATATATTATTATAAATTACAAAATGGAATATCCGAAATTAAAGGTGGAATTACTGTACTTAAGCAACTCGGATATCCACAAAATATTATTGACGAAACAAATAAAGCTATGGATAATTTTTAATGTTCGTTTGATTATAGTTTTAATAATATTTTAGAACTATAATATGTCACTACAGACTCTACTAATCAGCGTTTTGGTCACATGTGTTACAGTAGGCGCAACCTTTTTCTACTTTAGAAATCGAATGCAAAGAACGGAACAAAAAGTCGATCTTATGTTTAGTTTAATACAAGAACACGAAAATAATGCAAAATTACGACAACAGTTTCAACCAGCTGCAGTAATGCAGGCAGGTATGTCTAATAATATACCACAAGAACAATTTCAAAATGTACAAACTTCCGAAAATGAATTAATTAATATTTCTGATGATGATCAAGCAGATGATGATGATGATAGCGAATACGATAGCGATGATAGTGCAGAAGTAATCGATAATGATGATGATTATAAACTAACAATTTATGAAGATAGTTCCGAAGAAAATTTAGAAGATACTGTAAAAACCATATCTTTATCTTTAGATGGAGCAGAAACAACCGCTTCCGAAGTTAAAATTGCAGATATACAAAATTTAGAAGAACATACGGTTGATGAAAATAAACAAGATATTATTAATAAAGTATTCGATCAACTCGAACAAGTAAATAATACCACAAGCGAATCATTGGAAATTACTGAGATTAATGACGATCTTGATGAAATTAATTTAAGTGATGTAGATGATGAAGACCCGGATGAGGAAGATCAAACTGATGCAACGACAATGGAGCAAGACGGTAATGAAGTAACTAATTATTCAAAATTAACTGCAAAAAAACTAAAAGAACTTGCAAAAGAAAAGGGATTAGAAGCAAAAGGTCTCAAAAAAAAAGAATTGATCGTGTTATTAAGCAGTTCTGAATAAATTTATTTCTAATAGTATTATATTATGAGCTGGGGAACTTGTTATAAAGCATCAAATAATATTCATGCGGGATTTCCCGCAATGATGAGTGAAGGTAATCTCTATACAGATTACGATAGCGCCTGTAAAATGAATAACGCCTTAAAAGGTAAATTAGGTATACAATCGAACTACCAATACAGACAATGGTTAATTAATAATGGAAAATCTGTAATGCAAAGCAATACTGTTGCTTCATGCGCGCAGTGTTGTGGATGTATGGAAAGCTTTAATCCTGTTCCTAATTCAGGTAAATATTTATTTAAAAGCTGTGCAGATAAAACACAACCTTTTGGATATGAAACTTCAGATTTGAAAAATCTTTACTTGTCTAGGGCAGATTTGCAAAGTAGATTATGCGCTCCTATTATGACACAAGATGAAATGTTGAAAATGGGGAGACCTAATTACAATTAGAATACTTATAAACAATTTAAGTATTGTAATAAAAATAATAATTCATTATACTAATAATGAACATAATCAGTATTGATGTAGGTATGAAAAATCTTGCTTATTGTATATTTGCAGTTAATGATAAAAACTATGATATTCTTGATTGGGGAGTTGAAGATTTATGCAATAGTGAAACTAAAAAGCAGTGTATGTTTATTACAAAAGGTAAACACTGTACCAGAGGATCAAAATATCATAAAAATGATAAATATTACTGCAAATGTCATGCAAAAAAGCAACAATATCAAATACCTACAAAAAATCTTAAAATGAAAAAATTAAAAAAAATGAAGGCAAAAGAGTTAAAAGAATTTTGTAACGTTAAACAGTATGTTTTACCAAAAAAATCTAAAAAACAAGACTATTTAGATGCTATATGCGAAGATCTTACAAAAAATTATTTTAACACTATAGAAACCGTTGATAGTAGATCTATAGATATTGTAACATATGGTACCCGTATCAAATTATTTTTTGAAAAAATAATGCTTAAATTCAATATAGATTGTTTATTAATTGAAAATCAGATCGGGCCTCTCGCTTTAAGAATGAAAATGTTACAGGGAATGATTATCCAACATTTTATCGAAGTTGATTGTAAAAACATTAAAGAAATCTCTCCTGCTAATAAATTAAAGGAATTTATTAAGAAAAAAACCACCTATAAAGAAAGAAAAAGGGTTAGTATTGAAATTACTAGAAAATTAATAAGTGAAAATGATATTTTACATACATGGATATCACATTTCGATACACATAAAAAAAAAGATGACCTTGCAGACTCATTTTTACAAGGCCTATGGTACATTAAAAATCATTGTTTGAAATAATTTTCATTATTTTTTAATAATTATAGTTTATTAATTGCGTCTTACTTAAAATTAAAAGTTCTTATTTAATCATAATGACTGATTCTGAAATTATTGACTTAGGAATTTCTAAAATATCTGATTCTCCAACTCTTGGCCCCAAACTTTCTGTTATGTCAAAAGATGATGGTGGAACTATCAAGCTTAATAATCTTCCTTCTCTAGATTCATCTACACCCAGCAGATCCGTAAATTTTGGACCAGGCGCTGAAATGCTAATGAATGCAGGTCGTGCTTCAAGACAAAATTCTCCCAAATCAGATATACAATTGTCTGAACTTAAGGGTCTTGATGATATATCAGAACCTAAAAGAAATCCCAAAGAAGTTAGAGCCAAAGCATTTGCTATGGGACCAATCGAACCTACCATTAAACTTAATATTTCCGAAACAGTAAATACTCCACCAAAGCCTATAAATTCTAGTGGTTTAGGAAATTCAACAGCACAAGAAGTTAAAAAGGAAGAAACATGGGATGGTTTTCAGAAATTCAATGAAATCCCGGTAGATCCAGTAAAACAAGTTCCTGAAACGCCTGTATTGACACCCGAGCAAACATTGAAAGAAAAATTTGTATACATTAGAAAACTTGAGGCTTTAGACAAAAAAGGTGTGCAAATTAGTAAAAAATATTCAATGGACGACAGTTTAGACGAAATGAAAGGCGAATATGAAATGATCAAAAGCGAACAGCAAAAGAAAAATTCTTGCAAATTTCAGGGTAAAATGCTTATGGCATTTGTTTCTGGTATTGAATTTTTAAATGGGAAATTTGATCCCTTTGATATCAAACTTGATGGTTGGGGAGAAGCTGTCTCTGAAAATCTAGACGAATATGATGATGTATTTGCTGAACTACACGAGAAATATGGCGGCAAAGCAAAAATGGCACCTGAACTTAAATTGCTTTTTATGCTTGGTGGAAGTGCAGGAATGCTCCATATGACAAATACCATGTTCAAGTCCGCCATGCCTGGAATGGATGATATTATGAGACAAAATCCTGAGCTTATGCAACAATTTACCCAAGCAGCGGTTAATACAATGGGTCAACAAAATCCAGGATACGGTAGTTTTATGCAAAATATGATGCCTCCACGTGGTTCTCCACCTGGCCCTATGCAGATGAATCAACCTCCTAATAGACCAGATTTAAATATGGCTCGAGGAGGCGGCCGAAGAGCTGAATTTAATGATTCTGTTAATATGGAAGACCAGTATAGCAATGTTTCTCAAAAACAATCGAGTAGACGAGAGATGAAGGGTCCGTCCGATATTAGTGATATTTTGGCAGGGGTTAAAACAAAAAAAGTGAATATCAAAAACTCTGATACTTCTAGTACAATTAGCGTTTCAGATTTACAAGATATGAAAGGTAATTTACCTAAAAAATCAAAGAGGAAACCTCGATCTGCTAGAAATACTGTCAGTTTAAATCTATAAATATTTAAATCCCATTTAATATTATATATTAAATGGCACAATGTTCAATATGGGATCCTAATCCAATGTGTTTAGGAAGTGGACAAACCGTACAATCAGAAGACAAACTAGCTAATTCTAGAAAAAAAACTGCCTCTGAAAAAGCCGACGATATTTTTATCGAAGAGGAAAAATGCGATAATTGGGAACCATATACTGTGCATCCTAGTAATCCACAAGCAATCGCCGCGGGAAAGGGTCTGAGTCATGCCGAGCATAATATTCCAAGATATTCTGGTCCAGGTACAAAATTTCGTTTTTTAATTATATCAGCCGGTCCACCCGGTTCGGGAAAAACAGCTGTTGTAAATCATATTAAAAAAGATCTTGCAATGCGTATCAATAAATCGGCCAATAATAGTGCATGGGAAAATCTAGGTCACGATCAAAATATTAAAATGGACCCTGAATTTCAGAATAAATATAAAGAGATTGAATATAAAGCAAAAAGTGAAAATAATGGGAACAAAATATTAGCCGATAATCCAAACATTTCTGAATATGCTTTGAAAATCAAAGACCTGTACCAAACTACAAAATCGGGAACCGATGGAGAAACAAGGGAATCTAAAGAAGATAAAGCAATCCAATTAGCAACACAATTAATTGGAACTACTAATGGCAAAATACCAACAAAAAAATATATTATAGATACACTAGGTATAGAATTACATAACGATACATATTTATATATACAAGTTTGTCTCTCGATTTATTTGGGAAAAAATATTAATTACGAAACAACTCTTAAAACGCCAAAATCAATAGAATTTTTAGCAACCGCTGTTAATTTATTTAGTTTTAAGTGTACTCGATATAACTATATCATTATTTTAGGATTTCCAATTGTTCCTCATAATCAATTAGCTACAAGAATTATAAAAAGATTTGATGATAGGTCAGATTTTAATGAAAGGGATCCGCTAAAAACATCAGATATTCAATTTATAGATCCTATTTTAGGATGCCAATTAGTAGATTCTTTACGATCAGCATATCTTACAATCGCAGGAATTATTCAAAGATGTACAGGTATAGCAGCCGTTCGTACCGAAGGTAATTGTAAGGATATTGGTATAGATTATTTAATATTATATAATAATTCAGACGATGTTGATAAAGTACAAAAACTTTATGATGCGATTCCTATCAGTAAAAGATCATATACTTTATTATCACAGTCTTATAGAGATTCAGCATCTGCTCTACAAACTAAACAAAAAAATACAATAATCAAATTATTGATGAATAATTTAAATTGTTTAGAACGTGTGCAAAAAAGTGACGATGAAGAAAAAAAATGTTGTCCATCAAATCGCGATGATGACACAATGCCTATATGTGCGCCATTATCGCAGAATTCGGATAAAATGTGCGGATCTATGGAGTTTGCTGATATTGATAAAGATATCCTAACTATAGACTACAATAATGATTTCGAGCGTCTCATGTCTACTTTATCGCCCGCAGCTATAGAACAAAAAGAAGAAGGAAGAAATAAAGCGGAGCAGGGTACAGACGGACCAAAAAAATTTCATTATAAAGGACCGGATTTCGGTGGTGGAAGACGAAAAACTCGACGTAAAAAAAGAAAAAGGAAAAGGCAAACGCGACGCAAAAGGAAAAAATAAATAATAAATATATATATATACTATATTTATGTCTGCGGAATATTTTGAAATGAGTAATCCAAATGACTTAATGCAGGGCGGAATATCAACCGTTCAAATACCTTTTCGAGATATCGGCAATATTAAACGAGGAAGTGGACCAGTAAAAGATATGTGTTATGTATTACTTGAAAGAGATTACGAAATATCTCATGATGATGCTGTTCCACATCCTACAGAAGCAAACCCTGAAGATTATAAAGGTTGGAAAATAATAGGAAAGGGCGTTTTTAAAGGTTGGAAAGACTGGAACAAAGACGATGAGGATGAAGTAAATTTCAGAGACAAATTCAGAATTAATAGCGAGCAAAGAAATATATGGAATCCAAAATTAATAGATGAAAAAACAAAAAAAGAAATAAAAATAGACAAAGATAAAGTAAGATTTGTAAGAAATTATAGAGCTGTGTATTATTCTAATGATAATGAGACGGTCAAATATTATTCCCCTACTAATAAAATAACAAATAATCTATATTGGAAACAATGCATGCATGATATAACGCGCGAACAAGCTGATGTAGGAAGGGCCGAGATGCAAACATTATTAGGAGCTTTGTCCAATAAAGCGTCCTTTCCCGTCGATGGGGACAGCCTGGCTAGGATCGGACTCATGTCGAAAGTAGGTGGATATAAAAGAAAGAAAAAAAGAAAAAGAAGAAAATCCAAAAAAAGAAAAACTCGTCGAAGAAAAAGAAAAACTCGTCGAAGAAAAAGAAAAACTCGTGGAAGAAAAAGAAAAACTCGTGGAAGAAAAAAATAAATAATAAGTTTAATTTTTAACTTTAATTTTTAACTTTAATTCACATTCTTTCATATCCATCACTATTTTGTATCCCCGTTTCTTCTGCTGTAAGCTCTTGTTTTTCACATACAAATTCTTTGTCTTTTAATAGAATATAAATAGTAGGGATCGCTGCTAGTTCGCTGAATATACCTGATAGAACAGCTATATCTATTTGAACTATAGCTAATTGTAGAGTGAGAGCATATCTAATTGCATTTAACATAAACATTATATTTGCTAGAACTTGTAATTCAGTTCTTGTAAAACCTTTTATTTTTTTTTGATTAGGATTATAAATATTAAAAGTTAAAATAGGCATTCCAAGTTCAGTAATAAACACTTTACATATACGAAATAATAATACATAAACCAAGAGAATACTGTAACGAGTCCATGTATTGATTTTTATAGATATAATAATTAAATCTTCATTTGGTCCAAAACGATAATAAGTGCTTTCTTTATTCGCAAGTAGTACCGTAGGTATTATTACTGATATCAATAATAATACCTGTCCAATTATACATATTTTCAATCTTTGTTTTGGTGTCATTTTGCGTATAATCTCAATATGTCCAAATTTTAATTTGATTTCAATTTAACTATTGTTGATAGCTTCTTTAACCTGTACCTCTTCTGATACTTGACGAATAATTCTATTTTTATTTTTTGTTTGTTCTTCAATGTTATTACCTCCCATGAGTCTTCGAACCATTATCATATACTCTTCCATCTTTCTTTCATTATCTAGATAATCAGGATTAGCAGTGGTCCATTCCTTCATACAAGCTATTTGTTTTCTAGTAATATTATCTATAGATTGATCGATTTTAGTATTATTCTCATCTTTAGCCCACGAATCTTCATCCTTTACATAAAATTGCAAGCGTTTGGTATCAGAACAATGAATAGGACGCTCTTTTGGATCAATATCAGTCAAATTTTTAACAAGAATATTACTGATACCCTTCACATATCCATGTTCTGTAGTATATTTTATATCTTCAAGAGATAACTTCACATTATTTACAAAATCAGTTAAATTCATGGCATTTTTACATTCTTCATTTAAAAACAAATTAATCGATATATTATTTGTATTATTACAATTGGTATTTGTGATATTATTTGCCTGTTGTTCTGCCAATTTTACAACACTTTCCATGAGTTTATTTTGTTGCTCCGTTTGTTTCTGAATAAACTCAAATAACATCTTTTCATTCAAGCCACCGCTTTCTTCTTTTACAACAACATTTTCGTTCATCATCTTACATTTCTTCTTATGTCTCCATAAAGTAGTCCTACTTTTAAAAGTTTTTGAACACATTTCACAATCATAATGAAGCGGTGTTTTATTAATCACTCTTTTTCGCTCGTTTTCTGTTTCATTTTGTTTCATTTTATGCCGTGTAGTGGAAAGATGTCTTTTAAAATTATATTTATCCCTACAAGTCTTGTCGCAAATTTTACATCTAAATTTCGCTCCCTCGTTTTCACTCGTTTTTTGTTTCATTTGTTTCATATATATGAAACAGAAAAAGGAGGAATTCCTAAACCCTTTTCGTTAAGCAAAAAAAGCGATGTAGGGGGTATTTTTTACTAATTGAAAATATCCCATTACAAGATTCAAGGACAATGTAAAAAGTGTAAAAAAATTCAATTATTTTCGAGAGCATGAAGTCATTTTGGACATTTTAAAAATGTCCATTTTTAGTTTTTCGCAAGAATGCTTTTTAAATTATTTTACACATACAGTGCTTTTTTTTCAGTGATTTGACTAGATAAAATTCATTGAATATATATAAACATAAAATTGAATATAGTAATAATGAATGTAATTATATCAAAACACAATATGTCATCTACAGAAGAAACACCCGTTTCATGCGATATCGTAAATACCAATGGTCTAGAATACCTTACAACTTTGGATAAAAATTCTATTGATCTTATTTTAACAGACCCCCCATATATCATATCACGGGATAGCGGCATGAATAAACATTATGAAACTGTAAAGAAAAATGAAGAAGATGATGTCAAATATGTTAAAAGTGCAGTTGATTGGGCAAAATATAAAGCTGAAAATAAATTAACTACCAATGAAGGTAGAGATAATTATTTGAAATATGGTACTGTTTATGGCAAGAAGTATTGCGTTAAAACTAAATTTGATAAATGGGACGAAGATTTTACCATTGAAGAGTTGGATAAAACCGTGGAACAGTATTATCAGAAATTGCGCAAGGGGGGTACATTGATACTTTGGTTTGATATTTATAAATTCGAAACTTTGAAAAAAATCATGGAAAAACATAAATTTAAACAAATACGAATTATTGAATGGGAAAAAACCAATCCACAACCTCGAAATAGTCAGGTAAACTATCTCACTAATGCCAAAGAATTTGCGATGTCAGCTGTTAAAGTTGGAAAACCTACATTCAATTCAAGTTATGATAAAGGAACTTATAAATATCCATTTCCGGGCGGAAAGAAAAGATGGCACGCAACGCAAAAAAGCCTTCCATTATTTGAAGAGTTGATCAGAAAACATTCCAATGAGGGGGATACAGTACTTGATACTTTTCTAGGATCAGGTACTACAGCAATTGCTTGTAAAAATACTAAAAGACATTTTAAAGGTTGCGAAGCATCTGAAGAATATTATAATAAGATGATGAAAACTATTGGTCACTAAAGATTTTAGTGGGATCATATCTAGGTATAATTAATTTACAAGGAGTATTCGGACGTCTCTCTTTAATCTTGGTATCCATGTGTTCTAAAATATTGTATCTTAAACTATCAATGTTTCCCCGCTCTATATATATGCTTTGCACTCTGTCAACTCCAGCAAAACTTGATTTTTTATAAAAAGTAACTTTATCAACTCGATCATCCGTAATTATAAATGCCATTTATATATAATATTTTATTTTATATAAATGGTTTTAGGCTTTATACTTTATGAAGCTGTTGATTTAGCCGTAAATACTGTCAAACTAACATATAACGGTGGACGCGCAGTATATTATTGGTGGTACTCTATGGAATACCCCGAAGTCCAACGTGAAATAAGAACAATTGAAGACGTTGAGGAATTAAATAAAAGATTGGAGAGATTGGAAAAACTATTAGAAGATAAAAAAGACTAACGTCTTCTTGTCCCCCGCTTTTTCCTTCTCTTTTTCCCCCGAGTATTCTTTTTCTTTTTTTTACGCGATTTAATAACTCTTTTACGCTTATTATGTCGCTTTCTTTTTGTTTTTTTATTACCTTCACCCAACCGATCCAATCGTCTTTGCAAGCTAGCAAGTTCATCATTATCATTTTTTTGTTTTAACTTTACATAATCGCTAACTTCGTCAAGTAATAAATCTACATCACCTTCATTAACTGGAGCAACTCTTTCAAGACCTTCTATAAGCGCATCTTGAGCTTTGGCCATCTGAGCATCCTTTTCTTCAAACTGTCTGAAAAGACTATTAAGTTTCTCTTCAGAACATGTAATTTCACCGGCATCATCTTTTGAACATCCTAAACCCATTATATATATATATAGATTTTATCTTCGTCTTCTAGTTTTTTTCTTTATACGCGCCTTACGTTTGATTCTGGTCTTGCGTTTTTTACCACGGCGCTTTCTTTTAGTCTTACGCTTCCTCCTCCTTTTGGTTTTCTGCTTCCGCCTTTTTTTGTGTTTATACTTACGTTTTTTTGGCCTTCCACCACTTAAATCCACTTCCATATCATCATCACTTTCACCATCAAATGGCAATGCACGAGGAGGATTGACTGATGTTGCGTACGTCTGTGTCCTCTGAGTTGGATTGGACATTCCACACGTAGTCCCTCTGCTGCCGCTCAGCCATTCTGCAAAAGATGTACAATTTACTCCCCCTGTAAAAAACCACAAAATGAAGTTTCTGTTTGATAGTGTTCTATATGTTCCAAATTTACTGGACATTGTTAGTGTAACAGCTTTAGTTCCTGCAATGGACCCCCTTGTAATGGCATCGGTCAGCGTTTGTTGTAAATTGTTTTGTATAGTTACATTATAATACCCCATTGCTCTTATTCTTTGCTTCTTAGTAAATTCACTATTGAGAATCCCTTTAAATTGTTTATCCGTATTAATTTTGGGATTACCTAGTATACTATCATCTGGACTATGAATTAAGAGTTCTCCTAAGGTACCCGGCATCCCCGGTCCAAATCCACCTGAACCAGGGTGTGGGTTACTATCATCAACCCCCACACCAATTGAAAAAATAGCCCCATGTCTTATTATTATTATTAATGAATGAGGCATTGAAGGCAAGTCAATAAACATCCATATTCCAGGATTGCACAATGCGTTTTGGTCTATTCCTTTCACTGGTTTACCCCATACAAATGAGGTAACGTAATCCAACCAACCCACCGCCGCCTTATCCTCTTCCGTAAATTTCAATCGCGGATCTAGATCCCATGTAGTCCCATTTTTCTTGAAACATGGACATGCACCGGTGTCGGGTTTGAGCGGGTTACCACAATAATCATCTTTACTGAAACCTCTACAATTCTGTAGAAGTTGACTAATATTAGTCAACCATTTTGTAACATTACCTCGAACCATGGCCCGAGCGGTATCCACGTCGAGTGGAGCAGATATCGGAAATGCGCTTTTTATAGCGCGCGCCTGCTGACCATCCATGTTACTATATAATACTAGTAAAAAAGGTTGCGTTGTAAATCCACCACCTTGTGTCACCCTGGTCGTCGAACGCGTTCCAACAAAACAATCTCCAAGATGCTGGCGCAGGCCATTGACATTTTTATAGGGAGCATTTCGAAAAATGTTGTGTAGATTTTTATAAATCGCGGATCGTCCGGACCCCCACCACTCTACAAAACGACTCTTAAGTTCGTCGTAGTCATTCACTCCAAAGAATTCTACCTTTCCCTGTCTACCATCAAACCAACTTTTTAGTGGCGGGACTTTATTGATTTGAACCGGATATTTTGTGGTGTCGATGGGTACTTGAACGGAAACAATTTGACCGTCGGGTTGTTGTACTTGAAAGGTCGACCCCGGTTGAGAACCTTCGGGAATGGTCACGTTCATTGTTCCAATTTTCGCTTGCATTTGCAAGGGGATTTGTTGGAAAGTGCTCACGATATCTTCGCGTCCATATGGATATGTTGCGTTAGTGCTATTTTGTACTTCTCCTCCCGGGGGTAATATATAATTAAACCATCCATCCTTACCAACATCGGATGTCGAACTCGAACTTCGGAATGAACCCTGTCGATTTACAGATTCTTTACCATACCAGTAAAGTACATCACCTGGTTTCTGGAGCGTAGATCTAAATTCTAAATATATTAAGCCGAGCAGCTGGTTCCATAATTCTTGAGTAATCTTTGTATCTTTTCCGTCAATAATCATCACAGCACCAGGTATTGGTTGAGCCCACAAGGAATATTGATTGTCACCAGAATCATCGGACCGTTTCCATCCCGCCACATCGCATTCATTTGCGTATGTGCATGCAAATTTTGCAATTGATTTTAGCGCATCGGCGATGGTGCTGGGATAATCTTGTGTATATTTTTTTTTCAAGCCATCATATAGTGCTTGGATATTGTCCATCGCTCCGGTACCGGCGCCCCGTTTTTTGGCGATTTTTTCAACATAAGGATCAAATCGCGTATGGTCGTAAAATCCGGGTTGAGTGATTTTTAACTTTTTATAAAATGCGGTCAGTGCCTTTGTTAGCGCATCATTATATTTTTTATCCTTTTTGTTCTTCACATCTCGTGTGTCGTGAATATCGTGTTTGGCTTCAGATGACATCTTTATATAATATAACAAGAGATATTTTTTACTAAATATTATCTATATCTTTTACGCGTTTTTCTTTTTCCTCCTATTCTAATGTTTGATTTTCGCTTTAGCATTGCATTTTTTTGCCAGCGGTTTTGAGCTTTTTTAATATCTTGTAGATTAGTCACAGTAATACCACGGCTTTTTTCAGTTGGAATCATATGACCAATATAAATAAATGGACCACGTGCATCATTCCTATCTAAACTATGTCCATAAAATCTAAAAATATTTACCGGTTTATTATTTTTAATAGCATTAGACACTTGTTCATATTTATCATCTAAAATTTTTTTTATATATGTAATTATCGCATCCGGCGAAACTACGCCACGTAAACTTGGTTTTAGATTACCATTTAATACATTCAAAGGGTAAGAAACCTCCGCTTTAGATGGAATTTTATTAGAAGTCAATATTTTTGATAAATTTTTTTCACTATTAGTTTCATACTTATAAATATCAGTAGGTCTATTATTTGCCCGAGCATTTGCCAATATATTAAAATCGGCCATCAACTTTTTCATTGTAATAATTAAATTATCAGTAATTTTAGTTTTAGAATTGGTCATAAATTTCTCTCTTAAAGCTGCATTTTTAGTGTCATCATATGAGGTCATATCACCTACGCCACCGAATGATCTAAGAATATCCTTTATAGCTTCCAAATGGTGATTACAACCATCTGTTAAATAAACATTAGCACTGCTTATTTTTTTTGAAATACTATTTTCATATGCCTTACGCTGTTCAGGGGTCATGGCTGCCAATTTTTCTTTTTCTTTTTCTAACCTATCTTGTATTTTTTTTTCTTCTTTTTTAGCCTCTTCTTGTGTGATCATTTTACCATTTAATTTCACATCTACAATAACAACATTTGCTCCATCGAGAGGAACAATTATAAATTGGTATGGCATTCCAGTAAAATATTTTGAAATAGCTTTATATTCCTCTAAATATGGGTTATCAAATTTTAAAGCCAATGGTGTAAATCCACTAACTAAAAATCTTTTATCCATCGATGGAGAGGAAGATGCAGCGCTCGGCAAAGATAATATTTTATTTTTACTGAATAACATTTTAAATAGTTTATTTAACTCGGTATTAATTTTACTCCATGTTGGCATGTCTGGCCATCTTGATGCATCCAAGGGTTTGAACTTAGCATACGGTCCACCTGGTTGTACAGTATAAGGTATTTTTGGATAATCATTTATGTCAGCACCACCAAACATTTGCTTTTGCGGTTTATAATAACCTTGAATATTCTTTTTATCTGGATTATTTTGCTGACTCCCCCATTTTACAGCGGGTGCTCTGTCCCCTCTTGTTTGTGTAACAATTTCACCTATTTTTTTACTATATAAAAATTTATGACGATGTCCAGTTGAGTTAGTTTGAAACCTTATTATTACAGGAATATTTTCACCTTGTTTACTAGTTACAGGTTGTAATTTTTTGGTTTGATTTATAAGATCAGTAAATATCATACTACCGGAGTCTTCCATGGAAGACAAAAGTTCATCAACCAAACAATATCGATTGTTTTTATCCCCTGTTTTATCATTACAAACAACTCCGGAAGGCTGTTTAATATAGCATTTATCATCTGTAAATTTTCCTTCTATTTCATCGCATTTTCCCCGTCGTTCCGCTGGACCACCTTGATTAATAGATAACATATTTTTCCACTTTAGTTCTATGGCTAAACTATTATTTAATGATTTTATTTTTTGCAATGCATCACCTTGTTCTCTTTTCAGCTTTTTTTTTAAAGGGGTATTAGCGGTATTGCTTGTAAGTTTATCTTCTATATTTCGAGCTTTTATACGCAATTTCATTATTTGATCATTAATATCGCTTATCTTAGCATCGACTTTCATTAATTTTTTATTATTTTTATATTTTTTACTTGTTTTTTTTAATCCCCGTTTCAACTTATTCCATTTATTACCTCCATATTTTCTTCTTGTTTTATGCATTAAATCTTATATACTAGATATAAAATATAATTAATAAATAAGTTTTGAGCGAAAAGCTTCCAACTGTCTTAAATGGTTAACCTTTCTATTTTTTTTTTTATTTTTTTCTAAAACTCGCTTAGCATTTTCAACCTCTTCGGATGTAACGTGTCCGTCTTTATCATCATCCAATAATTCTTCATAGTTTCTAAGATGACCAGGTATAATACAATAAGGACTTCTTTCATTAAATAAATGATCAGTAAGTACAACAAAAGCCCCTGTCATTGCAATTGAAATTAAAACATCTCGTGTACCCATCCAAATAATAGAAAAAATAAGCAATTGTCGAGCTATAGTATTTCTAAGGTAGGCTTCCTGAGATTTACTTAGTTTAATAGTGATATACTTAGATCCTATGTTTAACATGATCATAACAAACCCAGCAAAAAACTTACTTGTATTTATATTGTGAGCCACGCTTCTTAATATATTTAACATTACTATAATAAGAGAAGAAAATTAAAGCCACTTGCGACGAAATTGATTTATTTGATCAAAAATATCATCATTATAAGGTTTAATAGTTCTACGCATTATACGGAACATTTTATTTTTTTGCTTACGCGCCCATCTAGGAGTAAATCCTTCGCTTTGCAATCCACTTTGTTTAAAAGCTATGAATGAAATACTAAAAGCTATAATACAAAAAGTTAATATAATTGCATTGACATTTGTCATTATATTAACTTGTTATTAAAATTGATTATATCTATTTTGACCGGCTCCAGTGTATCCATTGCTGAATTTCATAGATTCAATGGTATTTTGATAGGCCTCTCTGTTTCTAAACCCTTCTGTAGTACGAATATCTGTAAATGATTCCTTATTACTTTGTTTTGCCTTTTCGTCTTCTAACATTGGTGAAGGAGTAATGCGAATTTTGCATTTACCCCCGCCTTCGCATGTTGTTTTCGCATATCCACAAGAACCGCCTTCTTGACATTTTCCTTTGAGGATATCGTCAACCTGTTTCTGAGCATTAGGTGGTATAGAAAAGGTAACGTGTTTCTTTTTTTTATCTTTTTCCCCAGTCATACCTTCTATAGTTTCGTGCATCAGAATAATCATAATCAATGCAGCAAGTAAACCTGATGCCAAACCGTTATTTTTTGCAATTATACCAACTGCTATTATCATTATAGCTTTACCTAAAATACTATTAGCAGCTTCTGTTAACGCATGTGGTTTCTCATACATCAATACCAATAAAATGGCTCCTAGTGCAAGTTCCATGTAACCTTTCATTATATAAATAAAGGAATATATTTTTATGAAAACTTAATTAAAATATTATCTCTTTTCTTTATAAGTATGTCAACATCTTTAGGCTTTTCAACATTTAGTGTTATGGAAGAAACAAGATCTCCTCCTGCATTAAAAAAAAAGAATGAGAGATTCAGAAATAAAACAATCAAAAAGAGAAATAGAAAAGTGGAAAATTTCCTAAACTCTATGGGAAAAGCTCGGACAGAATCTACCGCCAGAGCGGATACTGCAAAAGAGGAGGAGGATAACCGACCTGATGAATATTTGCTGGATAAATCTGAGATTGGAGAACCATATGTTAATCCCAATTATCAACCAGCGGCGGAAAATGCGGGTCGCGCAAAGACAACAGGAAATCTAACAGCTCCAACGTATGATGAAAAAGAATTAGAAGGCTTTGGACTTTTAAAAGAAGGGCTTGATCAACAGCAAAAATATCATAATAATCAGCAACAGTATTACAATCAATATGTACCAACTTATACCGGGACAGCAAATAACGTTCCATACTATTCGCAATTGTCTGATAGTCAAAATCTATCTGGTCCAAAAGATGATTTGATGCGAAAATTAAATTATGTAGTACACATGCTTGAAGAACAAGCTGACGAAAAAACCGAAAATGTAACAGAAGAGCTTGTATTATATATGTTTTTAGGTGTATTTGTCATTTTTGTTGTAGATAGTTTTGCAAGAGCTGGTAAATACACTCGTTAATTGATAATAAGAACATTAGGTGAATAAAATGGTTTGTATGCAAAATTATAAAAATAGTAAGCCATTGGACATTTCCATTTAGGAACATCTCTATCCAGAACTGTTTTGATTAATTTTGTATTATATGATATATTTTCAATTATGATGATTGAAAATTTATACTTTTTGTGTATTAAAACAATTGTATTCTGAAATGATTCCAAAAAAATATCTTCATATCCATTAGAACAAAATGACCCTAAACATTCTATACTATCTCCACCTCCATAGGAAGTATAAGGATTCCGATAAAAGTAAACTCCACAAACATTATTCTTATCCATTAAAACACAAGGTATTATTAAGGAGTGTTGAACTAAATTTTTTAAATGAGACAAATCAGGAATTACAAATAAAGAAAAATGACGTTTGACTTCTTTAATGTAGTGGACAAGTATTTCAAAATTTTGCGTAGTTACTAGATGACAAGATATATTATTTGGTAATTGAAAATTAGGTTTATTCCATATTTTTGTTGAAAAAGCGTACGCATAGTAAGTGGTAATGGGTGTCATGAAGTTAACAGTACCTTCCCTTTTAAACATCATTATTGGATTTTTATTTTTTCGTCGATGGTTATAATAGTGCGTATAAATTTGTTTGGCGGCATATCCCTGTTTTCTTTTTGTTGAATGAATGCATAAGAAATCAACATAAGCGACAATAAGTTTTTTGTTATATATATGACCTGTTAATCTTCTTGAAGTCATGCAAGCAATTAATTTTTTGTTATATTCGGTTTTGTTATCTCTTGGAGTTGGATAATAATCAAAATATAGTGATAAATAAGTTGGCGTGCTATGGCATTTGAAATATTCTAATACGCCAGTTCTTGGAGGATTATAATTCGCCTTTTCATTATTTAAATAGTGAGTTTTAATTAAAAAATAAAACAGTTCTTTTTTTTCAGTTGATGTTTTTTCGAATGTATCAAATTCGATTCGCCAATTATAATATTTGGTTTTTGGTGGTAAGCCGTGTTGTATAATTCCTGGAGGCCATATCCAATATTTTAGATTGTGAATATGAAATACAGGTTGAATTGACCAAAATTTGTATTTAACTTTGACGTATAAATATAATGTTAAAAATATAATACAAATAGATCCAAATATATATTTAATCATTATATTGACTAGTGATTAAATATATATTAGTTTAACTTATTGTGACAGTAAGTGTATTTTCTAATTTTTCAGGAACCAACTCTTTTATTTGTTTGTAATTAATTGTTTCTTCTTTTAACAAAAGTTCAGCAATGGATTTTATATATTTTTTATGCTTTTTTAATGTTTTTAAAACATAATCTTCAATCTCCGCCATTATTTGTTTACATTCTTCAAATGATTCTTCGCTTAAATTTCTTCCGACAGCTCCCATAACCTCTGGATTCAGGGGACCGATATGTTTATTCATCCCCCAAGAACATGTGTAATTATAAATCAAAGACGAAGCTTTTTCAATATCATCTGCTGCTCCAGTAGATACATTATTATAAATGATTTTTTCAGCGGTTCTTCCGCCAAGTAAAATGGCTATTCGAGATAATATTGTATTTTCTTTAAAAAGTTTTTTGTTTTCATTTTTTTGTTGACTAAATCCCAACGCTGCTTCACCTCTTGGTACAATACTAACTTTAATAGGATGTGTACAATCTTTTAATAGATATCCCATTAAAGCGTGTCCCGCCTCATGATGAGATACTCTCTCTCTTTCTTCTTTGGTCATTGTTCTTTCACGTTTTTCTCGGCCAATCATAATTTCATCAATTGCTTCTTGTAAATCTTCCTCTCTTAGCGTGGATAATAGTTGTTTTCCTTGAATTGCGTTTATTTTTGCTTGATTACAAATAGTGGCAATATCAGCGCCTGTTAATCCAGCGCCGCGCTCAGATAAGATTTCGAATGATAAATGCATTGGTAGTTTTATATCTTCTAGGTATAATTTAAACATTTCTCTGCGTTCCTTGAAATTGGGCGCATCAAAATAAACTTTTTTATCGAATCTACCCGATCTGGTTAAAGCGGAATCTAATTTTTTGACAAGATTGGTGGCTGCAAATATAATTATATTAGTTGTTTCATCAAATCCATCCATCTCTACCAATAACTGATTTAATGTATTATCTCTCTCCGAATTATTATCAAATCCTCTTTTTTTACCTATGGCATCTATTTCATCTATAAAAATAATACATTTATCATGTTTCTTGGCTTTGGCGAAAAGCTTTCGAACTCGCGATGCGCCAACGCCCACATACATTTCTACAAATTCAGAACCCGACATACTTTCAATAGGAATATTCAAGTTATCAGCCATTGTTTTAACCAACAATGTCTTACCTGTACCTGGTGGACCAGCTAATAAAATACCTTTTGGAAGATTGACTTCCCATTCTTTATATTTTGATTTATTATTGATGAAATCCATATAGTATTTAATTTCTTCTTTTACACTTTCTAACCCGATTACTTTTTTTAAAGGATCATTGTCATTTTTATCCTTTTTTTTCTTTTTCTTTGATAACTTACCATCGCTAGCGTTGTTTACTATTTTTATTGCACAATAAAATAACCATAAATAAAACAACATGGTGCCAAATCCTAATTGTTCTGGAGGCGGCGCTGGTTCTACAGATGTACTATTACCCATTTACATGTTATTGTACTAGAACATTTAAATGAATTATTTAATCTTCTTCTATTGTATACGATGAATGATAATAGTAAATCGAGTATTCGGAGATTTTCTATAGAACAAAAGCGTATGGCGGATAAGTTAAGAAATGCTGAAGTTGGATTGAAAGGTGCGTATAATACATTAGAAGATATAAATAGAGCGTATAGACATCAAGAAAATTCAAAGCAAAGATTAATGGATCAAATCAATAAATTAAAACCAATGCATCAAATTGCGACTATCCATGGAATGAGAACAGTAGGATCTCCGACGGCAGATGCGGACAAAGCTATAATGTTAGAAAGTATGGAGCATTACTTAAATTTACATAATAATGATTCGTTGTTAAAAGAGCTTGGGAAAAAGATACATACATCTGGTAGAAATTTGGACGGGACTATTAGCAATGGTGAAAGAATTATGAGAAACCAGGCACTAAGATTTAAAAATTTAGATACTATCAGACATCAAAAAAGAGTATCAACAAGACATCGAAATAGGAGAAGAAGGGAGAATTTACCTCCTATGGATGAGAGAGATGGAGATGGTTCTAATAGAAGAAAAACTATTCGTAAAAAGCACAAACGTAAAAAGCACAAAAGTAAAAAGCACAAAAGTAAAAAGCACAAAAGTAAAAAGCACAAAAGTAAAAAGCACAAAAGTAAAAAGCACAAACGTAA
>Ga0115566_10000193_pt1 | contig 51944 bp, 48 predicted proteins | sample COGITO_mtgs_1204_3_FD_87173 | JGI IMG/M metagenome (GOLD analysis project Ga0115566, IMG submission 87173) | Pelagic marine microbial communities from North Sea - COGITO_mtgs_120405 | ecosystem: Environmental > Aquatic > Marine > Epipelagic | place: Germany:Helgoland, sampling site Kabeltonne...
ACCTATCAAGCAATAAACCCGCCGCCTCCTAGCCTTTGGCATCACCTGACTTTACCCGCAGTGAAGCTCAGACGTATCTGCTGGCTGACTGTCTGACAAAGATGACCGTTGGATAATCTAGTCATAATTCAGGCCTTGATTCGCCTGCCAGAACAGATTCGCGGCTTTGGTTATGTCAATTTCGGTCATGTCAAACAACAAACGCTCGATCGTGCCAACAAGACACGGAAGGCGCTACTGGCAAAGTCGGATACACGGGATGAGGTGATCAAAATGATCGACCCGTGGGCAGCCTGATTAAGCTGGCTCTAATAAAGGCGGCTCCGCCGCAAACCCGTTGAATTGCAGCATTACAGCGAAGGGATAGGAACAGATGAATAGAATTTATCGGTGTAGATGCCGATGCTATCACCCATATCAACGGCATTGATGATACTCTGTTGAACAGTTTCGTGACCGCTACGGTATAGCGTATTCCCTTGGCCGAATGACAGACTCAGATAGCGGCGTGTCTATTTCTGCAGTGGCGGCTCGGTTGAGTGACCTGGTATCGCGTTAATTTTGACCTTGAAGAATCTTAAGGATATACCCCATGAACTGGCGAAACCGACGTTTACTCGATCAATTCGGCATTCAACACCCGGTGCTGCTCGCGCCGATGGCAGGTGCGACTAATGCGGACATGGTCGTTCGTGTGAGCAATGCCGGTGGTATGGGTGGCCTTGGCGCTGCCGGGTTAAAGCCTGACAAGCTGCGCCAGGTCGTTCGCGATATCAAGGCCGGTACCGAGTTACCCTTTCAAGTAAATTTGTTTGCCGCCGACACTGAGCACCCTGCGACCCCTGCCGTTATCCGTCCTGGATTACGAGATCGCCTCGAAGGCTATCATCGAGAGATGGGCCTACAGGCGTTACCGGAACCTGGAGGCTTGTTTGGTCCTGCCATGGAACAGCTCGACGTTTTGCTCGAGGAACAGGTTCCCGTGATCAGCTTTCACTTCGGTGTAGACCAGGCGACCGTGGCGCATATCCATGCTGCCGGGGCTCAAGTTATCTGCAGCGCGACCACCGTGGCCGAGGCGAGAACCCTGGCGGCGGCAGGGGTTGACGCTATTATTGCACAGGGTGCCGAGGCCGGGGGGCACAGAGGGACTTTTCAGGGCGACTATCGTGATGCGCTCATAGGCACGTTGGCCTTGGTACCGCAGATCAAGGATGCGGTGAATGTGCCCGTTATCGCGGCCGGTGGCATCATGGACGCCCGCGGTCTGGTTGCCGCGTTAGCGTTAGGCGCCAGTGCCGTGCAAATGGGCACTGCTTTTTTGGGCTGTCGTGAGACGCCGATTACCGAAGCCTGGCGTCAACAGTTATTCAGCAATGAAGCCGATCAACTGGTGGTTACCAGTGTTTTGTCAGGCAAGCCTGCCCGTGGTATTCGAAACCGATATATCACTGAGCTGGAAGCTCTCGACGAGGTCATGCTGCCCTACCCCCTGCAATATTCCCTTTCTGGCGCGTTGCGCGCCAGCGCCCAGGCGCAGAACAACCCTGACTTTTTGGCAATGTGGTCTGGTCAGGGCATTGGTTTATTGCAGGAAACTACGATTGAGGCGTTGATGAAGAGCTTGGTGACTGATGCGAGGCGCTTGATTAGCGAGCTCTGAGTGCCGGGTGTCTTGCACCAAAGGTATGTTTCTATCTGTAAAAATAAAAACCGTACACCATTGACACTCATTCGAGGCGAATGCACACCGTCAGGAGAGTGAGATGGAAAATGCAGCTGCTGTGGACCAGGCCATCGTCATCGATGACCCACGCCCACAGGGCTTGGGTTGCTATAGACCAAGCACCATTTTTGCCATGATATTACGCTGAATTTCATTCGAACCCGCATAGATAGACACTTTGCGCGTGTTGAAGTACTGGGGCGCTGCGACCGCGGCATAGTCAGGGCCGATGGGTTCGACGTTCAAACCCTTGACGGGCCCGCTGTTATCGAAGGGCACAACATAGTTGCCCACGGCTTCAACCGTCAGCTCAGTCAGCAGTTGTTGAATCTCAGTACCTCGGCACTTTAACAAGGACGATTCTGGGCCGACGTTGGCACCTGTTGACAGACTGCTCAAAATTCGCAACTCAGTAAACTCCATCGCCTGGATCGCAATTTCAGCTTCGGTCAATTTACGTCGGAAGTCGGGCTCCTCCAATAATGCACTGCCCTCGCCTGCCTGTTCACTGGCGGCAATCATCTTCAATGCCGCCAGGCTCGCTTTCAGCCCGTGCGAATAGGCATTGCCGCGCTCGAACTCAAGTAGGTATTTCGCGTAAGTCCAGCCTTTACCTTCTTCACCCACCAGGTTTGCAACGGGAACCCTAACGTCGGTGAAGTGCACCATATTGATTTCTTGAAAGCCCTCCGGTGGTACGTCGATGGTGACAATCGGTTGCACATCGATGCCTGGCGTAGACATGTCAATCAGCAGAAAGGAGATGCCCATTTGCCGAATGGATTCATCGCTGGTGCGCACCAAGCAGAAAATCATATCTGCATATTGACCCAAAGTATTCCAGGTCTTGGTACCGTTAACGATGTAATGGTCACCGTCACGGACAGCGCGAGTCCGCAAGGACGCCAAGTCAGAACCGGAGCCGGGCTCAGAATAACCCTGACACCACCAGGTTTTGCTGGCGAGGATGTCTGGCAGGTATTTATCTTTCTGTTCCTGACTGCCGTACTTCATGATGACCGGCGCCACCATTGATTGACCGAAAGGTAAAATACCGGGAGTTCCAGCGGCGGCCATTTCCAGGTCGAAGAGGTAGCGTTGCGTGGCTGTAAAATCGGGCCCACCCAGTTCTGCGGGCCAGTCGAGTCCAGCCCAACCCTTCTTATATAGGGCCTGCTGCCAATACACGTGATCTGCCTTGGTGAGGTGGCCATTGGCGCTGCGCTTATGACGGCTTGCCATTTCCTCAGGATAATTCTCAGCGATCCATTGCTTCACTTCCTGTTGAAATTCAAAATCTGCTTGGCTAAATCCAAGATCCATCACCGCGTCCTCTCTATGTCATCGTTGGAAGCCATTATAGTTAGATTTGACGCCGAGATGCTATGGCTTTTGGCCTGGTATGCATCGAGTGCGGGGTTTTGAATATGGTATAGTTCACCGCAGGAATGTTGACCCGACAAAGAGTAAATCAAGCATGACAAGTTCTGCCCAAATGCAATCAGTCCGCGACTATTTTTTCGCCCTGCAGACCCATCTCTGTCAAAGTCTGGCCGTTATTGACGGCGGCGCCGACTTCAGTATCGAAGATATTCACGCCGCCAATGGCGCTCATTCTCGACCGCGCGTTCTGGACGGCGGTCGTTATATCGAACGCGGCGCTGTTCAATATAGCTACAGCTTGGGCGCCCAGCTGCCGGCCGCGGCCAGTGAGCGCAACCCTCACTTGGCGGGCAAAGGTTTCGAGGCAGCAGCGATTTCCATGATCATGCATCCGCGCAATCCCTATGTGCCGACATTTCATGCGAATCTGCGGTTTTTTTTAATCGATGAGACTAACTGGTATTTTGGCGGCGGCTTTGACCTGACCCCCTACTACCCCTTTAAAGAAGACGTGGTCCACTGGCACCAGGCGGCGAAACAGGCCTGCGATCCGTTTGGCGCAGATATCTATCCGCGGCTGAAAAAATGGTGTGATGAGTATTTTTATCTGACCCATCGCCAGGAAGCCCGCGGAGTCGGCGGGGTATTCTTCGATGACTGGAATGAAGGCGGGTTTGAGCGCAGTTTCGAATTTGTACGCAGCATCGGCGACGCGATCCTGCCTGCCTACCGGACAATTTTGGACAAACGCAAAGACACACCCTTTGGTGCTCGTGAGGAAGACTTCATGCTTTACCGCCGGGGTCGGTACGCAGAATTCAACCTGGCCATCGATCGGGGTACTAAATACGGGATTCAATCGGGTCGGCGTATAGAGTCTGTACTTGCCTCGATGCCGCCTCGCGCCATCTGGCGGTATAACTGGCGTCCCGAAGCGGGAACACCAGAAGCACAATTGTACGAGGATTTTCTGCCGGCCAGAGACTGGCTTGCTGAGCCCTAAGTTGCCTGAGTTGCAAGCCTCAGGGCCAGCGCATGCGCCTCATTGGCACGCCAGACTCGCATCAGGTTGCCACCCAGAATTTTTTCAATAGCGCTTTCAGAGTAGCCTCGCGAGATCAGGCCATCGATAAACGCGGGATATTGGCTGACATCTTTGAAGCCCACCGGCAGGCTGTCACCGACACCATCGAAATCCGAACCAATGCCCACATGATTAATACCCGCCACAGCGACAATATGATCGATGTGGTTGAGGACATCATCCAGCGTGGCATAGACATACGGATACGCTGCATAGATCTTCGCTTTAGCGATGGTATAGGACTCGGAATCAGCTGTAATGTCGTTAGCCTCAACGTAGGCTGTTAATGCAGTGCTGCGGGCACGGCCACTGTCATTGGAAGCTAAGCTGATAAATGCGGAGCCGATATTCAATTGGATAACGCCGTCATTTTCGGCCAGCCGGGCTAGCATCTTGTCATCCATATTGCGTTCAAAGCCCGGCACGAAAAACCGTGCGGACGAGTGCGAGGCGATCACAGGAGTGGTCGTAATATCCATCACATCATAAAAAGCTTCGTCTGAGATATGCGAGACATCCACTAATAAGCCCAGTCGGTTCATCTCTGGAATCAGAGTCTTACCGAAGTCGCTCAAACCACCCCAGGGTTTGTTTTCGTCGTAACTGGAATCGGAAATATGATTGCTGCGGGAGTGAGTCAGCGTGATGTAGCGAATGCCGCGATCGAAGAAGTAACTGACATTGTTCAAGTCACCTTCGATAGGGCCACCATTTTCCATTCCCATGGGCAAAGAAATCAGGCCGGCCTTGAAGTTAGCATCGATCTGTACCGTTGAGTGGGCCGCAGCAAATTTATCCGGATGCTGGTGGATAATACCTTCCACCAGGTCGATCAGTTCATCGGCCAAGGCCTTTGCGCCCCCGTCTTGCTCCACCTGGGCGGGTATGTAGATCGACATGAAGGCTGCATTAAGGCCTCCGGCCACTGCCCGCAGGTAATCAAACTCGCCTGAGTCTGTGGCAACGCCTACGTCCTGCGGCTGACGATGCAAGCGGAAAGGTACGTCAATGTGGGTATCGACAAGCAGATACTTGTCAGCCAGTTGTTGACCGTTCAAGGCAGCAGCTGTCCGCGATTCAGGATTTGTGTCGCAGCTCGCCAGCACGGCCAGCAACATCGGTATTAAGAGATAGCCCATAGCGGATGCAAAATCAGAGAATGGAAATCGTCTCTACTATACAGGATCACTGTTTCGAGGGAAGCCGGTGCCGGCCAGCCAATCAAGGTGGATCCAACGGCGCTTGAAACCAGGTGCTGCTTCAACTTAAAGTGTCGCCATTACATTAATCTGAGAACGACCATCAACCAGTCAATTCCGAGTTCTAGACCTGCGCCCTTGCGCAGCAAGCTGCCGCTGGTCGGCACTACTATATTCACGACGATGTCGAAGTTAGCCGCCGAGCAGCAGGCCATCAATCTCTCCCAGGGATTTCCGGATTTTGATGTGCCAGCGGCGCTGGCTGATATGCTCAGCAGCTACGTGCATAAAGGCCACAATCAGTATCCGCCCATGATGGGTGTTGCCTACCTACGTGAACAGATCGCGGTCAAGACACAATCTCTGTATGCCGCGATTGTCGATCCTGACACAGAGGTTACCGTCACTTCCGGCGCCACCGAGGCCTTATTGGTGGCGATCCAGGCTATGGTGCATCCGCTGGATGAAGTGATCGTATTCGATCCGGCCTACGATTCTTACGAGCCAGCAGTCGCCCTTTGCCAGGGCGTCACTAGGCACATTCCCCTTCTGGGGCCGGAATTTAGCATCGACTGGCAGCGGCTCAAGGACACCATCAATGCCAGGACCCGCTTGCTGATTATCAATTCTCCCCACAATCCCACCGGTGCTGTGTTGAGCGCCGCTGATCTGGAGCAGTTGGCAACCTTGTTGCGAGATACCGATATCTACCTGTTGTCCGACGAGGTCTATGAACACATGGTGTTCGATGGCGTCGCGCATCATAGCGTGCTGTCTCATCCTGAGCTACGCGAGCGCGCCTTCGTGGTCTCGTCCTTTGGCAAGACCTATCACGCGACTGGCTGGAAGGTCGGTTATTGTATCGCGCCGCCTGACATGACAACTGAGTTTCGTAAGATTCACCAGTTCGTCACCTTCACCACTCATACCCCAACTCAATGGGCGCTGGCCGAGTTTATGGAGAAGCATCCAGAGCATTATTTAGGGTTAGGAGCGTTTTATCAGACCAAGCGCGACTTGTTTGTCAGGCATATGGCGAGTTCAGCCTTCAAGTGTATCCCGAGTCCTGGCACTTATTTTCAGCTCGCCGATTACAGCGCCATATCAGAGATGCCAGATACAGAGTTTGCGATTTATTTGACGACGGTCTGCAAGGTAGCAGCCATACCGGTGTCTGTGTTTAATGCTGCACCCTCAGAGGCCCGGCTAGTGCGATTCTGTTTTGCGAAACAAGATGACACCTTGGCTCTGGCGGCAGAACGGCTCAGCCAACTCAGTAAGGTCTGAGTGTTTTAGTGCCCCTTTCGGGGCGGCGCCGGTCTTAACGTCAGAAATTAAAAGTAGGAAACAGTATGAGTTTACGCGTCGCCCTGGTTCAGTCCGAATTGGCTTGGGAAGCCCCTCTGAAAAATCGTCTTCACTTTGCGGAAATGCTCAAGCCTTTGGCGCAAAGCAATCAGGTAACAGATTTGATCATTTTACCGGAGATGTTCAGTACCGGGTTCTCCATGGCGTCCAAAAAACTTGCCGAGTCGATGACGGGGCCGACGGTAACCTGGATGCGTGAGCAGGCGTTTAGCCTTAACAGCACCCTATGTGGCAGCGTCATTATCGAAGCTGACGGTCAATACTATAATCGCTTTATCTGGATGCCGCCGAGCGGGATTGTCGAATACTATGATAAGAAGCATTTGTTCCGAATGTCGGCAGAGAACGAAAATTACACCGCAGGGACTGCCCGCTTAGTAGTGACCCTGAAGGATTTTCGGATCTGCTTGCAAGTCTGTTATGACCTGCGTTTTCCGGTCTGGAGCCGCAACAATGACGACTACGATCTCTTGCTGTATGTGGCTAATTGGCCCGCGGCTCGGCGTCAACACTGGCGTAGTTTGCTGCGGGCTCGCGCTATCGAGAACCTTAGCTATGTTATTGGCGTTAATCGAGTCGGGGTCGACGGTACGGGGATCGGTTATGCCGGTGATTCACTAGCCATCGATTTCAATGGGCTTGATATGACGGATATGGGTGGCGATCAGGGGCTGGCATCCATACAGCTTGAACGGCCAGCCCTGGATGACTATCGGCAGAGTTTTCCTGCTTGGCGTGATGCCGATGTGTTTCAGCTTATTTGACCAAGAGATCTTGCACTGGCGCTGCTATAAAGCTCCCCGACACCCAGGGTGAGTCATGATAGCATGCCAGACGTTGTCCTATTTTTCATATTGGAGCATTAACCATGAATCGACTGAAATTCGGCGCCTTCCTTGCCCCCCACCATCCCATTGGCGAACACCCCATGCTGCAGTTTCAGCGTGATCTGGATCTGGTTGAGCAACTCGACAAACTGGGTTTTGACGAGTTTTGGTGTGGCGAACACCATTCTACCGGTTGGGAAATGATTGCGTCGCCAGAGATGTTTTTGGCTGCAGCAGGCCAACGTAGCCATCGTATCAAATTGGGCACCGGTGTCGTGTCCCTGCCCTATCATCATCCATTCAATGTGGCCCAGCGCATTGTTCAGCTCGATCATATGACCGGTGGCAGAGCCATCTTTGGCAGCGGTCCGGGTGCTTTGCCGTCGGATGCCTACACTTTGGGAATCGACCCCATGTTGCAGCGAGATCGGCAGGATGAGGCCATCGGCGTCATCAAAAAATTGCTCAGCGGCGCGCCGCGATTCACTCACGAAAGTGATTGGTTTACCTTGAAAGATGCCGCCTTGCAACTTCTCCCCCTGCAGGAAGACTTACCCTTTGCCGTCGCTTCCATGATCTCACCGTCTGGTATGACCCTCGCAGGCAAGTATGGTGCAGGTGTGTTGTCAATCGGTTCAACCTCGACGGCGGGACTGCAGGCGCTGCCCACCCAATGGAAGTTTGCCGAGGACGCAGCGGCCAAGAGTGGCCAGATTGTAAATCGCAAAGACTGGCGGATCGTCATGAACTGGCATATTGCCGAGACTCGAGAACTGGCTCGAGAGCAGGCGAAACACGGGCTACTGCGTTGGCACAATGAATATACAGTAGGTACCCTGATGCGCCCTGGCGCCGAAACCTACAAGAGCGCTGATGAAGCAATCGATGCCATGGCATTTGCAGAAGGCTCGGCATTGGTCATCGGGACACCGGATGACCTGATTGATGCAATAAAGAAGATGGTTGATGTTAGCGGTGGCTTCGGGACAGTCGTTGGCTTTGTTCATGACTGGGCAACGCCACGAGATAATGCTAACAGCTGGGATCTTGTCGCACGTTATGTGGTGCCAGCCGTCAATGGCTATTTGGACCAATATCGAGAGTCACAACAATTTGTCATCGACCACCGCGAAGTCTTCGACAGAGCTGGTCAGGCGGTGGTGGCCAAGATTATGGAGAACGAGCGTGCGGTTGCCGCTATGCAGGAACAGTCAAATGCCCAATCCGCTATGCAGTCGCATAATGCACCGGACCTGTCTAAGGCCGGCAAATAGTTTTGGCTCAGGTGCAGTGACGTCTGTAGGCTCAAGGCATGGCTCGCCGAGAGCTACTGGCGTCTACTAGCGATAACGCCTGTGGCTAATTGAGCAATGTCAGCAACATTAAACTCCGTCATTATCGACTATCCTTCCGCCGTTGATTAGCTGCCTACCCCCGATATTGGTCGTTGGCGAGCAGAGTTTGAGGTAATCCGGACATTTTTTACAAAAATGTCGTGATAACGGCGGATCTCCAAGAAGCATTCATTCTTTTCTGCCTCCCAGGCCCTATACTCGCTGTTTGCTCTCAATGGAGTCGCGCTCTTGTTATACATCCTTGGCCAATATCTTTCAGAGATCGCAGGCCCGTTCCGCTTACTGAACTCTTATATTTTTCTCGCGGGACTGGGCGCCGCATTGGGCGCCTTATCGACTTGGTGGTTGCTGCCACGTTATTGGCATCTGCTACCGACAGATCGCGGTCGCGCGTTTGCGGTGGATGCCGATAAGAGCATCGGCAAGCCGGTCAGTGCGGGAATCCTGTTTATTCCCTTGTTTGTGGTCATCAGTCTGCTGGTCGTACCCTTTCATTGGCAAGTTTTTGAGATTTGCTTGTGTGTGCTCGCGGCCATGCTGGTGGGTTATCTGGATGATGTCGCAGTCGGCGGTTGGAGTGAATACAAACTCGGTGCTTTTGATCTGGGAATTGCGATCGTGGCCTCAATGGTTATTTGTCAGATGGCGCCCTATGTGATCTGGCTGCCTTTGTTCAAGGACGCGATTGAGATCAGTCCCTTTGTGTTTATACCCGGTGCAACGATCTTGATCTGGGTGGCTATCAATGCCACCAACTGCACCGATGGGGTCGATGGCTTATCTGCCAGCCTGTCAGGCCTAGGTACGATGTTCCTGGGCATTATTCTGTATGGCATTGTCGGTCACGCGGCGATCGCCGAATACCTATTGGTACCTCATTACGAACTGGGTGCTGATTGGGCCATTCTGGCTTTTGTGATGACTGGCTGTCTGGCGGGTTATCTGTGGCATAACAGCTATCCCAGCGCGGTCATGATGGGCGATGCGGGCTCACGACCGATCGGATTAATGCTCGGGGTGCTGGTACTCGCCAGTGGCAATCCGTTTCTAATTCTGGTTGTGGCCTTTATGGTCCTCGCCAATGGCGCCACCGGTATGGTCAAAGTCGTGTTGCTGCGCTTTTTCAAGATTGGTATTTTTGCCAAGGTCCGTTACCCCCTGCATGATCATGTGAGGCATAACTTGGGTTGGTCGAATACTCAGGTGCTGGTGCGTTTCATGCTTCTGCAAGCCGTTGGCACACCTATTCTGTTGGTCCTGTTACTGAAAATCAGATAGGCCGCATTTAGAGCACGCATTTTGATTAGGTGCATTGGCATCAACTCAGTTTGCTCGTCCGCGGCCAGGTTCAGCCATCGGGCACCTGGAGTTCGCTCTTGCGGTCGATCCGAGGTTACCAATGGCGGTCGAAAACAGGTGCTATACCCGGTAAAATAGCGGCTCTTCCTAGTTTATACGACGACCTTATGGCCCATTATGTGATCGGTGACCTGCATGGCCATCTGCACGACTACCGCCGACTTTTGCAGGACCAGTTACTCTGTGATGGTGCGGATCAATGGATCGGCGGTACACATCAACTGTGGCTGATAGGCGATTTTTTTGATCGTGGTGACAAGGGTGTTGAGTGCGTTGAATTGACCATGCAGCTGCAGATACAGGCGCGAGCTGCAGGTGGTGATGTTAACGCCATACTCGGTAATCATGAGCTCATGCTGCTGTGTGCCAACAAATTTGGCGAGCAACTCACGGGTTCGGGCGTCAGTGCTAAGGCGATGTGGGTCCGTTGGGGTGGCAACAGCGCGGAGCTTGCACGTCTTAAACCTGCTCATATTCACTGGCTTGAACGACTCCCTGCCTTGCAACGGGTGGGCGACATCTTGCTCCTGCATGCCGATGCGATGTTCTATGTTGAGCACGGCCGGACAGTGGATGCGGTGAACCAGCACTTTTTCGATCTCACCCAAGACACTGACCTTAGCCGCTGGGAACACATGCTCAGAGATTTTTCAGAACATGAAGGTTTCTCGGCCCTGGCCATGACCGGTGAGCGCCGCGCCAATCAAATTCTGCGCTACTTTGGCGCCCAACAATTGGTCCACGGCCATACCCCTATCTCCATGGCCAATGGCACGCCTGCCGAGACCGTAGATCGCGCCTGGATCTATGCCCGTGGGCAATGCATTAACGTGGACGGTGGCATCTATCTCGGCGGCCCAGGGTTTGTCCATGAGCTCGATGCAGACCTGTCACTCGGTGGGCGTGCCCGCCTCAGTTAGCACTCGTTGGGGTTAATCCGCGAGGTCAACACGTGGTCTTCCCAACGGCCGTTGATCTGCATAAACTTCTCGGCATGGCCTTCAATTTTGAATCCCAGCCTTGCCAATAGATCCCCGCTGCGTTGATTCCGTGGTAGGTAATTAGCCATCACGCGGTGCAACCCCACCTCCTCAAAAATATAGTCAAGACTGGCCTGCAGCGCCTCATACATAATGCCCTGACCCTGGTGCCGACTGGCCAGGGCATAGCCTAGCTGGCAAGACATCATCGTGCCACGAACGATATTAGTGTAGTTACACACGCCCATCACTTCGGTTTCAGCCGGATCTGTTATCACTAAACAGACACTGTTGCCCGTACGAAAGTGCTTTAAGGCAATCCGTAATTGAATCTCCCAATAAGCGGCGGTAAAAAATTGGTCTGATCTCGTCGGTTCCCATTGGCGCAGGTGCAACCGGTTAGCATTACGAAATTGCGCCATGATCTCCGCCTGATGCGGTTCGAGCAGCGCCAATCGACAGCGAGGGGTTATGATGTGGGGTAATGACTTCTGGCGAAACATCACTGGGTATCCTCAGCCGCATCAGCACAGTGTCGTAAACCAGCCACGGCATTCTCTTTCAGATAGATCGTGCAGCCCCTTGAGATCAAGGTTAGCTGACTCCCGCCAGGCAACCTGAACCAGTCATATTGATGGAAAGTGGCCCCGTCAAGTACCAGCTGACCAGCGACGACAAATCCTTCGACGCCAGAGGCGTAATACTTTTCAAATACCTCACCATCGGCCAGTGTCACTATTCTCGTGGTCACACCGGCATGTTCGTCCAGCAGCACCCCGACTCTTGGGTCCGGGCTAACCGGGATGGTTGGCCAATACAGTTGGGCTTGCCGCTGGCCGGTATACTGGCGCAGTTTGACCAGCAATAGGCAGCCGTCGCGGGAAAATGGTTGGTGTGCAAACCCTTCGGGGTTCAGCAGCCAGCTGCCCGCGGGCCAATCACCATGCTCATCCGAAAACACGCCTTCGAGTACTAGGATCTCCTCACCGTCAACATGTTCGTGACGGGAAAAGCTTGCCCCGGGTTGATAAGTGACCAGAGACGTCACCTGCCCGGCTTCTGCGGCGCCAACAAGATGAAAGCGTTTCCTGAGCACCTGTCGGGATGGGCTTTCGACCCATGCCAGTGTCTGGCTATGCACAACACAGGCGAGCTGCATGTCAGCATTTTTCATAGACTTCTCCTGAGGCATAGACACCTGTTAAACACGGCCACTGCCTAACCCTTCGAGCCATCGTCGATCGCCAAAGGGGTGGCGAACACAGCATAAGCAGTCTCCAACTGGTCGCTGAAAAACTCGCCTTCTCGGGATTCGTTAAGTGCTTTAAGAACGAATTCAAATTCTTCGACCAATTGTGAGTTATCCGGATCCTGGAGCATTTCTACCAGATAGAGATAGCCTTTTAGAAGCAGTTCAGTTTCTCGCGTTTGTGCAGCGATCGCGTACTTGGTCGCTTCGACGAAGCCTTTTCGGGCCCGTTCATATTGGCCAAGTGCGAGTTGATGAGCACCTATCAGCCACCAGGCATGACTCATGGGCAAATTGCCTTTGCGTAACTCCTGCGCCAGCCGCAGGTTGGTCTTCGCTAAATCTTGACCGTGAACCAGGAAGACTTCTGGAATAACGATACCCGGTTCACGCCAACCGGGCCAACAATAGGAAGATAAGTCATACGCCAGCATCTGCGCCTGGGATGAAAGCGTGTAAGCCAGGGTTGGATCTCGCGATAGTACGCGCCTCGATTCCATGAGGCTGAACTGAATAGCCGCCCTGCCAATGACCAGTGCGGCGCCAAGGTTCTTACTCTGCCAATAGAGATCTCGAGTCATCAGCATGAAAATTTTCATTGCGTCTTCGACAGTGTTCATCGTGATCACCATGTCGATGGCCTTCTGGCCATCATCCTGACGCATCACGACAAGGGCTTGCTCTTTGGCTCGGTTATAATCGTCCATCGTCGCAGCCCTGGCAGTGCCCACGGCCAGACACAGTAACGCCAATATTGAATAACGCAATATTGGCGACAAGGCGCTTGCTTTAGGCATCAATAGGCATCAGGGTTGAGGGACACGATCCCAGTAAACGTCGCGATAAATAATAAGCTGGCTGCATAGCAACAATGCTGGCCGAATCTGGCAAACTCTGAAGGTAGGGAAGCATGTTGATATTCGGCCATTCGATGTGATTTGACATGCGTGGCCTTTGATGATGTCGGTTTAGCGTTAAAAGTGCAATCACTGCAGGATACCTCGGCCATAAAAAGTGGAATCTATTATGTTTACAGCGACTTACCGCCTGATCTTCATTTGGCTCGCACTAGCAATTTCAACCCAGCCGGTACAGGCAGAATGGGCGGCAGATCTAGCCGACGGTTCGCCCCTACCTATCATTAATGCGCCAGATTCTTTGGGCAACCTACAGAATAATGAATCCTTGATGGGCAAAGCAGGACTCCTGTTTCAGTTCAATCGCTCCAGTGATTGGTGAAGCTACTGCAAAAACCAGCTCGTGCAGCTGGAAGCCGTTAAACAGACCCTCGCGCCGCTGGGGATTGATGTTGCAGCCATGACCTCGGACTCAGTGGCTATCAATAACCGATTTCAACGACAATACCAGGTGACCTACCCCTTACTTGCCGATCTTGAGCATCAGCATGCGGATCGATTTGGCGTACTGAATGAACAATTCGGTCCGGCCCATCGGTTCCATGGTGCCGCTCACCCCGGGATGTTGCTGGTTGACTCAAACGGTAATATTGTTATGCGTTTTGCAGATACAGACTATCGCCAGCGACCAGATTATCAAACGGTGATTGTGGCTATTCAAGGCTGGCTAGAACAACAGGAGCGATAACCTTTGGCTGACTAATCACGGCAGACTCGCTACTACAAAGTAACTACGACAGACTGCCTAATATTTTAAACGTGATTACCTAGGGTAAGATTTATGCGACGACTAATATGGCTCTTGGCGACATTCTGGGTAAGCCAGGCACAGGCGGAGACGCTCGATTGGGCCGAGTTTGAGGCTGATGCTCAACAAACCCTGGTTGACCTGATACGGCTCGACACCTCGCAGCCCGAAGGCAATGAATATCTTGCCGCCAATTATCTGAAACAACGCCTGGATGCTGCGGGCATAGCGTCGACGATTTATGAGGCCGCACCGGGTCGAGCGAGTATCGTCGCGCGCATCAAAGGCAATGGCAGTAAACGCCCGCTGCTGTTGTTGGGACATACGGATGTGGTTACCGTAGAACGTGCTAACTGGACCTTCGACCCATTCTCCGGAACGGTCAAAGACGGCAAGATCTTTGGTCGAGGTGCCGCTGACGACAAGGGAATCGTTGCCGTCGCCTTTGAAGTTTTACTCGCCCTCCACCGCCGTCAGGTGCCACTCGACCGTGACGTGATTTTCCTGGGAGTGGCTGATGAAGAAGGCGGTGGCGGCCTCGGTATTACCTATATGATAGAAAATCACCTAGCGGCGATTGATGCAGAGTTTGCCATCAATGAAGGCGGCCGCGGCACCATCGACCCGATGACCGGAAAGTACCTCAGTTTTGATATTGGCACCGCTGAAAAGACGCCGCGGCGGGCCCGACTCATAGCCCATGGACGTGCGGGACATGGTTCTGTACCGAGCCGAGACAATCCCGTTGGCGTGCTGTCGCGCGCCGTCGCACGGCTGTTTGATACACCCCTACCCATGCGTTTGAACGAAACCACGCAGACGTTTTTTGAGCGCTTAGCCGCCACTCGACCTGAATTCGAGGCTGAAATATATCGGGCAATCCTTGCCCCCAACCCTTCTATGGAAACTCAAGAACGCCTGCGGGATTTGAATGCTGCCTATTTTTCTATCATTCGGACCTCGGTGGTGCCCACCATTTTCCAGGGCGGGTACCAGCGGAATGTGATTCCTTCCAGTGCCGAAGCGACGCTGGATATACGGGCGCTGCCTGGGGAAGACCCGGAATATCTATTTGAGACTCTGCGGAATATCATCCAAGAACCGAGTGTCGAAATCATTCCCATGCGCGTCACGCGCCCTGCACATCAGCCAGCCCCTTTGGATACGCCCTTGTTTCAGGCATTTGAGGAAGTCATTGCGACCCGTCACCCAGGTGCGACAGTCTTGCCCAGTCTGTTGACCGGCGCGACAGACTCGGCGCAATTACGGTCTGTCGGTATCGCCACTTATGGTTTCGGTCCCGGAATTGTCATTGGTGATGACAATGGCGTGCATGGTAACGATGAGTATTTGCGGGTTGCCCCCTATCGGGAATACTTACACTTGATCTGGGAGATCGTAAACCAGGTCGCCGCGACACCATCAATGGCTGTTGAATGACTGTGGCGGCATGACTGTGGTGGCCTGACTGTGGCGATACGGTTCGCGCGGCAACATGGCGGTTCTTATACCGGCCATCTGGCCCCGGGCGGCATCGATTTTTGATCGGGTTTGTCACACAAAGTAAGTCGCCCTGGACAGGCTCGCTTCGGCGGTTTCAACGATTTCCCGAAGAATATCCGCAGCGGGCCGGATCGACTTGATCAAGCCCATGCCCTGGCCAGCAAATCCCGGGTTGATATCGGCCCGGTGAGCGGCACCGGCCGCAGCCATGACAGGTCCTGAGACCATGCCTTGATAAGGCATGGGTAAGGGCTGAATGTCCGCGTGTTCCCAGGCATCGGTCCATTTGCTACGAATAATTCTTGCGGGTTTGCCAGTCACAGAACGGGAGATCACAGTGCCCTCTTCCGTGCCTTCAACCAGTGCCTGCTTCTGATGCTGGGCAATACCGGACTCTTCCGCCGCCAAAAACGCAGTGCCAATCCAGCCGCCTGCGGCACCTAACATCATGGCTGCGGCAACCCCGCGTCCATCACCGATGCCGCCCGCGCCCAGTACCGGTATATTGCCAACCGCATCGACCACCTGAGGAATCAGCGCCATTGCGCCCACCGGCGAGTTATGGCCACCGGCATCATGACCCTGGGCGACGATAGCATCGAGACCTATGGCCGCCACTTGGATCGCATGCCGTACAGCCCCAACCACAGCCATCACGCGAGTACCGTTGTAGCGTAACTCGGCCATCCAGGGGCCCGGATTACCTAATCCCGCCGCATAGACGGGCACACGTTCTTCAATAATGACCTGCATCTGGGCATCAAAAAATTCTTTGCTGAAAACCTGGAGATTACCGCCACTGGTGCTCTGCCCGCCGCCGCGGTTGATCGGCATCTGCAAGTCCTCCTGATCCATAAATTCCCGGGCAAACTTAAGGTGGTCTGCCAGTTGGTCAGCAGGATCGGCTCGCCCATCTCCCTGAGTTTGCGCGGTTCGCCGAACAGATGCGGGTAATAAGGTGTCGACGCCAAAGGGTTTATCGGTCAGGGCACGAGTCCGTTGAATCCATTCCCGTAACTGTTCTGGCTGACAGGCTGCGGCACCGAGGACACCAAGCCCACCGGCATTGGAGACTGCAGCGGCAAGTTCAGGGGTGCTGGCCCCGCCCATCCCTGCCAGTACAATGGGGTACTCAATACCAAAAAGATCACAGAGCGGACTATGTAGTTTCATGACGGACTCCTAACGTGAAAATTGCCACAAACTCAACCCCTTGCCAGCACAAACTCCGCTTTAATGCCTTGCTTGGACTAGCCGATTGAATCAAATCAGTCCACTATCGTTACAGCGCCCTAACCAAGAGTCAAGTCGATGAAATTACTGATTGCAATGATGAGTCACGAAACTAACACATTTTCTCCGGTCCCAACGCCGTTGACACGGTTCGGCAATGGCGCAGCCCCACCGGAAGGAGATCAGGCACTATTTGAAATCAGTGGTCGAGCGCTGGCCATGGGCGGTATGTTGGCCGTTGCGCAGGCGGCAGGTGCAGAAATAGTGACGCCCATTGCGGCCGGCGCGCCTCCATCGGGTCCAGTAGATGACAATGCTTACGAGTACATCTGTCACCTGATCTGCGAGCAAGCCGCGGGATGTGATGGCGTTCTGCTGGAGTTGCACGGTGCTATGGTCACCGAGACACTAGAGGATGGTGAAGGTACCCTACTAACCCGCTTGCGCCAGCTGTATCCTGATATGCCCATCGGCGTGGCGTTAGACATGCATGCCAACGTCTATCCGGCCATGGTCGATAACTCGACAATCATTACCGGCTTTCAGACCTACCCGCATATCGATATGTTTCAAACCGGTGAGCGAGCAGCGCTGGCCCTGCTGGCCTTTATGCGCGGTGAAATACAGCCCGTCACCCGCTGGGGAAATTGTCCTATGCTGCCCCATGTTATGCGTCAAGGTACCGATGACATGCCCAACAAAGCCCTGCAACAACGGGTCGCTGAGATGGAAGCCGGTGAGGCCGTGGCTGTGAGCCTGTTTACGGGTTTTCCCCATGCCGATATTTACAACGCGGGTCTGAGCGTGGTGGTAACAACAGACAATAACCCAGCACTGGCAGAGGCCTTGCGCGATGAACTGTTAGAAATGGCTTGGGCCCAACGTGCCGCATTTGTTTATCAGGTGACGTCCTTACCTGACTCGGTCGCCGCCGCCGAGACGGCTGCGAATGCCTCTGGTGAGGGTCCAGTGATACTTCTCGATCACTATGATAATACCGCTTCAGGCGGCACCATGGATACGACTGAAGTGCTTCGAGAGATACTCCGTCAGGGCCTGGAAGACGTTGCCGTCTTTGCCATTTATGATCCCATCGCAGTAGCCGAACTCATTGCCGTCGGCGTGGGACAGGACGCGACGGTTGATTTGGGTGCGCGTTTTCATCTGGATGCGCTTGCTCAACAAAGCACCCCTCTCACTGTCAGCGGTCAGGTTCGGTTGATCTCTGATGGCAAGTTTGTGGTCTCCGGGCCTATGGGTACGGGGTCGGCGATTAATATGGGACCCACTGTGGTGCTCGATACCGGCAAAGTTCAAATCATCGTAATTAGTCGTCATTTTGAACCCTATGATCTGGGCTGCTTCACTAGCTTGGGCATTGATCCGTTGAAAAAGCGTTTTCTGATGCTGAAGAGTCGAATCCATTACCGCGCAACATTTAAACCAATCGCAAAAGAACTTATCGAATGTGCGGGGCTCGGAGTTTGTACCTCAGACTATAATCAGCTTAAATTCGGCCAGGTTCGCCGACCGATTTATCCCTTAGATAACATCAATTCAGACAAATTGTCCCAGGGCTTTCCCCAGGACAATTAAGCCTTAAGTGACGCTGTAACCGCCATCCACCGGCAAGGATATCCCGGTCACAAAATCCGAAGCAGCTGAGGCCAAAAATACCGCCGCGCCGGCGAGCTCCTCGGGTTTGCCGAAGCGGGCAACTGGCGTACGCGCAATGATCAGCTCGTAAAAAGCTTTGTTGTCCATGGCCGGTGCCGTCATCTCAGTGCTTATCCAGCCTGGCAGGAGCGCATTGACTTGAATGTTTTGACGCGCCCACGCGACGGCCAAGGATTTGGTGAGCTGAATGACACCACCTTTGCTGGCCGCATAGGGTGATACGGTGGGTGACCCGAAGATGGAATACATGGAACCAATATTAATGATCTTGCCGCCGCCTGCGCTTTTCAGGTGTGGGTAAACCGCCTGAGAGAATTTCAATACTGATTTTAGGTTGATATCCAGCACTTCATCCCATACCTCATCCTGCAATTTCTCTGGCGCGCCACCGCCTGAGACACCGGCGTTGTTAACCAGGATATCGATGCGGCCAAATTCCGTCAGGGTCTCTTCAATGCAACGATCAATATCCTCCTTACGACTCACATCACAAGTCAGGCCCAGACAGGAACGGTTTTCAGCCCTCAGGCTAGCCACAGCCTTCTGGTTTTTCTGTACATTACGGCCGACAATGACCAAGTTGGCGCCCGCCTCTGAAAGGCCACGGGCAATACCGAGACCAATCCCACCGTTACCACCGGTGACAATGGCTGTTTTGCCCTTCAGATCGAATAATTTCATCTAAGCTGCTCCTGCTGCCTCATTTCTTTTTTTTCATGATACATTACTGTTTCGATTGGCATAGTGTGGAAGATCAATGACGGAAAAAGTTTTCTATTCAGACACCTATTTGCAAACCCTGAATGCCAAGGTGACGGCAGTCGATGGTCCCTGGGTGGAATTTGACCAAACCCTGTTTTACCCCGAGGGCGGCGGTCAACCTGGCGATACCGGTTCGATCCAACTCACCGCGCAGGCAAGCGACGTGCATTACCAGGTGCTGGATACGCGCAAGGGTGAAGCGTCGACTAGCATCTGCCATCTTATCGATAATGCTGACCACACATTACAGGTGGGTGACGTTATCAGTATGACCCTGGACTGGGATCGACGTTACCGGCATATGCGAATGCACACCTGCCTACATCTGCTGGGCGCTTTGGTACCAGCGCCAGTCACCGGCGGCGCAGTAGGCGCGGACAAGAGCCGGCTCGATTTTGATATTGGCGATCTACAACTCGACAAAGATACGTTGACCGCAGGCCTAAATGCGTTAATTCAAGAAGCCAAGGCAATCAGCCTGGAAACGATTGATGATGCAGCGCTGGATGCTAACCCTGAGCTTGTGAGAACTATGTCAGTTCAACCGCCTCGGGGTTCAGGCTCCATTCGTATGGTGCGCATCGAGACTGTCGATTTCCAGCCTTGCGGTGGTACTCACATTCGTAATACTGCCGAGATAGGCCCGGTACGCGTGTCTAAAATAGAGAACAAAGGCAAGCGCAATCGTCGAATTCATGTGGTCTTCGATGCGGTTGCGGGTTAAAAGGCTGGCTAGAAAATGCCGGATTCGATACCGGCCGCCATATACAGGCCAAATTCTACACACTGCGCCAGGGTTTCGGGCGTCAAGTTGCCACGGGAAATGATGGGTTCCTGCACCTCTTTGAAGGGAAAGCCGCTGGCGATTCGCCGAATACTCGTAAGCGCGCCGATGCCATCATTAGATGCACTGATAAAAATACAGTAAGGCAAACCCTCGACCTTACCCTCGGCAGGATAAAAAGTGCGATCAAAAAAATCTTTCATGGCGCCGGACATATAGCCGAAATTTTCCGGGGTACCCAGAATCAATCCATCCGCCCATAAAAGATCATCAATGTCCGCGGCCTGGGCAACTCGCAAGCGGACTTCAATCTCGACATCCGGGTGTTCACAGCCCCTGGCTACGGCCTCTGCCATCTTGCCTGTGGTGCCATCCTTACTGTGAAAGACAATCAGTAGATGCTTCATTGGCATCAGACCTGGGTGTCGTCGGCTAGTTCCAACCGAATGATATTGCCTGATACAAACTGATAATGCGGGATTTCGAGATTGGTCGGCGCCGCAGCATCGACTAAAACCCGACCCGCCAGATCATAGTCACTCTGATGACATGGGCATTTGAAACCAATCCCGTCTTTATTGACCGCACTCACCTCGCAACCCAGGTGAGTACAATTAATGTAGGTCACGAACACGTCGGAACGCAGAGATCTGAAGCTGTTTGCCGCAAATGCTGGCTGAGACGAGTCTAGCGAGGTTGGATCCTTTAGGGCCAACTCAGACCCTTCTAGACTGCGCAGCATCTCTCGAGACCGCCGTTGGACAAACAGATTACGACCGCGCCAACGCACCAGGCGGGACTCACCCGGTGCCAGCGCCTCGAGGGAAACATCGAGACTGGTATCCTCAGAAAACGCGGGTATCCAAGACTTCAGGAAAGGATAAGTTAAAAACCCCAGGCCGGTCACAGTAAAACCTTGGACAATGCGGGTTAACAACCAACGACGTTTCACGGGTGTGAGACTCATAAACGGTAGACTCGAGTTGCTGTATCGTGGAATAAGGCGGCCCGATCACTAGCAGAGAGACTACGGGAGAGTTTCTTAAAAGCGTTCCAGAGTACCTGATAGGAGCAGGAGCTCTTATCCACGGGGAAATTACTTTCGAACATGCAGCGCTGGGCTCCAAAGATCTCCAAGCAGTGCTCGTAGTAGGCGCCGGTGGCGTCCACAAGCTCGTCAGAACTCGGTGGCAATGCCCTTTGGTGCCAATTAAAGCCATTCACTTTCATATTGATACCACCCAGTTTGAAGTGGACATTAGGACAGTCGGCCAATGCCGAAATACTGTCTCGCCAAGCGGCAAAAACTTCGCGCTGCTGTCCCGCATAGGGGCCGATGCCCAGTGGCCCACCGAAATGATCAAGAATAATGGTGGTCTCCGGAAAAGCCCGAGCGAGATCTACAAACTCAGCCATCTGCTGATGATAAAACCAAGCATCAAAGGTTAAGCCCAGCGGACTCAGCTGACTGAAACCTTCTCGAAACGTAGCATCCAGCATCAGACCCGCTGGTGGCTTACTATGGGCGTTACGAATAGCGTCGGACTCATGCCAGCCGGTCGCGTGTCGAACGCCGCGAAAACGATTGGGACTGGCAGCCATATGCGCGTCGAGCACTGTCTTGACTTCGCGCCCAAGGCTCAGATCGGCGTGACTGACGATGCCGCTGGCGACTCGGGTGTGACCATACTGGCCGCTGGCACTCATGGCCGCGATACCCTGAACAAACTCTGTTTCACCCACGGGTCGCAGCTGGGGTTTACCGCTGGCACGATACATGGAGCCGCATTCGACGAACACGGTACTGACCACATTATGGCCACTACCGGTATCCTGCAGAATCTCGTCCAACAGGTAACGACTACCGGGATGATCCCAGAGATGATGGTGCGGATCACAAATCGGCAAGTCAGGTTCCAGCGCTTCCTCCACCACTTGTGCCAGCCATGCGGCTTGTTTCATCGTCACTCCTTAGCTATTGATTCTGGTGCCAAGCTGGCCTGCGATAGCCTAATGGATTTGATCATGCTAGCGTTAACCTAACTTGTCCAGTATTCGGTATTTCTATGTCCTATGCAGCCTTGGCGATCGACCTTGATGGCACCCTTTTAGTGGGAGAGGACCTCACGGCGCGCAATCGAGACGCCGTGGCAGCAGCCCATGCCGCGGGCTTTGCAATCATTATTGCCACAGCCCGCTGGCGGCATATGGCACAACGTATCGCCGACCAAATTGGCATAAAGCAGCCCATCATTGCCTGCAGTGGTGCGCAGGTTTATCTGCCAGACACCCAGCAGGATATTTTTGATCATCGGCTACCGGCGGAATTCGTCGCTGAGTTGTATGCTTTATGCAACGCCCAGCGTTGCATCGCGACGGTGACGGTAGCTGACGAAGTGATACTCAAACTCGACGGCGAGCCCAGCTCAAGCTTGCTTTCTCCTGAGATGCGTTGGGTCCCACAACTCTCGACTTCCGCCCACGCGGCCCCCCGCATTGCTGCCATTCAGGGGTCGGCCATCAATGAAATTATTAAGCGTGATTTAAAGCTGCGTTATGCTGACCAAGTTAACGTCTATGACTCAATCGGCCCGAACGGCAAGATCGTTATCACTGTCACTGCCAAGGCCGCGAACAAGGGTGAAGCATTGCTGGCCAGCTGCCGGCATTTGGGGATTCAACCCGCTCAGGTGATTACCTTTGGCGACGCCGAGAATGATATCGAGATGTTTAAAGTCAGTGGCGCTTCCGTTGCTATGGGTCAAGCCAGCGATGCCGTCAAAGCCGCAGCGACCACAGTGACCGCGGCTAATACCCAGGATGGTGTAGCGCAGGCCATCGATAAAATCCTGAGTACCGGCGCGCCATGAGCCATGAGCAGCCTTGAGCCATAAACAGCCTTGAGCTATAAACAGCATTGAGCCATGAGCAGCCTTGAGCCATAAACAGCTTTGAGCCGTCAGCAGCCTTGAGCCGTCAGCAGCCTTGAGCCATACACAGCCTTGAGCAAGCAGCGTTAAACCTGAGTTAACCCCCCCGCTAAACTAGAGCCAAAAGCCTATGCCACTCGACACATTGACCTTCAACGCCAGTGATAACCACCCCGTGCATTGCTATTACTCGCTGCCGGCGGAGCCCCCGCGCGCGATCATCCACATAGCCCATGGCATGGGCGAACACGGTGGCCGTTATGAGTGGACTGCAGAGCAGCTCAATGCCTCAGGCTATGCGGTCTATATCAATGATCATCGTGGCCACGGCAAGACCGCCAAGGTGTTGGGCGATTTCGGCATCGATGGCTGGAATAGAACGCTATTAGACTTGTACGAGATGAATCAACAATATGCCAAGAATTACCCCGGTGTACCCAGGATCCTGTTCGGGCATAGTATGGGCTCCATGCTCACCGAGCAATACATTGCGTGCTATGGTGAAAGCCTCGATGGCGTCATCATCTCTGGTAGCCCCGGTTTTGCCCACCCGCTACTGTCCTGGCTCGTACGCCAGATCTGTCGCTTTGAGGCCTGGCGCCTGGGACCCTTACAAGAGAGCCAGCTCCTGCAACAACTGGTGTTCGGCAGTGCCAACAAGGCCTTTGAGGCCGCGACTTCTGAACCCACAGGATTTGAATGGCTGAGCCGGGATAGCGCGCAAGTCAGAGCTTATATGGATGATCCCTTATGCGGCTTTGTGCCCTTCCCGGCCAGTCTTCTGGATATTTTTACGGGCGCTGCCTGGACTCAAGCTCAGCAGCAGGTGGAGAAGATACCGGCAAGCCTGCCCCTGTTTCTGTTCTCGGGCAGCGATGATCCAGTGCATAACAATATGGCTGATCTAAACCGCTTGTTGAAACAATATGCGAAAGCCGACCTGCAAATAGAGACCATATTTTATCCCCAGGGTCGGCATGAGATGTTGAATGCGCCGAACCGTGACGAGGTCATGGGTGATGTTCTTGGCTGGCTCGACAGGCTGTTTGTCGCGAACGGTCCACAGGCCAAAGGGGCTTAATTTAGCCCTGCTGCTCGTCAGTGGTTTGAGTGCCCTTCGCGCCCTCCGCGCTGACATGATCCCATCGTGCCGCTTGCGGACCATGGGTTAAAACTCGCTGGTGAACATCGTTCAAAGCATCATAAATAATTCGGGTTGCTTCAGGAATCGTGGTCCCCTCGGGAAAGTAAATCGCCGGTTGAATATTCGCGGTCACAGGTCCTGCCGACACTTCTCGCGACCCTTTGGGGCGAAGCTGAGAGAGCCCCGTTAGATACACGGGGACAACGGGCACGTTGCAATCCAGGGCCAGAATCGACACACCATGTTTGAAGCGGGACAGTTTGCGACTGGTGGAGCGTGTGCCCTCGGGAAAAATGGCCAGACTCGCCCCTTGCTGCAACAGCCATTTGCTATAGTCCAGGGTCGCCGATCCGCCGCCTCGACGAATTGGGAAATTACCGCCAATCAGCGAGTTATACCAAGGCTGCAGTGCCAATTCCTTGCGCCCACCGCCATTTTTCAGAAACCAGCGATCGGCGGCGGCGCCAAAGTAGATATTCCACTTCAGCCGCTGTGGTAGGCAGTGGTACAGGGCGATAGCGTCCAAATGGCTACTGTGATTTGCCACGGTGATGCAAGGCCCCTTAACGGTTTTAAAATTTTCCATCCCTGTGACAGTAAATGGCTTGGCATAACGCCACATGTGCTTAGAGTAGTGATACCAGCGAAACGTGAGGCGAATCAGCTTCGCCCACCACTTAACCTGCCAGCGATGTGGGCCATCTGTACGAATCTCCTGTTTAACCATGCGCTCAAACAGACTGAAATCAACGGCTGCCAGGAGGGTAGTATCTGGCGCGCTGGTCAACTCTTCGTGCAGGATCGCCTTCTGTGCTCGAAAGTTATCGGAGACTTCAAACACAGTACAGTGATCGTACATCCCCAGAAGATGGTAGTCCTCGAGAATATTGGCCTCGTATTCCTCGAGTATTCGCCGAACGCCTCGAAGTTTGTCCGGTTCTGCCAGTACCTGGCGCATCCCGTCAGTGCCTAACTTGGATAGCAGCACGTAGGCTGGCATGGGCTAATCCCCGCCTGGCGCTTGCCCTGAGAGAATGCCGACAAAATCATCGACACTGATCGCTGGCAAGGTCGTGATTTTGATAGACCCTCGCGAACCTAATTCAACGGCAAGCCTGGCCATGACCTCATTGGTCGGCGCCTCAATGATATTGACAAAATCATAGCCGCCCATGACTGCATACTGCGCGATCACCCTCGCCCCCATAGACTCAACCTCTTTGTTGACCTCGCGCAGCCGCTCGGGTCGTTCCTTAAGTGTTTTGCGGCCGTCATCAGTCAGAGTACTCAACATAATGTAAGTTGCCATTAAGACATCGCATCCTTTTGTTTAATAATGTTAATGATCATAAACCGAGTCAGAAACTAGCGCTAGCCGCGGCTATCGCTCTAACACATAGCGACCCGGGGCGAGATCCAAAGGTGGATACGCATCACTACCGAGGTCTGCAGCCGGCGTGCTCATAGCCCCGGAGTGCTGCTTCAACCAGTCGATCCAATGCTCTCGCCAGGATCCTTGGTAGACAACCGCTTGCTGAATCCATTCATCACTGTCTGCGGGCAAACTCGGTGCCATCCAGTACTTCATGTGCTTATTCGGCTTGTTGCTGATGGTCTGGGTATGATTTTGGTTGGTGAGCACGAAATCAACCTTACCCCCGAGCAACTGGGTGGTGCGATAGCAGCCACGCCAAGGTGTAATATGGTCGGTACTGCCCGCCATGATGTAGGTATCATAGGTAATCTTCGACAGATCAATCGCCTGGCCACCCAACTTCAGCTGTTTTGTTGCGAGTTTATTTTCCCAGGCCAGGTCCAGATAGTCGCATTGCAGTCCTGCGGGTACCCGCGTGTAGTCCATTGACCAAAATAGCAAGGGGTGGACCGGTGGCGGTTTACCCAGCAGATAATTATCTCGAAAGAACGCCATCACGCTGGCCTCTGGCGTCAGCCAGGCGAACATCTCAAACACCTCTTTTTCATCGAAGATGCCCTTTGCCTGAACTCGGGCTTTCTGCGTTTGTATGGAAGTCTCTGAGACAAATAGCCCAAAATCACTATCCTCTGTATGGTTGTCGAGAATATTAACGAACAGCGAATGGCTGTTGACGACATCTTCGCCGCGAGCCTGCAGTAATCCGGCGGCCGCGGCGGTGGTGATCCCACCAGCACAAAGTCCCATCAGATTGACCTTAGGGGCGCCGCTGATGGCTCGAAGTATCTCGATACAGTGAATAATACCCTCCGCATAGGTGTGCAGGTCCCACGCTCGGTTCTCGACGGTAGGATTGCGCCAGCTCACAGCGTAAACGGGTATCCCGGCATTGAGTAACTCTTGAAACAAGCTTCTATCAGGCGTCAAGTCGCCCAGGTAAAACCGATTCACTTGACTGAAGACATACAAAAAAGGCGTGGCATGCACCTGACTGACAATAGGTTCGTATTGAATGAGCTCGAGCAACTCATCCCGATAAACCACAGCACCCTTGGACGCCGCCACATCCTTGCCAATAATATACGCGTTTCGGTCAGCCACCGCCGGATAACCATAATTATGTTGCTGATCATCAATAATGTTACGGATACTGCTCACAAGGCTTTGGCCACGGCTATCGAAGAGGTTTTTTAATGCCTGTGGGTTACCCGCGAAGCTGTTAACCGGTGCAGCTAAATCTTTCAATATGCCGAGTAGAAACCTGGCTCGCTTGTCATTAAAAGCCTCTAGTTCGCTCTTGTCTAACCATTCGTCGAGCGCGGCCCCCCAAGCCATATAATACTGGGCTACCCGTTTGAAAAACCTATTTTCTTGCCAGGCAGGATCCGCAAACCGCGGATCAGTACTCGGATCGAGGGAACTGACACCCATCAGAATCGCGGCTGTCTCGCTGGCGAAATGCTGCCCTATCTGGAATAACACAGCAGGCTGGGTGGTTAGCTGCTCCACCAACTCTTTCGCAGCAATGAGCACCTCATCCCGATCGATGCCCATGGCTAAGTTCAGGGCAACCCCTTCATTGCGGCGATCGGACAATTCGTCAATGCTGTCTACCATTGTGATCCCTGTCTAGGTAAATTGTTTATGTTGACGTGACTTGTACATTAAACTTCTCTGACGAGTTGTACCTGAATTGAATAAGCCGCGCAATTTGATTTTGCGACTAACTGGACCAGGTCAAGTACAGTCAGATGCAAGCCCCAGGCTGGGACGACATTAACAATCAATTTTTATAGCATGTGAACCCGACCCAGGGACTCGATTCAACGGTATTCGGTGGTTATAGCCTGGCACTTAATGCATTAATACTTAATGCTTCAGGCGCCACGACACCCGCGCCCTTAAAGCCCCTCGAGATGTGTGACGCGATTAAAGAACACCAGTTTGGGCGTCTTGCCAAGCACCAGCTTGCTGACACCGGTATTATCCATATGATAATCGTTGAACGGCAACGCACTGCCCTTCAGCAATGTCGCCAGCGCAATGGCCATGGCGGCTCCGTGGCTAATCACGGCAATTTCCTCGCCTATATGGCGCAGACGTAACTCCTCCAGCGTGTCCAACATGCGATCTCGAACCTGATTCACGGATTCACCACCACTAGGCGCATAATCTGCGTCAGCTGCAATCTTGTCGAAAAACCGATGCTCGGCGTGCAGCGCATCAAAATGTATGCCTTCAAGCTCACCAATGGCATATTCCCGAAGGCCAGGATGGGCCTTGGCTGGCCCAAAGAATTCACCGGTCAGGCCTTTCGCGGTGCTCATAGTTCGCTTTAAAGGACTGCTATAACTCGCTGTAATTGCTGGGTATTGCTTTTGAAACAACGAGGTCAGTCGATCCGCCTGTTGTTGTCCCTTGGCATTCAAATTGCTGTCAGTTGAGCCAAACCAACGACGCTCGACGTTGGCATCAATTTGCCCATGGCGAACCAAATAGACTGTCGTCTCCGTCATACTACCAATGCCCAATATTCGGCATCGATACCCATGGCTCCGCCGGGACTAAGGCATCACCAGTTTGAAGTAATTCGATAGATATATTGTCCGGCGAACGAACAAAAGCCATACGGCCATCGCGTGGCGGCCGGTTAATGATGACGCCCCCATCCAACAGGCGCTGACAGGTTGCATAGATATCTTCAACCGCATAGGCCAGGTGGCCAAAATTGCGACTCCCCTCACCTAGTTCATCGCCGTCCCAGTTATGCGTCAGCTCAACTTGGGCGCTACTATCGCCTGGCGCTGCAAGGAAGACCAGAGAGAAGCGCCCCTGCTCGTTATCGATACGGCGTAACTCTTCAAGGCCGAGATGCTGACAATAAAACGCCAGAGATGCTTCGATGTCGTTAACACGCACCATCGTGTGCAGGTATTTCATGTAGAATTCTCCATTAGGTGACTGTCGGCGGTCAGCTTAAATTCCCCATTCGATTCACACAAGGGTTCTCGCTAATGAACACCAGAATACCGTTTAAACGCGGTCGGATCGAGCCTGTGCTTCAAAGGTCGCTGCTCTGTAATTGCGTGATTTCGTAGTCTTTAGCGAGTAACGCCAGCAGCCCCTGCTCGCCGCCCAGATGCAGCGCTCCGACGACCACCAGTGTGGTCTTGTCGCCATCAAGATAGGTTCTGAGCTTGGCTGCCATCTGCAGGTTGCGCTGATCGAGATATTCGTCCATCAGGTCCTCGAGTGCTGGATAGTCAGCATGATCGGCTATGGCTAGCTTGTACATCAGGTCGATCTCCCCGGCTTTCCATGCACCCGTCAATGTCGCCAATAATTGCGCTATTTTCTGGTTAGTTTCAAGGGTTGACCGTAGGATCAGGTCCTGTTGGCTAGGGGAACCTGCAGCCAGCAGCGCAATTTGGCTTTCCAGGGTCTCAAGACCATAGACAGGTTTGCCCGCTAACGACGCTTTCTGGAAATAATATTGATCGATCCCGAGCCCCGGCACATAACCCAATGCTTTCAGCTCCTCAAGGTTCAATAGCATCGCCAGGTACCAGGGACGCAGGCGTTGCACGGTGGGCAGGCTCAAATCAGTTTGCTGAGGCTGTGCTCGGCGCGTTTGCAGATAGGCGGTTAACAGTCTGAGTGTATCCACGCTCAGACTGGCCGATAGATTTTCTGTCGCGGGATAAGTTCCTCGGGACAATAACGCTTCGGCCATGGCCGCAGGTGACGTCAGGCCTAAGTCGATTTCGAGAACTAACTGATCTGCCGCTATAAACGCCTGGTCCATTACAGCTGGCAAAGGATACAAGTTCGGCTGGCCAACATGGATGGAGCCGAGCAGAAACAAGGTCGACGGACCCTTTTGAACTCGCCATAAGCTGACGGGTGCTGACAGCACCCATGGCGCCCATAGCAGACCCAGGACTAAGGCCAACCGTAGGGCTATCACAAGTCGAAGCCACCGACCCACACAGGGCTGCTCCAGGCCATATGATCATCGAGTTGCTGAACTCGAATGACATAATTGTCACCCGCACTGGGATTGCGAGTATCGATAAACTCAAATTGTTGATCCGTGGCAGCGTCCCGGCTAATCAGTTCGTAGGTAATCGTGTCCTGATAGCCGCCCACATTGAAGGTTCGACTTACGGGCCCAGACAACAAATCGGCCAGACTCAATTGCTGACGAATCGCCGGTGTGGTTGAGGGCACGCGGGTCATCGGCAACACGGTGACATCTTCATGGCCGGCGCTGAGGTTGAGCTCAAAAGTGACTGCAGATGCCTTGTCTCTCTTGAGGCGACGCGCCTGATCATCCACGGATGCTAAGGACTCGGGTTCTAACTTATCCTGTGCCTGCGGTTGGTTGGCGAGATCGAAATCCAGATACAGGCTGCTGGGAAGGCCGCGAGTCCAGGTAATGAAATCCACCCGATTGGCTTGACCAGGATTTAGTGCGACCGCTTGGCGCACCGGGTTTCTGAAGCCGGGAGCCGTCACCGCTGTGATACTGGCGCCCGTCTGCGTGATATAACCTAGCCATTCACGGCCATTACGGGCTAAATCTCGCTGATCACCGATAGGGCTGGAGTCAGACTCAAAGGTCACCGCCAGGGTCAGCCGGTCGGCGAGCAACTGATCACGTGCCCTGCCTGCGTAATGCACGGTGTCGATGATTCGCCCATTCTTGAACAAATCGATCTGACGAATACCCGCCGTGCCAAATACCTGGCCTCGTATCACTCGACGAGCGCTGTTGACCACCCGCTGGCCAGGTTGCGCGCCATTGGTGGTGACTTCAAGTAGCAGCCGAGCACCACTGGTGACGTAGGTTCGCCCCTGTTGTAGGGCTCCCAGCAACGACTCGCCAGGCTTCAGCCAAACTGCGGTAACACCCGCTGCAGCAGGTGCCCCTGCCTGCCAAGCATGAGACTCGGCGGATCCCGTAAATCCGACTCGTGATCCGCGTTGCGCCCAGCGTTGACCATACCATTCAAAGCCGGTGTCACCACTGACGATTTCAACCAAACGTGACAGCCGCGGGTCAGCATATCGATCGTCGCCTGGGACCTCGGGTAACGCAACCAGCAGCGAGTCAGCTGAATTGAGGCTGGACGTCAGCGCGTATAAGGTAGGCCAGACTGCTGCGGGCGCCGGATGCAAATCATACTCGCCGCGGGTCACCAGCAAATGATGACCGCCTCGGTCGATCGGGTTAGTCCAATGCAGAGCTTTAAGCTTTTGGCTGGAGGATTGTTGTTGCCAGGCAGTGCCCGTGAGCGCGTTGTCATGATCGGCAACCAATAAACGATCTAGAGACCCTTCAGCTTGCTGCATGATCTCAGCGCGGGATTGCACACCATCACTGGCTGAACTGTGACGGTGCAGATCAACCCAAGATAAAGTATCGACTAAATCAGAGCGCACAATCACCGGGTTCGTTACGCCCCTGATACCACCACCACTGGACCTGATTTCGATGGCATGGCGCCCTGCTTCGATCAAGGTAATGGGCGCTGTGGTCATGCTGGATGGCCCGCTTCGAGCGAGGCGGCCCTGGAGACTACCATCAACAAGGATGTCGAAGGACGGCAAGTCGCCTTCTGCAAGGTTGCCGAACTGGTCTTCAAGTCTGACCTGAACCACGAAGGGCTCACCACTCGCCACCAGCGATGGTGCGTTGGCAGTCAACTTTGCGACGGTGTCACCGTGCACCACAAGCGGCTCGCCAGGTACAAAATGAAAATCACCCTGAGCCCTTGCGCTCAGATAAAGGGGTAAATCAAACTGCGTTGAGGCGGTCATGGGCAATCGAAGATTATGATACACCACGCGAATCTGGTCTCCCGGTGCCAGGCTGCCAGCACTGATCTGTAAGGCAGGCATCAATTCCGGTCGCAGGCGGCCGCCGTGAATGCCCTGCCAAGGTACTGAAATTAAGGCGATTGTGGCACTGCCGGTCGTCGAGAAACTAATATGGTTAGGCGCCGCTGGATCGCTGGTCTGAAACCGACCGACTACCCATGGTTTTGCAAGCAGCAGCCTCGCATCTACGCCCAGGTCCGCACCGACGGTGTATATCTGCGCGACAGTCGTTTGCTCGCCGACCCGCAAGTCAGTGTATTCATACCGCCGTTGACCTAATTGATCCTGCTGGTCAATATTCTGAGCCAACTCAGCCGCCGCCGCACCCAAGGCTTGCCCAAGTAGTAAAACATCGTCGGCCGCTGTTGCCTTCAGACCCCGGCTAATGCCGAGCATGATGGTTGGTGGCAATGGTCGCCCGTTGCGCTCTACCGCGTCAGCCCAGCTTGCGAGCAACTCTGCTTGTCGATGCAGGCTGCTCAGCGTCAGGTCTGGCAAATGATTGGCGTAGGCACGACGGGCTTCATTGGTCTCGAGCAGCCCTGCGCCGTCGGCAGCTGAGTGAACTAGCCCTGGCAACGTTGTCAGCATGACAGCCAGGGTTAGGCCGGCAAGCAAGGGTCTAAACTGGCGTAATATCATCACTATTCTGAACCCTGCAGCACTGCCTAAGAAATTGATCGACGCCAGCGCAGTTGCCAACAGGATCTGAATCGATTGCCCAACCGTTAAATCCAGCCCCTGAAAGTCTCCTGCTTTGTCAGGTGAGACCGTGGTCATGTTATGGCTGGCAATAAAGATTGAAGTTGGTCATTGAAGGTCAAACTGACGGCCCACGTAAATCGTTATTTAAGCGGCAATATAGTGCAAACGCAAGGATATCGACCCTTGGCCCTGGATGACTTATTGATGGCCACAAAAAAAGCGGGGCCACTTTCGCGGCCCCGCTTGCTTGCAGTTAGATCAGCTTAAAGCCCGATTGGACTCTCACTATCGATCCGAACTATCGATCCAAACTATCGACCCACACTACTGGTCGATCAGTTCAATCTACTGGTATTGTTTCAGCTCTTCGCGAGCAATCACTCGACGATGCACTTCATCGGGACCATCGGCGAGACGCAAGGTCCGCTGACCCATCCACATCGCCGCCAATGGTGTGTCTTGCGACACGCCCAAGGCACCATGCATCTGAATCGCTCGGTCAATGACCCGCAGGGCCATGTTAGGTACAGAGACCTTGATGGCAGAAATGTACTTGCGCGCTTCCTTGTTACCGATGGTATCCATCATATAGGCGGCTTTCAAAACGGCTAGTCGGCACATGTCGAGCTCAATGCGTGAATCCGCAATAACGTCATAGTTACCACCTAATTCGGCCAATGGCTTGCCAAAGGCAGTCCGTGACAGCGCGCGCTTGCACAACAACTCGAGTGCTCGTTCGGCAACGCCGATAGATCGCATGCAGTGATGGATACGGCCTGGCCCGAGACGACCCTGAGAAATTTCAAACCCGCGGCCCTCACCGAGAATAATATTCTCCTTTGGCACTCGTACATTCTCAAAAGTGATGTGCATATGCCCGTGGGGCGCATCGTCCTTACCAAAAACGTACATAGGTCGAACAATGGTGACACCCTTGGCATCGATAGGCACGAGGATCTGCGACTGACGCAAATGCTTTGGCGCATCGGGATTGGTGACAACCATGGTGATCATGATCTTGCAACGAGAATCACCAGCACCAGAAATATAGTGCTTGGAGCCATTGATCAACCACTCATCGCCATCCAGCACGGCGCTAGTCGCAATATTAGTCGCATCTGAAGAAGCGACATCTGGCTCTGTCATCGCAAAAGCTGAGCGAATCTTGCCTTCAAGTAGTGGCTCGAGCCATTCTTTCTTCTGGGCTTCCGTTCCGTAGCGTTCCAAGACTTCCATATTGCCGGTATCGGGTGCCGCGCAGTTAAACACTTCCGACGCGATAGGGTTTCTCGCCATCACCTCGGCCAAATGAGCGTATTCAAGGTTCGTGACGCCAGCACCACCTTGGCTTTCCGGCAGAAAGAAGTTCCATAGCCCAGCGCTCTTGGCTTCTGCCTTCAGACCATCCATGATTTCTGTTTGCCGAGCGCTGAGCGCCCATCGGTTCCCATCTGCACCAGTTTGGCCCAAAAACTCCTCTGTCAGTGGATCAACCTTTGATCGGACAAAAACGTCAATTTTGTCACGCACTGGTACCAAACGTTCGGGTATGTCTAAATCCATCATCAGTATGTTCCTCGTCTTAGGCTTCTGGTTATTCATTCTGTCGGTGAGGCCCATGTAGCGCCTGCTCCTTCAGCATGTGTTCTTGCTGTCTTATCTGATGTCTTATTCAAGGTCACGGAGCAATTGATCCTCTCCCTTCCCACGACAGCACTGGCATTTATACTACATTTAAGCGGTCCTGATTACCTACCTAAATCGCAAGAGCTTATAGGGTGATATGAGATGGACTGATAACCGTCAAACTATCGCGCGTTGAATTCAGCGCCATACCCACCTCCGCCCCTACTCTGACAAGACTCTCCCAGCAGCGCTGTTGCCCAGAAAAATCAAGAAGGCGATGACGCCCGCTACGGCCGCCGCCAGGTACGCGAGCCCGTAGGTGCCGGTTAGCGCAAACAGATAACCCATGGTCACAGGGCCCGTGGCTATCCCCAACATGGTGAGCAGGTTCGACACCGCATAGATACGGCTATATTGGAGCAGGCCATAACGCTCAGCGATCAATAAAGGTTGGAGCATCAGCAGGTTACCCACCGTGATACCGAATATGGCCAAACCAATTAGCAAACCCACTGGCGACGCAAAGTAGCCCATGCAAGCCAGCGACAGGCCCTGGAGCAGCATCATGGCGGTAGTGAATCGTGTCGCGTCCATTTTGTCTACCAGCAGCCCCCCGGCAAGCCTGCCGATAATACTGAACAGTGGTAATACGCCAAGCGCCAGGGCAGCATCTCGACCACTCATTTGTTCACTGACAAGCCCGTACTGATGAGCGATGCCGCCAACCTGAGCCATCATGACGAACAAATAGGCCAGGTTCAGACGCCAGAAATAGCTGTCTCGCAGAGCATGATGCAAATTGACCCCCTGGCTGTTGATATTCATCGCGCTTTGTCGATCTGTACCCTCCGCATCCAGGCCCAGGTCCGCGGGTCTCGACCGCAAAATCACCAGACTCAGTGGCAGCACGCCAACAAGGTACACCAACCCGAGTATGGGGCTTGCCACGACCATACCTTGACTCTCGATCAACGTAGCACTGGCCGGCGTGACGATAATGCCACCCACCGACAACCCCGTCGAAGCAACGGACAAAGCGCGGGCGCGACTCTTATGAAACCAGCGGGCGACCAGGGTCGTAGCTGGCAGCAATCCTGAGGCGCAGAAGCCGACACCGAATAGTGCATAGAGCATATACAGCTGCACCTGATTGTTGACTTCGCTTAAGGCGCCAAGGCACAGACTCGCAATAACAGTCCCCGCTCCCATGATGAGACGGACGTCATATCTCTCCAGCAGAGCAGCGATATAGAGCCCCGCTAGGCCACTGGCAAAGAAGAAAATGGAGACGGCCGTAGATGCCACTGTGATAGGAAAACCCTTCTCCGTCGTCAGCGCTTGGAGCACCACTGAGTGATTATAGAATCCAAGACCTGATGAAAACATCAGGACAAAAAACAAGGTCGCAACTATTTTCCAGCCATAAAACATGAGCGTGTCTCAGTAAAACATTGTTGTCGGCGCAGACTAAGCCAAGCTAATAGTGGCTAGTCCAGGCTATCGGGCTCTATAAAACACCAACCCACCGTGGGGTTTTGGGCTTTGATGCTTGCCTCTAACAGGTTGATATGCGCCACAGCCTCCTCAATGCTGATGCCAGGGGTCATCTCGATCTTCGCTGCAAGCATGACCTTGGGCCCAAATTGCAGGGTAATCGTATTCAGCAAGCGATGAATGTTTGGATCAGAATCGATCGCTTTAATAATCGAGGCTTGCAGGTCAGGTTCGGCTGATTTGCCCACCAGCAGAGACTGGACCCGTACGGCAATAAAAATCGCAACGATAATCAAAACCACGCCGATACAGATCGAGCCTAGCGCGTCATACACGGGGTTGCCTGTTATCAAAGTCATGGTGAGAAAACCCAATGCCAGCAACAAGCCGATAAGCGCCGCGGCGTCCTCACCCAGAACTACAACAATTTCCGCATTACGGGTATGTTTCAACCAGTAACCGAAGGACCGCTCGCCTCGCATCAAGTTGGCCTCCCGCAGCGCACCAGCCAGACTGAGTGACTCAAGCACGATCGCGCCTGCCAGGACCAGCATGGCCACGCTGAGATCATTCAAGGGTATCTCTGAGCTGAGCTTATGCCAGCCTTCATAGATTGAAAATATTCCACCGATGCTGAACAACATCAGCGCCACGATAAAACTCCAGAAATAGCTTAACTTGCCATATCCCATGGGATGGTCTGCATCCGCTGGTTTTTCAGCACTTTTCAGGCCGATATAGAGCAAAACCTGATTGCCGGCGTCAGCCATAGAGTGAATGGCTTCGGCCATCATGCTCCCCGACGACGTGTGTAGCGCCGCCGCCAGCTTCGCGATGGCGATACCCGTGTTAGCCATAAACGCATACAGAATGGCCTTTTCTGGAGAACCGCCTGTGCTTGCCATCTTCAAGTTCCTTGTTCGTTATTGCGGCTGTGAAAATTTGCCACAGACTACCGCAACGTCAACTGAGGATCTGGCGTCTTGGGGAAGGGCCAGGTCCCCGCGAAGTGTCTGGCTAGCGCATCTATTTCCGCATCATACGTTAATATTCCTTAGGTTGTGTACCATTGCCGTCAACACTCGCAATCGGCATAATTGCGGCTTCGACACGACCACCTATTCAATCAATAGCGCCGGCCTCACTGGCTGAGCGAAGCCGAAGCGATGCTTCCCTGGAACTCGGTATCATCTATCAACAGCCATTAACGCTCAGCCTCTCAGCTGACCTAGGCGAGGTTTCGGCGATCTATCAGCGACCAGAGGCCCCCGTGGCGCTACTGGTACTGGCCCACGGCGCCGGCGCGGGCATGCAACACGAGCATATGCAATCGCTAGCTGACGCCTTTGCTGAAGCCCGAATTGCCAGCCTGCGGTTTAATTTCCCGTTTATGGAGTCAAGTCGCAAACCGCCCAACCCTATGGGTATCTGTCTGGTAAGCCTTGAGGCGGCAGTCAATCTGGGCGCACGTTTGGCCGCAGGGCTACCCCTGTACATTGGTGGGCACTCATTTGGTGGGCGCATGGCATCCCACTATGTGGAGCAATCCCAGGATGCTCGGTGTTCGGGTCTTATCTATTGTTCCTTTCCGTTGCACCCCAGCGGCAAGCCTGGTGTGTCGCGGGCCGAACATCTGACGCGAATCCAGATACCGCAATTGTTTTTGAGTGGAACTCGCGACTCACTGGCAGAACCCGATCTGCTAAGGGGTGTCACTGAGGCAATACCAATGGCGTCTTTATCGTGGCTGGCGACCGCCGACCATAGCTTCAAGCAACTTAAAGGCAGAAAGCGTCAGCGAGATTCAGGCGTACCTGCCACCATCAGCGCCTACACAAGCGCTGCCACTGCAACCCTTGACTGGCTCAGGCATCACCCCAACCCCAGCTGACAGTCAGCTATTCGAGCGCTGCAGCCATCGACCGAGCCAGGTTTGAGGTAAGCTGGCGCCGGTCAAAATGTACCCCAGCGCGACCTCGTTCTGTAAGTTCCATTGCATTTGTGCCCGGCTGGCGGCGCTGCCTGCAAATAACAATCGGTCGTTCACCGCCAAGCTGGCATGACCGGACGGCATACAAAACGCACCTTGTGAATTGCTATGTAACAGCGCCAAGACTGGCAAGCTTACATCGCGATCATGATGATCGTGCGTTAAATGTTCTACCCTGACATCAGTACCTTTGGTCAGCGCGTTGCTAACCGCATGGGCACTATCCGCTGCAATAACGCACTCCCAGACCTCAGGAAATCCTAAGGGGGATATCTTCCGAATTCTTTCTGTCAGGTTCTGCGCCCAGCTATCATCATGAGCTCTTGCCAGACTCAGAAAATCATCAACTAAGGGATTAGTCAGCAAAGTCCGTATTTTGGTTGCCAGGACATCGCTGACCTCCATGACCAGTTCCGCACGAGGATGAGCAAACAACCGACTATTGGCCTGTTGGTTTTGCCGCGCAATCACGAACAAGTCAGGATTTAGCGCTTTGGCAGTGACAATAATTGAAAGGTTGTTCGAGTCATCATCTGCGCCCGCAATAATACCTACTGCCTCACCGACGCCAGCCTGGTTCAGTGTCACTGCCTCGGTACCGTCGCCGATAACCGCATTGACCGGCAAATTGAGCAACGCCTTATTCGGTTCTATGACTTGCACCGTCATACCCGCATCGAGTAACTCGCGATGAATCGCCCGCCCGAATCGACCAAATCCACACAGCAGCCAGCGGCCCTTGGGTAATTGCATCACTGGCGCCAATGGCTCGCCGCTTTCGTTCCGGAACCAGTCACTGAGCATATATTGATACGGATAATCTACCGCCAGCCCGAGGTCTTTGGCGAAGCTGTCGAATGGATCGATAATCGCATCGGTACCAAAGGATGCCATGTTCGCTTCAATCTCATGGGAGTCGGCGCGGCAAATGACCTTCAATTCCGGGTTCAGAACCTTCACCGTAATGGCGATATGCAGATTGACGGCATTGTCATCTGTCAGCGCGACCACGCTTTTACACTTTGGATGCATGATACCGGCAAGTACCAGGTTGCGAGGCGTACTGGCATCAGCTTGGAGTCCGGGCAGAAACAACGGATGTTCCGCCAACATCAGCGCATCGATTCGATCTTGCTTCAGGTCTAACACCGATGCCCGAATCAGGCGTTTGCGTAAAGATTTCACCAATCGACTACCCGTATTTCCATAGCCGCAAACCACGAAAAATGGTTCGCTGATCTGCCGCACTTGGCGCTGAAATCGGTGCTCAGCGAGGGCTTTTTGTAACGTCTCGTTTTGCCACAGGCGGATCAACGTGCCAATCGTATAAACCCAGGTCGCCACAGTGATATAGATAAATATGAGCGCCCACATACGCTGCGCATCGGTAAAGGGGTATGGGATTTCACCAAAGCCAGTGGTGGTACCCATAAACGAGACGAAATAGAAGGCATGAAAGAAATCCATGAACCATACTTGGCCCTTGTCATCCATGCCAGGTATCAATGTGAGACCCAGGGTCGCGATCGCATAAACTGTTGTTAACAACAACAGAGGGGCGCGCATTTGGCGCAGAATTAGAAAAACAATACTATCCATAGCCTGCCCCAGTATCGCTGTCTAGCGACGCAGCATCACGGTTTCTATGACCAGCAGTGAGACTGATATCGTGTTGGCGATCACCGCACCACCGGCAAGAGAGACGATACTGGCGACTGTCGCTGGCGTCAGACCAATGTCAGTCACATGCACGGCGAATACCCAGACACCCGCGGCAGCCACTAATTGAATATCAGCAACCAGGCTAGCGGCTAATAATACGGCGCCCATGTGGGTACGATCGCCGAACTTTAGAATCGTCGCGATCGCATTGACAAATATTGCCGCATAGAGCTCATAAACATTATGGTGCGCGGCATTGCCGATATCGCCCGTAAAAAATCCGAAGTTTAGGGTCAAAGCTAGAATAATCGTAAATGCGAAGACGACTTTCTCAAGGTTCATATAGCGGCTTCCTGTCTCTATTTAGCGCTCACTATAACCATAAGTATCCAGGTTAGCATTTATTTTGTGATGTCCTGTGACGCTCTTACTCAGTGTTTTCATTGCGGCTGAAGGTGATATGGGTCATGGGCTAGCACCAGCCGCGCCCTGATAATTGCCACTCAGCTCGAATGCTTGGAGGCCATCCGCAGTGGTAGCTATATCGACCGGTTCCTTGGACATATGGAGCATCATCGTCAGCATTGGGCTGTTTCTGCTCGGCATGCATTTACTCGAACAAGGGCTACAGGGCATTGGCTCGAAATCTCTGAAGCAATTTCTTCAGGCGCAAACCAATTCACCCCTTAAAGGCGTTTTTACTGGCACAGTAGTGACCGCATTTTTGCAGAGCAGCTCGCTTGTGGGTTTAATCGTGTTGGCCTTCGTCGGGGCTGGCATGCTGGAAATGCGCAACGCGCTGGGTGTGACACTCGGCAGCAACCTCGGCACCACCGTGACCGGTTGGATGCTGGCTGTCCTAGGCTTCAAACTTGACCTGGCGAAGTTCTACCAACCCCTGGTGGCGATAGGCGCCTTTGTCACAGTTTTTTTGCCCGCCGGGCATCGCCCCTATTACCTCGGCAACCTGGTTCTGGGGCTTGGGCTGCTGCTCATGGGGCTGGGGACACTCATCACGAGTCTCGAGAATCTTGTGCCGCAGCTAGATACTAACATCCTGCGAGGTCAAAGCCTGCTGGTCTATTGTCTTGTTGGCACTGTGCTCACGGCACTGGTTCAATCCAGCTCGGTGATAATGATGGTGATTTTAAGTGCCCTGCATGCGGGCGTGATCACGGTGAATGAAGCCATACCCATCGCCATAGGATCGAATGTGGGGACGACGAGTACGGTTTTACTAGGCGCCCTAGAAGGGTTGGTAGAGAAGCGTAGAGTGGCTTACGCCCACTTCATATTTAATCTGACAACAGCGATTGTCGCCCTGCTTTGCCTGCCGATGTTTGTCTATATTATCCGCAATGTATTTGGCATCAGCGATCCCCTTTTCATGCTTGTTGTTTTCCACTCTTTGTTTAATTTGCTAGGCATTCTCCTTTTCCTGCCATTACTGGATCCGTTTATTGTTCTACTCAACTGGATGGCGCCGGAGCGAAATACTGAATTGTTTGCCACCGCCTATATACACAAGGTCTCCAGCGCCGTAGCTGACGGCGCGATTGAAGCGGTGCGTAAAGAGTTGACCCGTATGCTCTTCAATGCGATACGGTTGAACATGCATAGCTTTCAAATCCACACACATGCGGTATTCGATGCAAACAGTGAATTGCTTGCGGGCGAGCCGCTACGTTATGTAACGCGCTACGAACAAGAATACAAATTGCTTAAACAAACAGAAAGTGAAGTGCTGGGATACACTTATGCGATTCAGCGAAATGCCAAGGAAGAGGAAGACTTGCGCCTGGTCACGCAGTTGAATCACGCCGTTCGCAACGCCACTTATGCCGCGAAGTTCATCAAGGATATTGGCCACAACCTTGCTGACTTCCGGGTTAGCCCATCAGGAACTGTTCACGACCTATACGCTAACTTTTGCTTGTACGTCACCGGCAACTATCATGGATTAGTAACTCTAATGGCGTTGCCCGCAGGCTCGCATACCGCAAACGAGTACATTGAGCTCTATCGGCAAGTACGGCGTGGCTACGAATGGTATCTAAACGAAATCTACATGGTCGTGGGCGCCGACAAGCATTTAAATCATGAGATCGCCAATTTACTGAATATTAATCGAGCGACCTACTTATCCACCACCGCCTTATTCGAGGCGGTGCGTGTATTGCTTAATCTGGAGGAGGATATTTTGGCTGGCGTTCAGACCATCCCGCAACCTCGCAAGATCCTCAATCAAGAATCGCAGTGATCTCTTCTTCTCCCAAGGTTTCCTGCTCGAGCAGCGCAGCCGCAAGCTTATCGAGCTTGTCACGGTGCTGTTGCTGAACCGTCAGTGCCCGTTGCTCGCTAGCTGTAATCAGGCGAGCTATCTCATCATCAATAATTTCGGCGGTATGCTCGCTATAGATCCGTGGCGGGCTGATCTCCTGGCCGAGGAAGTTTTGTTCGGTTTCCCGATAAGTGACGGGGCCCAGGACAGTGCTCATACCCCACTCTTGGACCATGTGCCTGGCTAAATGAGTCGCCTGTTTTAAATCGTCGGCCGCACCGGAACTGGCTTCTTCAAATACTAGGTTTTCAGCCACTCTTCCCCCTAACAATATCGCTAGCCGATCTTCCAGATAGTGCTGGGAATAATTCAGCATATCTTCCTTGGGAGATTGTTCGGTGACACCTAAAGCGCGCCCCCTGGGGATAATGGAAATTTTGCGCAAGGTATCCCCATGCGGCATAAAGAATGCTGTGAGGGCATGACCCGCCTCATGATAAGCAGTGCGGCGTTTCTCTTCCTCTGAGAATAAGGCTTCCCGCCGCTCTCCGAGAATAATTTTATCTCTGGCATTCTCGAAGTCGGCTTGGTTGATGCTGTCTTTTTCCGCACGGGCGGCCAGTAGTGCGGCTTCGTTGACCAGGTTTGCCAGGTCTGCGCCGGAAAAACCCACAGTGCCGAGCGCGATATTCTCCAGATTCACGTCAGGCCCGATTGGCTTGCCCCGCGTATGCACCGCGAGTATGGCCTGTCGAGCAAGCTTTTGAGGTAAATCCAGCACGACCTTACGATCAAATCGCCCGGGGCGCAGCAAGGCTGCGTCCAGTACATCGGGTCGATTGGTCGCTGCTAACACCACCACTGTCTCCTCTTCCTTAAAGCCGTCCATTTCTGCGAGTATTTGGTTCAGAGTCTGCTCACGCTCATCGTTATTGTTGCCAAACATGCCGCTGCGAGCCCGACCCACAGAATCGATCTCGTCAATAAAAATCAACGCCGGTGCTGCAGCACGCGCTTGCAAAAACATATCCCGCACGCGGGAGGCACCCACACCAACAAACATTTCAACAAATTCAGACCCAGTGATGCTGAAAAACGGTACGCCAGCCTCCCCTGCTGTGGCTTTTGCCAGTAAGGTTTTACCGGTACCCGGCGGTCCCATCAGAAGCAGGCCCTTGGGTATTTTGGCGCCGAGACGGCGAAATTTTTGCGGGAATTTCAGATACTCAATAACTTCCTGCAAATCTGCCTTGGCACTATTGAGGCCTGCAATATCGTCATACCGTGTATGAATATCTTCGGGCTCAGCAAGTCTTGCTCGGGACTTGGTAAATCCGCCACCGCCGGGTAAAAACTGCTTGCCGAGCATTTGCCGGCTGAGCAGAAAAAGCCCAACAATCAACAGCCACGGAAAAATATTGATCAAGACCCTCACCCAGGGCGAATACTCTGTGGACTGAACACTAACGACGACTTGACTTTCTTCCAGCAGGGTCATGAGTTCGGCATCGGCGATTGTCGGCAGCATTGTAGAGAAACGATTATCTTGCTCGGTCTTAGGAAATCGATAGACACCTCTGATCTCACTGCCGCGGATCACGATGCTCTCAATATTGCCATCACGAACCTGTTGTTTGAATGCCGAATAGGGAATTTCACCGGTCTCAGCATTGTTACGTATCAGCAGGTTCACCGTCATCACCATGATCGCGAGCCACATCAACGCCGAAAGCCAAGGACTGGGCGTCGCCGCATCTCGGCGTTGTGATGATGCTGGTCGGGAAGACCTTTGTGAAGATTGTGACGATTGTGACGATTGTGGCGACTGTGAGGATTGCGAGGATTGCGGTTGTTGTTCTTCCGGCACCGGCGCTTGGGGCGGTGTGTTCGAGTTTGACCGAGGACCCGCGGCAGGAGGCGTGTCAGGCGTCAGCTCAGACTGTGCATCAGGCTTTGGCGAATCAGGCGGTGGCGAATCAGGCGGTGGCAAACTCGGGGGCTGGTCTGTCATCTCAACCAACCCATCGGCGAGTGCGGCCAACCAGATTAAATAGGATCGGCATACTGCGGGCAGATATTGGCATAATAACCGCCGGCCAAGGAGCACAGCGCTGGGCAACACAAATGAGGAGCATCATCAACCTCGACCGAGAACAGCCATCAGTTTACAAACGGGATGCCACAATTACTTTGATGTGAAACAACTCCTGCAGAAATCCTCCCACCTATACTCCCACCGATACTCCCACCTACTACTTCAACGAACCCTAAGTTCAGGTTGACCGTTACCATGGCAGATAGCATCGACAGTAGCACTTCACTTTCGCCACTGTTACAACGTATAAGCTCGCTCGCAATATCTGGTGGGCACCACATCGCCACCGCTGAATCCTGTACTGGGGGGCTCATCGCCACGTTGTGCACGAGTATCGCTGGCAGTTCAGACTGGTTCGACTGCGGCATGGTGGTCTACAGCAACACAGCGAAACAACGTCTGCTGGGTGTCACAACAGAATCACTGCAACACTATGGGCCTATCAGTGAAATCGTGGCTCGTGAGATGGCGCTGGGCGCTCTGAGTCAGAGTATCGCCGATCTGTCCGTAGCCGTCACCGGCATAGCAGGCCCCGCCGGCGACGCTATAGGCACGCCCGTCGGCACCGTCTGGTTAGCCTGGGCTCGACGCCTGGACGGCATCGCGATACCGGAGATTCAACGAACGAGCCACTCTGTGTTTGCGGGTGACCGTACAGACATTCGCCAACAAGCCGCGATCACTGCCTTGGAGGGCTTGATTCAAGTGATGGGCTAAGTCTGGATGCGCAACTCAGGCTTTACTCTCAACCCAGGCCATAAACTGCGACAAGGACATGGCGCCGGCTTGACGCGCTGATTCCTTGCCATGCTTAAATAGCGCGAGTGTGGGGATTGACTGAATTCGGTAATTTGCCGCAATTTCCTGATTCGCTTCAGTATCCACCTTGAGCAGCCGAAAGCGTGGCTCGAGTTTCCCGGTGGCCTGGGCAAAGGTCGGCGCGAACATTTTACAAGGACCACACCACTCAGCCCAAAAGTCGACGATCAACGGCGTGTCATTAAATTGCAGCATTTTTTGAAACTGCACCAGATTGACCGCGGTAGGCTTGCCCGTAAATAGTGGCAGATGGCACTTGCCACAAGTGGGCGCATCAGCAACCCGCGCATCCGGTACACGGTTGGTCACAAAGCAATGGGGGCAGACGATACCTGTGGTGGCCACAATAGATTCCTTGTAGAGATGTTTGAAACCCAGTTCTTGGGTCAGCAAACCAACATTCAATCACTGCCCAGGAATTAAAGCACCATTAACGATCGCGAATCAGTCGCGTCTTAAAATTGCGACCTTTGATTTTACCTTCGGCTAGCTTCAACTTAGCCTCTCTGGCCGATTCCCGGCGCACGGCGACGTAGGCACATTGATCAAAAATGTGAATTTTACCGACATCCGTACCGGGTATTCCTTCGGCTCCAGTGAGCGCCCCTAGAATATCGCCAGGGCGAACCTTTTGCTTGCGGCCACCATCAATTTGCAGACACGCCATCATTGGTCGCATCGGCGCATTATCAAGCAGCAATGGCGGCGGCAAGGGCTGCTCCAGGCTTTCAGCATTGAGTCCTTGGGTCACCTTTGCCAGTTTATGTTCTTCACGATCGCTATATAGGGTGCAGGCAACTCCGCGGCTACCTGCTCGGCCTGTGCGACCGATGCGGTGCACATGGATCTGTGCATCTTGGGCAATTCGGTAGTTGATCACCGCGTCCAAGGCCTCAATATCCAGGCCTCTGGCAGCAACATCTGTGGCCACGAGGATGGAAACGCTTTTATTCGCGAATCTCACTAGGGTCTGGTCTCGGTCCCTTTGTTCAAGGTCGCCATGCAGGGCCAGTGCGCTGAACCCCTGGCGGACTAACGCCTCGGCGACTTGCTGGGTCTCATGGCGTGTATTGCAAAACACCAGGGTCGATTCAGGGTAGTACTGCAGCAACAACAATCGCAGGGCGGTGGCTCGCTCAGCCTCATCGACGCGATAGAAATACTGCGCAATGGAGTCATTGTCGTGGGTTGCGGCAACTTGAACCATCTCCGGTCGGTTCATGATTCGATGGGCGATGGCCTTAATCTCATCGGCAAAGGTTGCGCTGAATAGCAGTGTCTGCCGATTCGCCGGCACTTGCTTGATAATGTTATCCAGCACTTCTTCAAAGCCCATATCCAACATGCGATCCGCTTCATCAAGAATGAGCATATTGACTGATTCTAGTTTCAGGGTGCCTTTGCGCAGGTGATCGTCAATCCGCCCTGGGGTACCTACAACAATATGCACGCCGTGTTCGAGAGAACCGACCTGGGGACCAAATGGCATGCCGCCACACAGGGTGAGCACCTTAATATTATTGATCGCCCGCGCCAGACGCCGGATCTCTTTGGTGACTTGATCTGCCAATTCACGGGTGGGACATAACACCAGACACTGAACGCGGAATCGACTGGAATCCAGCTTGCTGAGCAGGCCAAGCCCAAAAGCGGCGGTCTTGCCTGATCCGGTCTTGCCCTGACCGATGACATCCTGGCCCGCCAAGATCAAGGGCAGGCTGCGCGCCTGGATCGGCGTCATTTCGGTATAGCCCAAAGAATCGAGATTTGCCACCATCTCAGTAGATAAGGCGAGTGTTGAAAAAGCCGCTTGGCTCACAATAGGATTCCTGCAGGACAGCAGACCCACTAGGCCCGTCCTGATAAATGTGTAGGGAGGTTAAGGCGCCCTTTTTACCCTGTAAACGCCGGGGATTCAAATGCTCAGTTGAAAACCGGCCGTTAACGCTCCGAGTCGATCACAATCACCGGGTTCTGCCGCGGCGGCAGGAAGAAATGGTTGGCATAAACGAATTCTGGCTCGATCTGGCCGTTACTGTACCAGTCAACAATTTGTCCTGTTCCACCCGTGCCGGCGGCCGGTTTGCCGTCATACACCGCAATTAACTGATCGGCGCGCTGGACAATATAGGCGCCGGCGAGCGCGTATTGTTTGTTTCTGGCTTCGTTATCACGCATATCCTGACCAACCGCCAGTTCACGAATATTGCCAAACTTCATCGGTAGTTCGTAATAAAACTCGGCTTTGCCAATCAGTGTTTTGAATTCATCCTGTGAAGCCTTGCTGGCGAAATCTTGCACATAAAGATCATAGGGCAACGGTAAAGGGACTTGTAGGCAAGCGCCTAAAATATCCATCGCCATCTGCGCCACCAGGCGGTCAGCACCCTCTGCCAGAGGCGAGAGGATGGTGAACTGATGGTTCGCATATTTAGCCTGCAAGCCGAGTAAGCAAGTCTTTATTGCTTGACGCAAGTTTGGATCAGCGAGCTTGTCTGGATTCAAGCGATGCCCCGTCACGCCGATAACAAGTTTTCGCTCGGTGAAGATACCTGAGCGCTGCGCGAAGTATTCGGGTTGTAGGGTGGCTTCCTCAATTTCTCGTTGCTGTTGCGCTGCTGATAGCTGTTCCCATGGCACTAGGAAGGGGTTGATTTTCGCCTCTTCAATGCGTTTTGGGCCATATCGCCAGCCATCATACAGCTTGGTGTTAACGTATCGGTTATGTTCCATTTTCGCTTGAGCGACCACCTCGTCCGCATTGAACACGGGTACAACCGAAGATTGCGTTGCCGGCGCGCAACGGATCGCTCTGAGGCGAATAGACCAATGATCCGCTTTAAGCAAATTTTGTTTCCGCTCCCACTGGGGTAAATCACTCCACAGTTGCAAGGCCTTATGATGGCTGGCTTCCCCGCTCGCACTGGGCAAGCTGGGCTGCGACTCGAGATACATTTGGTGGATGCCACGCGCCAGCTTGTCCAGTTGCCGGGTCAACACATTATCGACATGCAGCACCTCATCAAACATACCGAATGGATAGAGCCCGTCGGGAATTTCCTGCTCTCCTGTGTTGGATTCCAGCAACTGCGCCAACCCACTGGTACGTTGCATACGGACTAAGATCGGCGCGTTACTGGCACGTTTGCCGAGCAGCGCGGCGCGCAACATCAGGGCTACATTCAGTCTTTCTTCATCGGAATCAGTACAAATAATATGTTGCGTCACAGATGGTAACAGAGCCGCAACATCACCGGAAAATACATGGGGGCCGATGGTCGTCTGCTTAATAAAGGAATAATCGCAAATTTGTGCCAGGTCAGGATATTCCTCATTGAACCGCAGCATTTTCTCGTTCGCATCTGCATCGAAAATCGAAAACCGGATACGTGAGCCATTAGCGTACTGGCACATCAACGCCGCTTCTATCACGAGTTTTTCTGCCAGTCGTTTAAATCCATAGATGGCCAGATGAACTCGTTCCTGGTTAGCAACATCCGCGAACACATCCGGGGGATAGTCTCGAAGTAACAGCCTGGCACTCAGGTCATAGACGCTGAAAAACGAGATCTCGGCGATGGAGTAGTCCGCAAAGAACTTGGGATAGCTCTCGAGTTGGTGGGCCAGACCGATCTCATTCAAATGAATATGGATTTTGAGGTGCGCCGCCCGACTGCCGCGTTCTCGAATCAGCGTTCGAGTCTTGATCGCCAATTCAACATTGGTGCCATCATCCCCTGTCAGAGCAATAAGTTGCGACGCGTGAGCGACATTAACGCGCTCGAGCATAAGATCTTCAAAGATATCGCCGACCAAGACACGTATGCCAAGATCTCTGGCACGTTGGATCAACAGGTTGTCAGGTTCTCGCTCAACAACGACGATTTTTAGGCTTGGATCGCAAGTCCGTAAAAACTGCCAACTCTTGTCGCCAAGACCGACGACGATGATATGCCCCGAGTAATAGTGCACCAGGCGGTTGCCCAAGGAGACCCGAGAGTTAGTCGCAAGCACCAGGATAATTGAGGTGACAGCCGCTAATGGCGCCAGAAAACGTACCAGCTCAATCTGCAGCGGTACCGGATCCAGTTCTAGCGTCCACTCACCACTCAGGAAAAATAGCATGAGGATCTCATAGACCGCGGTAGTGAGCTCCGTGGTGAGTTTTTGTGGCGCAATGACATACTGACCCCAGAGACCAAGGGCAAACAGCAGGCCAACAATGACCGAGGCAAAAATACGCTGACTCATAACAGAACGTAGAACCCGAAGCGGAGTTCCGTCAGTCTAGCCCGTCTATAGAACGAGCCTGAAGCAGATTTCTTCGCGATTAACTGTCATCTTTCAAAAAATTGTCTGGGATCATTTTTCCAGGGTTCATGATATTCAGTGGGTCAATAGCCCGCTTAATGGAGGCCATCACTGCCACCGCAGCACCGTGCTCTAGTTCCATATAAGCCAGCTTGCCATAGCCGATCCCATGCTCGCCGGTGCAGGTACCGCCCATGCTCAACGCCCGCTTGATCAACCGATCATTGACGATTTTAGCGATCTCCAGCTCTGCCGGGTTGTCCACATCAACGAGCAGCAACAGATGAAAATTGCCATCACCTACATGGCCAACGATGGGCGCCAGCAAGTCAAACTCTACCAGATCGCGTTGAGTCTCTTGAATGCAATCCGCCAGCCTAGAAATGGGTACGCAGACGTCAGTGGGCCAACCACTGGCGCCCGGTCGCAGGGCTCTGGCCGCATAGTAAGCATCATGGCGAGCCTGCCATAATTTGTTCTGCGCTTCCTGTTCGACGGCCCAGGTAAACTCGGTGCCATGATTCTCTTGCACCAGCTCGGCAACTCGCTCGCTTTGTTCAACCACACTGGCACTGGTGCCGTGAAACTCGAAAAACAAGGTCGGTTGGGCCGGGTAATCGAGGTGGGAATATTGATTGATGGCCTGCATCTGCGCCGCATCTAACAGCTCGACTCGCGCCACTGAGATACCCGACTGAATGACCTCGATTACAGTTTGGACCGCAGCGTCGATGGCGGCAAAGGAACAGACCCCCACCGCATGCGCTTCAGGTAAGCCGTAGCACCGCAACTGCACCTCAGTGATAATACCCAGGGTACCTTCCGCACCGCAGAATAATCGTGTCAGGTCGTAGCCCGCCGCCGATTTCCGCGCGCGACTACCGGTCCTAATAATTTTGCCATCCGGCGTGACCACCGTCAGGCCCAGTACATTATCTTTCATGGTGCCGTAACGTACCGCGTTAGTACCTGACGCTCGAGTGGATGCCATGCCGCCAAGGGTTGCATCGGCGCCTGGGTCAACGGGGAAAAATTGACCTTGATGGCGTAGCGCGGCATTCAACTGTTTGCGCGTCACCCCAGCTTGGACCCGGCAATCCAGATCGTCTGAATTTATCTCGAGAATCTGGCCCATTTGTGACATGTCCATACAAATGCCACCCTGTGTGGCTGCGATATGACCTTCGAGGGATGTGCCTGCACCAAAAGGTATCAGCGGCGTACGGGTTTGCGCGCACAGCTGAACGATTTGACTGACTTCTTCATTGGTTACGGGATACACCACCACATCGGGCGAGCAAGGCGCATGGAACGACTCATCTTGACCATGTTGATCTAACAGGTCACGTTGCGTGCTGATACGATTCGGCAGAAGCGCTTCTAAGGCTGCGTGTACTTGCGGACTTAAGTTTGACATGATGACATACTCGGGTAGATCGACTTAGAATACCTGCTTTAACCCATCAATTGGAATCCTATTATGCCTACTCCAGCTCGCGTCGTTGTCCTGCCTCAGCAACCAGGACCGCTCCAGATTGTTAATTTGGACTTACCGGATCCAGGGCCCTACCAAGTGGTTGTCAAACAGTATGCGAGCGGTGTTTGCCATAGCCAACTCCATCAGATGCACAATCCACGCGCTAACCCCGTTGTTCTCGGCCACGAGTCTACCGGGATTGTGTTGCAGGTGGGCAGTGCCGTTGAGCATGTCGCGGCGGGCGATATGGTGATGGTCACCTGGGTGCCTCGGAATGCTAACGGCACTGATCGTGCACCTGAGTCGGCGACCCTGACGCTGCCAGATGGCAGCGTCGCTCGTTCGCAAAACGTCTTTACCTGGGCTGATACCACCATTGCTGATGAGCAATATGTGGTCAAGGTCGCGAATGATACCAAACGAGATGTCACTGCCATCATTGGCTGTGCCGTGATGACTGGTGCGGGCGCCGTGGAAAACACCGCCGGCGTCAAGGCTGGAGAAAGCGTGGTAATTTTCGGTGTCGGCGGTGTAGGCTTGTCAGCCGTTGTCGCGGCCAAAGCTGTGGGTGCCAACCCGATCATTGCAGTCGACCTGGATGATAAGAAGCTGGCCTTTGCCCAGCAGTTTGGTGCAACCCATACCATTAATGCCGGTCAGGGTGACCCCATCCAGCAGATTAAGGATCTGACAACCAACCCATCAAAACGTAATTTTATGGGCATGCCCGTCTCTGGCGCTGACTATGCGTTTGACTGTATTGGCTTGAAACAAACCATGGAGCAAATCGTACCGGCAGTTAGAGACGGTACTTTCGGCGCACGAACCGGCGGCACGGCAGTGCTGGTTGGGGTGCCACAGACACCGGTGCAACTCAATGCGGTTGACATGCTGATTAACGAGAAGAAGTTTGTTGGTAGTATCGGCGGCAGTTGTTCTCCTGATCGAGACTTCCCGAAGTATCTGGATTGGTTTGCCAATGGCCAGCTGGATCTCGATGCGATGGTGACCGAGCGTTTTAGCCTGGACCAGATCAACGAGGCCACTCATGCGCTGGAAACAGGCAAAATCAGCGGTCGGGCCATTCTTGAGTTTTAAGCGTGAGTTTTAAGCGTGAGTTTTAAGAACGCCTCTATAATAACGCGCCTTAAATAGCGCGCTTTTATAAGGCTAGGGTTCGGGGCCAGCAGGCCCCGTTACTCGCCCAACTCATCACCGGCATGCTGCCGAACCTTCCACTCACCCGCTACGCGGTGCCACTTACCCTGCTCGTCGCAACTCACAAAAACCGGCTGTGCATGATGCATGGATAGATCAGCGACATCAGCCTCGCTGAGAATGCCTAATTGCGCGCATGCGTGCCTAATGGCAGCGCCGTGGCCGACGATCAGCTTGAGCTCGTTGTGCATCAAGGCTTGCCACGCATGTTGAATATGGGCGGCGACTCGCGTGCCGGCTTGACGCAGAGACTCCGCGCCTTGAAACGGCAGACAAAAATCACTGTCTGACTTCCAGCCAGCAGGCAGCGGCGCAAACCGTGGGTCAGCGCCGACGATCGCCGCGATGGCTGCGAGATCAAGATTCGCCGCCGCGCCGACGCTGCGCTCCGATAAGCCCTCAAATTCCTTAATCGTTGTCGCTGCGTCGCCAGTCGGCCGATTTGAAAGAGCCTCTATTGGCAACACTTCAGCAATAAGGCTCGCTGTTTGCCAGGCGCGAAGCTGACGGGATGAATCTAGCTGAGGGTCGATGCTGAAGCGATGGCTGGCGCAGAACTCCCATATCAATTTTCCACACTCACGGGCTTGCGCTTCGCCCAAAGGCGTCAATGGATACGGCAGCAATGCGCTGGGCACCCCTTGCGGCTGCCGGTAGTCTCCATGACGAATGAGTGCAATCACGCTTTTCGGGTTCATAGACATCTCGTCCGAACTTCAA